>Ga0209225_1001596_pt1 | contig 21987 bp, 24 predicted proteins | sample WasSprMetagenome_FD_184732 | JGI IMG/M metagenome (GOLD analysis project Ga0209225, IMG submission 184732) | Sulfidic aquatic microbial communities from Washburn Spring, Yellowstone National Park, USA - WS (SPAdes) (version 3) | ecosystem: Environmental > Aquatic > Thermal springs > Hot (42-90C)... | reverse complement strand
TTGCTATTGCATCTCCATATCTACTTAAAACCCTCGCAACGTCGCTAATGGCCTCTGTTTGATAGGGAATCATGTCTTCGGGTAGGGTTGGGGCATATACTTGATCTGGGCTGATGTATATACCGTGCCCTCCGAGCTGGTATATTCCTGTCTGGAAGCTATTTCTTGTTCTAAGGCTCTTATTGTAGAATATCATGTATAGCGTCCTACCATGAAGCCAGTTTACTCTCCTAACGCCACTGTGGAATAGTTGTTTGAGTTCTCTAGCAGCTTTGAGAACTAGTTTAATAGTGTCTATATCGTAGTCGTAGTTTGACAACCAGTCTTTACCCTTGAGGTAACCAACAAACCATGGTTTGTGCCTACTCATACATTACACGCCTCGAAATACCTTTAAGCCGATAATATCTGGGACTCGAGTATTTAAACTTTTACCATGATTACATTTAGTGACAACATTACTGGGGAGATTATGAAGTGCATTTTAAGTAAAGACAGGAAGTCTATACTAATACGGGAGGTTGTGAACCACGTCTACGTTGAGAGAGTGATCTACGATTTAAACCCTATCTTACTCTCGAAGGGTTATAATCCGATATACTACTTTGAGGGGTCTCCACAGATTAGTGAGGGTGGATTAAGTGTCACTATTAAATTATCAAAGGAGTTAACAAGCGAGGATTGGTTATTTGTGAAGCGACTAGTTGAATTAACAGGTTTCAAAGCAATTGAGGGAGGGTGAGGGAAAAACACCCCTATATACTCAGCTCCTCTAGTATGGTTTTACGAGACGCTATTTCACGCTTCTTCTTAAACAACCTCGTACTAAAGTACCTGGCTGCATAGTCTGGTAGAATAGTTACTACCTTATCTCCCTTCTTCAAATTATGCTTCCTCGCGAGGGCTATAGCAGCCACTACATTTGCCCCAGAGCTAATACCCACCGGGAGGCCTTCTAGCCTAGCTATTCGCCTAGCCATGTTGATTGCATCATCACTTGTAACAGTTACGAAGTCGTCTAGCAGATGCCTATACTTAGCCACGATATCGGGTATAAAGCCATCTCCCACACCCTCTATTTCGTGTCTACCATATGGACCAGGCTTACCTGTTCTAAACCACTCCGCGGCCACGGGACACTCAGCTGGCTCTGCACCTGCAACTATGACATCCCTACACTCCTCCTTGAGCCTCTTAGCCACACCCATTAATGTACCTCCAGTCCCGATTTCAGCCACAAAGGCCTTTGGGCAACCAATCTGCTCTATTATCTCCCTCCCTGTGGTCTCGTAGTGGGCTTGTACATTGGCTTCATCACTCCACTGGTCGAATAAGTAGTACTTATCCGGGTTCTCTGCAACTATTTTTCTCGCTGTGTCTAGTGCGTATCCAGCATCAGCCTCTCCACCAGGTGTGAAGTAGAATTCCGCGCCAAAGAGCTTCATTAACATAAATCTCTCAGCACTCATCTCCTCGGGTATTACAATTAACACTTTAAAACCCATAACGCTAGCTAGAGATGAAAATGCTATCCCCGTGTTACCCGTGGTTGGCACCACGATTGTCATCCCTGGTTTTAACTCTCCTCTCTCAATAGCCTTCCTCAACATGTACAATGCCATTCTATCTTTAACACTCCCCGTCGGGTTCAAGAACTCCATTTTACCCCAGATCTCGGCTTCTACATCACCTGGCTTAACTCTATTTAGTAAAATAATAGGTGTTCCACCTATACACTCAGTTATATCCCTACACACCTTCACATAGACCACCCTGCTATACTAAAGTATCGATTGGAATTTATATAGATTAGGGACTCCCTAATAACAAACTTATTAACCCTGCCCATCTCTTAAAATACTTAACAAATAGGTGGTGTGCTATATTCGATCTATACAAGCCCTCAAGCCTGGAAGACGCGTTGAGATTCCTAGCAAGTTACTACCCTGAAGCAATGCCACTGGCTGGTGGGACAGAGTTATTGATACTAATAAGGGATAGGAGAATTAAGCCCCCTAAATACCTCGTAGACATTCTGCGATTTAGAGACCAATTAAGTTACGTGAAGCTGGAGAATGGCTATGTAAAGATAGGTGCTTTAGCAACGCCTTGGGATCTATCGCGGAGTATACTACACAGGGATGAGAGGTTTGCTGGCTTTAGAGATGTTTGGAGTAAGTTTGGAACGATGTCACTTAGATTTATGGCTACAATTGGTGGAAACATAGCTACAGCTACAGACTTCAGCGACTACCTTGTACTACTACATGCGTATAATGCGAGTGTGAGGCTTAGGGGGGTTAATGGCGAACGAGTTGTTCCACTAGAGAAGCTGATACTAGAGCGTAGGAAACCCGATTTAAAGCCAGGCGAGATCATTACTGAAGTACTGTTCCCCGAGCCCCCGGTGGGGGCATCAAGCGCCTTCGAGAAGTTTGATCGTAGGGGCATCTTAATAGCGGGCTTAGCAAACTCTGCTTCGTACATCCAGCTAGAGGGTAAGAGAATTATTGATGTAAGGTTCTCCCTAGACACCACGGGGTTGAATAGGATTCCAGGGAGACTTAGGGAACTAGAGGACTATTTAAAGGGGAGGGAGTTCTCAGTTGAGTTAATTGAGAAAGCCGTTGAGGAGGTTATACCGAGGAGCGTGGTGAAGTATAGTGATTGGTGGGCCTCTGGAGAATATAGGCTTGAAATGACAAAGGTATCTGTTAAGAGGTCTCTACTTAAGGCTTGTAAGAGGCTTGGGGTGGTGTAGAGTGCAGGGCTTACATAGGGTTAAAATGAGAGTTAATGGGAGAGACTACGAGCTAGAAGTGCCTGGGCACGAGAGACTACTCGACACGCTCCGCTATAGACTAGGCTTCACTGGTGTCAAAGAGGGTTGTGGTAGAGGCGAGTGTGGTACTTGTATTGTGCTAGTTAATGGTGAGCCGAGGAACTCTTGTTTGACTCTAACAGCTAGACTAGATGGAGCTGAGGTGACAACTATTGAGGGTATTGCACCACCAGGAAAACTACACGCTATTCAAGTTGCATTTATAGAGACTGCAGGTGTTCAGTGTGGATTCTGCACTCCTGGATTCATAATGGTGGCTAAGGCTTTGCTGGATAGAAACATTGACCCAAGCGAGGAGGAGATAAGGGATTGGTTTACCTCTGTTCTATGTAGGTGTGGGAGCTACCACCTGTACATTGACGCTGTGAAGAAGGCGTCTGAGTACTTGAAGAAAGGTGTTGTTTTCATTGATGAAAGAGAGGTTAGGGAGAAGCTACACTTGAAGGTTATGGGGTGATCCCTCGTGAGTAAACCCGACTATGTAGAAATAGTTGAATCTATATTCCACAAGACTAAACACGTTAAGACAAGTGAATTCAAGTATATCGGTAAAAAAGTTGTAAGATGGGATGCAATATCCAAGGTTGCTGGTAGACCCATATTCACAGCAGACTTATTCAACTTAGTGAAGAACCCTGTCTTCGTGTATAGTGTTAGGTCTAAATATGCACACGCGAGGATCAAGAGTATAGACACCTCAGATGCAGAGAGATACCCGGGTGTTTTAGGAGTCTTCACAGCGAGGGACATACCGGGGATTAATGACATTGGATACGTAATACCAGATCAGCCGATGCTAGCGGATAGGAAGGTAAGGTATATTGGCGACACAGTAGCACTAGTAGTGGCTGAGTCCCTTGAAAACGCTAGGGATGCAGGAGAATTGATTAGTGTAGACTACGAGCCACTCCCCGTCTACCTAGACCCACTCCAAATAGTTGACTTCGAGACGTTGCAGGAGAAGGAGCACGTGTTGATTCACGATGAGAGAGGTACAGATATACTAACAAGGTATAGAATTAGAGTCGGAGATGTTGAGAAGGCATTTAAAGAGGCATCAGTGATCGTAGAGAACGTTTATAGTACACCCGCACAGGAGCATGCATACCTAGAACCCGAGGCAGCGCTCGCTATCCCGGAGCCTGATGGTAGTGTAACAATATATGCTAAAACACAGTGTCCATTCGATGTTAGGAGGGCTGTGAGCAATGTACTTGGATTACCATACCACATGGTCCGAGTGATAGCTCCAGCACTAGGTGGAGGATTCGGTGGAGCCGAGGACGTTGGAAACGAAATCGCAGCTAAATCCGCACTAGTAGCCCTAGCGCTCAAGAGACCCGCTATAATTATCCACACGAGGGAGGAGTCTACAATATCCCATACAAAGAGACACGCGATGAAGGCATACTATAAGCACGCAGCCAGTAGAGATGGTAGACTACTAGGGGTGGAAGCCCGCATAGTGCTAGATGGTGGAGCATATGCAAGTCTAGGTCCATTTGTCGCTTGGAGGGCAACAGTACACAGTACTGGACCATACAGAGTTGAAAACGCTAGAGTAGACCTTGTAAACGTATACACTAATAAAATACCAGCAGGTGCATTCAGAGGATTCGGCAATCCACAGGTACACTTCGCAGTAGAGAGACAAATGGATCTACTAGCGGAGGAGCTTGGGTTAGACCCCGTTGAATTCAGGTTAAAGAATATATTGAGAAATGGTGATAGAACAGTTCATGGTCAACTACTAGACCACGGGGTCGGCTTAGAAGAAGCAATTAAGCGAGCAGTTGAACTAAGTAATTACTATGAGAAGAGGAAATTATACGAGTCAATGGATGGCGTAGTTAGAAGGGGTATTGGAATAGCATTAATGTACCATGGAAACAGCATTGGAGCTGAGGGTGCAGACTACTCAGCTGTCTCAATAATAATCAATAGAGATGGAAGTATAACATTTAGATCTGGAACAACGGATATGGGTCAGGGCTCGATCCAGAGCTTATTAAACATTGCCGGAGAAATTCTCGGGGTACCACTAAGCTACTTCAGGGTTGAACTACCAGATACAGCGTCGGTACCTGACTCGGGCCCCACAGTAGCTTCTAGAGTTACCGTTATGACTGGTAATGCAACACTAGTCGCGGCTTATAAGTTAAGGCAGAGGCTTAATGCTCTAGCATCTGAAATGCTTGGCTGTGGAAGCCCTGATCAAGTGGTGATCGAGGCTCCAAGAGTATACTGTATTGACAAACCCGAGAAGTATATTACTTGGAGAGAGTTAATAGAGCAAGCATTCTGGAAGGGTATTCCACTACAAGAGTATGGATACTTCAGGGCTCCTTCAGCTGAGTGGCATGATGAGACAGGCACTGGACAACCATACTTCACATACACATTCGGCGCCATTGTAAGTGAAGTAGAAGTCGACTTAGAGACCGGTATTACTAGGGTACTGGAGGCGACAACAGTATACGACATTGGTAGAGTAATCAATAGAGTTGGGGCAGAACTACACGCTATAGGCGGGTATATACAGGGAATGGGTTATGCACTAACAGAAGACACGTACTACTCACCAGATGGAAAACTTCTGAACCCGAGTTTCTCAGCATACCACATACCCACAGTACTCGACATACCGGGTAAAATCAACGTAGACTTCGTAGAAGCGGGGTTTGCGAGGGGACCATTTGGCGCAAAGGGTCTTGGAGAGCCATCAATAGTTGGGATAGCTCCGTCAATAGCAAACGCCATTGCCCATGCATTGAGGCAGAAAAGGGCAAAGTATGGAGTAAACAAAATACCAGTAACGCCTGATTTCCTCTACGAGGTTATAAAGAAATACGAGTTAAAGAAACAATAGTGTTTTAAACCCTAAACTTTTTCTTTTACTAATTCCCCTACATATACACCCCATCCGGGTTCTCCAACGAGTTCCCCTTTCTCAATTACTACCTTCCCACCGACAACTAGATGAAGTGGTGCACCATAGAATTCAAGCCCTTCCCATGGAGTCCAGTCTACCTTATGGTGGTGATTTCTAGGGGAGATTAAGCGCTTCCTCCTAGTTTCAAGAATATACAGGTCTGCTCTAGAGCCGATAGCTAACTCTCCGATAAATGGGTAAACTCCAAGTATCTTAGCGGGGTTTCTCGAGAAGACGTCTATGAATGCCTCCAGGCTAATTCTCCCCGTTAAAACACCCATAGTGTATAGGAATGGACCCATGATCTCCAGGTTTGGAATGCCACCCCAAGCACTCCAAGTATCAACATCCTTCATACTCCTCGGAGCTGGGGCATTATCACTCACATATGCATCTATTAAACCCTTGTTTAAGCCAACCCATAATTCCTCAATATCCTCCCTAGTCTTCAGTGTTGGTGCGAGCTTTAAGTAATTGCCATACCTCCTAGAATCCTCCCTGGTAAAGTACAAGTGGTGTGGGCAAACCTCGCTAGTAATACTTACCCTGTTCTCTCTAAGCCACTTAATAGCGTTAAGCCCCATTCCACTAGATAAATGTGCTATGTGAACGCGTGCTCCAACTTCGAGAGCATATAATCCAACTCTAAGTACCGCAGACGCCTCAGTCATCCCTGTTCTACTAGAGTGGTAAGCTACTATATCATTAATCCCTCTATACTTTGACTCTCCATACGATATTAAATCATCATCTTCAGCGTGGAATATGGCAATAGCATTATTCCTCTTTACTTCCTCTAATGCAGGTATTAATGAATCGTCTTCAATCTTAAATGGTCTACAAGTGAAGAATTTAAATGTCTTCACACCCATTGATCTAAGCACGGAGATAGATCTGTAGTTTGATTTATTAATGAAGCCACCTGTAATACCGTAATTTACATAGGAGCGACTTCTAGCCTCACTTAACTTACGCTCCACAATACTTGGATTATCAACGTATACTCTTAAAGGCATATCTATAATTGTTGTAAGGCCACCGTAAGCTCCTGCGAGAGATCCTGTTCTCCAATCCTCATTCTCCAAGTACTCTGGGTCGTACACATGGGCATGTAGATCTATACCACCAGGTACGATTAACTGACCCTCTCCATCGAGAACAACGTCTCCAGTATAATCTCTTCTCCCAATAGACGTGATTAATCCATTCTCAACAAGAATATTGCCCTCAAGTAGTGAACCCTGAATAGGGATCTTTACATTCCTAATGACGAGAGATTCAACCAAGTCACTCACCTAGAATAATTTATAGTGATGAAAATATAACATTATTTTTATTTATATCAGCGATCGAAGACTTCTTCACGCGATCAGACAAACCCCGCCATCATCACACTTCTACTAGTACTTTTCATTAAATAGGGTTTATTAAAGGTATATTCGTGTCACCATGGTGTTTATTAAAATACGGTGACAGGAGTGACTACAGTAAGAATACCTGATTTCCCCTTGGTGCTCGAAAAGAGCAAAGAATGTGCTAGCTCATTGAAATTAGAGTATAAAGAACTATGGATTACTCCTTTAAGAACAGGCTATAGAGTAGAGCTTCTTCCACCGCCAAATCAAAAATCCATAGCTAGCTTCTCGGAGTGTCTTTCGAGGACTTTGGGTGGAAGGGTGAGCTCTAGGGTCTCAAGTGGTGTGGTAGCAGTGTATATAGAGTGGTACTAGAAGCTATGTGTTTTAAATTCACCTCTTATTTCTATAGTAAAGAATTAAATTCTCCTATGAGTAGCTATATACATGGTGGTGTTGTTGAAGTATATGCCTAAATCTCGTCCTCTACGCCAGGAGCATTATAGATGGATGAGGGAGGGTACTCCTAACTTTAATGATCACGTATTTAGGCATATCAAGGAACTAGAGTTTATTGCACGCAAAGAGGTTAAGTGGGTTCTACCGTCTACCCCTATCATAAGGGCTCTTGAAGAGATGTATCGTTCATATAGAAGCTTAGTAGTATTAAATACAAGTGGTTTATTCACGGGTCTTCTCACAACAATGAAGATTGTCAACTACCTAGGTGGGGGTGATTTATTCCAGATCGTTGAGAAAAGGCATGGATACAACTTATTCAATGCACTGAGCAAAGAGCCTGTAGAGTCGATCATGGAGAAAAACCCCATTACAGTATATGTAGATGAAGGAATAAAGGAAACCCTCAGCAGAATGGTCATTTATGGTGCTGGAATAATACCAGTTCTAGAGAGAGATGGCAGAGTTATCGGTGTTATCACGGAACACGACTTAGTTAAGTACTTATCTGGACTAGCCTCAATAGGGGTAAAAATACGCGATGTAATGTCCTCACCCGTTATCACGGTAAATGAAGATGCCTCTCTCAAGGAGGCTATGGAGACAATGGTACGTTATGGATTTAGGAGAACACCCGTTGTATCAAGTGATGGGGCAGTGGTTGGTTTAATTACAGCCGTTGATGTAGTTAGAGGCTTCGGTAGTCATAAATTAATTGAGAGAGCGGTGGGAGGGGATATTAGAGAGGTTTTGTCAATGCCTGTCGCTGATTTAATGGTTAGAGATGTAGCAGTAGTACATGAAGAAGACGACTTAGTTGAAGCCGTTAATACAATGTTGTCTAGGAATATAAGCTCTGTTCTTGTGGTTGATGAAGAGGGGGTTTTAAGGGGTATAGTTACTGAAAGAGATGTTTTATACGCTATATTAGCACCAAAGTAGAAAGTAACTTGTTTTTAGGGCTTAACCCGCTTTATACAATTGGTTTTGCTTATGGAGAGTGAGCCGAGATTTATTGTTGACAATATGCTTGGAACGGTTGCACGATGGCTTAGAATACTTGGATATGATACCGTGTATGATGATAAAGCAGAAGACTGGATGATCCTTAGAAGGGCCCAATTAGAGTCGAGGATAATTATTACGAGGGATAGGGGTCTTCACAATAAGGCATTGAAAAATGGGCTTAGAAGCATTCTCCTATGGGAGGACGATATGGCTGAGCGCTTAGCACATATTGGATTAATCGCTGGTATTAGGTTATCCGTGGATTTAGAGAGAACTAGGTGTCCGCTTGACAATACACGTTTGGTTAAAGTGTTGGATAAGAGAGAGGTTAAAGGCAAAGTCCCGCCTAGAGTATACGAGTTACATGAGGACTTCTGGAAGTGCACAGTATGTGGTAAGGTATACTGGATTGGCAGACATTGGAGGCTCATAGAGAAAATCCTTGAAGAAGCGAGGGGGAAGCTAGAACAATATAGAGCGAGAACTAGTATTAAATAAAGCTTATTTTATAAATTTGAAAGGGGTTTTTATGGACTATATTCACCCATCGGAATTGACACTTGAAGATGGAGTCTATCTCGTGAAATTAGCTAGGCAGGCAATAGAAAAATACCTTAAAACTAGTGAGAGATTGAAGCCCGTAGATGTATCAAACCCCAAGCTACTTAAAAAAGGAATGACCTTTACAACTCTCGAAACAATAGATTTTGAGACTAATAGAACTAGCTTGAGGGGGTGCATTGGCTTTCTCACACCATTGTATAGCCTAGTGGAATCTGTAGTGGAGTCGGCAATAGAAGCCGCTGTAAATGATCCACGCTTCCCACCCGTTGAAGAATGGGAGCTAGACCACATATTGATAGAAGTCTCGATATTGTCGATACCCATAGAGTTCAAGGTTGAAAATAGGTGGGAGCTCCCCAGGCAAGTTGTTATAGGTAAACATGGATTAGTGGTTGAGAAGGGTTGGTTTAAAGGGACTCTACTACCCGTTGTCCCCGTTGAGTACTGCTGGGATGAAGAGACATTCCTAGCTGAGACTTGTCTAAAAGCTGGTTTAAACCCCGACTGCTGGCTCGATCCCTCGGTGAGGATTTACTACTATGAAGGTAGAGCATTTAAGGAATTGAAGCCTAGGGGTATCGTTGTTGATAGAGACTTGAACAAGGAGTACAGGGAGATATGTAGAGTCTAGCCTCAACCAGGGAGTTGAGCTTGAGTAGTATTTCCTTGAGAGATATTATTAGGATTGACTACCAGGAGGTTATTAAAAGCATAGGTGTATATGTAGAGGGCTTTGTGGAGGAGAGCGGTGTAGATAAATTTGTGCTTGGTTTAAGCGGCGGAGTTGACTCAACTACACTATTATATCTATTATCAAGGCTGGTTGAGAGAGACAAAATAATTGGGTTGATCATGCCGGATACAAGGACTACTCCTATTGAGGATGTCGAGGACGCTGTGAGAGTAGCTAAGAATCTCGGTGTTAAGTACTATGTTATTCCAATAGATACCATTGTGGATTCGTATGGTGTAGCTCCCTTCTACGACCCACTCGAGAAACTAGCTACTGGAAATTTAAGAGCGAGAGTGAGGGCTAATCTCTTATATTACTATGCAAATAAGCATGGGGCACTAGTAGTTGGCTCTAGTGATAGAAGTGAGCTACTAATAGGGTATTTCACTAAGTATGGTGATGGGGCTGCAGACCTCTACCCTATATCATCCCTCTATAAAACCCAAGTGCGAGAGCTTGCCAAGTACCTTGGTGTACCAGAAGAAATAATACGTAAGCCAAGTGCTCCGAGACTTTGGAAAAACCACACTGCTGAGGAAGAACTTGGATTAAATTATGAAACCATAGACCTCGCGTTACACGCATTATTCGATCTAAATCTCAGTATAGAAGAGGCTGCAGAAGCTACGGGTCTACCGGTGGAGGTTATAGATAGAGTTCTAAAAATGCATAGATCTACGAGGCATAAGAGAATAGGCTTGAAAACACCTGTTCTACCATGGCTCCCACAAGCTATTAAAGAGATCTAAGCCTGACTTCTAGTTGGAAAGGAGTCTCGCTGAATAATATGTGATCGGGGTGGTAGTTAATAACCAACCTCCTTGGGTAAAACGTTGCCATTATTGATAATGGGTAGTTCTCAACTCTGATAAGGATCTCCGAGATCTCCCACTTCTTAACCTGAGTACGTGCAATAACCCCTCTCCTAGATTCAGTTAACTCTAACTTCATGGAGCCGGGTTTTGCCCCATCCCCGTTAATGAAGAGCATTCCAGTTGGTTCATAGAAGGTCTCAAGAGGTTCTTGAATTGTGATTACCCCTTTCAAGCCTTGAACCTTGTTGAAGAAGAAATAGCCAGTGCTAATTCCGCTAATATATAACTCCATGACAGTGTATACTTTGCCACCCACCTCTACGAGTCCGTCTTTTATCGAAACCAGCATAATTATACACCCAATTATATAAAGCCCCGTTTACTTCAGCGCGTCCTCAGTACTTTTTAATTCTACAGAGGTATCAGGCTTATGAAGCTTCGGGGATTCTATCTGTGATTTTTATAAATCCATCTACTTCGGGGTTATATATAAGAGAGTATAGTGTACTTCCAATAGTAAACCTACAGCCCCATGGTGTCGGCTCGGTTTTCTCACTACATATTCTTAGAGCTGTAGCTACATCTATAAATTCATAGACCATTTGATCTCTTGTTGCCGATACATCTTGCAATAACCTACTGCCCTTCTCTGAGAATGCCTCGAGTACTTGTACAAGTGCCGTTATAGCGTCATATCCTAGACTGAAAATAGGCGTTATAAACTCGCCTCTCGAATTCATCGATATGGTAGGCCTCTCTCTTCTAGTGTCTAGGAGGAATTTCTCCTCGTCATTGAACACCTTTACTCTATAACCGTTTTTCTCGAGGTGTTCAATAATAGTCTTTGATACAGGGTTTAACACATTTACTTTTACCCCAGGCGTATACTTCTCTAATACAAGTTGAAGCACTTCTTCCGGGAGTAGAAAGCCAGCGTGCTCGATCGCTACTGTGATTGAGGATCCCTCGGGGCTAACCAATACTCCAATATCCGATTCTAGGGCTTTTCGAACCCTCCACACTCTCTTCATTAGATTGATCATAGGGTACGATGGGAAATCCACCCCTCCTATAATTACCTGGTTGAAGCTTAAGCCACGCGCGATTTCTAGGAAAATAGTCTCTAGGGGTTCATAGTCGGGTGCTGTAACTACACTTGGTTTTTTAGAGGATATTAAGTCTCCACGTACAAAAGACGAGATTGCAGCACTGTAAAGCCTATGCATGTACTCAGCGTAGTAGACCCAGCCTACTTCTCGGGGTTCTTGGATTTCTCCACTTATATAGTCTAGTAATTGGTTTATCTCGCTACCTACCAGCTCGTAGCCCGGTGAGGAGAAGACCCTAATGTAAACCCCACTTAGTGCAGGATCTAATGAGACCATAAATCCCATTTTTGCACCAAACCTCTTTATTGCAAACGCTATCTCTCCGGTTGTTGACTCGTGGAAGTCCATGACGTCTGCTCCAGCAGACATTACGCCCGCACTAATTGCCCTCTTGAGCATTCTTGATACTCTAAACGCGTCTCTTCCACTAATAACTAAGTTTTTCTCACCTACTATTTTACCGATTGCATACCCGATTCTCGCTGCTTTCTCAATTGTTATATCTCTATATGCTTTACCCTTCAACCTCATATGGAGACACCAATGTACATGGCTGTACTGTCTTATTCAATACATCTGACTCTATAAAACAACCGCTCCCAATAATCGATGAAAGTACTTTTACTCCTTCATTGATTTCAGTATTGTTCATTAACAAAGAGCTGTGAATGTATGCATTTCTACGGATTCTACTATTATGCCATATTATTGAGTAAGAAACCCTAGATCCCGCCTCCACCACTACATTGCCCTCCAAGACTGTATATGGCCCCACAATACTACCCTCACCGACAATAACTCCTGAACCTATGTAAACCGGTGGATATAGAGTGGCGTTGATCTCCGCGTCTTCACTCATATATAAACCCTTCGCGACTAGTTTTCCACGCGGCCTCCAACCAGGGATTTTGTCGTCGAGTAGATCCCATAAGGCTTGTACATAAACTTCTACTCTGCCGATATCGATCCAGTAGGTATTGTGAGGGGCGATCCAGCCCTTAATGCTGTATCCAGATTCAAGCAAGTATGGAAATACATGTCTTCCGAAATCCATTAATCCCGGGTTGTCGATGAGTATGCTTAGTAACTCCTCTTTAAATGCATATATTCCTGCATTAACTAAATTACTGAAGAATACTGGTGATTTAACACTGTGGAATGCGAGAGATACAAGGTATATTTCAAGGGATGCTGGTTTCTCACTGAAAAGTATAATGTTTGAATTAGAGTCAACGTAGACTAGTCCATATGGTAGTGGATTATCAACTTCTTTGAGGACTATTGAGGCAATACCACCATGATCTAGGTGGTATTTGTAAAAACTATTATAAGGTATATTCGAAACTACATCACCCATCGATACTAGGAAATCACCCTTAATGAGCCCCGAAACTAAGCGTACAGCGTCGGCAGTGTCCTTTGAGTCAATTAACAATGCTCTCACTCCATTAACCCCCCTAAAGTGCTCAACGATTTGTTCACCTAGGTATCGCGCGGTAACAACTACCTCGCTAAAACCACTCGATTTCAAGGATTCAACAATGTAATCTATTAGTGGCGAACCCGCAAATGGGACAAGTGGTTTTGGGACAACCCTAGTAAGAGGTGCAAGTCTGATACCAACACCTCCAGCTAGGACTACTGCGGTGGGCAATTCAACCACATTTTACTATGATGCACTATGGATAATAAATTTTAAAACTGAGTAGCTTCTATCTAACTAGTATGGGATCACGGGTATCTTTCCGAATCTACCAAGATCTGCCAAGTCACCTGGTTTCATGGGTACTGGAATAGCTCTTAATGATAATGGACGTTGTTTAACAATTGCTATCGACATAGCACTAGCTATGAGTTTAGTGAGTGCATCTACATCCTCAGGTACTACAATCATATCTATCCCTGCAACGCATGTAGATGAAAGAGCTAGTAGATCCCTTGCCCTCAATAATCCCTTATATCCATAGTTTACTAGTAGGGAGTCTTCAGCGTATGGAAGCATTACCTCATTGAAACCAGTTCTATTAGCTCCAACGCTTAGTTCATTAATGATCCTGTTGAGTAGCCATGTGAAGTATAATCCACCTGGATCGAGGATACTGTAGCAGCTTTTTTCATATAACTCGGCAACACTATTCTCCATCCATGGTGATAAACTATAGTCTACTAGCGTGTGTAGTCTACTAGTTGACTCAACGACTTCAACTGCTTTCTTCAACTCGCTGAACACGTGTGCAAAGGCATCAAATAGTGTTTTACCTCTCTCTAGTTCGTTCACCAATTGCTTTGGGTAGAGAAAGGCCACACCTAACTCCTCCATACCTCTACTAGAGGAGTCTGGGAAGTATGGTGTCTGAAAGGACTCATCGTGAAATCCTATGGAGAGTCTTGTTGCTCCAATGGGGTTTGCCGATGACACTTTGTGAATGATCTGTGAGTAGTATCTTGCCCTATCAATGCTTGGTTCTCCAATATGTAGGAGGGGTACGTATAGCCCACTAGTAGTGAACTCCAATATTTCACGGTCGTCTATTTCCCTAGAATATCCAATACTGACCAAGAGATCGTTCTCAGCTAGGTCAAGGAGCCTCGCTATAAGCGACCTCGACAAACCAGGGAAAGAGACCCTCTTTGTAAATACTTTAAAGCCAAATTCGTTGAGTGTTCTCTCCGTAATTGATAGAACTTCCTTTGCTCTAAATAGGGTTGACTCGAGGTCTTTAGTATCCCTAATTCTTCCAGTGAAGTAAGTTAAAGCCCGAATAATGGGTTTTTCAGAAATTTCAACCACCCTGGATATAGATGAAGCGGGGTATTAATTAATCCATAGTGGATAATGATTAATACACCTTATTTGTATGAATACGCATATAGAGTGAGAAGATATATAAATGCATCTATATTAATTAATCATGGTGGTCTCTTATTGAAGCCGCTTATCACAGCGAAACCTGGGTCGAGTGGGTCGAAGGCAAGGTATTGGATCGAGGAGCACACTAAATACGTTGCTACAACTACACATGATCCAGAGATTCTACCACTAGTCATAGAGCGTGGTGAGGGGGTATGGATATACGATGTAGATGGAAACAAATACTTGGACTTTACGAGTAGTATAGGTGTATGTAATTTTGGATATCCAACACACCCAGAGATCAAGAAAGCCATTATTGAGCAACTAGATAGAATAGCCCATGCTGCCGGCACGGACTTCTATAATCCATACCAGGTAATGCTAGCGAAGAAACTAGCGAGTGTTTCGCCAGGTGATTTCCCGAAAAAAGTGTTCTTCTCAAATAGTGGTACTGAGGCTAATGAAGCAGCTGTAAAACTAGTGAGGCAAGCTACTGGGAGGAAATTCATTATTGCATTCTATGGTGGATTCCACGGGCGCACAATGGGTTCTCTAGCGTTAACGGCGAGTAAGAGTGTTCAAAAGAAGGGGGTTTTCCCATGGATGCCTGGAGTTATCCATGTACCTTATCCGAATCCATATAGGAACCCGTGGCATATAGATGGATATGAGAATCCTGGGGAACTAGTAAATAGAGTACTAGAGTTCATTGAGGAATACGTATTCGATAAATTGATCCCCCCAGAGGAGGTAGCCGCAGTAGTCTCCGAGCCTATTCAAGGCGAGGGGGGATACGTTGTACCACCTAGAGTATTCTTCACAGAGCTGAAGAAACTCATCGATAAATACGGGGTTTTATTCATTGACGACGAGGTTCAAATGGGTATTGGTAGAACAGGGAAACTCTTTGCAATAGAGCACTTCAACGTAGCTCCAGAAGTCATCACTCTCGCAAAAGCTTTTGGAGGCGGAGCAATACCTATTGGTGCAACTATATATAGATCCGAGCTAGATTTCAAGCAACCAGGCATACACAGCAATACCTTTGGTGGACACGCACTAGCATGTATCGCAGCATTGAAAACAATTGAGGTTGCTGAGAGCCTACTGCACCGTGTCGTGGAATTAGAGAAGATATTTATTGAAAAACTCTCTCCTCTAAGAGAGAAGTATGAGAAAGTAGGGGATGTTAGAGGGATTGGATTAGCGTGGGGAGTTGAATTTGTAGTCGATAAGAAATCCAAGAGGCCAGATCCTACCACCAGGAATAAAGTGGTTAAAACAGCTCTTGAGAATGGACTGGTGTTACTACCATGTGGAAAGAGCTCTGTGAGGTTAATACCACCGCTCATTATAACTGAGGAGGAGGTGAAAATAGGGCTGGAGATATTCGAGAAATCTATTAGAGAAGTCTCTAGTTAGTGTATTAGCTTTGTTAGAATAAATATTACTCCAATCAATAAAAGTACTAAGCCAATCCAGAACACTATATTTGATGCTTTTACCTGTCTGTGTTTCATGGAAATCTCTTCTCTTTTACTTTTTTCAACAACTCCTTCAATCCTGAATGTTGCATCTCTACTCACCTCCCTGATCTCTCTAACCCCCCTGCATGGAGTAGATGAGAGAACCTTGAGTAGAACATCTGAATAATCTCTTAATTTTCTTAATCTAGGGTCGCTGGAGATCCTTGACTCTACGTCGTCTCTATAGCATGATAAATTAGATATGTAATCTGCGAGGAGAGGGTGTTTTAAAACCTGCTCATATATAGTCTTCGCTTTTGCAGTATCTCCAAATGCATAGTCTTCTACATCGTAAGCCAGTGATGAGAGCTTAACTAAGTAGCTATCTAGTGATCTATAGTGCTTAAACTCCTCGGAGAGAAGCATTGCCTTCTCTCTCACCCACTCCTCCATATTAGCTACACCTAGATAGTAATTAATTGAATGAGCCTCCTATATAGCACAAACCCGATTAAAACAATCAACGACATATACTCTAATCTACCAAAATACATTAACGTCATTAACACTATTTTAGCCAGTACTGGAGCACTTAGAGATGTAATATCCGTTGATAAGCCTACATTACTTCCAGCGGATGTCTCCTCGAATAATGCATCGACAAAGTCTACGCTTGGAATAATAGACTTAATAACCACTGCCCCAGTGAATACTGCTAGAAAGTGAAGGGAAATAAAGAGTAGCATATTTGAAACTTCTCTCATCTAGTACTTCCTCACCTAGTCTAATATCTTGTGATAAACTACCACTGCTTAAAACACCTAGAATGTATGCCTTGATCTTCTTGAGTAAAACCACTAATCTAACGACTTTAATACCTCCCGCGGTCGAAAAGCTCATTCCCCCTATAAACATAGCTAGTACGAGTAGTAATTTTAGACTAGGGCTTAGACCACTAATATTCCCAATACTAAAACCCGTGGTGTTATAGCTGAGATTGCGTTAAATGAGCCCGTTGTGGGGCCCTGTAAGGGGTTTAATCCAGTACTTGGTAGTGTTATAATGAATGAAGTAGCTGCGAAGAATAAACTTAAGTATATAAAACCACGGAGTTCTTCATTACTCCAGGGTTTCTTTACATCCCCGTCGAGTATTATGCTAAGGGTAATGAAGTTAAATCCACCAATAATCATTGGTGCAGTTATAGGGTATATGCTGAGTGGTACATATTGAAATACCCTACTGTAATTGTCATCATAATTACTCATACCATCCGTCGCAATAGCGGTCATTACGTGTACAACCGCGTCAAGTGGCTCTACGCCTAGGTATATACATGTAACTATACCTACAACAGTGAGGAGGAAGTATATGTAGAATATTCTAAGGGCCGTCTCCCTCAGGGAGGCGGATATGTGCGATGGTCTCTCAAGCCTGTATAGAATACGACCAAACTGCCAGAAGAATGGGAGAAAGATAGAGGCGAAGACTACAATTCCTAGTTCACCCATCCACTGCATTAAACCCCTCCAGAATAGAATACCCTTCTTCATGTAGTCGAGTCCTTGGTAGATAGTTAAACCGGTTCCAGTGAAACCAGAGATGGATTCAAATAGTGCGTCAATGTAGCTCACTTTTGTTTCAATGGATAATGGTATTGCTGATAACGCTGGAACCACTAGCCATGCTAGAGAATAAGTTGTAAGAGCCTCTATGTATGTTATCTCAACTTGCTTCACTATTTTACCAATTGCGAAGTAAGCGGTGTAACTTGTTAATGCTATTAGTAAACCTATCCATAGAAATGATAATGAAACAGGGTTATTGTAAAGAGCATCCACGATTGGTACAAGCGTCATTACGCTCCCAACGATCATGGTTATGGGGAACAGTTCTTCAAGTATAATAGTGATCCATATATTGATCAAATCATGGGTGTGTCCTAAGTGTATATATGTAACTACGTTTAATAGAGAGGCGAATTTAATATATAAACACGAAGCTTTACTGCTCATCGTCGATCACGTGGGTGTGTATTTATAAGCCCTACAACGTAGATTACAGTGTAGAACCTGGATTATTTCGAGAGGGATTTTAGTTGAGTAAAATACCGAGAAATACTAAACCACCGAGTCCGTTAAAGGTTTTGAAGGCCTCGGAGGGAAACATAGTTTTAGTTAAAACAAAGGGTGGGTACGAGTATATTGGTGTATTAGAGCTTGCCGACGGCGTAATGAACGTCGTTCTAAGGGACTGTGTTGAATACAATGAAAACAAGCCAACTATGAGGCTTGGAAAAGTAATTATTAGAGGGAGCAATATTGAATTCGTGAGTGTAGACTACGCGAGAGTTGCACCAGAGAAGATAACACTGTAAAGTAGGTTAATCAAGAGGGTTTCTACTATAGTACTGCGTCTTCAGTGGCGTGAGGTTAGCTGCTGGTGAGTATATGTAGAAGTCGTCTATGCAGTTCCCTATATAAGTATACTCGGGGTCAAGCGCGGATGGAGGGTCTTCATATGTCTTGGGGTGTCCTGTAACTACTACTAACCCATCTGGCTTAGCTAACTCCTTGAAGGAAGATAGTGCTCTCTGCTTACCACCAATGACCCCCCACGTAGAGATTGAGACTACAAGAGCGCCCAAATGGCTTCTCAATGAGAGTTCTTCAGCATATCCTTGTATGAGTATTGAGAACGGAGTCTTCATCTTCTTGGATGCGATAAGTAGCATTTCTTCATCTGGATCAATGCAAACATACTTGATACTGGAAAGCATTAATTTGCTCGACAAATACTCGTATAGTAGGCCAGTTCCGCACCCAACATCTACAATTAAATCCTTCACTGGGAAACCGGGGTCCTCCATACACCTGTACTTGGAAAACTGCTCTTCTCTATATAGATTATCATACACATCGGGCTTCACTAGGTTAACCACTGCCTTCAGCCCGTGTGAACTTCAATAACGTTGTTTTACTGGTTTCCCTTCGCTTCAGGAGTTCCCATATCTTCTTTAAATCAACATACTTATACTCGAGTCCAAGCTTTAGAAGAGTTTCAAGTGCTGTTGGAGAGAATGCTGGAGCAACTAGTATTCCCCGTGGTCTCTCCCCTAATTCTCTCGTAAGCGCCTCCACGTACTTATATAGCTGTAGTGCAGCCTCACGGGTAGCCGTAATTCTCTTAAGCTCGATCACTACATGTCTTCCGCTCTTATCTACAGCATAGATGTCTACATATCCGTCTCCAACAGGCTTCTCAATAGACAACACCCTCAAGCCTTCCTCGATTATCGAGGGATTAGATACTATTACATCCCGTACTTCCCCCTCATCAACATACATTATAAAACTCCCAGGATCAAATAGTTTACCAGAGACTAGTAAATCCACTCTATTAAAAGTAATTGTCAAGTACTCCCTAGGTTTATCCCTCACAGCGTGTATTACTAGCCCAGTATCATCTCTATAGTAGACCTCTATCACCGATGTAGATGGTTGCCAGTTTATAGGGGAGTAACCAGTAGGTCCGTGAACCAGTACTGCTCCATCCTGCTTGACAATAACTACTCTCTCCCCAGGCTCTAGTCTCGAGGCGGCTCTACCCTCGTAGTCTACTCTACACTCACCAATTACAATGGACAGTAGCTTTCCATTGATAGATGACTTCAAAAACGCAGCGGCTTCTTCGAGACGAGGTTTCTCCTTGACCATTAAATTCAATGTATAATCCCCGGTAAAATTAATACTATTAAGGATATTTATCACGCAGGTGTCGAGCTCTGAGAGTACGGTTTATAGCATTCGACAGTATGGGAGTTAGGAGTATGGCAACTATTGTTGAATCAAATAATGGATTATTTTTCATTGACCCCGGGGCTGCGCTTGCTCCGCGGAGGTATGGTCTTCCACCACACGATATTGAATTGAAGACCTTGGCGAGGTTTCTAGATGAAATACACAAGTACGTGGATCAATCAGACTACCTCATCATTACACACTACCATAGAGACCACTATCTCTACCGTAGAGGTGAAGAGGACTACTACCGGGGTAAAATACTCCTCTTAAAGAACCCTCATAGATTGATCAATAGAAGCCAAGCCGTGAGGGCATATGTTTTACTCAAAAAGATGAATGTGGAAGCCAAGGTTAGGGAGGTCGTGTTTGCTGATGGTTTGAAACTAGAATTAGGGGGATTAACTATTGAATTCTCACATCCACTACCCCATGGAGACTGCAAAACTAAGTTGGGATATGTCCTGGCAACTACGTTTAGAGAAGATGGCTATGTTTTCACATTTGCAAGTGACACACAGGGATTTATATGTGATTCCTCTCTTGAATATATACTATCAATAAACCCCGATTTCCTAGTTGTTAGTGGGCCTCCAACATACCTTGGACTCTATGAACTACCATTAAACACTATTAGAGCGGTGGAGAGATTAAAGTCTAGGGCTACTATTGTAATAGATCACCACTTACTGAGAGACAAGAACTATGCGAAATATATAGAGCTTTTGAGGAGTAGGAGGAGGGATATTAGTGTGAAGACTGCTGCTGAATACATGGGTGTAGAAGTGAATCAACTTGAGGCTCATAGGGATTTATTGTGGATGCATAGTAAGAAATAACACATGTTATTTTCCTGTCCCAGTATTATATAATTAGAGCGCTTTGACCAGGCTTGTTATAAAGGTTTATAAGTAGGGTTAGGTCAATTAATACATTGCTTGGTGATACTGGGGAATTGCATCCAATACTCGCATTATTCTCGATTAACTTAGCGTCTGCAATACTAAAGTACGTTAGTGTAACTGGTACAAACGCTATGAGTGCTTTTATAGACTTACTCAATGATGTAGGCGACTCTGTTGGCTTAGGACTATTATTAGTTGGCTTAAGGTATTGGAGGATAAAGCAGAGTATGTTTTATCCTTTTGGTGCTCGTAGAGCACTATATGTTCTCGGTCTCCTATCCATAATGATCTTTAGTGGATTACTGTTTGGAGTTGCATTATTCAAGGCGGCATCCATACTTTCAGGTTCTACTGGTTTAGTAGTTGAGATGTACTCAGTAGTAGTTTTTCTAATAGCCTTTACCATTAATATAGCTGGTTTAGTCTACATATTTATTCAATCCAGGGGGAGTAATAGAGACCCTGCTTTATCTGGTGGAATGCTCGACTCTATTAGCGACACTGCTGGGAGTTCACTAGCATTGTTTACTCTAATAACGAGGAATATTCTACTTGATGTTGTCGGTAGCTTGGTGTTAACCGGGGTGATACTGATTTCTGGTATTACCATAGGGTATAGGTATTTCCAGGTTCTCATCGGGAGAGCTCCACCCAGGGAGGTTTTGAAGAAAGTTATGAATAAAGTACTGGAGTTCCGGGAGGTTAGAGACGTTAATGTATTCAATGCGTCTATGATAACCGAAGACGAGTATATGTTGATCCTTGAGGTGGAGGTGGATAAGGACATGGAGGTTGAAGATGCCGAGAAACTATCAGCGAGGATTGAGGAGGAAGTGAAGAGAGTTGAGCCTAGGTTTAAGCATGTTGTAATAGAGTTTGTAAGTGAGAGAGCTGGGCCTAAGACGTACGGGGAGATTATTAAGCAAATAGATGGGGTTGATGAAGAGTAGTGTATAGTAAAAATTAATTTTTATTAGTTTATTAACCATGGGTGGTCTTTATGAAGGCTGCTATACTAGTGGAACACGCTGAAATAGAGATCGAGGGTTCTCCTAGGAGATACCCGCATCTACCACTCAAGAAAAACCCATTATTAATAACCAATACTGAAACCCCACTCCCCGGAGAGGGGCAGGTTCTAGTAG
>Ga0209225_1001595_pt1 | contig 21993 bp, 25 predicted proteins | sample WasSprMetagenome_FD_184732 | JGI IMG/M metagenome (GOLD analysis project Ga0209225, IMG submission 184732) | Sulfidic aquatic microbial communities from Washburn Spring, Yellowstone National Park, USA - WS (SPAdes) (version 3) | ecosystem: Environmental > Aquatic > Thermal springs > Hot (42-90C)... | reverse complement strand
TAAATAAACCCTCAACCTCAAACCAAATAATTGGGGTAGTCGTCTAGCTTGGTCTAGGATACCAGCCTGGGGCGCTGGCGATCCTGGGTTCAAATCCCAGCTACCCCACCATTCCATCATCTGTTTTTATGATGATGAAAGGACAGACATGGAATATAACTTCCGATTCAGCGAAAACAGTACGCGTACTACTTATCTTGACAGAATCTAGCGATTTAAAATGAAGAAGCCCGCCCGATTCATCTATGGGTTTTCCGGGAATAGAGACCATAACCTCGAGAAATCTTCCAGTTCCAACTGAACACTTGTCGTTCATAACAAAGTTTATTTGTCTGAAAGGCTTTTTGAGTCAGTTTAGCGGCGGCGAATGGTTCTTAAAAAGCGTGGAGAAACGCGGACTTGGTTGTTGGAGGAGTTTCGCAAACTTCTTCAAGGCCGAACATAAGCGTTTTTATTCCCGTTTATGAGGGATCCGACCTTTTAGAGGCCCTGCTGGAAAAGCTGACAGACGACAAGTGTGATGTAGAGTTTTTTGTAGTCATAGACAAGCCTAACGGTGATTCGCTTAGGGTTGCGGAGCGCTTCCGCAACAGGGTTCACTTCATTTTAAACGAGGAACGCCTCGGCAAAGTTGAGGCGTTAAACAGGGCAGTTAAGTTTTCCAGCGGCGAAATTCTCGTTTTTCTGGACGCTGACGTAATCGTCAACGACGCCGTCGAGTTTTTCAAGATTGTACAGAAAGACCTAGCGGACGCGGACATTATCGACTTGAAGAAGAAGATTCTGCCAAGCTCTTTCATTTCCAGAATGGTTAACTATGAATTTGTTGGTTCAAATTTCGCCAGCTACCTTTTCTCCAAGCTTGTCGGGAAATGCATAGGGATTAGTGGAACAGCTTTCGCCATAAGAAGGGAGGCTTTCGAGGAGGTTGGAGGCTTTTCAAGAGTCGTCTCTGAAGACTTGGACTTGGCGGTTAAAACCCTTCTGAAAAATAAACGCTTCAAATACGAGGGTAGGGTGGAGGTCTACACCGCGGCGCCATCAACGTGGAGAAGTTGGTTGAACCAGAGGAAGCGTTGGGGCGTAGGCACAGGTTTGTGGATTAAGGAAAACTGGAGGAAGCTTATCCGTTACATTGCAAGGTATCCCCACGTGGCGTTTCCGTGCGCCGTCATGGTTTTTCCAACAGTCATACCTTTTCTTCTCGGTTATGCCTGCTCCAGCCTTCTGGAGAAGCAGCTCCAAAAAATGGTCCCAACGGTTTTAGCGGCGCAACTTTCAAGCCTCCAAATATCAAAAGTTATCTCTCCTTCGCTTTTATCTGTAATCCTTACTTTTTTAACGAACTTTGTTTTGGGCTTTGCAGCCTTCTCCATAATTTTCTACCTAGTTTCGAGGAGGCTTGGCTTCCGCTTCAACATAGCAGAATTCATGGTCTACTACTTCATTTACCAGCCCATAGCTACTCTTGTGCTCTTCGCCGGCATATTGAAGGCTTTCATGTTCCAAGACCACAAATTGGACTGGAAAGTTTAACCGAAAACGTTTAAAGCTAACGCGCCTCTGTTGGTTAAACCGTTCCGGGGAAGGCTTGCTCTAAATGGCCTTGGCTGTGGAAGTTTCAAACGTCACGAAGGTCTTCGGCGACGTCAGAGCCCTAGACGGGCTGAGCTTCACAGTTAAGCCCGGCGAAATCTACGGGCTCATAGGACCCAACGGTGCCGGAAAAACAACCGCGCTGAGAATAATTTCCACGCTTCTTCTGCCCACCGAAGGCACTGTGAAGGTTTTCGGGCTTGACGTGGTCGAAGAAGCCGAGAAAGTTCGCGGAATAATCTCCTACCTCCCGGAGGAGGCTGGAGTTTACCGCTATCTCTCCGGATGGAAATATCTGGAGTTCATGGGTAAGTTCAGCACGAAAAACGTGGACGAAGTTCACGCCATGATTAGGGAAGCAGCCGAAATCTCCGGTTTGGGTGAAAGGCTCAGGGATAAAACAAAGACTTACAGCAAGGGCATGAAGAGGAGGCTTCTCGTTGCAAGAGCCCTCATGGTTAAGCCTAAACTGGCAATTTTAGACGAACCAACAAGCGGCTTAGACGTAATCCACTCCTACCATGTTAGGGAAATTATTAAAAAATACGTGAAAGAGCACGGCGTAACGGTGCTTCTTTCAAGCCACAACATGCTCGAGGTGGAACACCTCTGCGACAAAGTTGCCCTAATAAACAGGGGCAGACTAGTGGCTGAAGGCAGCCCGCTGGAGCTTAAGGAAAAGTATGGATGCACAAACCTTGAAGAAGTTTTCGCGAAGGTGGTGGAGTTTGCTTAAGGGTTTCGGGAACTTCTTAATTAAGGAGCTTAAGGTCCTAGCCAGAGACCCTAAAATCCTCTTGGGAATGATAATAGTCCCCCTTGTAATTTTCCCAGCGATGGGGGCTGTTATGGGCTACGCCATGCAAAAAGCCCAGGAGCAAGCCGTAAAAGCCACGTTATTAATTGTAAACAACGACGGCGGAAACTGGTCTCACTCCTTCATTACCTTCTTGAAAGGCTTGAACGCCAATGTCGGCTTCAACCTTACAGTCCACGTTGAAGATAAAATTGAGCCCTTGACCAGCGAAAAAGTTTTGGAGCTATTGTCAAAGTACAACACCACCCAAATAGTCGAGATTCCCAAAGGCTTCAGCGAAAACATAACCGCCCACCTCAGCAACCCCCAGATTAGGGCGTGCCTAAGGTTTTACGGCGTCCTACGCGGCGCAAGCGTTTTTGAAGGCGTGGGCTCATCAGTGATTGATGCTTTAATAAACCAGTTTAACAGGGCTGTGGCTCCAGACGTTTTGTTCTCCGAGAAGGCCACGGTGATTAAGGGTGAAATCAAATATGGGGTTGACCCGTCAATGGTTTCCAGCCTTCTAACCTCTCAGTCTATAGCTTTACCCGTCACCATTTTAATAGTGCTCATGTCAGCTGTCCAGATAGCCGCTACGTCGGTTGCCATGGAGAAAGAGGAGAAAACCCTCGAAACCCTTTTAACCTTGCCCATAGACCGCCTTGCAATTCTCTGGGGAAAACTCTCAAGCTCCATAATAATAGCAGCCGTCGGAGCCCTAGCCTTCATGGCTGGCTACAACTACATGCTTAGCTCTGTTACAGCCGGGATCCCAGAAAATCTTAAACTGGATTTGGCTACCTTGGGGCTTGTTCCCTCAACTTTAGGCTATCTGCTTTTAGGCATGTCGCTCTTCGTCACACTGCTTTCGGCCTTAGCCCTAGCCGTAATAATATCGGCTTTCGCCGAGGATGTTAGAAGTGCCCAATCTTTTGTCGGCTACATTTACCCCTTCGTTTTCATACCGCTTCTCGCCCTAATATACTTGGACATCAACACCCTGCCCTTCGCGTTAAGGCTTGTTTTCTATGCTATACCCTTTAGCCATCCAGCCATTGCCTCGAAAGCCGTCATAATAGGCGACTATTGGACAGTCATCTACGGAATAATTTATGTTCTCGCCTTCACAGCTGTTGTCATGTATGCGGCTTCGAGACTATTCGCCACAGAAAAGATTTTGACAGCGAAGTTGAAGTTTAAGGGATTAAAGCGCAAAGAGAAGCCCGCTGAAGGGTTCTAAGCGTCCCGTGCCAATTTAGCGAGAAAATTTTCCCCGAAATCAAACACTTTATCGAGGAGGGATGTTGTTGAGCATCCAGCAGATTGAAGTTTACCAGGAAATCGACAAGAAGGCCTACGGTTTTAACCTTGGGATGAATTGTCGATAGGCTTGATGTAGTGACAAGTTATGTAGGCCTGTGAAAGCCTATCAACACTCGAGGAACAAGATTTTTCTAATCCAGTACCGCTGGTTTGGTGTCCATATCAGCCTATCCAACAATACCAGTCCACAGGATTGTGAAGAGAATTAAGAGCAGAAGCTCAAACATCCTTAGAAAGGAGTTTCCAGAACTGCTTAGGCTGCCGTCCCTATGGACGCGCAGCTACTATGTTTCGGCGATAGGCGCCGTCTCTAAAAAGGCCGTTGAAAAATACATTGAAGCTCAGAAGGGCGTTTGAAGTGGAGAGAGCCAACACGTTCATGGTTGAAGGTTGTCCGCCTTATGCTTCTGGAGCTTCAGCCACGTTGTCAGGAGGTTCATGGAGAAAGCCGAAGAACACGGCATAGAGGTGGAGGAGAGAAGCGAGTACAAGACGTCAAGCAAATGCCACTATGCCGTTCTGAGGACATAACTACAAGGGGAAGGTTCTTCAAATGCCTCTCCTGCGGATTGGAGGCGAACAGGAACGCCGTAGGCGTCCTAAATATGGGCCGCCTCCATGGAGACGGCGTTAACGAGGGGGTGGCACACCCCTTGCTTCTAGGTGGAATGGAATGAGGTGGAAGCCTAAAAGGCAATGAACAACCAACCATGATACCATGAACTCTTCCGAATTGCACCTGAAGTCAGCACAGAAAGCAACAATGTAGTTGTAAAAGTCGTCACGGATTACGGCGTCCACGGCTAGGGGGAGGCGTTGCCGTCAGAGCGGGTTACAGGCGAAACTGTGGAAACAGTCATCCACGTTTTGGACAAAATTGGTCTCTGCCCCCTACGCATCGAGCAGATAATTGAGGTTATGGACAGCGTTGCGGCTGGAAACCCCTCGGCTAAAGCAGCCATAGACATCGCCCTACACGACATTTATGGCAAAACCGCGCCAGCTAAACCTAGAAAACCATCATTACAGGGGCTTAGCAAACGTCACAATCTACGCCTGCATAACGCTTATGTGCGTTCAAACAGTCGTAATAGCCTCCTGCAAGGCTGAAAAACCCAAAAAGCTGGAAGCACAAGATACGGACAGCCTAAAAGGCTGAAGGACAAGCCAAATAAAAGGAGAAAAAGCAGCCAAAACCATAACCCAAACATCCCTGCAGCCTCAACCCAGCCTAAAATAAGCCCTCATAACAAGCCTAAAGCAAGAAGACGCTTCCCAAAGCTAAAAACAGGTTAAAAACAAGCCAAAAACCTGAACATTTTGCCAGTCATGCGCGCATGCGAAAACTTCAAGCCTAAATAAGAGGCCCGCTGGACAAGTATATTTGGTAACTTTTAAGGAAAAGTGACGGTTTAAGCCGTTATTATCCCAGCTTTATGCCTCAACTCAGTCATGTATCCCGCATACCTCGGATAAAACTGATCTGCCTTGCGCTTAAGCTACATGTAACGCTTCGCCCCTATGCTTTTTGGAACCCTACCCTGTATGAAGTTTGCAACGCTTTTCGGAATGTTTAGCCTCTCGCTTGTCATCATGTCGTTTACGAACTTCCTCAGGCATTTCGGCCTTGTGAAGTTGTGTTTCCTAAACCAGAAAACTATGTAGTCTCTTGATAATCTTCGGGGCTTCTTAAGGTTCTTTATTTGTTGGTATGTATTCGGTTAGGTAGCAGTAGTAAGCCTGCTTTGAGCTTCTGAAGAACCAACTGGGCAGCGGTAAAACCCTTCCACTCTTTCAGCTTCTGGAAAATCGTTTAGAAGCCTTACAACCTCAACAAGTCTCAGCCCGGAGCTAATAGCAAATTGTAAACCACCTATCCCCTAAGCGATTTTGACCTAATCCTTCGTAGGTCAGCGATTATCTGCTGCTCATTTGGAACCTTACATCTACGCCTACCTCATCCTTCGGTATGGCCTTCCTCAGCGTATCTAAAAACTCCTTAAACCCCCTATCTGGATTATTTATCTCCAAGCATTTGAACCAAGCCCCTGTTTAGGTAGTGCCTCTGACCAACAGTTAAGGGAAAGAAAAACCCCCATAACATCCATTGGAGCCCTAATAGGCTCCCTCACGAACCTATCAAGGTAGCTTATCAAGTTCCTCGCATTACGTGGCTCATAACGCTTAAACTCCAAATACTGCAGAAAAAGGCCTATTGTCTCAGGCCAGCTTAAGACGAATCCCCCGCCCACAAGGCCTCCAGAAGCCAAAGAGGTTAAAGCCTCACAATATCCATCAACGCAACTCATAAGCTGTGCAAGCCTATCCCCCTCAAAGCTCTCAGCTAAACTCCTTACACCTTACCCTGCTCCTCAACCCGCTTCTTCAGCTAGCCAATCCTCTCTTCGGCCATAGGACGGTCCCAGCCATGTATCTGGAATAGTCCGGGACGGTCCGAGGGGGCCAGTGGACAGATCAGCCTGTAAAGGGTTGCTTCTGCTTGGAGGGGTTTGTTTATGGCGGGTCCGCCGGGATTTGAACCCGGGACCTTCGGCTTAGAAGGCCGACGCGCTTTTTGGACCATATTCATTGTCCAAGCTGCGCCACGGACCCTCATTTATTTTTCGGAGAAGGCCTGAATAAGTTTTACCCAACATGCTGTGGGCCAGAGATTTTCCTTAAATATTTTAATTAAAAATTAAAAATATTTTTTATTTACATTTTACATTAATTATTTTATTTTCAACAACGCAATGTATGTAATCTGGGAGACATTTGTCCGAAATTAGGGCAAGGGGTCTTCGCAAGTTCTTGTAATCTCTAATGTTGCAGTTTAGCGTCAACAATCACCAGTTCCTTTTAGTTTGCTTTTTCATTAAAGATGGTTACATGCTGCGGTGGAGCACGTGCCTTTCGGTCTTGTTTGTATGTAGACTATGAATTAAGACTCCACGTATATGGCTGGCCGCATGGGTTTTGCTAAGTTTGCTTTATTTTTTGGGTCGTAGCGTTCTGGGCTGTTTTCTTCGAAAATTATTATTTCCGCGTTCAGTTCGCTTTTGAGGAAGTTTTCCGCCTCTTTTAGAATTTGGTTTTCATTTATTTGGCCTATTTTGATCAGTTTTTGTTTCTCCTCCGTCGGTGTTTGGTTTACTTCTTCTATTATCCTGTTTGCGAAGTCTGCTGTTTCTTTAGCCTTTGTTTTCAATTCTGGGTCTTGCAGCAGTTCTTTCATCAAGGCGTTTAATGTGATTTTGCCTTCTATGGATTTTTCGAGCGCCGTTAGGTAGATTTTCCATTTCCAAGACGCTGCTGTGTAATAGAATACCCTTTGTGGTTTTACTTTTGTAGCCCTTATTATATTGCGGGTGTCTTCTAGGACTTTTTTGACAAGGTTTTCGCTTTCTTCGGCTTTCAAGTCCACTTTCGTTTTGTCTGGTTTTGGCCAGGGCGCCTGTGATGCAAAGCCTCTATATCCCATTATTTCCCATAGTTCCTCGCATATGTGTGGCGCGAAGGGTGTCAGCATTAATATTTGGCTTTTCAAAACTTCGCGAACTACGCTCTGTTTCGCTTTTGTGCGCCTTTGGTACCATTGGAGGTCTTGGTCCAGTTCAAAAAGTATTGTTTGAATGGCCTTTCGCATTTCCAGCTTTTCCATGGCCTCTGTTGCTTTTTCGACGTGTCCTTGGAGGCGGCTGAGCATCCACTTGTCAACGGTTGTCATGTCTCCTTCACGTTCGCTGGTTGCTTGAATGTTTTGCAAAACAAGCTTGTAAAGTCTTTCCAGTTTCCCACGCATGGCTTTAGCGACAGCTGGGCTGAAGTCTGCATCTTGTAGCAGTTCGGCAGTGGCGAGGACGCTTAGCCTTATAGGGTCTGCACCGTAGGTGGCTAGGCCCTCCCTTAGGGGTATGATGTTGCCGAAGGATTTGCTCATCTTCGCCCCCTCCATTGTGACGACGCCGTTTGTCACTATCTGTCTTGGCCAAAGCTCCTCTGGGAATATGGCTGTGTGGTTAAAGATCATGAAAGTTAAATGGTTTGGAATCAGTTCGTGAGCTGAATGTCTACTATCCAGTGGATAGAAGTATAGAAATTCCTTTCGCATATTTTCTAATATCAACGATTCTATCCCGGTTTTTTCAGCTATCTTTCCAGGGTCCCCTTTTCCTAAGAAAATGTAGTCAAAAACTTCGTCAGTGAGCTGGTTGGGCTGGATGTTATGCTTCTTAATGTGGTGGGCTATTGTATAGTAGGCCATGTAAATCGTTGAGTCTGATAGGGATTCAATTATCCAGCTTGGGTCCCAAGGCAGCTTTGTTCCAAGACCGGATTTTCGGGCGCAGGCTTTCTCACGAAGCCAGTCTATTACGTACTTGTATTGGACGCGCAGCTCTTCCGGGTAGATCTTCATCTTTTCTAGGCATTTATGAGCTAGGGCTTTCCATTCCGGGTTGCCATAGTCTATAAACCATTGGTCTTCAAAAATTTTCACAACACATTCCGCGCCACAGCGACACTTCACCGGCCTGTTCATAAGCTCATACATAGTTGTTGCCTTTCCAGAAGCCGTTAAATCATACTTGATTCTTTCCCTTGCTTCAGCCACAGACATGCCGGCGTATTTTCCAGCGTTTCCTTTCATTCTTCCGCTGTGGAATTCGTTTCTGTAGACTTCTCTCGTCGCTTCTTCAAGTTTGGGATCTATCTGCTCCTTTATACCCATCCGTTTAACAACATCGGCCGCTGGAAGCTCGGAATACCCGGGGACCTCAATTATTGAGATGGCTCCAATCGACTTTATCTCCTCCACTTTAAGTTCATATTCCGCAAGCTTTTGGGCTTCACTTTTCAGATTTTCCAGGGCAACGTAATCGTATGGTGCGTGTCCCGGTACGGACATAACTACACCCGTTGCATTTTTAGGGTCAACGAAGTCCGCTGGCAAAATGTAGATTTCATCTTCGGTGACAGGATTGGTTGCTTTCTTGCCGATGAGCTTTTTTCCGGTGAAGCCTTCGAGGATGCTTACTTGACGACCTTGGTAGGTTAATTTTTCGGCGCATTCTTTGCTTATTATCCATTTTTCGCCGTCAACGTTGGCTTTTACGTACGTGGCTTCTGGGTTTACCCAAATGTTTGTTACGCCGAAGACTGTTTCTGGGCGTAGGGTTGCTGTTGGGAGAACCCATTCGCCGTGCTTGAACTTTATTAGCGTGAATTCGCCTATTTCCGGTTCCACGTCACCTTGTGTGTCATGTTGTCCAACGGGGTTTTCGTCCTTTGGACACCAGCCCACTGGGTGGCTCCCGCGTTTAATGTAGCCTTTTTCACGAAGTTTGCGGAACTGCCATTCTATGAAACGGCTGTATTGAGGATCCACCGTTGTGAATTCGCGTCTCCAGTCTATAGAGTAGCCTATACGCTTCATGCCTTCCTTGATCTCTTCATGGAAGTAGCGTGCCATGCTAAGCGGATCCGTTAAGTCCTTCAGTTTTTCCTTTGGGACTTTGTAGACGTTTATGAAGTCGTTTATCAGTTCTTGGTCGTTTTCCGCCAACCGTCTCGCCATGGCCAAAACGGGAGTTCCGGTGTAGTGGAAAGCCATTGGTAAAAGGACCTTGTAGCCCTTCATGCGCATGTATCTTGCATACGCGTCAGCAAGCGTGTAGGTTCTAGCGTGGCCTATGTGTTGGGGTGAATTGGGGTAAGGGTAGGCCACTGTTATGTAGAATTTGGGCCTTGATGGGTCGGGGTTTGCTTCAAAGATTTTTGCTTCTTCCCAGCGTTTCTGCCATTTTTCCTCGATTTTCCCTAAAAACTCCATAAAATCTTCTGAGCTGTCTCTGGAGATATTAAATGTTTTTTCTTCGGGTAGTGAGAACGTAATCCCTCATTTTCGCACCGTCCTAGATAACGCGGAGCTTCCATTAAACCTTTACTCTTCTAAATGAAAGGTTTAAAGCTGAGGCTAGGGTTTAGCCTTGCATTTTTCCCTTATACTTCTTCGCTTTTCCTCAGGTAAAGGTCCGAACTTTTTGATCCCTTCGGTGAACATTGTGAAGAGTTCTGCAGCCTTCTTGTAAACTGGAAGCGGCACATAGCTGTACCTCAATCGCTTCTGTTCCGAAAGCCGCCAACTCCTTACCCCAAGTCTATCATGCGTTTCTTGGTGAATTTTTCGTCTATTTCTTCGCTTCCCTCAACGACCAGTACGCCGTCTGCTCCGTAAGCGAAGGCTGTTAGAACATGTTTTTCCCGAGGATGGCGGTAGTTGGGACGGCTACTATCCGGATATTTTCCGGATAGTTGGTGCGGTCAAGCCCTAGAAAGTCCATGCCAGTGTAGCCCATATTTTGTCTACAAAGGCGATTATCCGTATTTCTTGCGGTTCCTTGCTCGCTAAAACCCCTTTAATGGTTGCAGTTATCTGCCTAAACGTGGAGTTTTTGAAGTCTATAGCTTCCCATGGACGGCGTTGACTTGGCAAATTTTTACGCATTCGCCGTAGCCGTTGCAGAGGTCGGCTATGACAAAGGCCTCTTCGGACTTGTGGTTTTGTACTCGCTTTTCAGGAAAAGCGCCGCCCTTGCAGCCGCACCCAACGCGTCTGAAACTGTGTCTCGTACGTCTTTTGGGCTTAAGGCGCAGCCGCATGCAAAGATTCCGGTGACGAGCGAGTCAACGGGGGTCGAGTTTCGGGTGCTTCTCTGTGATGAAGCCGTCTTCACCTAAGGGACCTTCATCTTTTCAGCCAGCTCAATTAATCCGTCCGGCGGAACCGTAGGCGTCGCCAAAGTCACCATGTCATATTTGTCTTCGCGGGCCTCGCCTGTTAAGGTGTCCTCGGCTTGGACTACAAGCTTCCAGTTGGCGTTTTTCCAAACCTCCGCTACTTTACCTCTTGTGAGACAACACCAGCTTCCTGGTCCGCCAATACAAGTCCTCATAACCCTTTCCCGTGGCTCTAATATCCGTGTAATAGATGGTGACGTCTATTCCAAGCATTTTCTTGAGAACATAGGCTTGTTTAAGGGCGTACATGCAGCATATTCGGCTGCAGTATGGAATGTGGTTTTTGTCCCTTGAACCGGCGCAGAGCACTATGGCGATTCTCTGGGCATCGCTTCCATTCGCCCTTTTAACATAACCTCCGGTCGGTCCAGTAGCAGACGTCAACCTCTCCAAATCCATCATGGTGATAACGTCCTTGTATATGCCGTACCCGAAGTTCTCCAGTTTCCGAGCGTCGTAAAGCTTGTAGCCTGTAGCCGATATTATGGCGTCCACATTTAACTCAACCATTTTGCCTGTGTCGTTCAGGTTTATGGCTTTCGCCGGGCAAAGTTGCTCGCATTTCCCACACTTGATACAAGCGTTAAAGTCTATGGCGTAGGCGGATGGGACTGCTTGAGGAAACTCTATAAAGGCAGCTTTCCGCTGGGACAAACACTCATTAAACCCCTCTGGCACGGTGACAGGGCAAGCTTTGGCGCAGACACTGCAACTCCGACATTTCTCAACGTCAACACCTCTAGGCTTCATAAAACCTTCACAATGTAGTTTCCTGGCCGTCCGCTAACGTCCTGGACCTCAGCATAGGTTAACAGGTTAACATTAGGGTTCCTTCCAACCTCAGCCACCCTCGGCGTTTTAAAATGCACTGAGCACAGTCCAATGTGGGGAATACCTTCGTGAGCTTCGCCATGTTTCCACCTATGCTCGCCGCCGCTCCACTAGGTGAACCCTATATCCCAGATAGCCAAGTTGCAGAGCGGCAGTTATGCCAACTATGCCACCGCACTCGCACACAAAAATGCCTATACGTGGTGGCTTCTTAAGCTCCCTTTTCTTCTAACACAGTTGAATATCCCAGCATTTATGATTTTGGTTCCTCATAAAAGTAGAAAACTTTTAAAATCCTTCCTCAACTTCAAGGAAAGCAATGTAGAAGATGAATGTTCAAGAACTTGTCCAAAAGCATAAACTTCTGGAATGCATACAATGCGGCACGTGCACTGGAAGCTGTCCAGTGGCCAAAAAGGCAAACCTAAACGTTAGAAAGTATATGCGGGAAGTCTCCGCCTTTGGAAAGCTTACTGTTCATTCGTTGAACGAGCTATGGAGCTGCACAACATGCTCTACGTGTGGTCTACGCTGCCCAAAGGACCTGAACCCCTATGAGTTTCTGATAGACATTAGAAGCATGGCTGTCGAAGAGGGGCAAGTAGCGCTAATTATTAGGGACGCCCTTGAAAGCGTTTTCAAGAATGGGAACCCGTGGGGTAGGATTCGCGGTAAACGTGCAGGGTGGAGCCAAGGGTTAAACGTGAAACACTTCTCTGAAGGAGCAGAAATCCTATATTATGTGGGTTGCACTGCGTCCTACGATCCGAGAGTTCAAAATGTTGCAAAAAGCCTTGTTAAGTGTTTTGAAGTTGCCAACCTAAACTTCGGAGTTCTGGGCGAGGAGGAGAACTGTTGTGGAAGCGAGGTTTTCGGCATTTGGGAAAAGGGACTTTTTGACTTCCTTGTTGAGGAAAACATGAAGATCTTCGGCAAATGCGGTGTCAAGCAGTTAGTAGCAAGCTGCCCTCACGGCTTTAATGCCTTCAAAAACAGGTATAATCAGACGAGTTTTGAGCCACTACATCACGCTCAGCATCTGGCAAAGCTTATTGAAAGTGAAAAACTGGTTCCGGCGAAGGAGTTGAACAAGAAGGTTATCTATCATGACCCTTGTTACCTGGGCAAGCAGAATAATGTTTACGATGAGCCCCGAAAAATCATTGAAAGCATTAAAGGCGTAAAACCTCTCGAATTCGACCGTTCAAGAAGCAGGAGCCTATGCTGCGAAGGCGGAGGCGGTAGAATGTGGATAGACATTCCGGGACCGCGGCTTGCAGAGATCCGTGTCAAGGAGGCTGTTGAGGTTGGGGCTGAAGGTTTGGCTGTAGCTTGCCCCTTCTGCACGCTGACCATGGAGGACGCCGTTAAAACCACTGGAAATGAGGGTAAAATCCAAGTTTTAGACGTTGCTGAACCACTGGCGTTAGCCTATAAAAGCCTCGAGGCTAGACGTGGGCGCATAAATGGAGAAGAGGATGGGCAGTTTACCAATGCCTAGGCTGCGGGAGGATAAATACCGCGAGAGGAATATGAAATGTTTAACAGTATGCGTCAAGAGTTTTTTGAAATAGATGATAGACGAACCGACACGAAGATGGTTGAGGAATCTGAATGGAAACATGGGAGCTGATAATAGTTGGAGCTGGCCCCGCTGGTTTAACAGCTGGAATATACGCTGTTAGAAGTGGGCTGAAAACGTTGATAATTGAGGAGAAGATCGCCGGAGGCACTGTTGGGAGCGCTCCTGTTATTGAGAACTACCCTGGTTTCGGAAGCATTAGTGGTGCTGAGTTGGCGCAAAAGTTTGCGGCACACTGTAGGAAACTCGGAACAGTTATTCACGAGTTCGAAAGGGTTGAGGCTTTAGAATTGAGGGGCGAAGAGAAGGTTGTGAAGACGGATAAAGGAGTTTACAGGGCTGAGGCTGTAATTATTGCTTCCGGGTCAAGCTACAGCGAGCTGGGGGTTCCAGGCGAAAAAGAGTTTAAGGGGAGGGGGGTTAGCTATTGCTGCGTTTGTGACGGTCCTCTATTTAAGGGTAAACGGGTCCTTGTTGTTGGCGGCGGAAACTCAGCTGTGGCGACAGCCCTTTACCTGGCTGATTTAGCTTCGGAGGTTAAAGTTGTTCATAGGCGAGATGCCTTTCGAGCCGAGGAAGCCCGTGTCAGAGCTTTGATGGATAAGAGGAACGTTGAAGTCTTTTGGAACACCGAGGTCAAGGAAATTAGGGGAGGAAACATCGTTGAAAAGGTTGTTTTGTTCAACAATAAAACCATGGAGACCTTCGAATTGCCAGTCGACGGAGTCTTCATTCAAGTTGGGGAAGTTCCCAACAGCAATTTTGCCAAAGAAGCCGGGGTTGAGGTTGACGATCACGGCTACATCATTGTGGACGTTCGCCAAAGAACGAACATGCCCGGGGTATACGCCGCCGGCGACGTTACAAACCATCCAGTTAAACAGGTTGGGACAGCTGTGGGGCAGGGAATAACCGCTGCTTTGGAGGCTTACGGCTATATTCGGCGACCTTACTACTATAAGTATTAAAACGCTTTTCTGTCCCAAAAATATTATATTGCCCACCGTGTTATCTTCAAAACTTCAGCATAAAACCTGAAAAAGGGTCTTTCGGAGAAATGTTGAATGGGCGAGGAACAAACCGTTGTAGTGAGTGTGAACCAAGATTACTGTAGCCGCTGTTCAATCTGCCACTCCGTTTGTCCCTACGAGGCTGTTAAGCGGGATCCTGAAACGGGAAAAGTGGAGATTGATATGCAAAAATGTCAGGTTTGTGGGATATGTTATAGTGCATGTCCAGTTTTTGCCATTGAAATCCTCTATTATGACTATGACAGCCTACTCAAGTATGTTGAAGAGGCGTGGAAAAAGACCGGCGCGGAAACCCTTGTCCTCATGTGCCGCGGGAACTCCCCTTCAACCCTTGAAATCGAGGATATTTTGAAGGAGCAGGGTTTAAGCCTGAAAAACTATGTTCCGCTACGTTTGCCGTGCTCAGGAAGGGTTCCCACGGAATTTATTTTTAAAATCTTAGGTTTAGGCATCAAAAATGTGGTTTCAATCCAATGCGAGGATCCATTTTGTCGCTTCAAGGAGGGTACAAAAGTTAACACGCGACGCCTGTTCCTAAGCAGAAGGGTTCTGGAGGATTTAGGTTTCAATAGGGACGCTTTTAGAGTTGTTAAGTATTCGCGGAAAGTCGTCTATGACACTTTAAAGTGCGTGGGCTGCGACAAATGCGTCTTCATTTGTCCTTACGCTGCCATAGAAGCGGAGCACTTTGCAACTCCGAAAATTCTCTACGAATACTGCATGGGGTGCGGTGCCTGTGCCCTTGTCTGCCCCCACCACGCTATTCAACTTAAAGGATTTGAGTTTGAAAATGTTTTGAAGCGCTACTGTGATTCCGCCGTTAGGCTTAAGGCTGATGGAAAATCACCGTTAATCCTCGTTTTCTGCTGCCAGTGGTCTGAGTTTCAAGCCCTCGACAATCCCGAGGAGGTTTTGTTTAAGCGAAATGCTGTCACCCTTGAGATACCATGCTTCAAGGCTCTTGACCCAGTACACGTTGTAAACGCTTTAATGAACGGCTTTGACGGAGTTATGGCCGTCGTTTGTCCAGCTGAAGACTGCAAACTTCAGGAAGGAAGGGACACAGCTGAAAGAAACATGGAGGTTCTGAAGAGATTTTTGAAGAAAGCTGGACTTTTAGAACGCTTTGAACTCTTCGAAGCTTCTCCGCGGCAAATTGGAAGTTTCGAGGAAAAACTCGAGGCTTTCGTTCAGAAAGTGACGGCCTTACAGCCCATAAAGGAGTCTTTACGGAGGGAGAAATAAAATGCAAATGTACGAAATTGTGAGGGTTGAGGAATTAGCCCCAAAAATAAAGCTTTTTGAGGTTTTCGCTCCACAGATTGCAAGAAAAGCCAAGCCGGGACAGTTCATAATAGTCATCATAGGCGAGAAGGGTGAACGAGTGCCCTTAACAATCGCCGGATACGATGTTGAGAGGGGAACCATAACATTTGTTTTCAACGAGGTTGGCAAAACAACAAAGCAGCTTGGGATGATGAAGGTGGGTGAATGCATATGGAACATAACAGGACCTCTTGGAAATCCTTCAGAGATCAAGTATTTCGGGAAAGTCCTATGCGTGGCTGGTGGCGTAATGATTGCACCCATGATTTTGCAGGTTAAAGCCCTTCGGGAGGCTGGAAACACCGTTGTAACGGTCATGGGCGCTAGGATTAAGGAGTTACTGTTCTTCAAAGAGGAGATGAAAGCTCTGAGTCATAGGCTGTATGTGGCGACGGATGATGGTTCAGAAGGCTATAAAGGCTTAGACTTTCTGAAGGATGTTTTGGCCAATGAAAGGTTTGACCGCTGCATTGCCATGGGTCCCGTGGCAATGCTTCAAACGGTTTGCGAGTTGACGAGGCCGCATAAGATCCCAACAGTCGTGACGCTCATGCCCATCATGGTGGACGGAATGGGAATGTGCGGTGTCTGCCGTGTAAGCGTTGGTGGGCAGATGAAATTTGCGTGTGTGGATGGACCGGAGTTTGACGGGCACCTCGTGAACTATGAGGAGTTGATTAAACGTCAACGCATGTTCCTCCCAGAAGAGCGTTTAAGCGCCCTCTTGTGGGAGCTTGGAGGGTGTAAGTGTGGCAGGAAGTGAGTCTAAACCAAAGGTTAAGAAAAAGGCTGTTCCAATGCCTAAACAGCCTCCGGAAGTGCGTAGGCACAACTTTAACGAGGTTGCTTTGGGCTACACTGAGGAGCAAGCCCTTGAAGAGGCAAACCGTTGTTTACAGTGTCCCAAACCCCAGTGCGTGAAGGGTTGCCCCGTAGAAATTGACATTCCAGCTTTCATCAAACTATTAAGGGAGGGCAAATACGAGGAGGGCATAAGGAAAATCAAAGAGAAGAACAGTCTTCCGGCAATTTGTGGACGGGTTTGCCCCCAAGAGGAACAGTGCCAGAAAATGTGTGTTCTTGGGAAGGTTGGCGACCCGGTTAGCATTGGAAGGCTTGAAAGGTTTTTGGCAGACTGGGAGAGGGCGCGTGGCTTCACAATTCCGGAGAAGGCTCCGCCAACTGGTAAACGGGTCGCCGTTATTGGCGCTGGGCCCGCTGGTTTAACTGTGGCGGCTGACTTGGCGAAGCTTGGCCATGAAGTTGTTATTTTTGAGGCTTTGCATCTTCCAGGCGGCGTGCTTGTTTATGGCATTCCAGAGTTCCGTTTGCCCAAAAGCATTGTGCAGGCTGAAGTGGACTACATTAAAAAGCTTGGAGTTGAGTTTAAGCTTGGTTATCTTATTGGCAGAACCTACACTGTCCCAGAGCTGTTGAAGGATGAAGGTTTCGACGCGGTTTTCATTGGAACAGGTGCTGGCTTACCCCAGTTCCTGGGCGTGCCTGGTGAAAACCTCGGTGGGATTTACTCAGCCAACGAGTTTTTGATCAGAGTTAACTTAATGAAATCTTATGATTTTCCCGATTATGATACACCGATAAGGATTGGAAAACGTGTCGCAGTTATTGGCGGAGGAAACGTAGCTATGGACGCAGCCCGCTCCGCTCTCCGTCTCGGCGCCGAACAAGTTTTCATAGTTTACCGTCGTTCGAGGGAGGAGATGCCGGCCCGCAAGGAAGAAATTGAAAACGCTGAGGAAGAAGGTGTGATATTCAAGCTTTTAACAAACCCAACGCGGTTTATTGGAGACGAGAAGGGTTGGGTTAAACAGATGGAATGCATCCGCATGGAGCTTGGGCCTCCGGATGAGTCTGGAAGGCGCCGCCCAGTGCCGGTTAAGGGTTCGGAGTTTTTGATGGACGTAGATACTGTAATAATTGCTATTGGCCGAACTCCGAACCCCATAATTCAGCGCACAACGGAAGGCTTAGCCGTTACAAAGTGGGGCACTATTGTAGCTGACGAGAACGGCAGGACAAGCCTTGAAGGCGTTTACGCCGGCGGCGACATTGTCACCGGCGAGGCAACAGTCATCAGCGCCATGGGTGCCGGAAAAAGGGCTGCTAGGGCTATTCACGAATACTTGGTGAACAAGAAATAGTTCAATTAATGCCCCAAGTCTAAACTGGGCTTCTTCTTTAGAATTTCCAGTAATTTTATTGCTAGAAAGCAATAGCGACCCCCTAATTCATAGTGCTTTCCGGAGTGGCAGGCGCCATATCATGGTTGCTTTACTTTGCAGCCCTAAAGATGGCTGACGCCTCAGTTAGCAGTTCCAAAATAGATGTATTTAAATTGACTTAAGTGTGTTTTCTGTTGATGGAGAAGCTTTACACGCTTAAAGAGGCTAAAAAGCTGCTGGGAGTCTAGGACTATTCAGCGTTGGGATAAGGAAGATAAGGGTTGTTAGGACGGTTGGCGGTAGGATACCTGAAAGCGAAATTAAGCGTATTCTTGGGGTGAAGGAAGAGAAGGTAGTAGCGGGTTATGCTAGAGTCTCCTTTACAACTCAAAAAGATGACTTGGAGCTTCTTGAAGCACTATGTTGACTCGGCGGTCAAACAGGCATATTCTATGCTGAAATCCTGGAGGAGGAGCTACCTTAAAGGCGAAGAGAGAAGCCAGTAGTTAAGAGGAGGTTTGTTAGGGTTAAGGAGACGCTCTACACTTTTAAGGATGGGAAGATAAAGGTCAGCGTAAGGCCGCATGAGGAATATTTGGAGTTTGATGTTTCAAGGGCTTGGTTCCTCAAGAGGGCGAAGGGCGAGCTGGAAGAGCTGATCTTAGGCGAAAAACGCTTAACAGTAACGTTCAGGTTCAAGGCAGATGAGGTGGAAGTTAAAGGCAAGATAGCTTGGACTGCAACGAGCTTAGACGGATTCAGCCCAAACACGGGCTGGATTAAAGTAGACCTGACAAAACTATTCCACATTCATAGGGTTTATGAGATAAAGAGGTTCCAGCAGAGGGCGTCAAAGAAGCCCTCGCTTAGAAGGGGGTTCTGGCGAAATACTCCAAGCGCGAGAAGGATAGGGCTAGAGACTTTATTCATAAGCTGACAACCTTTACGGCTATGAAGTTCAAAGGCTATGCTCACGGTTTCGAACGCTTAAGGAAGAATGCTTAACGGCTCAAAGGAGCATAATAGGCGCGTTTCAAAGAGCGGTTGGAAGACAATCATAACACTCATGAGCTACAAGTCAAAAGTTGTGCCCCTCAACCCAAAGAACTCCACTAGAAGGTGCTCCAGATGTGGGATGGTTAATGCCCCGAAAGGAGCATCGTACGAATGCGGGTTGAGGATAGACAGGCAGCTCAACGCAGACCTGTACCTTCAGATGGAGGGGCTTCCTCCAACCCCAAAGCTCTTCGATGAGCTGATGAAGGGCTGGAGAGGGTTCACCCTGACAGGGGAAGAGGCCGATGAGGGCTCCAATGAACTCAAGAGGAGCCCAAAGCTGTTGAACCCCAAGAGCTATGTAAGCCTATCAAAGACTACATAGCTCAGAACCCTCAAAAGTTGCACCAGTAGACAGGGCAAGCCTACTGTTCGTGCTAATATTTCTCAGCCTTACTTCTCGGCGAAAAATAACACTCAAAATAGCGTTGCTGGTGTTTAGAACTTGGCCACTCTTCATCTTAACAAGATTTTTAATCCAAAAAAGTGTGGCTGTTATTGGTGCCAGCGACGAGGAAGGCTCTGTTGGTTATGCTTTAATGAGAATTTTCTTGAATCCGGGTTTGAAGGGGAAGTTTACTCAGTTAACATTCGCAAGAAGGAGACTTTAGGGGTTAAAGCCTACCAAACTGTTTTGCAGCTTCCCAAAACCGTTGATTGGCTGTTACAGCCACTCCAGCGAAGACTGTTCCAGAAGTTGTTGAGCAGTGCGGCAAAGCCAGAATAAAGAGGCTAGTAATTACAAAATGCTGGTTTTAATGAAACAGGCCCAGAAGGCAAGGCCCTAGAGGACAAGATTTTTGAGGTTAAGCGAAATATGATTTACGCATTATTGGACCAAACTGTTTGGGGTTATCCGCCCAAGCATACCCTAAACGCCACCTTCATTAACAAGATGCCTAGGCCGGGCAACATTGCCTTCATAAGCCAGAGCGGAGCCCTCGGCACAGCCATACTGGACTGGGTTGTCCATGAGAATGTTGGGCTTCAGCCACTTTGTTTCGTTGGCTCAATGATTGATGTGGGCTTCGGCGACCTAATAGACTATCTTGGAACGGACCAGAAAACAAGAGCATCCTCATGTATATTGAGGGTGTAACAAACGCCAGAAAATTCATGAGTGCCGCTAGACATTTCGCAAGAACAAAACCCATAATTGTTGTTAAGGCTGGAAAGTACAGTGAAAGTGCTAGGGCTGTCGCCTCCCATACTGGTTCACTTACAGGCGAAGACGACGTTTACGAAGCCGCCTTCAAACCAAAATCAAACGTCTCGAAGAAGTTATGGTTCTGTTCTCGCATTTGCTGATAGACTTCCTACAGATAAAGGAAATAGACATTAACCCACTGCTTGTGGATGAGAAGGACGCCATAGACGCCCGCATAATAATCGACAAGGAGCTTGTCTTCAAGAAGGTGAGCCCCACCAGCACCTGGTTATAAGCCCATACCCCAAAAAGTATGAAACCCTACGGAAGCTCCGCGACGGGAGAACAGGCTTCTGAGGCCAATAAAACCCGAAGATGAGCCCTTATGGCTTGAAATGTTTAAGAACTGCTCAGAAGAGTCTATTCGCTATAAGCTGTTTCAGACGCTTAAGCACATGCCCCACGAGGTTAGGGTCCGCTACTGCAACATAGACTACGGCCGGGAAATAGCCATAGTCGCAGAACTAACAGAAAACGGTAAGAGAAAGATAATTGGAACAGCTAGAGTAAGCATAGAACTGGACGGGAGAACAGGCGAAATAGCCTTTCTGGTGGCGGACCCATGGCAAGGCTTAGGCTTAGGAACAAACTTGTGGACTACGTCATAGAAATCTGCAAAGAAAGAGGCCTAGAAAGCGTTTACGGATCATGCTTCCAGAAAACCGGAGGCAATTGAGCTTATGAGGAATTTGGGCTTTAAACTAAAGTGTATGGAGGACGACACAATTAGAGGTATCTTAAGCCTCAAAGAAGAGGAACCGCCAACCACACCCATAGAGGAGAAAGTGAAAGTGCAAGAAACAATTACAACCATTGAGAAGGCGGCAGATAAAGGGGCAGAGGCGGAAAAGCAGCGTCAAGCTAAACTATGGTCATCCACATTTTATGCTTTAAATTGAATCAGACTTAATGAATATATTTATTTTCTATTACTCAAAAGAGTAAATTTAAATTATAGAAGCCGCGATGATCTAGTTCTTAAAATTATGGTCTAGACTGGTGAGAGAATGGAGAAACCCCAAAAACTTAAGTTCGCCTTTTACTGGGCAGCAAGCTGCGGCGGATGTGAAATCGCTGTTCTGGACGTTAACGAGAAAATCTTGGACGTCGTAGCCAAAGCTGACATAGTGTTTTGGCCAGTAGCCATGGACATAAAATATAAGGATGTTGAAGCCATGCCCAACAAGAGCATAGACGTCTGCTTCTTTAACGGCGCCATCCGCAACAGCGAACAAGAATATATGGCGAAACTCTTAAGGCAGAAGTCAAAAGTGCTTGTGGCTTTCGGCTCCTGCGCCTGTGACGGAGGCGTCGTCGGCTTAGGAAACCTATGGAACCGCGAAAAAATCTTCGAAAGAGCCTACTTTGAGACTCCGTCAACTCGGAATCCTGAACGCGTAACGCCTCAAACGAGCTTTAAGGCGCCACAGGGCGAGTTAGAGCTTCCAGAGTTCTACGATACTGTTAAGACTTTGGCGCAAACCGTCGACGTGGACTATTTCCTCCCAGGCTGTCCCCCTCCAGTTCCAAGAGTAATCGACGCTTTAGAAGCCATTTTAAGCGGAAAACTCCCACCAAAAGGCTCAAACCTCCTTTTCAACAAATCTGTCTGCGATGAGTGCCCAAGGGAGAAGAAAGACCGAAAAATCATCCAAGTGAAGCGAATCTACGAGATAAACGATGACTTCAAAACATGCTTCTTGGACCAAGGCGTAATATGCATGGGGCCAGCCACAAGGGGCGGCTGCGGCGCCCAATGTTTGAAGGCGAATATACCATGCACTGGATGCGGTGGACCAGCACCCCGCGTGGCGGACCAAGGCGCAGCCATGATAAGCGCCTTCGCCTCCATAGCCGTAGACCCAAAAGTCATTGAGCAGGTTGTCGACCCGGTTGGAACCTTCTACAAGTATTCTTTGGCTAACTCGATTCTGCGGAGGAGGGTGATCCGCGAATGAAGGAGATTGTTATAAACCCGATAACAAGGCTTGAGGGCCACGGAAAAATAACCATTTTCCTAAACGATGAGGGCGACGTGGACGAGGCCTACTTCCAAGTTCCAGAACTCAGAGGCTTTGAAAAATTCTGCGAAGGAAGAAGAGCCGAAGACCTGCCAGTAATAACGCCCCGCATATGCGGTGTCTGCCCGGTGGCCCACCACATGGCAAGCGCCAAAGCCCTAGATGCAGCCTTCAACGTGGAACCGCCAGAACCAGCCAAAAAGCTCCGCGAACTCATGTACTGCGGCTACTTCATATACG
>Ga0209225_1001593_pt1 | contig 22025 bp, 21 predicted proteins | sample WasSprMetagenome_FD_184732 | JGI IMG/M metagenome (GOLD analysis project Ga0209225, IMG submission 184732) | Sulfidic aquatic microbial communities from Washburn Spring, Yellowstone National Park, USA - WS (SPAdes) (version 3) | ecosystem: Environmental > Aquatic > Thermal springs > Hot (42-90C)... | reverse complement strand
GAGTCGATTGCCTTTTTCAGTTCAGAAAATTTACTTTCATAATCGGAGTATTCGGTATCTCCAAGCTCCTTTAAAATTTCCCTTGCTCTTTTTGAATCAAGTAAAGCCATAATATCCAGTCCTCGTGGAAAACCTCTTACTTCTCTTTCTGCTGGAGGAGGGCAATTTTCAACATCAGTTTTGACCCAACTGAAAGGTCTATTTTCTTTTTCTGGCGGATAAGGATCATCCCAGGTAAAAGTGAAGGGTTTTTCATCTGTGGGCAAGGGAGCTTTTGGACCAGTATATTCTCCTGAATATGGGGAAACAATTTCCGAAAATAGCCAAGAATCTAAAGTAAACCTTTGTCCCATTAGTTTAAAACCCTTGGTGGCCTCAAGTATTTGTTTAGTTTGGGTTTTTAATTCTTGGATTTGACCTTCTGACAAGGGAGGACAGGGCACAAGCAATTTACAATTTCCCAGCCCCCCATAGATTTTGGGACTATAAGAGAGATTCATTAGAGCATCTTTTATTTGAGAATATTTCTTTTCTAAATCTTGAGGTTTTATTTCTCCTTCAAACAAGCTTTTTAATACTGGTGAGTATTCATATGGCCCCAAATCATCAGAAAATCCTACAAAGAAAGATGTGATTGCATATATTCGTGACCACCTTCCTTGAATTTCTTTACTTTGAGAAAACTTGCGCGCAATTAAACAGGCCTGAAGGGTTTGAATTTTGGCATCGTATTCAGAAATGAGCCCATCTATAGAGCCAATACATTTTGACTCACCTCGGGGGAGGGAAGGAGAACCTTTAATTAGGGCGGTCATTCTTCCATACCACATCATCACCTTAAAATAATTTTTAAGCTTTTCAGATTTTGTATAATGACCTCTGGGAATATACTGAGAATAATCCTCTTCGTAAATAAAAATTGGAGAAGGTGCCCAGCCTTGATGCTTTTCAATGAGCTCGATTTCTTCTTTGACTAAATCCTTTACAAAATCTGGCACCTCAAGGCTATACTTTTTAGCTTCCTCTGTATTGAAAAGACTAAAAAATTTACCCTGAGTTAATTGTTCAGAAACAATTTCTTCGCACTCTTTTGACTCCACCTCCCCACAAGTAAATTCCTTTTCAATGTTTTCTTTAGTGGCAATTTGATCGATCTTTGGCTTTAATAACTCTAAAGCCACCGAAAAGTAAGCAACATTTCTTTTTGCTGCTTCTTTTAAATCTCCAGAAGAATTTTGATACAACAAAATAGCATCTTCAAGAAATTCTTTGCTTATTTGCCAAATATCATCAAAAAGGAGATCTTTTTCTAATCTCATTAAAGCTGTATCAAAAAAGATATGGTAGTAATGGAGAAGAGAATCGCTAGTAATAAAAATGGGAAGATTTTTTTCCTGAATTGCCAAATAATAAGCGACAAAATCCTCTTTAGGATAACCCTCTCTTAATTGAGAAGAAAGAGAGTACCAAGACATTTTCGTTTCTCCGATATCCTTTGGTGTGGGGATGACTACAAAACCATTATTTTTTAATAGAGATAAAGCTTGAGAACTAAGTTGAATTTTTTTAGAAAATTCTTGAAAATTGGCAATACTTTTTAGGTCAAGTGGTAGAGGATAAGGAGAAATTTTGGGAGTTACATCAATTTTTTCCAAAGCCACTTCTTCTGGATTAATTAAAGACTTAGTAAGAATAATTTTGCTTGGTAAAGTGGAAAAGGGAGGAGTTGAAGAAGAGGGTAGGGGCTCTTCCGTTGGCCCCTGAGGGATCGAGGGCGAGACTGCCTCCGGAACTTTTTGAGGTACCTGAGGCTGGAGCGTTGGTGGTTGAATTTGGGGAGATGGCATTTGACTTTCCTTTTTCTTTTGTAAATATAAAACGGAGTCAAAAATTGCCATTATAATAAAAATTGTTACTAGAAAGATTAAAATAATTTGGGAAAAATTGAGTTTTTTTAAAAATTTTCTTTCCATGATAATTTTTATTTTTCAATTATACCATGCCTTATTTCCCCGCTCAATTTAGGAGAACTTCTTTGGGCCAGTTCTTCAAGAAATTCATCGGCTTTTTCTTTTGCCATTAAAAATGGTTGACTTAATTTACTTTGCAAAGGAAATAATCTATAAATAACTTTTTCTGGATGAATTTCCACCCCTACTGCTAAACTTTCCTGAGTTTTGTCTGAAAAATATTGATCGAAGATGAAATTTCCCAGGGAATAAAAAATTAGTTTTCCTTTGTATTCTTCTATTTCTTGGACAACGTGAGGATGAGAGCCAATTATTAAATCAGCTCCCGCGTCAATTATTTGATGCGCTAAATTTTGTTGCGAAAGCGAACTTTTAAGTTTATATTTCTCCCCCCAATGGAAAATGACAACCAAAAATTTTCCTGGATTCAATTCATTAATTCTTTTTACCGCTCTAGCAATTTCTTTGTCCGAGCAATTGGAAGGGAAAGTTTTATTGAAAGCCAAAAAGATTATATTTTCCTTTTCAAAGAAAAAATCTTCATCGCATTCAATTGGATGACCAACAAAATCAATATTGGCGCTTTTTAAAAACTTTTTAGTTTCCTCAAGACCTTTTTTACCCATATCAAGGGTGTGATTGTTTGCCAAAGAAAGCAAATTAAAATGGGCAAAAGAAAGCCCTTTGGTTACTTCTGGAAAGAAAGCAAATCTTAAGGATCCTTTGCCAAAATCTGGCGGGTTTTCAACAATTGGCCCTTCCAAATTTCCCACTACAATATCAACCCCTTTTAATAGTGGAGCAATTTTTTGAAAAGGATAAAGAAGGCTATTTTTTTTCACCTGGACTTCTACGTTTCGGTCAAGCATTATGTCTCCAACAAATAAAATGGTTTTTGCCTCAAGCTCTTTTATTTTCTCTTTCTTTTCCTGCGTTTCTTTTTCAAAAACAACGCTAAAATAGGAAGTAGTTTGTTTGAGGTTTTGATTTTCAAGAAAGTCTGCCGAGCTTCCTTTCCCAATAATTTTTGGAGATTCTTTATTTCTTAAGTGAGCAAAGAATCTTACAATATAAAGCGCTTGCCAGCTATCTACTTCTAAATTCTTAAAATCTTCCTTCTGAAAATTAATTAAAGCTTTAATACTTTTTACATCGTGAAACTTGGCGGCAGATGGCAAAAGATTATGAGAAAAATCAACGCTGGCGATAACTAAGGTATTTGGGGGCGAAAGATAATTTAAAGAATTTACAAATTGGTCTAATTTTTCTGGGGAAAGGCTGGAAGGGAGGAGAAATGGTACAATTTTGCTTTTTGGTAAATACTTTTTTATCAAAGGAATTAGATTCTTAATGCCATGATCAAGACCAACGCTTGAATCGCTAAAAATAAGTTTATTTTGAAAAGAAAGATTTTGAATTAGTGATCTATTCACTTTTATTCCATAAAATTCTTCTGTGCTATGACTTAAGGTTATAAAAGAATTTCCAAGCACTGCCCCGGCATTAAAATGATCTGGCGCCAAAACTATAGTTGTCTCTGGTTTATCTTTTTTGGAGATATAGCTAAAAAAATCTTCAATAATTTTTTTTGCCAGGAGGTGATGAGGAACTACACCACCAGCAATAAAAAATTCGTTTGGTTTTATGGCAATTTTTTGAGTTTTGTTCTCAAAAAAAAGAGTTCGAGCCCAAAATACACTTTTAAATATAATCAAAACTAGTAGGATTAAAATTAAAAAAAATAATTTGTTAAAAAGTTTTGCCATCAATAATAAATCCTCTTTAAACCAAATTTTTTAGCTAAATTTATTGCTTCTTGAAATTCTTCCTGAGTAATCGGACGATTAAGTTCGGGAAATTCTCCAGCCCGATAATAAGGCATGTACTGATCCATTATATTCAAAAAAGTATTTTTTGAAATTTCATCTGCAATGAACTTGAAAATCTTTTCAGAACCTGCCAAATTGTTTGGCAAAACTAAATGACGAACAATCAACCCTCTTAAAGCCACTCTCTCCGGAATATCACCAAAGTTTTGAGATTTAAGTTTTAGTTTTGAGTTTTGACTTTTGAGATTTGAGATAATTAAATCCCCAACTTGTCTGTGCATTTCCTTGATTGCAGATTTCATTATTTCAAAATAATTTGGGGCGTTAGAGTATTTTTGAGCAATTTTATCGTCTGAATATTTTGCATCTGGCAAATAAATATCAAAAATTCCATCTAGTAACTTTAAAACTTCCAAAGAATCATAAGAGCTTGTATTGTAAACCAAAGGAATTTTTAATCCTTTTTCAATGGCAATTTCCAAACTTTTTAAAATCGCTGGAACTTGAGGAGTTGGGGTAACAAAGTTAATATTGTGGCAACCCAAATTTTGAAGTTCAATCATCATTTCTGCCAATCTTTCAAAAGAAACTTCTTTTCCAATTCTCAATTGGGAAATTTCATAATTCTGACAATAGACACAACTAAGGTTGCAAGATGTCATAAAACAGGTACCTGAGCCATGGCTTCCAACTAAAACCGATTCTTCTCCAAAATGAGGATGGTAAGCAGAAACCATTGGCAAGTATCCAAGGTGGCAATAGCCCTTTTGGCCTTTGAGTCTATTTACATGACATTTTCTTGGACAAAGTTCACAGCTTTCTAAAATTTTAAAAAGTTTATCAATTCTTCTTTTAAGCTCCTTTTTTGGCAAAGCTAAATAGGAGGGGTAGTCCATAATAAAGTTACAAAAACTTCTTTTTTTAAGTATAGAAAAACACTTTACCCATTTTCAAATGAGTAAGTAGAAAAAACAAGAAATAAACTTTAAATTAAAACTAGATTATAAGAGAAAAGTTAAACCTTAAATCTCTTTGGTCTTCTTTTGGCCCAACACTCTTGGCAATAAACTGGTCTTCCTGGAGTTGGTTCAAAAGGAAGTTCAGTGATCTCTTTTCCGCAATCACTACATTTCCAACTGCCATGGAACATCTTTCTTGGTCCATGAGATTTTGGGTGAAAGGCACTCATTTTTTTATAAATAAAAAGCGACCTTTTTTGGCCGTAAAGGTCGCTTTACTTCGCCCCAAAATTTTAGTTAATCGAAGCGAAGGAACGACTTTAGGGCCCTACTTTAAGTTTAGCACCATTTTGGTAAATGTCAAGGAATTTGATAAAATTTTTACCCATATGATTATTGCTCATCTCCAAAAACAAAGTTTAATTGAATATCCAGGAAAAATTTCGGCAGTAATTTTTTTGGCAGGATGTAATTTAAGATGCTCTTTTTGTTACGTTCCTCAATTAGTCCTGCCCCAAGACATCAAAAAGACAAAACCAATTCCTCAAAGAAAAATATTTCAATTTTTAAAAGAGAGAAAAAATTTTTTGGAAGGGGTGGCAATTACCGGAGGAGAGCCAACGATAAATCGAGAGCTTCCAGATTTTATAAAGAGAATAAAAAGCTTAGGGTATTTAGTGGAACTTGAAACCAACGGAACTAATCCAAAAATGCTCGAGACCTTAATTTCTAAAAAACTACTGGACTATGTGGCAATGGATATTAAGCAAAGCTTAGATGATTTTGAAAAATATAAACAAATTACTGGTAAGGTTTTAACAAAAAAGATGTTTGAAAATATTAAAAAATCGATTGAAATTTTGCTTAAGGGAAAAGTAGACTATGAATTTAGAACTACTTTGGTAAAAGAGTTCCATAAAAAAGAAGATATTTTAAAAATTTGTCAAAAAATAAAGGGCGCAAAAATTTATTTTTTACAAAACTATCAAAAAACTGGCGGAAAAACAGTTTCTGGCAAAGAGTTTACTCCTTTTTTAGAAAAAGAAATTTTGGAAATGATTGATGAAGGAAAAAAATACGTTAGGATAAAATTCCGTTCATATCTTTAAAAAAAATGTTTAAGGAAGGCGATTTGATTTTGCTTAAAGATAAAAAGGGAAGAAAATACTTAATCACCCTAAAAAAAGGTGGCATTTTTGAGTTCCACCAAGGAAGAGTTTTCCATGACAAGGTTCTTTCAAAGGAGGTAGGGGAGAGCATTTTTTCCTCAAAAGGAAAAGAACTTTTGATTTTAAAACCAACCTTGAGCGAATTTATTTTAAAAAAACTTAAAAGAAAAAGCCAAATTATTTATCCAAAAGATGCAGGTCAAATTTTGGTTTTAGCTGATATTTTTGATGGAGCAAAAGTACTTGAGTGTGGTACCGGATCTGGCGCCCTAACTTTATATCTCTTAAGGTATGTAGGAAAAGAAGGTAAAGTTTTTTCAATTGACGCCCGAGAAGATATGATAAAAGTAGCTCAAAAAAATATTGAAGATTTTTTTCAAAAGCCAATTGGAGAAATAAAAAATTTAGTTTTAAAAAAAGAGGACCTAAAAGATTTTAAAGAAAAAGATTTTGATCGAATAATTCTTGATTTGCCAAATCCATGGGATTATCTTGACAAAATAAAAAAGATTTTAAAAGAAGGAGGAATTTTGGCCTGCTGGCTTCCAACAGTGCTTCAGATTTTTAATTTAGTTGATAAAGTTCAAAACGAATTTAAAAAAGATTTTGACCTTGAGGGTATTTTTGAAACTCTCCAAAGAGAATGGCAAAAAGAAGGGAAAAGCTTAAGACCAAAAGATCAAATGGTCGCTCACACTGGCTTTTTGATTATTTTAAGAAAAAAATATGAAACTGGAGGAAATAGCAGAGACTGATCTTTTGGCCGAAGAAAAAGTTTTTTCAGTTTCTGAATTTTTGGATTTTATAAACGAGATACTTTTGCCAAAAGAAGCAATTGTCCAAGGAGAAATTGGAGAAAAAGTTGATAAAAGGGAAAGATACACAACGTTTAATTTAATCGACAAAAAAGACAAAAGCGTTCTTAAATGTTTCATTTGGAATGATAGACTTGAAACTCTTGGAGCTTTGCTTGAAGGCGGTCTTGAGGTTAAGGTTTTTGGGAATCCAAAAATATTTAAAAGTCAATACGGAAGCGAATTTGAATTTGAGGTTAAAGAAATTTGGCTTTTGGGCGAGGGAGCTTTAAAGCAAGCTTTTGAAGCTTTAAAAAGAAAACTTCAAAAAGAAGGCCTTTTTGATGAGAGATTTAAAAAACCAATTCCAAAATTTTGCCAAAAAATTGGACTTATCACTTCAAGATATGGAAAGGGAGCAAAGCCAGATTTTGAAAAACATCTTGGAAATTTTGGTTTTAAGGTTTTCTTTTTTGATGCTCGAGTTGAAGGAATTTTTGCAATCTCTGATCTTGTTTTTGCTATACGCTGGTTCAATGAAAATATGCCAGATCTTGATGTTTTAGTTTTAATTCGGGGCGGAGGAGATTGGGAAAGTCTTCAGGCGTTTAACTCAGAGGAAGTAGCACGAGCAATCTTTGCTTCAAAAATTCCAGTAATTTGTGGAGTAGGGCATGAAAGCGATTTAACTATTGCCGATTTAGTTGCTGACAAAAGAGCTTCAACTCCTACAGATGCAGCTAAAATTTTGACAAAAAATTGGGAGAAAGCTCAAGAGGAAATTAAAAAAATTGAAAGGAACTTAAATTTTTATTTCAAGACCCAGGCAAAGAATGCAAAAAGAGAACTTTTGGCACTTAAAGAAAATTTAACAAAGAAAATTTCAAATGAGATTTCAGAGAAAATAGAAAAGATAGGGAACTACTTTCAGGGAATAAACTTTGCTTATAAAAGATTTATTGAAAAGTTTAAAATTCAAGAAGAAAATTTAAAGATAAATTTTCAAAAAATTAAAGTGATTTTGGAAGAAAATAAAAAAGGATTTAAAAGACTCTATTTTGCTCTTGAAAAAAACATTTCTTTTTGGAAAGCAAAAGCTAAAAAAAGGATTTTTGAAGAGGAAAGAAAACTTTTACTTTCAAGCCCTAAATTTAGGTTGAGGCAAGGATATACAATTACTTTAAATAAAGAGGGAAAAGTTATTAAAAGGGCAAAAGATCTTAAAATTTCTGAGGAAATAATTACCAAATTTTTTAAAGGTCAGGCAATTTCAAGGGTGAAAAAAATTGAAAATAAAAATGGGCAGTAAAGATTTCAATTTTTCAGAAGCTTATAGAGAAATTGAAGAAATAAATGAATGGTTTACAAAAGAGGATATTGATTTGGAAGAAGCTTTAAAAAAATACGAAAGGGCAATGGAGCTTATTCAAAAATGTAAAAAAAGACTTGAAGAGGCGGAAAATAAATTCGAGGAAATAAAAAAGAAATACTCCAAGTAAAAGTAAAGTATTAAAGTTTTATATCTTTCGGGGTGCCGGGAATTGAACCCGGATTACAGGCCCCCCATGCCTGCGTACTAGCCGTTGTACTACACCCCGAAATAAAAATTCAAATTTCAAAATTCAAAATTCAAATCGCAAAATTCAAATCTCAAAATTGCCGTTCTTTTCAAGTCTTTTTAAACATTTGGTACAAATTCTTATTCTTTTTCCGTCCGGCAACTTTACCCATTGCAAGTTGGGGAGCTGTTTTCTTTTGCCCGTGGGATTATAATGCCCTCTTAATTTTTTTCTTATTCCTGTTTTTTTTGATTTTTTTTGACAAATAGCGCACTTTTTCATAAAATTTCTTTTGAAGCTTTTTTAATTATAAGGCAAAGCTTAAATTTTGGCAATACATGGAAATTCTTTTTTTGCTTGTAGCAATTATTTTCTCGGTAGTTTTACATGAAGTCTCTCATGGATATGTAGCTTATTTTCTTGGAGATCCAACAGCAAAACTTGCCGGAAGATTAACTTTAAATCCTCTAAAACATCTTGACCCTTTTGGTTCTTTTATTTTCCCCCTTTTTGTTTTTATTTTAACCAAAGGAGGAACAATGGTTGGTTGGGCAAAACCAGTACCTGTTAACCCTTATAATTTCCGTGACCAAAAATATGGAAATTTAAAAGTGGCAATTGCTGGACCCTTAGCAAATATTTTTTTAGCCTTTTCTTTTGGTTTTTTGTTAAAATTTTTGCCCCAATTGCCTGGGCAATTTAACGACTTTTTGATGGCTATAATTTCAATTAATCTCTTTTTAGCTTTTTTTAACTTGCTTCCGATTCCACCCCTTGATGGTTCACATGTTCTCTTTTCATTCCTGCCAATTTCCGAAGAAACAAAATTTTTCCTTGAAAGATTTGGAATAATCATCCTTTTTTTGCTCCTTCCCTTTGTTTTGCCAATTGTTTCATTTTTATCAGATGCTATTTTAAATTTGTTTTTGAAATAAATTTTTTTTAAAATATAATTAAGGATTTAAAGGTCAAAAATCTTCAAAAATATGGAGCCCCAAAAGAAAGCTAACCTCCTAGCTTTGATTTTTGCGATTTTGGGGATAGCTTTTGGCTTTGTTTTTTGGAGCCTTTCAAGCCCCTCGGTAACTGTTATTGGAGAAGATGTTACTGTAGGCAGAAATTTAACAGTAAATGAAAAGGTTGGCATTGGTACTCCAAATCCAACTCAAAAACTCCATATCTATGGAGATTCTGGTTCTCAAAGGATAAGGATTGAAAGCTCAGGCACAAGTTCAAATGACCAGGCCTCTCTTCAACTTGTTGCCGGAGGAAAATCATGGATCTCTTGGGTCTCTGGAGATTCTGACCAGCTAAGATTTTTTAGCTCAACATTAAATGGCAATGTAGTCACTTTAACTTCAGCTGGTAAGGTTGGTATTGGTACAACAAACCCTAATTATAAACTTGATGTAAGTGGAGATATTAACATTGGAGGAAGTAGCGTTTATCGAATAGGAGGAACTCCTGGAATTTCATTAAGTTGCAATGCCGGACAAACTCCCTCAGGAATTACTATTTCTGGAGGAATTGTAACCTCTGGAGGAAGTTGTCTTACCATTGGTACAATTACTGGAGTTACTCCTGGAACTGGACTTACTGGAGGAGGAACTTCTGGCAACATTACTCTCTCAGCGGATACTAATTATCTTCAAAGAAGAGTTACTGGCACCTGTCAAGCAGGTAATGCTATTCGAGTAATCAATGCTGATGGCACAGTTACTTGCGAGCCAATTGTTGGTGGGATAAATGGGAGTGGAACTGCCAACTATATTGCTAAGTTTACTGGAGCAAATATAATTGGTAACTCCCAGATTTATGACAATGGAACAAATATTGGCATTGTAACGACAAACCCCCAGGTTAAATTTGAAGTGAGCGGGGGTATAAGGCTTAACACTACAGAATCAAAACCAGCATGTGATGCTTCACGCCGGGGAACTTTGTGGTTTGAACAATCAGCTTCAGGAACTGACGATTATCTTTGGGCATGCATGCGAAACGCCAGTGGTAACTTCAATTGGGTTTTGGTTGCAAGAGGGGGATAAAAAAGGTTTGAATTTTAAAAATTTTTATAATGAAAAAGTCAAACTCTAAATTGAGAAAAAAATTTAAAAATTTTAAAAAATTATTGATTTTCTTTAGCCTTGTTTTTATTTTGTTTCCTTTTTATTTTAAAATTTTCAAAAGTGAAAGCAAAATTTTCAATCTTTCTTTACTTTCCAAAAAGGAACTTGAAAGGCTAACTTTTAAAGCTAGTCAAAGTGGCATCGTCTTTGACCCCTGGTTAAATGGGTTTCCTTATCGAAGAGCAATAGGAGTTACAAATTCCGGATCCGCTTTAAGTAATTATCAGGTTTTAGTTACTTTAAATACCTCAAGTTTAATCTCGGCCGGAAAGATGCGCTCCGATTGTGGCGATATAAGATTTACTGATTCGGATGGGATAACACAACTCAACTATTGGATAGAATCTGGCTGTAATAGCGCATCAACAAAAATTTGGATAAAAATTCCTTCGATCCCAACAGGTAGTAAAACAATCTATTTGTATTATGGTAACTTAAACGCTTCTTCAGCATCGAATTTTTCTGCCACATTCCCCAATTCTTACATTCTTTCAAGTGGCTCCGCTACTCTTTCAGCCGGCAATTTAAATTATGATTGGTTTGAAACAGCTTCTGGGACTACACTTTACACTCCAAGCGGAAATACTTCAATAATTAATGCAAGGGTAATAAAAATAGCAGGAACCATTAATGGTACGGGAAGAGGATATGGAGCAGGATCTGGACCTGGTGCTGGAGGAAGGGGTGGTAGAGGAGGTGGTTATGGAGGAACTGGCGGATGCCCTGGGTATAGGTGTTCTTGTAGTGGTGGAGGAACTTATGGTACCCAATCTGGAACTGATATTAGTGTAGGATCTGGAGGAGGAAATTCCTGTTGTTCACCTGGTGGATCTGGGGGCGGAGGAATAGGATTAATTGGAAGTAGAATAGTTAGGATTTCAGGCCCAATTTTTATGAATGGAACGAACGGAGCGAGTTGTAATTGTAATGCAGCTGGTGGTGGAAGTGGAGGAGGGATATTAATTCAGGGAATGGAAGTTCATCTTAGTGGAGCAATCCTTCAGGCAAATGGAGGAAATGGAGGAAGTGACACGTATGATGATAGATATTCGGGATTTTATGAGTGTGGCGGTGGAGGAGGAGCTGGTGGTAGAATAAAGATATTTTATTCTTCAAGTTATAGCGCCCCAAGTTCTATTTCTGTTAGTGGAGGGGCTGGAGGTAGGGGATATGGCGGAGGAAATGGAAGTTATGGTCAAACTGGTACAACTTATACCGGTACCTTTTCTTCTCCAGAGCCAACAACAACTGTTGGAGCGGAAGATATTTTAATCACTCAAGCTGGTTCACCAGCTTCTTGGAGTTGGAAAATTCCAGGACAAGGAGAAAAAATTCGTTCCGGAGGAGTGGCATCATGGATTTGGAAAACATTTACAAATGATGGAACTGGTTTAACTCTTCCCAGAGGTTCAGCAACAAATTGGACCTGGGGACCATAATTGTTAAATAAACACGGGTCAGACCGGTGTAAAATTGACACGGGTCAGACCCGTGTAAATCTTTTTGCCCTTGAATTTCAAAATATTTTTTGGCAAAATTATTTTTTATGGAAAAGCTTGAAGTTTATTCAAAAATTCGTCCAGGTGATCGAATAAGGGTTTACGAGAAGCTTAAAGGAGAAGAGGGAAGAGAAACCATCTTTGAGGGCATTTTAATTGCAAAAAAGCATGGCACTGGAGTAAATGCTACCTTTTGTGTAAGAGAGGTAATTGACGGAGTGGGAGTAGAAAAAATTTATCCTTTGCATTCACCTTTAGTTAGTAAAATTGAACTTTTGAAAAAAGGCAGAGGGAAAAGGGCAAAACTTTATTGGATAAGAGAGAAACCAGAGAGGGAAATTAGAAAAAAACTAAAAGTTTAAAATGCTAAAAATTTTGCGGACGTGGCGGAACTGGCATACGCACAGGCCTGAGGAGCCTGGGGAGGTTTTCTCCCGTGTGGGTTCAAGTCCCACCGTCCGCATTTTGGGTGGTTAGTTCAGTGGTAGAACGCTGCTCTGATAAAGCAGAGGTCGTAGGTTCGATTCCTACACCACCCACAAAGATTTAAAAACTATAAATTCTTTTTTTAAAAATATCTCGTTTCATTTTGAAGGCAAAAAGTTTTTTTTATTATGAAACTTCCCAAAGAAAAATTGCTTGAAAAATTAAATAAAAAGATTAAAACTTGCCAAAAATGCGGTCTATCAAAAACAAGGAGAAATGCAGTTCCCGGAGAAGGACCAGCCAGGGCTAAAATTATTGTCATTGGCCAGGCACCCGGATTTAATGAAGATCTTACCGGAAGACCATTTTGCGGAAAAGCGGGAAGGCTTTTGGATAAACTTTTAAAAATAGCAAAAATTGAACGAAAAGAAATTTTTATTACCTCTCCCTTAAAATGTTTTCCTCCAGGAAATAGAAGACCAAAAAAAGAGGAAATTGAAGCTTGTCTTCCTTATTTAAAAAAACAGATTGAAATTATTAATCCAAAATATTTTATTTTACTTGGAGAAGTGGCATTTAGAGTATTTTTTCCTCAAAAAAGATTAAAAGACTTCCGGGGAAAATTAATTGAAAAAGGCAAAAAAATTTATTTTCCAACTTACCATCCATCAGCTGGCTTAAGATTTCCAAAAATAAGGAAAATTTTAGAAAAAGATTTTCAAAAAATAGGTGAGTTTCTTGATTTTCGAAAAAAAATCTAGTAAAATTGAAAAGGTTTATATGCTTGAAGCCAAAAGAAAACCAAGAGAACCCTTAAGAAACCTCATTAGCAGGTTCAATTATATGGTTTTAAGAAGCGGAATTTTGCTTGAGGCAAGAAAAAGATTAAGAAGACAACAGCCAAGGCTAAATGAAAGAAAGAAAAAAGAAAAAGCTTTAAGAAGATTGGCAAAAATTAGAGAAGCTCTTGAAAAGGAAGGAGAAGAGTAAACCTCAATGGAATTTTTGAATTTAACTACACTCCCCCTCAAAAAAGATTTTTTTGAAAAGTTAAGCGAGCTTGTATTTGAAATGGAAAAGAAAAAAATAGACTTTGGAGTTGTCTTGGTGGGCCGAAGAAGAATGAGAAAATTAAATAGACGTTTTAAGGGAGTTAACAAAATTGTTCCCGAGCTTGAATTTAAAAAAGAAGATATTGAAAAACCAACAAAGAGAGAGCTTAAATTTTTTCAAAAAGAAATTTCCGGAGAAGTTATTCTTTCGCCATCTTATATCAAAGAACTAGCTTTGCGAGAAAAAGTAACTTTTGAAGAAAATTTGGCTTTTTGGTTTATTCACGGTATTTTGCATCTTCTTGGCTTTGATCACAAAGATACCAAATCAACTTCCTTTATGCGAAAAAAGGAGAAAGAAATTTTGAAATTAGCTAAAGAAAAAGGATATGTTTGATGTTATTACTTTTGGCTCAGCGACTTTGGACATTCTTTTAATTCCTGAAAGTAAAGAGACAAAAAAGGTGGTTTCAGATAAAGCTATTTGTTTTAATCTTGGAGAGAAAATTTCCCTTAAAAAAATCTATTTAACCACTGGCGGGGGAGGGACAAATAGTGCGGCAACTTTTGCAAATCAAGGATTTAAAGTAGCTTATTTTGGAAGTATTGGAGAGGATTTTGCTGGAAAGATAATTAAAGAGGATTTAAAAAAAAGAAAAATTTCTTTAGATTTTCTTTTTAAGACCAAAAAAGCCCTAAGTAATCTTTCGGTAATTTTACCCTCAGAAGGAGAGCGGACAATTTTTGTTTGGCGGGGAGCTTCAGAGTTTCTCCCAAAATTTTCATTGAAAAAGCTTGAAGCAAAATGGTTTTATATCGCACCTCTTGGTAAAAAGCTTTTTTCCTTTTTTGAAAAAGTTTTAAAGTTTGCCAAAGAAAATAAAATTAAAATTGCAATTAATCCAAGTAAAGAGCAACTTATTTTTTTCAGAAAAAAGCTTGAAAAAATTTTTAGCACCTTGGATGTGGTGATAATGAACCAAGAAGAAGCGAGCCTGGCTACTCAACTTCCTCCAACAAAAGAAAAAGAAATTATTCAAATTCTTAAAAATTGGGTAAAAGGAATCGGAATTATTACCAAAGGCCCTCTTGGTGGAATCGTTCTTGAAAAAAAATACGTTTATGAATTTGAAGCTTTGAAAGTAAAAAAAGTTATTGATCGAACTGGATGTGGCGATGCTTTTGGAAGTGGTTTTGTTGCGGGAATTTTGAAGGGATTTTCGATTGAAAATTGCATTCAACTTGCTTTGGCCAATTCCGCTGGTTGTTTAATGGAAATTGGAGCCAAAAACGGTCTTTTAAAAAAGAGTGATTCAATTTTTAAATTTGGCAGGGCAAAAATTAAAAAATATGATTATTAAGAAAACCCTAAAAAATGGTCTCAGAGTAATTCTCGCTCCGCTTGAAAAAACTCAGAGTTTTTCCGTTTTTATTTTTGTTAAAGTTGGCTCAAAATACGAAACAAAGTCTAAAAGAGGAATTTCCCACTTTCTTGAGCACATGTGTTTTAAGGGGACAGAAAGAAGGCCTGACCCGCTTTCGATTTCAAAAGAACTTGATAGGGTCGGTGGAGTTTTTAATGCTTTTACATCAAAAGACTATACCGGATATTTTGTAAAAGTTGAAAAAAACTACATGCCCTTAGCTTTAGATGTTGTTTCAGACATTTTTTTGAACTCATTATTTAAAGAGGAAGAAATAGAGAAAGAAAAGACAGTGATTTTGGAAGAAATAAAAATGATTAAAGATAATCCAACCCTTTATATAGACGTTCTATTTGAAAAACTCCTTTATGGAGATCAACCAGCAGGTTGGAGTATCGCCGGTGAGGAAGAAACCGTTAAAAATATTAAAAGAAAAGATATTTTAAATTGGGTAAATAACTTTTATTTGGCACCAAATACCGTTTTAAGCATTGCAGGAAATTTTAAAGTCAATGAAGTGTTAAGCAAAATTAAAAATTATTTTTTAAAACTTAGGCCTGGGAAATCTCCTCAAAAAAAGAAAGTAATTGAGAAACAAAAAACCCCAAAAAAACTTATTTTTCAAAAAGATACCGAACAAGCCCATATTGCTCTTGGAGTAAGAGGGTTTAATCTTTTTCATCCCTTAAGATATCCCTTTTTGGTTCTAGCAACTCTTCTTGGAGGCAATATGTCTTCAAGGCTCTTTCAGCGTCTTCGAGAAAAAGAAGGGCTTGCCTATTACGTTCATACTGATATTGAAACAAATCCTGATACTGGGTATCTCTGCACTTTTACTGGAGTTGACAGGAGCAAAATTAGGGATGCAGTAAAAATTATCTTAGAAGAATATAAAAATGTAACCAAAGAAATTTCTGAAAAAGAAATAGAGCTCGCTAAAAATTATCTTAAAGGGAGATTAATGCTTTCGCTTGAAGAGACAAATTCTTTGGCCTCTTTTTATGGGATCCAAGAACTTTTGGAGAAAAAGATTTTAACTCCCCAACAAAAAATTAAAGAAATTGATAAAGTAAAAAAGGAAGATATCCAAAAAGCCTCACAGATGATTTTTAAACCCCAAAAACTTAATTTAGCACTGATTTCTCCTTTAAAGCCAAAAAATTTAAAACTTACGATTTAAAATTCTATGGAAAGAGAAATAAAAATTTTTTTAAAAATTTTGGGAATTCTTTGCCTCCTCTATCTTGGGTGGGTATTAAGAGAGTTTATTTTGCTTTTTATTTTAAGTTTTATTCTTGGGACGTTTTTTCGTCCCCTGGTTGATTGGCTTGAATCAAAAAAGATTCCAAGAATGGTTGGAGGAATAATCATTTTTGGAACTTTTTTTAGCATTTTGATTTTGGTTTTTACATTCTTTTTGCCACCTCTAATTTCTGATATTCAAAATTTCTTCTCGCGCTTTCCCTCATATTTCAGTTCTTTTTTGGAAAAAATTCCAGAAATTGAAGAGAGATTTTATGGCATTGAGTTAAAAACAAATTTAGAAAAAGCAATTTTCGAGGGAATTGGCCTTCTTTCTCGAAGGATTTTACCTTTGGGGCTTGGATTTTCCAAGATAGTTTTTCAAATATTTTTTGTAATTGTTGTGGCATTTTATTTGATTATTGAAAAGGATTATAAAGAAATTTTCTTCCTTAAAAATTTACCTTGGTTTAAAGAAAACGAAAAAGCATATAATTCACTTCAATTTTTTGAAACAAAGCTTCGATCTTGGATTTTTTGCTATCTTTTAGCAGGACTTTATATTGGGATAGTCTCTTTTATTTTTTTAAGTTTTTTGGGCAGTAAATACGGAGTACTTCTGGGAACGCTGGTAGCAATTTTGGAAGTAATTCCAATAGTTGGGCCAATTAGTGCTGGAATTTTAATATTTTTAATATTGCTTTTTGAGAAAGGTCTTACCTTAAGCATCTTGGGGGTCTTTTTGTATACTGTTTTTGAACAAATTGGCAATTATTTTTTGATACCGTTCTTAGTCAAAAAGAAAATAAAAATTAGTCCACTTTTTACAATTATTGCTTTGGCAATTGGATCAAAAATTGGTGGAATTTTGGGAATAATTGCGATAATTCCGCTTTTAGCAAGTATTCTTGGAACAATTGAGGAAACTCGAAAAATGCCCAAAAGTATTTCTCTTGACAAAATTCAAAATCATCTTAAAATTAAATAAATTAGCAGACAAAGGTCAAAATTGCTAAAGTAAATTTTATGAAGATAAAACCACTTGGCGATCACATTCTAATTGAACCAATAAAAAAAGAAGAAAAATCAAAAGGTGGAATTTTAATTCCTCAAACTGCTGATAAAGAGCAACCTCAAGAAGGAAAGGTTTTAGAGGTTGGACCAGGGAAAAGGCTTTCTTCCGGGAAGATTATTCCACCTGCGGTTAAGAAAGGGGATCGAGTTCTTTTCAGAAAATATGGTCCAGACGAAATAAAGGTCGATGATAAAGAATATTTAATTGCAAAAGAAGAAGATATATTAGCAATTATTGAATAAAAAACTATGGCAAAAATGATTTTATATTCAGAGAAGGCCAGAGCGAAACTGCTCAAAGGTCTAAATAAGCTTGCTAATGCGGTTACCGCCACCCTTGGTCCTAGGGGAAGAAACGTTGTTTTGGATAAAGGCTTTGGAGCTCCAGAAATTACTAATGATGGAGTAACTATTGCTAAGGAGATTGAACTTGAAGACAAATTTGAGAATTTGGGGGCGGAAGTAGCCAAAGAAGCTGCTTCAAAAACAAATGATGTTGCTGGAGATGGAACAACCACAGCTACTTTACTTACTCAATATTTAGTCAATGAGGGCTTCAAAAACATTGCTGCAGGAGCAGATCCACTTCAAATTAAAGCAGGTCTTGATAAAGGGTTGGCCAAAGTGAAAGAAGCGCTCAAAAAACTTTCAAAGAAAATTACTACCAAAGAAGAGATGATTCAGATTGCCACCATTTCTGCTGAAAATTCAGAGGTGGGAAAACTTATTGCCGATGTTTTTGATGAAGTTGGCAAAAGTGGAGTGGTTACTGTTGAGGAATCAAAAACGTTTGGACTTCAAAAAGAGATTGTTGAAGGGATGCAATTCGATCAGGGATATATTTCTCCTTATATGATTACCAATCCCGAAAGAATGGAAGCAGTTTATGAGGAGCCATATATTTTAGTTACTGATAAAAAGATAAGCAGTCTTTCTGAGATTTTGCCTATAATGGAAAAGCTTAACCAGGCAGGGAAGAAAAATTTAGTTATTATTGCTGAAGATGTAGAGGGAGAAGCTTTGGCAACGATGGTTATCAATAAATTAAGAGGTGTGTTTAATACCTTGGCAGTTAAAGCGCCGGGATATGGAGAGAGGAGGAAAGAAATGCTTCAGGATATTGCTGTTTTAACTGGAGCTCAAGTAATTTCTGAAGAAGTTGGACTTAAACTTGAGAATGCTGAAATTTCTCAGCTTGGAAGAGCAAGGAAAGTGATTGCCACAAAAGAAAAATGCACCATAATTGAAGGAAAAGGCAAAAAAGAAGATATTCAAGCAAGGATTGAACAGATTAAGAAAGAACTTGAAGTAACCGAATCTGAGTTTGATCGAGAGAAGTTGCAGGAAAGATTAGCAAAGCTCTCTGGAGGAGTAGCAGTAATTAAGGTTGGCGCTGCTACTGAAATTGAACAAAAGCAAAAACAACAAAAAATTGAGGATGCAGTAAACGCTACAAGAGCAGCTCTTGAAGAGGGAATTGTTCCTGGGGGCGGAGTGGCTTTGATAAGATGTATTCCTGCCCTTGAAGAATTAAGAGTGTCCGAAGAACAAAAAGTTGGAGTGAATATTTTAAAGAAAGTTCTTGAGATGCCACTTAGGAAAATTGCTGAAAATGCAGGACAGGATGGGGGAGTAATTGCTCAAAGAGTGAAAGAAGGAAAAGGAGATTTTGGATACAACGCCCTAACCAACAGATTTGAAAATTTATACAAAAGTGGAATTATTGATCCAACAAAAGTTGTAAGATGCGCCCTGGAAAATGCAGTTTCAGCTGCAGGAATGCTTTTGACCACCGAGGTTGTGATTACTGATAAACCAGAAAAGAAAGAAAAAGAAATTCCATCATCTCCAGCTGAAGAAGAATACTAAAAAGAGGTTTTTTTGAAACTTTTCTTGATCTCAAAACAAACGCGAAGACACTTTTTGGCCATTTCTTCCCAAGTGAAACTTTTTGCGAAATAATAAGCTTTTTTACGAGTTTCCTCAATAAGCTGGGGATTTTGAATTAAATTTTTGAGCACTTGAGCAATTGAAGAGGAGTCTTTAAATTTTATAAAAAAGCCTCTTTTTGAAGAGAGCATTTCTTTGGCATAAGGAAAGGGAGTTGAGACAATACAACATCCGGCACACATTCCATTTGCCAAAACTCCGCTTGAAATTTGAGCGTGGGTAAGATAGGGAAGCAAAAGAACATCGCAAGCTAAAAGATAATTTGAAATCGTCTCTTGCGGTAAAAATTCGGGAATAAACTTCACATTTTCCTGGAGTTTTAAGCCTTCAACTTTCTTTTGAAGAAACTTAAAATAATATTTATCTTTCTCTTGAGCGTGAATTGGATGAGGCTGGCCCGAAATTAAATAAAAAATATTGGGGAACTCTTTTTTTAACTCATAAATTGCCTCGAGAGCAAAATCTATTCCTTTTGCCTGAGTGATTAATCCATAAGTTAAAATGACAAATTTTTTATCAAGATGATATCTTTTTTTAAGTTTCTCCCTCTCTTTTTTTTCCAAAAAAGGGAGAGCAAAACCTCCATGGCGCACCAGCTCTACTTTCTTTTGAGGTATTTTGAGCTCTTGAATTAAAACTTTTTTTCCAAGTAAAGAGGGGACCAAAAGCTTTTGGGAACTTTGAGCAATTTTTTTTATAATTTGAAGCCGAAACTCTCTTTTTTTGGCAGTTTTTAAAACGGGAAGAGAATGTAAAAAAATTATTTTGGGAATTTTAATTTGGGGCAGGAGCTTGCAAACAAATACTCCATCAAAGCCTCCAAAAAGCCCATATTCGTGTTCTAAAAATAAAACATCCCCTCCTGAATGGTTTATCCACAAAGCGGTTTTTTGATAAGACTCAAGATCTTCTTGCATTAATTTCCATTTAACAATGCTTGGATAATCCCTTTTGGGAGCATTCACTTCTTCTATAGCAATTACCTTTATGTCTACATCACGATTAACTCTATAAATTGCTTCGATGGTATTTTGACAAAAATCTGCAATTCCGCATGCTCGCGGAGGAAATGACGAAAGAAAGATAATCCTTAAATCTTTAATCTTTTCTACTTGCATATTTTAATTTAAGGATTTTATAAATTTTTTCCATTTTTTGGACTACATATTTAAAGAGGAAAAGCCTTTTGACTCTTTTTGAAGCATTTTTCCCAAGTTTCTCTTTTAACTTTTTATCTGTAAGGATTTTAAGACAAGCTCGAGCAAATGCTTTGATGTTATAGGGGTTTTTTACCAAAATTCCATCGATTCCATCACGGACAGTATGGGGAATGCCCCCAATTTTAGTTGCCACCACCGGAGTTTTGTAAAACATTGCCTCGGCAAGGGCAACTCCAAATGAATCATAAAGAGTTGGAGAGATTAAAAGATCACTTCCTGAAAGCAAAGCGGCTTTTTCTTTATCGTTAACCCAACCAGTAATTGTAACCGCTCCGGCTTTAACCAATTTATTTAAAAGTTTCATTAAAACTTCAAGGCTTTGAGCGGTTTTTAATCTTGTTCCCCAAGGACCAACCACAATTAAATGTGAATCTGGAAGTTTATATCTAATTTCTCTGAAAATTTGAATTGCAAGCAAAGCTCCTTTTCTTGGATTAGTGATATCGCCAAGAAAAATAAGATAATGGGTGGCCTTGGGAATGTTATATTTAGCGAAAACTTCTTTAATATCTTTTTGTTTCACTTTTGGTAAATTTTCATCGACACCATTTGGAACAATAAAAATTTTGCTTCTTGGAGAGGCTTTGGTATATTTTAAAATTATTTTTTTATCGAGATTTGAAAAAGCAATCGTAGCATCAGCATTTTCCACAATCATTTTTGTTTGTGTTTCTTGAAGCACTTTCCAAATTTTTTGAGCTCCAAGTTCCTGATAGGCAAAATAGGGATGAAAATGAGGAGTGAACACAAAAGGAATATTTTTAATTTTAGCAATATAAAATGCTTCAAGAACTACTTGCTCCCCCATCCCATGAGCATGAATCACATCATATTTATCATTTTTTAATAACCAATTCATTAAATCAGGAATAACTACTCTTCCCGGGGGAACATCAACAAGATACCCTTTCAATGTTTTTAAAAAAATTCCTTTGGTATTTCTTGCCTCCTCTCCTAAGGGTTCCTTGCCAGTTGGAGTATAATCAGATGTTAAAATAGTTACCTCATGGCCCCTTTTAGCTAATCCTTTGGAGAGCTCCAAAATGTATCTTTCTCTTCCCCCTCCATCTAAAAAGAAATGATTCACTTGTAAAATTTTAAGCATAGTTAAAAAAAGATTTCCGCAACTCCAATGGCTTTGTCAGCTCCTCCATAATATAAAAGCCATTTACCTTTAAAATTGATAAGCCCAGTGGCAAATACCGTATCATCTATTTTTCCATATTTTTCCCAATAAAATTCCGGCCTTAAAATTGGTTTTGGAAATCTTTTTAAAAGTTTTGCAGGATTTCTTTTGTCAAAAATGGCTACTCCGACAGAGAATTGGCCAAGTTTATTTCGTGCATTGTAAAAAAGCCAAAGGCCATCGTTTCTTACTAAAGCCGGAGGTCCCCCCTCAACCAGATGGTTATCAAAAAAATTTCCACTTCTTGGCAAAAAAAGATCCTTCGTGACAATTTTCCATTTCTTTAGATTTTTTGAGATGGCCAAGCCAATTTTTTGCCCACCAAAATACATCACAAAATTTCCTTCCCATTTATAATTTGGAATTAAAATTCCAGATTTTTCTCCGAAAAATATCGGAAATTTTTTCCAATTTTTACCATCTTTTGAAAAAGCTCCCATGAGTCTTATTTTATAGCCCCCCTTTTTATCTCTTCCTTGATAGGCAGTATATGTTAAGAAAAATTCGCTATTTATTTTAACTACCCTTGGGTCTTCGCATCCTATT
>Ga0209225_1001592_pt1 | contig 22036 bp, 18 predicted proteins | sample WasSprMetagenome_FD_184732 | JGI IMG/M metagenome (GOLD analysis project Ga0209225, IMG submission 184732) | Sulfidic aquatic microbial communities from Washburn Spring, Yellowstone National Park, USA - WS (SPAdes) (version 3) | ecosystem: Environmental > Aquatic > Thermal springs > Hot (42-90C)... | reverse complement strand
ATCTCAATAAGCTCCTTAAACCCGCCTCTAAACCTAATCGGTATATCGCCCAGCCGCCTCTCCAGCTCAAACAGCTTCTCACAAGCGTCAACAATAACGGCTAGATCACTAAGCTCTTCAATTCCGATCTTCACAAGAGCCCTAACAGCCTCACTCCTAGACTTGAAAACACCTAGCTCCACCAATAGGTCTATAGATTTTAAGGTCTCTTGGTCAAGCCTTACTGGAACAACCCTTGAAGACGTCTAAACCACCATATGTATACATATATGTATACGTGTTATTTAAACCTAGTCCTTGGGCTGAAGTAAGATTATAGGCGAGGACCTGTCGTTAGATGCAACTTGAAACGAGAGACTACTGGTGAGGTTAAACCTCTTGAATATACATAGCAGGACCGCTGATATGAGTTTTACGAACACTTCAATATTATGCCCAAGATATCTTTTCACTTTATGAGAATAACATATACAATCCGCTTCTGAACCATGTCTCATATTTGGAGGATAATGACTGTGCAGGTAGCTATATTGAGCCTGCACTTAAGACTGTTAAGTCTTAGCTTGTACATATTGAAGTTGAGGGGGAAGATTAGGGTGCCTACGACGCTTCAACTTTAAGGGATTAGTGCGTCCCAACGCAGGATAAGTTTAGATGAATACTCCTTTCAGCCGAGAAGCTGGGAGTGTTGTTGCCAGTCTTCCATACCTCAACACTAGCCTTTTGAAGGGTTAAGGCTAAGGGAAAAGACTTAAATGATTTTGCAACGAGAAAAAAGATAATTGCACACTGCTTGTGAAAGCATTTTAAGATTCGTTGGATATGGTTATATGTAAAAGGTCTTTTAAGAAAGAGTGAAGTAAATGTTATGGGAGGCAAAATTTCACCTCCCTGTGCTAGTTCCAAAAAGATGATTTGAGGTTGTTAAAAACAGTTTTCACGCGTGTGAGATGGGTACCTTTTGATGCGGCAAGCTTAAAGGAAGAATTGAATTATTTGTTGCGCATAGATTTATATCCATAAGGAAGAAAGAAGCGGACAGAAAAATTAATTAAGCCATAAAGTTAACTAAAATGAATTGGGTGAAAATTTTAATTGGCTCTTCGAAGTATTCAAAGAAGCTCTGTGATTGGTCTTATTGGAGCTACTTTAGCTGTGTTCTCAACCTATGGCATTTGGTTTCAATATTCAGGTTACACTTTAAATGGGATTCAGTTGGATTATCTGCTTTATGAGAATTTTTCATATAATATTTATGTAAGAGTGGTTTATGTCGTCCCCGTTTTTGTTTTTGTTGGCGTGATCCTTACATTAGTTAAGCCCTATGAGCACTTGATTGTTAGAGGCCTTAATGCTCTTTCACTATCTATCGCAACGTTAACTGCGCTCTTTCCGATCTTGAGAATACTTGGTGTTCAACATTTTTCAATAGATACCCTTGAGCATTTCCAATATGGTTTTTGGGTTTTAGTAGCATCTGTAGGTTTATTATTCTATTCATGGGTGATCAGCCTTTCTGAAGTTAATAGAAGTCTTAGTAAATTTGAGATTCTTCGTGTTCGAATTAAAGTTCTCTTAAGTGAAGTGAAGAGCGAGATCGAGATTCCTATTTTTGCAAAGAAGTGTGGAATAAATGAAAAATTGCTTATAGATATTTGGAACAGATTTAAGGATGAAGAGTTTAAAGATTTTATTATTTCTAATGGTAAAATTGTTAATAGACAGTGGTTAAAGGAGATTCTTAGAGAAAAATTAATGTAAGGCTGTAAGGAAATTAAGAGGTGGTGAGGGTGAAAGATATGAAGATTGAAGCAAGGAAGATGAGGATTGGATGTTTACTCTTAACATTTTTAGTGATCAACGTCTTAATAGTATACTTTTTTGGAAATAATATGGGAAGTAGGAATGAAATAGCTACAGGAGTTGGGAATACTCATGCTTTAGTTTATCCAGCGTTTGCTCAAAGCGCAAATTCTGAAGTATCGTTTCTTGAAAAAGAGGCTGGAATATCTCTCTACTTAGATGCTGGGAGAACTATAGATTTGTCTAGAGCTAGGGCTGTGTATAGGAGTATAGAGAGAGAGGATGCTAATTATATTATTGGCTCTATTGCATTGCCTAATCTTCCAGAAAGCGAAGATGTCCACTGCTTCGTTCATAGGAATGGTTGGATTGTGGTTTATTATCTTAAAGGGGAGCCTGTTGCCAAGATTGTAGACTGGAGTTACTGGTCAGGGGGTCAATTGGCAAGTAACAAGCTGCAAGTTGGATTGGAAAAAATGTGCAATGCTCTAGGATTATCTACTGCAGGTGCAAAATACTATCACTTTCAATATCCGCTAGCCAACAAATTAATGCTTGTAATTGATAGTATAACTGGTAGTGGAGAGGACATTTTTAAGATCACGATTCCAAACGAAATTGCAGTTTATGAAGCATCGTGGTCTCACTATGAAGAGGACAATCGCTGGAGCTATTATTCCTATTTTAAAATTGACGGAAAAATAATTAATCAAATGTATAATGTCAAGCTTAGAACAGATTATGGATTTCTTAGTGGGCAGCTTAGTCCAGATGTAACTCACGTTGTGAGCGTATCTAGAGAACTCTCGAACAATGCACTAGGCGGAGTTTGTATTGCTCTTGTATATAGAGAACCATAATGCCGGTGATCTATTAGTATGTGTAGAAGACTAGTAGTAGTTTGCATGGTAATATTGATTGCTTATATAGCTATGCAGATATTGTATCGATCAGTTGAAGCCAGTGATCAGAAGGTAGAAATAGTTATTGAGGATGCTGACTATATTTTTACTGCCACTACAGAGAGTCCTACTATACTTCTCAGTATGGTTGAAGGATCAATTCCAAGAATTATCATAGAATACGCAGACTTTATGTCTGATCTTAATTTAGATATACCTGCTGACGAGCTGAGCAAGATGGAATTAGCTCCAAGAATAGTGGTGGAATATTCCGGCTTTATATGCGAATTTATGTTGCAAGGTTCCTCTGATTTAAATCAGTTAGCTACTACAGTAAAATCAAGAATAGCAATTGAATACGCGGATGCAATTACAACCATGGATCTGCAACGCCCCCTATTTCTCCCGCCTCTCATAAATAATTTAACAGCTTTCCAAGCGAATGCTTCATATCCTCAACCGGGTATCGTAGTCATCTCCTATAATGTTATAGATGCAAGACAATTTGTCACTGTTAAATTTCAATATTGGGATGGAGATCAGTGGATTGATTGCACTACTACTACAGGGGAAGGAGTAGTGCCTACAGGAAGTAATACTGGAACCTGGAATGCCAAAGCCGACCTCAACAATTATTACACCACTAACATGAAGATCAGGATTATCGTCAACAATGGGAAAGCTATAAGTTCATCTGAAACATCAATATTCATTCTAGATACTAAAGACCCGCCCTCACTCAGTATATTTTCACCGTTAAATGGCACCTTCATAAATGAAAGAACGCCAACCCTCGATTGGTCTGAAGTTTCTGATCCCTCAGGGGTTAAATATGATTTAGAGGTCGATGAAGACCCTGAATTTGAAAGCCCACTGCTGATAAAAATTGGGCTTAGTAGATCGGAGTATGACATTGCCTCAAGCGCGCTTAAAGAAGCGCTTAAAGATGGAACATATTATTGGAGAGTTAGAGCCGTTGATAACATGGGTAATCGAGGAAGCTGGGTCTCAGGTAGATTCACTATAGATACCACTCCTCCCAAGGCAGACGCAGGTTCAGATCAAACCGTTGATGAAGATGCTCTAATAATGCTTAACGGGTCAGGCTCGACAGATGAAAACGGTATTATAAATTATACGTGGATGTTGCCAAGTGGAGATGTATTACATGGCATGACTGTAACCTATGTTTTCGAAAACCCGGGAACCTACATAATAACTCTTATAGTAACAGATCCTGCAGGAAATTATGCAAAAGATGAAGTAACAATAAAGGTTCTAGACAAAACAAAGCCAATAGCGAGAGCTATCCATAAGATTATCTTTCACCTGATAATGTGGACAGTAAACTTTGATGCTTCAGACTCCACCGATAATGTGGGCATCATAGAATATGAGTGGAATTTTGGAGATGGAGTTTCTGCGACAGGTCGAGTAGTATCTCATACATATTTAACGGCTGGAGTATATAATGTGACATTGAAGGTACGGGATGCAGCAGGTAATACCGATATCGCATACATTAGGATCAATACAATTTTATCAACCTCATACTGGTATATCCTCCTCTTAACGCTGATCACAACTTTTGCTGTAGCAGTAAACTTAATTGTAATTTTGAGAAAAAGAAAACGGATTAAAGAGTAAGAATTTTTATTGCTACCAAGGTTTAAAGACTTTCGTTAACATCTAATTAGTTAGATCATTAAATACGCCCGACACAGGATGTAAAACTCCATTGAACACTTCAGAATCCTTAAGGAACAAACGTTGGAACATATCTTTACTACGAGGAGTATTATGGAGAGAACTCATTGTAAAATTATGTTCCAATGAAGAAGAACGTCTTAAGTGCTTCAATACCCTAATGGAAATTTCCATCATTCTGAATTGTAATGTCGAGAAATTATATAACGCTCTCCAGTAGGTTCTTTATTAGCTCCATAAGCTAATTCTGAAAAGCTAGCCGCAAAATTTTTATCTAAGGGCAAGCTTGTAAAATATGGATATGAATGGTAAGGATACTTGATATTTCTAAATTATCTGATGAAATTAAGGTACCAAAAGATATATTATTGAATATAATTGAGGAGATGAAAAAGGAAGAGCATGAGAATGTTCTTGTTGTTAATGATGTTGTAGTTGTTATTGAAGAGAAAGATATCTTAATGATAAAGGAATTATTGAAAGATGAAAAAATTTCGCTTTTAGATTTAATGACTAAGATTAATGTAAATAGCGAAATAGCGAAAGAAATATTGCAGTGGATGGCTTCTAAGAATTTTATATCTAGTGAAAGAGCAGAGAACGTTATCAAAAATGTGACGCCTCTAATAGAAGTTGATATCGATAAAAGTGAAGTTGAGGTTGGAGACTATTTAATAGCGAAAGTAAGAATTGTAGCCCAGGATTTTATTAGACCAGTAAATATTGATGTAGTTTATTCTGAAGAACTTTTACTAGAAGGTATGCCAATTTCTTTAGAGCAAATAGCACCCTCAGAAGAAGGCTACTATGAAACTTTAAAGTTTAGGGTAATTCAGCACGGGATCAATAAGATTGAGGTTAAAGTTAAGGGTAAAATTAGAGGCGTGGATTTTGAGAAGATTATTTCACGCCAAGTAACTGTTTATCCACGTAAGCCTAAGCTTAAGGTTAATGTCCATATTGAAAAAGTTCTCTTCGGGCGGCAAGCGGATTTAAATATTCAAGTATTAAATACTGGATATGGAGATGCAAAAGATGTAACTATTAAAAACCCAGAGAAACTTAAGGAATACTTTGATATAATCCAAGATATACCTAAGGGGCAGATTATTCCACCAGGCGATGAGAGAAGCTTCCAAGTGAGCGTATTGCCTAAAAGAAGCGGCGATTTTAAGATTGAGGGTTTATTCCTTGAATTTAAAGATATGATGGATAGAACTTATCTCAGCGAGCCTATAAATTTCGATATACATGTGGAAACACCACAGCCCAAAGTTGTGCTTAAGGTAAGTTATCCTGAGCAAACCAGACCTAGTGAGAATACCGAGTTGATTTGGACTCTTCATAATTTTGGAGCTGAAGCTAGAGATGCGCGAATACGAGTACAGTTTTCAGATGGCGTTAAGTTTATCCGAGGATACATGGATAAAAAATGGCCAATTTTAGCATCTAATTATGATGAACATTTTAGTTCAATCGTAAATTTAGAGAGAAGCGTTGAAAAAGTAATTGAGAAAGTCGAAGTCAGCTATACTGATGTTGAGGGAATTCAGCACTCACTTATCCTAACAGGTCAGGAGGTGGGTGGAGACAAACCTATAAAAATCGGCGGGCGAAAGTACTATGGTAACATTAGAGAGTTTGTGAGAACAGTACTAATAAACAAGCCTTTAGAAGTCACTTTTATTTCAGTAAAACCCATTAAGGAGATCAAAGGAAGAATATACGACTTAGAAGTTTATTCAGTACTTGGTAAGGGAGGCTATGGAGCAACCTTACTTGCAATAGACAAGTATGGACGAAATGTTGTAATTAAAATGCCCCTAGAATTATGTTCTGCCATAGAGGAGGGGAAAGAGAAATATTTCCCCACAATTTCAGGTAGGGTTTACGATGCATTTTCTAGGGAGGCGGAGGTGATTAAAAGGCTGAAGCATCCGCATATAATTAGAGTTTTAGACGTTGTAAAAGAACAAGCCATTATAATTCTTGAATACTGTGCGAATGGTTCTTTAAGAACATTATTAGATAATCTTGGCCGTCTAGATCTCAAAACGGCACTTACAGTTGCTATACAAATTGGATCCGCCCTAGAATATATACATACTGAGCATAGAATCCAGCATCTAGATATCAAGCCATCGAATATTTTATTCACCTCTGATGGAATATTAAAGGTTTCAGATTTCAATCTTGCCAGGCTAATGGGCACTGTAAGTGGTGAGAGCAAATCGAAAATCCAATATACTCCCGGATACGCAGCACCAGAGCAAATGCATAGAGATCTCGGTAACCTAGGACCATATACGGATCTATTCTCGTTAGCCGCCGTCTTATATGAGATGTTATCGGGGAGAACACCGTTTAATGTTGAAAATTACGAGAAGAGAGTTATTTCTGAGATACCGAGGTATATCGAAGGAATACCCCGAGACCTCAATGAACTACTAATTCAAACATTGTCTAAAAGGCCTGAAGAGAGAGTTAGCAGCGCCGATGAGTTCATAGTTAATCTAGCGGAAATTTACGTTAAAGAATATGGTTGGTGGCAAAGTTATGCGGAATGAAGAATAGTGAGGATGGAGATGGATGACCGATAAGTATTCAAGTTTTAAAGAGCTATTTATGCCACATAAAAAGTTAACGATTTTTATTGCTTCACTATTATTCTTAAGCCTAATCTCGCTATCAGGAAGAGTTATGGCGCAAGATGCGGCTGAGAAGCATGTATATTACCCGTTTGCTGATAAACTGGTTGAAGGAACAGTTTTAGAGGGATATTTAGACCTTGTAAAGAGTCTTGATGGCAACTATTACGTAATAAAGGAGGGATACGTCTGGGGTGGGTATCACTATGATCATTATTTCTATTTCAAAGTAGATCCACCCTATGATCAAGCATTAGATATTACCATATGCATCTACTATTACTGTGAGGAAATTCTTAATGAGAATTTTGTTGTAAAAATATATGACTATAAGCATGGAGGATTTGTAGCTATAAGTAGATCAGCAGGTTTTAGAGAACCTGGCTGGTGGAATATCACAATATCCAGCAACTTCTATGATACTACCAATTATATTGATGCTGATGGAAAGATAACAATATACATAGATTCGCTTGAAGGGGACGATTTTGTTACAATACATTATGATTACTTTGGAATAATTGTTTCGCTTCCTGCGTCCTTTAAAGATACATTATATTCTAAGATCAGCGAATTAGAGCAACAAATATCGAATCTTGAACAACAAATGTTAGATTTACAAGAACAATTGCGTCTAAAAGATGCTGAAATTGCTGAGAAAAATAAAACAATAATAGAGTTAAATTCTACAATTAACAAATTATATTCTAAGATCAGCGAATTAGAGCAACAAATATCGAATCTTGAACAACAAATGTTAGATTTACAAGAACAATTGCGTCTAAAAGATGCTGAAATTGCTGAGAAAAATAAAACAATAATAGAGTTAAATTCTACAATTAACAAATTATATTCTAAGATCAGCGAATTAGAGGCAATGCTGACGCCTGAACACTTTATAATGAGAGGTGATCTAGCCCTAACGATTTCTCTCATAATACTTTTAACCTCCACTACAATTTCACTTCTCATTATTAGAAAAGCAGGTGGGTAATACGTATGACTCAAAACCAAAATCTAAGTACTCAATTACCTTTTCCCTTACCTCCATCAGATCTATTATATCTTACAACAGCTATAATTTCTTCAATAATAATGCTAATCTCATCTCTTTTTTCTCGTAAAAAAATTACGCAGCTTAGAAAAATCAATCAGCTAGAATATTTAAGAAGAAATATTCTCGATATCGTTGAAGAAAATGGTTCTGTTGATATAGATATATTAGCAAAGAAATTTAATACTAAGCCAGTTAACATAATAAATTTAATTAAGAAAGATTTAGGTAAAACTCTATATCTTACAATAGATGGCAAAACACTAATTTCTAAACAATATATTAAAAAAATTATCTTAAAGGAAGTCCGCCAAAAATCTCACAAGAAATTATGTTAAAGATTTTTGCCAAGATATATCTATGAGTAAGTATAAAATGTGGAAGCGAAGTGGAAGAAATGATGCTGGAGATTATAGATGTCTTATTTCTCCTAACGATTAAATAAAAAGAATGTAAGAGAGAAAAGAGTGTTAGATAATTTTAGGCATTTAGAGCTTATAATAAGAGTAATCTATTCTGATTGTTGAACTTAATTCAAAATGATGTTACTTTCGCTGAATTTTTCATGAGAATTAGGCAGTCTTAGACCAGGGGGTTCTGGAAAAAAATATAAATATTTTTTCTTCTACAAATGTTACTGTATATCGTGGTAGTAGTGGTGTTGCATTTTGAGTAATCGATGTATTGGATTAATTCAATTAGCTATTAAAATTTCACAGATAGATTTGCTTGATTTATTTAATAGGCCTTTAAAAGAGGTTATTGAGAATGCTAGAGAAGTTTATAACAGCCTTAAACAGTATGAGAGTGAGTGTTATGGCTTTGCTACACAAGGCGTTTATGAGCATGGGCTTAGTGTTCTTAAATTTGCATTACTCAAGTTAAGCACCACCCTTGAAGATAAATTAGGAGAGCAAAATATTAGAGATGATTTTATTAATTTTATTATAGGATACTTTACTCCAGATGAGAAAAACGCGTTAAGGGAGCTTGAAAGGTTCTCTAAGCTTGAGCCGCATGTAACCCCACCAGAGATGCTGGCTGATATAATTGTTGCAGAGCATGGAAAAATCTATGAGTTAATTAAAGAAGCTATCTCTAAGGAATACGTGGATTTAGAGAAAGCACTGGAAACTTGGAGGTCTAACCTAAAAATTAGAGATGATATAGCCAGAGCATTTATGATTAGATATAGAACGCGATTTGAAAATGTAGTTGAGGCTATAAAAATCCTTCTTGATCGGCAGCCAGCATGGTTAAAAAGGTTATTTAAAGAGTATGAAGATGCGTTATTTTCCTCAGAGAATATTAGGAGGAGATTCGAGGAGGAGTACGGAAGGGTATTCAGTGAAGAAATGGGGATTTTAGAAGAGAGGCTTAAAAACATAGGAGACGAGGGGAAATGCCTTCAAATGATGTTTGAAAGTTTTGATCCCAGAATCAGAGAATTAGAAAATCTTAAAGGGCTTCTTGAAGAGAAGGAGAGGGAGCTAGAGATATTAAAGAGCAAGTTGTCCCTAGATTCAGTAGCGAAGGTGGCACTTGAACTTGGGATAAACAACCTTAGAAGAACCCTATCTGAGTATGAGGGTAAAATACAGGAATATGAAAATGAAAGAGAGAGATTAAAAGATTTAGAGATGGTTGCTAAAGTAGAGGGACACTTGGTATCTAGGGAAATTATTGATTTATTCTCAGAGCTACTTATAAGTAGAGCTCGCCGCATTATGGAAGAAGAGAAAATCAGTCTTTATAACCCCCAAGATAACAATGAGTTAATAATAGATGGATGGGAAAACATTAAAAGAGACAACTCCACAATAAAAGCTATCTCAAGATTCCTAAACGTCAGCGGGATCGTATTTACTAAAATGAGAGGAGTAATCTTCAAAAAGCCATATATCATCGTTGAATATCTCACATTATCACATCCAGAAACTTTACAATTGAAAGGATACGATTTAAGACCATTGGATGTTGGCGAATTCCTTAGTGTTTTAAAGACTCGGATAGCGGAAGCTGAGAAGGGTAAATATTACCATATAATCGTATTGAGTAGCCCAACTGGTTTTACTGATACATTAAAAAATTATGTGGGGGGGAAAATCTTCTGGAAAAACTTTGCCTCAAAGTATGTGACAGTATATCTTTTAGATCCTATTACAGGAGAATTGAAGTTCAATGAGGGCGACTCGACAGCTAAACGGAATAGTTCTGTAGCGAATATAGAGTTGCCAGAGGAGCAGGTTGAAAGAGTAGTAAATTATCTTTTGTCTGAAGAAGCAGTAATTAAGGCTATTGAAAACTCACCTGTTATAAAGTTTCTTAGTATGGATCAAATTGCCGAGGCTACCGGTGTTCAAAATAAGTGTGTAATACGGAGAGCTTTAGAGACCCTTAAATCTAGAGGAGCGGGCAAAGTAAAGGAAGTGGATGGTAAACTCGTGTTTGTTTATGAAAGGAGCGGTGTCTGAATATGTCTAATGATAGGATCGATCGATTAAAGAATACTGTAAAGGATGAATTAAAGGATACTATAAAAGACGAATTAAAGAATGTTATAAAGGAGTCATTGTTGAGGATCTCGGGTTTCATTTCAACATATTTTGCCGTCTTGAAAATAGGTCCCCATGTATGGCTTCCAGCATCTATTGCAACAACATCTTTAATCATTCTTTGGCGTATGGGAGGTTTGAGGAAAAACATACCGCAAGAACGCTTCTTGGAAGAAGTTGAAAAAGATATAATACTTCTAAACTATGAGATAAAGGAGCATGAGAATGTTAAACAGAATCTAGAGAAGGCATGGGAAAAAGCCTCTGAAGATGTAAAACAGAGAATTGAAGATGAATTGAAGGCGGAAGATGATAGACTAAAGATCCTCAGAGAGAGAATCGCTTACCTTGAGGTTTTATTATCAAGCATTAAGACAATAGAGGTGCTCAGACACAAGTACGGTGCGCAGATCAACCAAGTATATGGAAAGATTATAGATTTAGCTATTAAAATAGAAAAAGGGGCTATTAAAAGCGAAAATATCGATAAAGAGTTAGAGAAGCTGATGAATATGCGCGAAAAATCACCGGATTTCCCATACATGGTTAGAGAGATTATTGAAGGAATGTTATCTCAGAGATGATATTTCAACTGCAATTGGGCGCCTTCAAAGAAGTAGGAAAATAATTTATATAAATGTTGCTATAAAATATTATTTTCTGGGGTGAAAAAGACGTGCCTGTCTCAATAATGGGTGGTCGTAGTACTGGGAAAAGCGTTTTTGTTACATTACTAATTAATTCGGCAATTAACTACGGCACGAAGATGAACCGTCACTTTAGAGTATACATGGATCCATTGACCAATAAAGTTGTAGGAGAAATGTTAAAGAGCTTAAAAAAGTCATCATGGCCACCCGCGACAATTAAAGGTTCCCTATTAGAATATGAATTCACCTTCGGTTATAGTAATCTTCTACAAAGGATTATATGGGACATTATTGAAGGGGTTGAAAAGATAAAGAGAGTGCCCGTTCCACGTGGAGAGTTATTTGATGCGATCACATTTAAGCTTATAGACATTGCTGGTGAAGATGTTGAGATGCTTAGTAAGTTCCTTGAGGAGGCTAAACACAGTGGGTTGCCTCCATCTGAAAATATCCCTCCATCTTTAAGTTATGCTCTTAAATCTGATGTTATAGTCTTCCTAGTGGACTCGGAGAAAATAACTGACGATCGAAGCGATAAAAGATATGATGAAATGATTAGTTATGATATCTTAATGGCTCAGTTATACTCTTTCCTTGCAAAATATCGTTCCGAATACGGGAGGAAAGAAACGCCACTATTTCCAGTTTTTGTTTTAACTAAGTTTGATGCTATCGATCCATCTATTAGGAGGGGACTTGGCGTTCCAGATGACTTTATTACGTGGGTTGAGAGGCTCAGCCTTGACAGAGATTTAAGGTGGAAGTTCTTCCATAAATTTATGAATAAATTTTACAGACAATCTTTATCACAAATATATGGTGTAGTCCTTCCGCGGGCAGGAGTAGAGCTGGAAGAGGCACCAATATTCATAAGCTATGTGCTAACAGAACTCAATGAAGAGGGCATTTTAGTTCCACAAGTTGTTAAAATAAAACAATCTATCGAAATAAGGTATTCAGAGACGGAATACGAGTCCTTTATACGCTACTTTGGAACAATCGCTAAAAAGATTAGCGATAGGAAGAAAGGAGCGGATGAAAGATACGCTGATGCCATTGGCATAGGCTAGGTGCATCCCGATGAGTACTATTACCATTGAACACATCATTTATGCTCCAGTACCGTATAAGGGGTACTCTTTTAGAGCGAAATCCAAGGGGGCAAATATAGATTCATTTAAAAATGCTTTCAAAGATTGGTTAATACCCTTTGATCAATCTATTATACACGATAGCTTTCTTGAAAAGGTTTTAGTTGTTGGAAAAACTAGACTTTATTTTGCAAGGATTTTTCAAGCTCACGGACTAGATGAGCTAAAACGTAGCGGTGTTGTTTCACATATCGCTGAAATACCAACAGATCTATTATTTCAGAAGAAGATTATCATAAAATTAGTAGATTCCTCTATGGCTGATTTCACTGAGAAGAATGGAGTCCCCCTTGGCGAGGTGGATTCACTTAAAATTCTATCAAACTTTGAAAATGATATGGAGCTTAATATGGTCCGTGAGAGAGTCCCTGAAGCTACTACTCATAAAATATTGGAACTCGCATCTAGCGATAGATTTAAAATATTCGTTATCTATAGGGGTCCTGAAAGGGATATTCTCTCCTATGGATTAGCAAGAGTTATCTTACCCATAGCCTCTAGAGGATTTATAGTGGCGTCTGAGAACATTAAGAGAGACATATTACTCCTACATGAAGGCGTCCTGATCATGGGTAGACATTTACCTCCATGGGCTAGAATAAAAGGGTGGTCGATTATAAACCTTGAGAAGGAAACGGGTTCAGCAGGTAAAACCGATAAGTCCATTAAGGAGATAATAAGGCAGATTTATGGTTGAGGAACGAGAATTTGAGATCTAAAAGGAAAACATATTCTATACTCGATATCAACCTTAAAAGGATACTTGAATATACTATCGGAGAGTTAATTGACAAGGATCATATGCTACTTCACTATAGAGTAAGGGCTGAAATTAAAAGATTAAGGAGCGAATACCGAATACTTAAGATAGAGCTGGATAGGATCAGTAAACGGCGTTTACCATATGATGAAGATTACAGAAAGCAAATAGAGAAGAGGTTGGAAGATGCCCAAAGATGTCTAGAAACTCTCGAAAGGGTTGGCGATAAGATCAAGATTCTTAGCACCATAAATGATGTTGAAAAAGAATATGGGAGTGAGGATAAGGAACTATGGAGTAATGTGAGACAGATCAAAATCAGAGATATCTTAAACTATGAGGGTGATATTGAAGATAGAAAAGCCGTATTTGATTTTTTAGTTAGATCTATAAAGGGTTTCCCGCATGAAAAGCCACTTGAGAAAGGGCAGCTTGAAAGGCAACCCAAAGTCGTAAGCATTGGTGAGAAAGAATATATAGTAATGAAAACCGAGGAATGGATAGGGTTATTAAATAAATGTTTCGGTGAAGATAAGCAAATTGAGCTTCCAGATAATTATCTTGCAGAAAACTTAAGGAGGCCGCTGAGGAGCCTTATTATAGCATTACTGGAAATGCCTCCAGAGAGTATTAGACGCGTAATTCCGAAGAAATACAAATTCTTGCTAGTAGCAAATGACATATTTTACACTCTTATAAAGGAAGATAAAGTATATGAAATAACTCCAGGCTCATCCGAGAAAGGTTATATCGAAGAGATATTCAGTATTTTCCAGGCGACGGAAATAGAGACAAGAAAAGTGGATGGAAACATTATAAGAAAAATTTATGGGATTAGGATAGGAGAGCAAGAATATAGGATAATGAGGGAGACGTTGTTGGAGGGAGGGAGGGCAAAGCTCGTGAGATATACGCTTATAAAGTAACAAGTTCACTGTAATTCTAATATTGTGAAGGGCAACGTGTTAAAATTTACTACGTTTCTACTACTGGGTTATACTCTTCGCTTGTCATTCCAAATGTCCATGCTATGGCTTCTCTGCACGTCCTCACGGTGGGTGGTACACGTAGTAGGTGGGTTAATCCCGTTGAGGGGTCTTTCACCTTGACCAGCATCATCGGTTCTTCTTTACCCAGAGGGATCATTATTAGCTCGCTATCTCCGCTTTTATTGATCACCTTGCACTTAAGCTCGTTCATGAACTTGTCGTAGCTGTATCTTTGAAGCAGGTATTGCCTGATAATGATGTTCTTACACCTTATTATCTCGATGGCTTTGAGAGTTCCCTCCTCAAGCTTTATTAAAAGCGATAGATCTTCGAGAACCCTTAAGGTCTCTGAAGCCTCTCTCTTACTTGGTTTATGGTGGATGAAGAACTTTTCTATCGTATACTTCACTAGTTTCTCACCCGTCTTATCCCTCATGTATATGAAGCCATCGCTTGAGAGAAAAGCGTTCTCAGTAAGCTTCAACCCGTCTCTGTAAAACCTGGAGAGTATTTGAGGATGCTCGCTTATTCTAAGTAAGCCCTCCTTCAGCCTACTCAATGACATATTCAAACCCTGTCTGAGGAGAATACTCCCTCTGCCTCACAACCATCCATACGCCCTTCTCCAGAATGATCTCCCCATGCTCCTCATGGACAACCTTTCCAACAGAATCTACCACTATGAAGGTTTCCTCAGTATTCCAGTAGTTTCTGTAAATCCTGCCACCTATCAAACGGTGGGAATGCCCACTAGCCTCGCCCCGATGAACTACGTCGCTGTCAACTCTTCTAAACCTCTTTGGAAGACTGTCAACCTTAACAAAAAGTAAGTCACCCTGCCTATACATTCTCCGAGCCATAAACAACGCCCGACAACCATGACATAATTATACTTTTATTTAAATTTTTCTCTTAAACCTATTTTTTCTCTATTTCCTTTTTGACCTCTTCCCGTATTTTTCTACTGTTATATAGCCTTTTCCATCTGTTGTGAACGATCCCTTTAAGAGCCCTTTTACATGATGATCTCGAATTATCTCCTCAATGATCTTAGGTTTAATTTTATATTTCTTAGCTAGACCCTCGAAATCAACTCTGCCACTAATTGAAGCATCCTTCAATATATAAGGTACTATTTCTTTAATCCTCTTCATACCCCTATTATGAGCGTACCTTACCAATGTAACCATGAATAAGGAACCCAGAATAATAAGCATAACACATAGTTGAGTATAATCCGCCCTCCAACGTGCTATAACAGTCTTAGGTCCATCCATCAATACTGTGACCCTCGGAGCATCAGACTGCACATCACCACTCCAACCTTCGAAAACATGTTGAATGAGAAAGCCCACCACAGGCGAGTCAACGGTTAAAGTAACATTTTCCCCAGAATCAAACCAACCTGAACCGGGTGAAACAGAACCATGAAGCGAAAACACAGCCAAAAAATACTGAAGCTTCATGTAGGCTATTGATATCTTGTCGCTTGAAACCGATATCGTTCGGGGGTTACTTGTTGAGCCGTCGCTCCACTCAGTAAAGACGTAGCGTATCTCAGAACTCGGACTATATGGAGAGACAACTTCTACGGTATGTGAGCCGTAGGAAACCGTCATGTATACTCTACCATCTGAGTCTGTTGTGTAAGATACTTCATCAACCTTAACGATTACACCCTTTATCCCCATGCTTGTCCCACTTCTATAAACGTAGATTGTTAGTGTTGTGGTTGTGCGCTGAAGCCTCATTACAATTGAGCCTGATCCGCTCACGGTAGCTGTTGTTAAGCTTGAGACGGGTGAGGCAATGTTCACGTTCCCGCTAGCCTCCCACTGCTTAAACCTATATCCGCTTGGAATTGTGTTTGCCGAAAGAGAGTATGAGCTAGCTATAACACTTGTTGAGCTTCCGTGCGAGTAAATTTCACCTCTGAAGTTTAAGGTTGCATCACTAACAGAATTGCCAGTTTCGTCATAAATGTAGAAATTCACAATTCTGATTGGTTTCATTAGTGGATAATAATCAATATTATTTTTATCGATAATATACTGTGTGTCACCTATTCCATCATTGTTTACATCAACTCCCACATAATCGCTCCAATAGTTTCCGCCACTCGGGTAGCCATCATCCCAAACATAACTCGAACTGTAGGAGGCTTTCACTTGAATAGTGTTGTCAATGAAGCTGTTGTGAAAAATCTTACCGCTAGAGGAGTAAATCCAGATGCCATACTCAGTGCTGTTTGTTATACTGTTCCCTGATATAGTAATCCCGCTAGAGCTAAGATAAATAAGGATGCCAGCATCGAAATTTCTGATCATCATATTTCTGACAGTTACTTTGCTACTTTTATACAAGAATACTCCGATGCGGTCTCCCGGGCCTGTGATGGTATGGCCGTTACCGTTTAGGATAATGCTGTCCCTCTCGACGACTATTCCGCTTCCGCTCGTTATCTGAATATCTTCTGTTAACGTGTATGTGATATAGCCAGATACAGATATCGGCGCATCTTTTGGCTCTATGCTCCCATCAGCCTTAATGTAAATGGTTCCACCAACCCATTCAGCTCTAGCTGGTTGAATAATGAAAGGTATTTCCGGCATACTTGCTAGAAGAACTAGAAAAATTGGCATTACACGTGAAAAATGTCCATATTCATCCCTCACCAAAATATGATAGCATAGATAACTATTTAAAATTTCCTTCAGGAAAGAAAACTTTATCCCCCTAAATATGCTGAAAACTCTGAATAAGTCTTTCTAGAATATAATAGATTAACATATCATAATTTGCAGGTAAAATTATGCTTAAACCCCACTCCGAAGTATTTACACCATCAATAGTTTAGCCACTTCATCACGTATTATAATTCATGTTATCCTCAATTTATTTTCAAATATCCTAAGTACCATTTAATTTTTACTGCCTTGGACGTGGCACCTTAAGTTCACCTCCTTTAGGTGGTTGTAGTATAGTATGAATAGTTCCCAGCACAGCGTTGACTTCTTGAACCTCTCGCTCCTATTGAGCGGGTTGGATGTTATATCGTTGAAGAACGTCTTCGTCTTCTTCTCTTATGCTTGAACGATGAGTGCGCGGATTCTATTAGGCTTCTATCTCCGAAAGGGTTCTGCATCATACGGTAAGCCCGATTCTTCTAGTGCCTGTTTAAGCCATGGAACATTATCGACGACGAAAGAAGGCTTACCATCACAGCTCTTCCAGCTTTCCATCAACCTGCTCTGGCACCTTCCTCCATATATTTATAAGGGTTTATCGCGATAAAAATAATTTTGGTGAAGCGTATGTTGTATTTGGAGTTTATATCTCCCTCCCAAATCAGGGTGCCGATTAACTCTTACGCCATTATTCGTAGAGAAGGTTTAGACGTAGTTGTTGAATCAGAATCTGGACCTTATGTCATAGGTAATGATTTAACCGTTAGCAGAAAAACGCCATTCAGAGAAGGGCATGCTAAGATACTGGTTAAACGAGATGAATTATACATTCAGGATCTTGGAAGTAAAAACGGTACGAGGATTGATGGTGAGATTATTAAGGGCTGGCGGGAGGAAAAATCAAGTGAAGTTGTAAAAATTAGGTATGGGCAGCACATATTACTTGGATACTCAACGCTATTTAGAGTTGTAACAGAGCCAACAAGCGATAGAGAACTTCCTAGACTAAATGAAATCGCTACACTAACAGTTGCATGGGCTATGCTGGCAGAAGTGCTCTTAACATTAAGCAATAATCTCCTCGAAGAATCCGAGTCTAAATTTTCAGCCATAAATGAGGGGGCTCTTCGTCGGCTTTTAGAGCCTATTGATAGTGAACTATGTAGAGGACTGGATCGTATCAGGCAATGTTATTTTGTGCTTGCATCTGGTTCTAACCCACTGGTTATTAGAGATCTCAAAAAAGAGCTAGAGGGAGCCATAGAGAGGGTAAAAGTGCTGATTCAAGTACATCGTTTGGTGTGAGCTCAATATTTTATTGAGCCTATTAACTAGGAAATGGACAGTGGAAGCTTCGAAGCTCAGAGCAGAAATTGAAGAGATTCTTAGAATTTCTTTTTCCAAAGGGATAGGAGATCCTTTAGAACATCTTCTGCGGAAGCTCTGCAAAGCGGGTCAAGCGTAAAGCATTTAAGCAAAACGCTCTCCAGCTCCCCGGTCTCCCTAGCCTTCTCCTTTGCGGCGACTTCATCCAGTTCTTCTCCATCGATGCTATCTCCAGTAAGCAGATATAGGAGGAGGTTTCCGAGCTGATAGACATCTATCCTGTTCTCCAATCCAGTCTCTCTAGATTTCCTCCATAAGTCGGAGAAGACCTGCTCCGGAGCCCTGAATCCAACAGTGTAACCAGCTGAATGACCTGAGCTGGCTGATAGTAGTCTCGTTATGGAAGAGAAATCCCCGAGCTTCGAAATCCCTCCCTTAAGGAAGACGTTTCCTGGCTTCAAGTCGCCGAAGACCAAGCCGCGGGAGTGGATATATCTGAGGGCATCAGCCATCTGAATACCAACGAGTAGAACGTCTCTAAGCTCCGGTTCCCAGCCTTTAGACAGTTGCCACTCAATAGTCCTCTGCTCCGCAAACTCGTAAACCAGCAAGGGGAAGGAGCTTGAGAAAGATATCAGCTTTAGCACGTTCGGATGCTCGAGCCTCGTCACGATCTCCGCCTCTCTTCTTACCTTTTCCATCAGCTTTAAGCTCACAGATGGAATTTCCCCACCGATTATAAGAGACTCGAATCCCCATGGAACCTTGAACACGAAGAAATCTTCCCCCCTCTTGCACAGATAAGCACACCCCCACCCTCCACAGCCGAGGAGACAGCAGTTCCATCTTCCTTCAAAGCCCCCGGGAGCAATTCTCGCGTCCAAATCAACTTCCTGCCACTTAGAGCATCCAAAATCCGTTAAAAGGTTCTTTATCGAGATTCTAAGTAGCTTTAAAACATCGGAGAATAGGACCTCGGAAAACCCTGCGATTCGAACCTCGGGTCTTAGATTCTTCCCTTCTTTTACCTCAGGTCTCGGAAGAATTAGAGACGCTAAGAAGTATTTGTCTTTATAACTTAAGATGTAAAGGCTTCTGCCATCGCTCGCCATAGATAAAATACGTTCTGGATTAAAACTTATAAAGTATTCATTGAGTAGATTTAGAGAACTGTCAAGCACAAGAAGATTATAATTATTCTCCATGTACTGAATTGCATAACAGTATTCTCCAAATAAAAAGAGGTCAGAGAATGTATAGAATTTTTCGAACCTATGGGAGAAAAGATAGTGCCCTTTTGGGCTAAATTTTACAATTTCACTAAATCTGTCCTCCACTTTGACGCTTACATGATCTATTGCTAAATATCCATTTCCCTTTTCATCAAAGGAACAGCTACTACATGTACCACCAAAAGCGTAAATAAAATCACGTTCCATAGAATCCATATCAATTTTTTCAATAGTAGACGAGAACTTCTCTTTTTCACTGTGAAAAAGAGAAAAAGGGAACTTCTCTTTTTCACTATCGAATTGCACTGTAACAATCCAAAGATCCCGCGTAGTTGGATTAAAAGATACCCTAGAGAAAAATGTTTTTTCATCTAGGTAGATATTTATTTCATCTCTTTTCCTGTTTAAGTTTAAATCCATTTTTATAATTGAGGCTTCTTTTCCCAGAATTTTTTTAATAAAAATGTACAAATACTCTCCATCAGTAGTAGCATCCTCAATAATTGATGGAAATCTTTTTATGACATCGGTCTTCACTTTTCCAAAAAGTTCAAGTTCGGCATTAAAGCCGTAAAGTGTAGAGTCGTCGTACACATAAACCCTGCCTTCGAACGCCCCAAGTACGGAAAGCTTTTTATCGAATTCCCTCCTCTTCACGAGCCCCCCTTTCCACTTTGATCTCTTCTCGATAAAGTCTTCTCCGACGACATAAATGTAATCCCCGAATTCGAAAACGTCCGATGGGGACCCTTCTATCTCAACGATCCAGTCAAAGTTCATATCCTTGTCCCTCTATAGAAGCTTCGCTTCTAAATATTTCTAAATCGCACACGTATTTATTTTTTGTTGGAAAAATATATAAAGTAGTAGAAGAATTCTTCTGCTGTTAAGCAGTATGAAGCTCGGCTGGTTTTTCGGCCTGTTCGTGTTGGCAATTGGTTTCCTTGTAAATCTCGGGCTTAAGAGTACCTATGAGTACATTCTCGACTATTCCATTCTTGATTTCCGTCTATTTCTGAATATCTCGTTGTTCTGGTTTTTCACTCATGCTATACTTCTTCTGATAACTTTTTCAATAATTTACTCAAACCATTTGTTCCCTCGCGGACTACTGGATGTTCCTGATTACCCCTTAATCTTATTTTGTCCCTACATTCTTATTTTTGTACTTATTCTTGTTTTTGTAATTATTCTTGCTCTGGATATTCGTATTGTCCTTCTTATTTTCCCAGTTTCTTTTTTCTCCATGCTCGTTGCAGTAGATCTTGGAATAAGATTCGATAGAGTAGTTGAGGAGAGAGGAGTTGAGAAAAAGCCAAAAGAAATACTTATAGGATCCACTGGTGGAGTTAAGACTTACCTTGTTGAAGAAAGAGGGAGGAAGCTCGTGAAGAAGTGCTTCAGAGAAGCCGATGCAGAGCTGAAAAAAGTGATAAGACGGGCGATCAGCTACTGGATTTCTATGCAGAACCTCAGGGGAGTCCAGAAAATTGTCAGACTTGAGATGGAAGAAGATTGCATATATCTGGAATTCGTTCCAGGGAAGACCCTGAGAGAATTCCTGAACGAGGTAGGATACTTGGAAGGGAAGGAAGCTTGCAGGATTGCTCTTCAAATAGCCCAGATCCTACATGAGGTCTTTAAGGAAACCGGGCTAATTCACAGAGACCTCAAGCCGGAAAACGTTGTCCTCGGCGAAAAGCTCGTTATCCTCGACTGGATGTTCGCAGCAAAGGTTGGGGATCCATTCACTCCAGTTGGAACTGTTGGATACTCTCCACCCGACAAGCTTTTGGGAGAGAAGTACGACGTCTACAGTCTTGGAATAATGTTGAATGAAATGATTACGGGGGCGAGGCTAGGGAGTGGAGTTTTTAAGGGTAGCGAGAGAATTAAGAACCTCATAGACAGAATGATTGAGAAGCCAGAAACGAGGATAAGTCTTGACGAGTCCCTGAGAGAACTAAAGGAACTCATAAGTTGATTTGTTGTTTGAAACCAGTTCTTACGACCGCCGGGCTCACATGCTATTTTCTTCTCGTCACCTCTTACATCTTGCTCTTGAGTATTAGATCTAAGACTTGAACCCATTTGGGTATAAGCCTCTCTCTAGCTTTACTGCTACGGGGATCTAAATGGATCTAGCACCAGAACCTAACGCTTGTATCGATGTAGCTTAATACGACCCCCCCCATCTCAATAAGCTCCTTAAACCCGTCTCTAAGCCTAATCCTTGGGCTGAAGTAAGATTATAGGCGAGGACCTGTCGTTAGATGTAACTCTATTTCACACCAGCCTTAGAAATTTTTAATAAGTAGATTCCCGTAATTTAATGTGCAGTTGGCCAAATTGAGGCGATTAGAGGGTATTATCCAGCCAAAGAGCGTTAAAGATTCTTTGAAAGATCTTATAAATCTTTCAAGTTTAATGTTGGATTTAGCTTATGCTTCGATAATTCACGATAACGAGGAATTGGCGAAACAGGTTTTAGATTTAGAGCAAAGTGTAAACGATTTGAAAAAGTCTGTTATAATTCACATGAGCCTTGCTGTTAGAAGCCTCAATGACGCTG
>Ga0209225_1001588_pt1 | contig 22082 bp, 10 predicted proteins | sample WasSprMetagenome_FD_184732 | JGI IMG/M metagenome (GOLD analysis project Ga0209225, IMG submission 184732) | Sulfidic aquatic microbial communities from Washburn Spring, Yellowstone National Park, USA - WS (SPAdes) (version 3) | ecosystem: Environmental > Aquatic > Thermal springs > Hot (42-90C)... | reverse complement strand
GTTTTCTAAAGCTTCATTAACAATTGCTCTGCTCATCTTATGCAGTATGTCGTTTACTACCCGCCTTTCTTTACTTCCAATCTTTTTAATAGTTTTGTAGACTTTCTTCAAAGCTAGAGACCTTCTAAGGTAGAAGTAGTGTCCTTTAACTTGTCTAAGTTCTCTACCATAGAATTTCGGTTTTGGATTGTTGGAGTTAACGGTTGTGGCAATCCATCTTATGCCTAAATCAACAGCTAAAACTGATTTAGGGTTTCTTTCTTGAACTTCTTTTTCAACTGTTATATAGACGAACCACTCGCCTTTTCGCCTAACAATTTTAGCCTCTCTGCAAACCATATCTTCGGTTATCGGCTCATGTGTTTTAATTGGAACATTTATCCCGCCTTTAACCCCGTAGATGGGTATCTTAAGCCAATACGGTGTCAGCTTTGTGTCGGCTCTATAAACATCTCTTCTTAGAATCATCGGATATATTCAACATCGAAGACTTTGCATTCATTGAAGCCGTCCAGCAGAATGGTCCCTCAAAGATAAAATGCCCATATTCCGAAGGATTAAAAACGCTAAAAGTTACGTTAGCGGCCAACAAATCGATGGAAACTGGTAGACCCGTCAGACTTTGATTGAAATCTCCAACACATGAATAGGTGTTGCTAGCTCCAATCATAAATGCCGTAAAATCGCGGATAATCCTTAGGTTGAGGGCAAGCCCGGACTCCCAAAAGCGACGACCGGTTGTCGATTTACGGCTCCAGCCCACACGGACACATGAATCTCACTTAGACAATCGAGCTATGGGAAATGAACAAAAAAAGGGGAATTTTTACGCTCTTGGGAAGAAGGATCTAAGCCATGAAGACGCCGCTCCAAGCCAGCTGAGTATATAGGCCATTACTAGGAACCCTGTTATGAATGGTACTGCGTATTTTTCATGAATCCTCACTCCACCCACCCTGATTATTAGGAATTTAGCTAGCCATGCTAGGAAGAATGGAAACCAGAAGAAGCATGCGTCCCAGTATCCAACGCCGAGTACGAAGCCCGCTGGGTGAAGAGGCCACCATGCATATCGTCCGCTTAGGAATAGTAATATTGCTCCTAAGATTATGCCAGCTATCACGTTTACATCCGGGTAGACGCCAGCTGGTCTCGGCCATGCTTTATCAGTGACTGCTATCTGAACCGCTGAAGAAGGCGTCCAGCTTCCATACAGTCTGAAGAGCCATCCAGCTGCCACATTAACATTCATCCCGAAAGAGTAGACCGCAGTTAAGAATAGTGGGAATCCAATCAATGAACTAATCACTAGGCCTATGCATGCACCAACGAATACGTCCTTTGGTTTTAAGCGTAGGTCATACCCAACTCTACATGCGAACTGGTATAGCGGCCCAGGGTTACCCCAAGGTAGCCCATGACTAAAGGTTTGGTCAAAAAGTATTGCCGTTGATACTGCCGGCGTCCCACCTATTCCGCCTAGTGCATCAGACAATAGGAACTTCGTGTACTGTCCACAGATTCTCGGAATAGCGTAGCTCGCGTAACCAACAAGCCTTATCCAACCCAGTGTCCAGATCGCTAGGAAGATAAGCATTAGCAGTGATACATGAAATGGCACACTAACGACCATAGGTAGAGCCAACATAGCGATCGCCGATGCTATGAACAGAGGGACTATAATCTTGGGATGTGCTTCGATTTCTGAAACCGCACCAGCACCGCCAAAAGCTTGCCTAAAATATCTGGCAATGAACCTTCTGTGGGTTAAGAGCGGCCATATGCCTAAAGCTATCAGCACGCCAACGCCGAGGTAACCTTGCTTAACCGGACCGTAAGTCCAGCAATAATTTCCGTGTGCGGTCAGCGCATCCCACGATGGATCGTATGGAGCTAGCCCCATAGCAACTACTGCTGCATTAATTACCACGTTAAATAGGATAAAGAAGAACCATGTTGAGAACAATATATCCACTGGTAGATAGTAGGCGACAGCCCACATCGGTGGCCAAAAGCTTATGGAGAGCACGGCGCCTGGCAGATATTTCCCGTATGCTACAGTCAGTTCCTCCCACCATCTGATTGGGCCGTATGGCGCGAACAAGCTGGGCCAAGCAGACGGGGACATCCCAGTAAAATAGGAGACCCAACCGGCCAGCAAACTACCCTGGTAGAATGCGAAACCTATTAGAGCACCTATCCAAAATGCCTTTTCCTTAAAAATCCTTAATACAGTCGGCTTCTCGCCCACTGGTTCGGTGCATAGCTTCACCGTAACCGTCAATAACTGAGAGGATGGATATGGCAACATTTCAGTCTCCAAATAGGGCTTCCTTAGAATTTCACCTATAAGCAACGTAAAGAAGCCAAAGGCCAATAGATAGGCTATGGAAAAAGCTAGCGGAGCAGCCCAGGCGTCCCAAGGTACTGGAACCCCACCGCTTAGGAATCCATCGAGAACTTTAAGGTCTTTCGGAGCCATAAGCGGGCTAATCAAATAGAATAGGTCTTTTTTATAAGGTTCTATTACTAATCCCCCCACATATGGTGCGATCCACCCGTACATGGCCTCATAGTTGTTTATCTCTATGCCGATTAGAAGCGAAGCGATAAGGAAACTGTACTCTCTTGCATTAAGTCTCAATTTCGGTGCGTACCTACCGATGAAGGCGAGGAATATTGCCAGCATAGCTATTGGAGCTACCAAAGCCACGGGTATCATCGAAGTTAACGAGCCCATAAGAGAGTAGCTCTGCCCATTAAAAACCGAGAAGGATCCTGGTGCTGAACCCTGTCCCAACCCCAGTGTTAGCACGCTGCAGACGAATAGTGTCAAGAGAATACCTATGATGTAAGTCCTAAGGCCAATGCCGAGAAATTCCTTTTCCGCCATAAATTTTCCCCGTCTAAGAATTTTATTTGAAGATATATTTAAGTCTTATACTAAAAGGGAGTTGTGTCAAAATTCATTCCTCATGTGTTAGGTTTACTCGGCCTTGGATGTCGTTGAATCAGCGTGGACCGGGGATCCGGATTCGCCAAGCCTTACCCTAACACGTAAAAAGGTCTTATGTATGCTCATACTCCAATTAGTGAAAACCGTCGAATCCAAACCGTTATAGCCCATGAGACATAATATTCTGAAGATGGCCTTGAGAGTCTCTTCCACTAGAGAACCACGCTTCATCTCCCAATAATTCAGGTTGACTTAGGAATCCTCCTAGAATAGCCATCGAAGCACTCTCAGCATACCTGAGGCTGAGCTTACAGGTCTCCTTCAAAAGTAAAGCCTTTGAAGTGGGCATCAGGAGGCCTAAGAGGCCTCCGACCCATCCTACCAGACCGAGATCCAAAGATCCGGGAGCCAAATCGAGAACGCTCAAAAGGAGGCTAAGATCATAAACCTGCAATCCCACCTCGAAGGCATAAAATAAGTTATAAATCAATCAAATATTATTGGACACCTTCCTGTAAAGTGCAAAATTTAAATAAAGTATTGCCTCTTATTTCAATTCAAGGGGGCAATATGGCTAAGTCTGATGAAAGTATGTTCTATCTTCCAGAAGATCCCACTTACACAATAGTAGACAGTATGAGGGATTCAGTCAAATTTGTTATAAACCGCTGTCTCACAAAGTATAATGGTCATTATTGTGCTAAATCTACCTTTGTAGATGAAAATGGAAACCCGATGTTTTGGCATGACCTTGGAGGCTTAGAAGGTCCAGGATGGGCAGCAAATGCAATTGGAGGAAGCTATGAGTTATTGCTGTACAGTAAGTATTTCGATGATGAAAAGATAAAAGAGATAGCTCTTTCCATTTTAGACCATATCCTAGAAGATGGTTTTATTAATTATAAAACAGGCTTCATATACCCATATAGGGATGTACTAGCAGATATGTTCTGCCTCAATTTTAAACATAACAATGACTGGTTATGCCCAGGGTCTTTGGCTAAGATGGGTCATCAGCTTCTCATTGTAAGCGATCTCGTAGAAGACAAGGGAAAACAGTCTAAACTTCTGCGGATAAGTGAAAGACTTTTAGATTGGATCCTCTCTAAGATTGAAATATGTCCAAATGGCTGGTTTCCTAGGAGAATTACTCTAGATGGAAAGATCTACAGAGAAAGAGCGGAAGGTGGCTTTGATCCAATATGGGACTGCAGTGGAGATGGCTTATTTATTCTGCAACTTATGGCAGAACTTACAAGGAGAAATTTAAAGGATTACTCTAAAGAGTTAAAGGAGAAAGCTTATCTATTTATTGAGAATAACGGTTTCTATGGCAGCATAAACCATGATACATATGACACCAATGAAAATGTCAGCTATGCAGTTGCTTTTAGAGTCTTAAATAAGATTAGTAAGATTTTAGGCGATAGAATAGTAAGGAATTTTGCTTATAACAATTCCTTAGCGGGGTTGGTTCAGTTTGAGCTTATAGAGGATAAAAATGGGGTAGCAACTAAAGGCTTATTATTTATGGAGAAAAGTTGGGATACCGCCTATCTGTGGGAGAACGCTGAGGCATCATTGGCTTATCTAGAAGCTTATAGTGACTCTAGAAATGGGGTCTATCTGAATAAAGGTCTTACCATATTAAGGGCTATAGCGAAGCATCACCACGGAGATTTTGGCTTTCTCACCGAAGGAGTGGACTGGAATAATCATGTAGGAGCCCAGCATCATTTCGACAATAGAGAGTATGGAGATATAAAGTATACAGAACCATTCCTAAATAATCTCCATATAGTAGAACCAACTATCTACTATTTAACCAATATTGCTCCTCATCAATCACGGGCAATACCATACGTACCTCATTAGAGGCAAGGGGCAAATGCTTGACTATAGGCACACATTCCTGGTTACATGGAGATATACATAAGTACCCTTTAGGTATATGGTTATTTTTTACTTGTTAATCTTACTAATTCTCCAGAGAGATAGCATCGCAATTGTTACACCGAGGTGAACTCGTAATACATATAAAGTTAGGGCTACTGCAACTTGAAAACTCGCTTCAGCTTTTGAACTCCAGAAAAGGCTGATTCAATCTGTCAAAAAGCTATGCAAGAACTCATTGCAAACCCTCAAATATATCATCATGCATGCTACGTGTATGAGTGGCGGGAATGTTGAGGTCAGTCTCTCATATTTTATCGTTATTCTTCCGAACGATTTTATCCATGCGAGGGGCTTCTCTCATCATATGCCTATATGCCCCATCGAATCTATAGAGCCTTCCAGTAAAATCAGGCTTCGATTAACCAGGTCGTACGCTATCCATCACCCACTCCTCAAGACTCTGAAGGCCGTAGAGTAATGGCCATAGCATATAGGTACATCCATCTACCCATAACCAGTGATGAGCACGTACAGTATACCGTTTGAAACTATCTTATTATCGTCCCTAGGTCTACCAGTCCTACCCTAGAAGGAAGAAGAAACCTGATAAGCTCCCACTCACGATCGTTAAGTTCACGAAACTCCATACAGAAGACTTAGAAGAAAAACTTAAATAACCTTTAAGGTATCTTTTAAGTAAATGTTCTCATTAACGAGAAAGAGTACCATATTCACGTTAGTCTTAACCACATTATTATGCATGGTTACACTTACATCGATACAATCTGTTCAAGCGGATTCATTAATTGAGGGTAAATATGATTTTTACTCCGTTATTAAATATATAGACGATTGCTGGCCTCGGATTCAAGAGCATATGCGCTTCTTTTCTAGCTTAGGCTCAAGGGTAACTGGCTATGAGGGATGCGATATTGCAGCCAACTACATTTACAGTAAGTTTTTAGAGTATGGGCTTGAAAATGTGCATTTTCAAAATTTCAGTGTTACAATCCCAATTGATTGCGGTGCAAAAATAACTGTTCTTTCACCAATAAAAAAGGTCATAAAAGCCTATCCTTTATGGCCGAATGTTGTGGCAACATCTCCTATTAACGCCTCCGGAAACCTTCTATATTGTGGTAACCTAGAACTAAAAGAACTAGATGGAAAAGATATTTCTGGCAACTTTATATTAGCAGACTTCAATAGTTACGATAATTGGATAAATGTAGCAAAATTTGGTGCAAAAGGGGTAATCTTCATTGAACCAGTAATGACTACTGTTGGAGAGGCGAAATCTAAAATTTTAGATATCCCGCTGAACTTTCCAAGATTATGGATATCGAAAGAAGATGGAGACTTTTTATTACGATTATTATCTTCTGGAGAAAACGTTTTTGTCCATGTAGAATCCAATATGGTCTGGAGAGAGGTACAGGCAAAGAATGTTATAGGAATGATCAATGGAACGGTATATGGTTACAATGTCGATCCAAATGGAACAATTGTGTATAAAAAGTTGACAGCTAGCCAAATAAATACTCCTCAAGAGGCGACAATACCGCACTATGAAGCGATATCCATTACTGCCCATTATGATTCATTTTCATATGTACCCTCGCTAGCACCGGGTGCTGATGATTCAGCCGGTATATCAGCACTCCTTGAATTTGCCAACTATTTCAGTAAAAATAGGCCGAGGAGAACAATCATCTTTATAGCCTTCTCCGGGTTCTGGCAGGGGCTTTTCGGTTCAAGGACATATGTTGATGAGAATTTTGGAGTTAAAATAGAGGGCTCCACCCTTAACTGGGACCTCACGAGAATACACTTTAACTTGGATTATTCAAGCGATTCTGATGCCCTCGCACTAATGTATACGGGGGACTACTATGGGGCCTGGTCTACACGTTGGACAGATTGCCCTTTGGCCCGCGCGAGCCCGGTTGCGTCAAAAGCAAAAGAATATTACAAGGAGATTACTAGACAGTTAGGTAAAGAATATAGATTTTACGATGCTGTCGTCAATTTTTGGCATGAATACTCTCCAGTGCCCTATATGCTTGATGCAGAGCCTTTCGCACTTGCAGGCTCAACGGCTCTTGCTTTTCGTACGGCATTTACGTGGAGGAGCTATTGGAATACACCATTTGACACTATTGATCGCGTAAAATGGGAGAACCTTAAGCCTCAAATAGAGTTATCCCTCTGCCTCCTTGTTCCTTTTGCCAACGAAGATAATATTCAAAGAGCTTTTCCGCTTTACAGGTCTGAAGCCCCCTTTAGCTTTGGCACCCTCCTAATACAGGTCACAGAATACGATTATAAAACTGGATGGTATAAACCAGTTCCAAATGCGCTCGTTCACATAAAGCTTATGTCCCAAGAAGAAGTACGCGCGCCTGGAGGCCTTGGAACGGCAGCCTCATCACCATATCTTCAAGACCTAATCGTGAAAACTGATGAGAGGGGATTTGTACGTATTGCTGGTTTAGCTAGATGCACATCGACGTTTGAACCAATAATCTGGGTTTATCAGTATAGTGCTTATGTCATTGACGAAAATGGAAATATAGTTTATGGTACTGATAGGGGGGTTTACGGCGGGTCTAAATTTCCGTTAACAGGCTCTTTAGATATTGAGCCGGCACGGAGAGTTATTCCAGTATTTAGATGCGGTTCTTTAGTTCTCTTTGACCTAATGGATCCAGCCTCATTCGCTAGGCCTTGGAGAATAGAGCTCTTCACATTACCTGGCTACACTATGCCAATATTCTTTGGTGGAGATTTTTCTCTAGAGAAACCTATAGCAATTCTATTCTTAAAACCTGGGGAAGCGTATGTGGTGAAGGCAACAGACAATTATTATAACCTAGTATATCTTCTTACGAACGCATCACGTGAAAATCCAGAAGGTACAGGGTTTATTCTTAATGCTGGAGAAACTGAATATATATATGGGCCTTACAAATCATGCTGGGACATTCATACACTAAATGACTTTCGCTATCAAACGTTGATAAAATATGGTGTTGGTGATATTGAAGCATATAAATCTTATGAGAATGGTAAAATTTTCTTCGAAAAAGCAGGGGAAGCTTTACGTAGAGCCTACTCAGAGTTCTATACTTATTCTCTCACTACTTTACAAATAATGACAAAAGTCCACTCCACATTAAAAGACATGGTTTATGGTGGATTACTCACAATCTCTTCTATATTTGCACTAACAATTCCTGCAGCTTTTCTATTAGAAAGATTGATGTTGTCTTGGCAAGGACTTAAACGGTTGGCTGCAATAATGGCTTTCTTCGCAGCATTTGTTCTACTTCTATTTTTGTTTCACCCAGCTTTCGCCATTGCTTATAATACTCCCCTTGCTCTTCTAGGAACCGGAGTTACGGTTCTCTTGATCCCGGTTCTCTGGATAAGTATCAATAGTGCTATAAAGTTATTCGCAACTCTCAGGAGGAGATTATTAGGCGCACATGCTGTTGAAAGGGAAATTGTGGGCTATATCAGCTCGGCGATGTCACTAGGAATAGAAAATATGAGAAAAAGGAAGTTTAGAACGTTTTTAATGTTTGTTACATTAACCCTAATAGTTTTCTCATCTGTTGTATTTACGTCCTTCTCTTCACTTATAGCACTGAAAGAAGCGAAAGAGCTTGGGTCAACTCCTTATACTGGTATTCTCTTGAGAAGAGCAAAAATTGAATTGGCTAACCCATTAACGTGGGAACTCTATCAATATGTCAGAAGCCTTTTCTCCGACTGTATTGTCGCGCCAATGTCATGGTACTACCCACAGAGGCAAACTCTCACAATTTTCTATGGCAACAAAAGCTATACCATTACTTTAAAGGCGGCTTTAATGGCTCTGACGCCAGAAGACGAGGACCTTTTTGACTTCGGAGAAACACTTACATTTGGGAGCATGTGGTTCCTTGAAAATGATGAGTATGCCGTCATTATTAGTGATCGAATAGCTGAAGAATTGGGTGTTCGTGTGGGTGAAAAAATTAACGTCCTTGGGTTAGACCTTTTGGTTCGAGGCATATTCAGATCGGATCTTTTAGAGCAAATTGTAGATCTGGATCAGAAGCCAAGATTGCCGTTAGATACTTTGGCACCACAAGAAGAACAGATGGTTTTAGAGAAAAGAATACCTGCATGGGCCGTTATTATAGTACCGTTCTCTCTCGGAAGAAAGCTTAATTTTCCAATATATGCGATCTCGATAAAGGTTCCCGGAGACTTAGGAAGGATTTATGAAAGGGCTCGTCCGCTTGCTCTTAACACAAACCTAGACATTTATGTCGGTGCGGAGGGGGAGATAATAGCCTCAAGGAAGACAGTTGCAGTAAACTTAACCGGATGGAATTTCATGATTATACCTCTCATAATTGCAAGCCTTGTAGTATTAACTACAGTACTGGGGGCGATTTACGAGAGAGCAAGGGAAATGACTATTTATAGTGCGCTTGGGCTTTCACCGTCGGCTGTAGGCGCGATGTTCGCAATCGAAGTCTTCACATACATACCTATAAGCAGTGCGATCGGTTATGTTATGGGTATTGCATGCAATAGATTTCTTTATAATGTTGGCTTCTATCCAGAAGGTTTCTTTATAAACTTCTCCTCAACATATACGGTGTTATCAATTGGCATAACTACTCTGGCATGCGTGATTGCCTTACTATATCCAATTTATAAGGCGTCACGGGTTGTAACACCATCGTTGGAAAGGGCATGGAGAATTCCAACAAGGCCGTTGGGAGATGAATGGGCTGTACCTATGCCTGTCCGGATAAATGAATTTAAGGAAGCTCGTGCACTGCTGAGGTATCTATATGATTTCCTAGTGAATTATCCGCGTGAAAGAGGCGGAGCATTTATGTTGGAGTCCCTAGATCTTAGAGAAATTGAGACGGAACAGAGAGCATCCTTGAACATGTCTGTCAGACTACCCCCATATGATGCTGGAATAGCTCAGCTTGTCGAGATACGCTTTTTCTGGTCTGAGGAACTCAAGAGATATTTGTGTGAAATATACGCAAAAAGAACTAGCGGATTGGTAAGTAAGTGGGAATCATCAAACAGAAGGTTCTTTGATGAGATAAGAAAGCAACTACTCCTCTGGAAGGTTCTTAGGCCTAAGGATAAAGAAAGATATTATGCTATGTTAAAACAATCTATATGAAGCGTGAGGGGAGAGAAATGGAAGCAAAAGCGGTGGAAGAGATTCCGAGAAGTGGTTTGACAACTAGGTCGCTTTTAGCGATAATATACGGAGCCGTAATTTTACAGCCAATCATCTTATGGCTTTATATGCTTACAGGTCAAATCGTGGGTTTTGCATCTTATATAGTAGCGTTAATCGTATCTGAGATTTGCGCAATGCAAGGTAGGCCTCTCACAAAACAAGAGTCTTTCATAATTTTAAGTAGCTCCTCTATTTTTATATATTCCTTTATAGGACTAATTTATCAGTTATATTTTGCAACCACACCTCTTGTTGGTGCTTATGGATTAAGGGATCAGATACCCCCATGGTATGCCCCACCAAATGCTGAAGAGCTTCTATTATTTCGATCCTTCTTGAGGGCAGAGCTGTCAACACCTATAATGCTCGCTTTAATTTCACTATTCTTGGGTTACTTCGCTGATTTAGGGTTGGGGTTATTCTGTCGAGAAATCTACATTAAACAGCAGAAGTTGCCCTTTCCTCTAGCAGATGTTGGTGCTCAAGCGGCTCTAGTAATTTCAGAAAGGGATCCGGCACGTATGAATGTGTTTGCTTTAGGTACTCTTATAGCACTCATCTATTCTTTTATAGTTTATGGTTTTCCGATCGTAAGCGAGGCGATATTTAAAGGGTACGTAATCTCTCCCATACCTTTTCCATTTGCCGACCTCACTCGTACAATTGAGCTCTTATTGCCAGGTGCTTCATTTGGGTTTGCCACAGACCTGCTATCTTTCTCTACAGGCTTTATTATTCCCTTTTCAGTAGTTATAAGCATGTTTGTTGGATCCTTCAGCATATATTTTGTTGGAAATCATTTAATGCAGAAATATGGGGTCTGGACCGAATGGTTACCTGGTATGTCAGCTACTGATTGTTACACGAGATCAATATTTGACATCTGGGCTCCAGCATTAATCGGTCTTTCAATAGCAGCTGCACTCCTACCTATACTACGTAGACCAAAGGTTCTCGTTAGGGCGTTTGCATCCTTACGAATCAAGTCTAGAAGTGAAGTCTCTTATAGTGGTGTGGGTGAGCCGCCAGCAATCTACCATTTACCGCTCTGGTTAATATGTTCCCTACTATCAGTAATAATAGCTAGCTTTTTGGCCCCGGGTTTCCCCCTTATTCTCCTACTTGTCTTGTCGTTAGGTTATGGTTTTTTGGGCGGTTTAGTAGCAACATACTCTATAGGAGAGACGGGCTTCGGTCTTACAGTACCGTATGTTAGAGAATCGATGTTTCTCCTATCTTACTCTTTTGGCTATAAGGGAGTTAATATATGGTTAACTCCGCTTGTCATTTCTACAGCCGGTCAGGGAGGATGGGTTCAAAACTTTAAGGTTTGTGATCTCACTAAAACCACGATAAGTAGTCTTATCACTGCGTATACTATTGGCGTCATACTCTCTGTAATATCCTCCTTTGTTTTCACTCAAGTCCTCTGGTATATGGCTCCCATTCCCTCAAGCGTTTACCCAGCTACACAGATAAGCTGGCCCGTACAAGCTAGTTTCCAGCTTTTATGGATGACGCGGTCACTAGAAATATTTAGACCTGTATTTATGTTGGTCTCTATAGTTGTGATGGTAATAGTTTTCGCAATTAGCGAGGCCTTTCATATTCCAATATCCATTATAGGTTTGGCAACTGGAGCTGCAACCCCCCTCCCAACAGTGTTCAGTTTGCTCATGGGAGCGATAATTGGTAGAATATTGCAACGCTACTTGGGATTAGAATTCTGGAGTAAATGTCGGACTGTTCTGGTCGCTGGTATTGGATGTGGTTCTGCTATCGCGGTTGGTGTCTCGGTGGGTTTAGCCACAATATTTAAGAGTCTTTGGCTTCTTCCATTCTAATAACGAGAGAATGCCAAGCAAGCTTTCGGTTATCTGGAGGGGTCTTCCTATCTACTATCTCTCCAGCATGACTAATAGTTATTTTTTATTTCTAGAGCATAAAAGATTTTTGCCTCAGCTTTTTGCTTCAGGACGTGTTTAAAAATTCATTCGTGAAGCCACCTTACCAATATTTTTAGACTTCAAAAAAGCTTCTATCTCTTTGAAGCCCTAAGAGATAGAATCTTTAACAAATCCCTATCTGTCCAAATTCGACGGTTAGGGCTTCAAAGATTCCTTCTCCGATGCCCTTAAGCATGTATAGGGATTTGTTAAAGATTCTATCTCTTATCTGACTCCATAGTCTCCAGGGCTCATCTTTCCTGGCTTAACAATGAGGATATAGCCTTTAGAAGCTAAATTATTCAGCACATGCTTCATTAAATGCTCCATCTGCAAAGGCAAAGCCGGAGCTAGGAGGGGCCTCTTCTATGAATTCAGCCTCAGAAGATGTTAGGCCTATTTGCACTGGGATTAAAGTTTCACCAAGTCTAACCCTTACGCAAATGAATGCTTCATGAAGAGCTTTATGTTAATCAGTGAACTTTGGTGTGTCTAGAACGGTATAATCATAGGCTTATCAAGTTCCCAATGTCGTAAGTCTTTACTATAGCAAATGCCTATCGCTGCTGGACCCACTTCATAGCCAGGTTCAGGATATGCATGGTATGTTCCAATAAAATAGCCGTTTACCTTCTTAAGACAACCCTCACCAAAGAGCTCATTGTCACGAAGAATCCATGTCAAAGCTGCATTAAACTCAGTTGGTGAACCCTTCGGTCCACGATCTATTATCATTCCTTCCTTTTTCCACTGGATGAAATCGTCTAAGGATGCTAAGCCAGTTCTATATCCAATGGAACCCCCATTCTACATAAGTCATGTAGAATTTTCCTTCATTGCGAAAGACGAAAGGGCAATCAACAGCATGACTATCGAGCATCCTCTTCTTGTAAGAAAGTGATAAGACAGGTTTAGAGATTTTATTAAGTGTTTGTAATAATTTTAACAATTCTTCAAATTTTTATCCATACTCTACGACATCGTTTATTTAATATTTTTGCTTTGCGGCTTATCCCCAGGCTGAGCCTAGAGTGAAGATTTAAATACTAGCCAGTCGAAACTTATTGAAGTGACTGGATATGCCTATTTATGAAGACGCCACCTATGGTGGGCAATCTATAAAGCTTGAAAATCCCTTTATAAGGTTGGAAATTCATAATCGCCCTACTGGCTGGGGATATATTGAAATTTTTGAGCCTAGCGGACAGATGATGGCGGTGCTAGATTCTTTTGCCGAGATAAAGCTACCAGGGCTCGATATCCCCTTGCGCATGGAGGCTCAGACATATCGAGTTGAGGACTGTAGGCCTCCTCATAAAATTACATTTCCTGTAAAGTTAACGGGATTAAATGAAATGTTAGAGGCAACATCATTTAAAAAATGGTTTAGAAGCCCTATTACTGAGCCGGTCATGGAGGGAACAGTCACCATAATGTTGGATTTTGACAAACCCTTATTCCATGTAATGTATGATCTCAAGTCTTCAGCAATGTTGCCTATAAGATATATTCGAGCCCCATGGCTTAAAGTTGGTGCCAACAGTTTTGGTTCCGCGAAGACTGATGGAATTTTTCCAGGAGTGGAATGGCTTGTTGACGATGAATGGTCTAGTGGAACAGATTGGTTCCAACATCCCTGGGCTTTACGTGTCGCTCCTCATCCATTCAAGGTTTCAATACCGGTTATGGCCATAAGCCATAAGGGGATGGGCATCGGTTTAGCATGGGATCCTTTAGAACCTGTTATCGGATATAGAAGATACCCGCAACCAGTTTACGCATCACCAAATTTTATCGATCGGAAGAACAACCATATTATGGGGCTCATGCTCCCTAGCGTAGCTTGGGGTGTATTAAAAGAGAATTCTCTAGAAGCAGATCCGCCGTTTGTAATTGGAACAAATCAAGCCATTAGTCTTAAGACAGAGATATTCTTGGCCAAAGGCAACAGTTTAGACGTTATTATTGATTGGATTAAGAGGCATGGATTGCCAGAACCATCTAAGCCCCGTTATTCTCTTTCCGACGCATTAGATCGGATTGCACGTGCTTATAACGATAACCTTTGGCGTGATAAAGAAGGATGGGGTTGCGTGCTTTTTGGAAAATTTGCACCCATTGAACCACCATTTCTTGAGCGATATATTAGAGAAAACTACAATGAGGGATTTGTTAAAAATCTTCTGGAAAAAGTGGAGTGGGCTCGAAAACAACCTAATTATGATGTAGCTAATTATGCTATAAAGAAGAGGTTTTCATTGTGGAGTCGAGAAAAACAGTTAGAGTACGCCCACAGGTTACTTTCTCATCAACGGGAAGATGGCTCATTTCCATTTGAGCCTGATGGCAGACACAGTAGTCCAGATCACTTTAACTTTTCAGAGGCGACGTATAAGCCTTTAGGGAAAAAGGGTGACACAGCTCTAGACTTATGCATGGTGCCAGCAATAGAGCTATTCGTTCTAGCTGAGTTAACAGGCGAGGGGATGTTTCGAGAGGCGGCTCGTAAAGCATTAAATTATTGTATTAATATGAGACGCCCTGAGGGGGGTGATTGGTGGGAGACGCCTCTGCATAGCCCTAATTTACTGGCAGCGGGACATGCAGCAATTGCCTATTACCTAGGTTATAAAACATTCAAAGACCAACGATACTTAGAAAAAGCTATTTATTGGATCCGATCGCTACTACCTTTCACTCATCTATGGGAGCCATATGAGCTCCCGCAGATGTATAACACAAAACCATGTTTCTGCGCAACCGACTGGTGGCTTGCAAATTGGGTTGATAACCATGTACAATGGGAGGTTTTGCACGTGTTCGTGATCTCCTATTACTTAGGGATCGATTGGGGTGAGATCGATCCTGAAATCGACTGGCATCGTTATCATAAAGGAATTACTGTAGCCGTTTTAAGGTGGATGATTGACCATAATGATATATTGAATTACAATTATCCTTTGAATTTATTAAGAAGCGGTGCTCTTGATACCCTCTACGCTGACTCCCATAACTCGGTCACGGGAGTATATGGTGGTGGCCCAATAATGCCTGACGTTATTGCAGAAAATATATACGCGGTTTTCGATGAAGAAGCGAAAATAAAGCAAAGATCAGCAAAAAAAGGCTCTTCAAATTGATGGAAACATAAGGGTGAGAAAAATGGCTACCATAAGGGTCTTTGAACAATATCCTTTTTATAGGCCCTATTGGAAGTCAGCATATAAAATATTGTTCAATGAAGATTTTAAGGAGATTCTGAGAGATGACAGCTCAATACGATCGCTAATCCGAAAGTACAAAGATGAGGGCATAAGCCTTTTCTTCACACTGTATGATAAATGGTTCCTTTACGCAAGCTTTGACCAACCAAATTTTAAGCCTAGACCCGTTGATAGAGAGTTTTGGCCTGGAGAAGAGGAATATGATCGGGTCATTTATAGGATCTTTAAGGCATGCGAAGAAAATGGTATAAGCTATGGTTGTGAAGCATTTAGGACCATGGATTTAAGCGTCCCCTTTACAAGAAAAAATCCTGCCGAGAGTGGTGGTTTTTGGTCTTTTGGGGAGTCGTCCATTAACGTTGACGGATCATTTGAGATTGAATGCCCAAATCCAGGTAGAATGGAATCTAATCCGGGTGAAAGCGATCTAAGATTTGAGAAAGTCAAGTATGTGTTTGCCTTTAAGGAAGAGAGCGTTAAAAGTAATGACTTCTATCGTTGGAAAGTAACCGAAGTGAGGAACGTAACCGAAGAAGTATTACTTAAAGAGATAAAGACTGACGATGAAAGAAAAGTTGTGAAGATTAAAGGCTTATGGAAAAATGGTGATCCAAGATGGAATATTTATGCAATAGTCGAATTAAAAGCCCAAGAATTTGATTACGCTAGAGATGAAGGATTAACGTGGGTCAAGAAACTTATTGATAAATATGATGAGATGGGGGTAAGGCTTAAGGCGTTTTATGAGGATGAACCTCACATTTGGTGGGACTGGGGGAACTGGAAGAAGTATGGTGAGGGGATTAATCTACCCGATATGATATACGTGACTGATGCCCTAGCCGAAGTTTTTTATAGAACTTACAATATCTCTCTTGAGGACAAGATCTTCATCTTCTTTCCAAGAAGGAAAGACGGAAAAGCTGAGGGGAGATTTCTAGAGACTGTTGAAAAAACTCTTTTAATTAAAGCGTATTACTTCGAGTTACTTGAAGATTTATACTTACGCTATATTGCGGAAATAAGAGACTATGCAGAGAAAAAGTGGGGCGAAATAGAATGCATAGGGCACAATACTTGGTGTAACACTATAGGAGATGACTGTGCTCAAAGGGAAATCAGAGTTGGTTCCTTTGACTCTTGGAAGTTTAGAAGAAGATTCTGGAAAAATGGAGGTAGGTCCGATTTTGGGGAAAGCGGGCATATCGAGCTCGATTACTATGGTTTCGCATTGGCCACATCATTCTCTAAGGGGGGCAAACCTGAATGGGGATATTATGGCTATTGGTCTCTAAACGAGATTGGAAAAAAGCTACGAGAGAGCATTGCTGATATAGAGGCATCTTTTGGGTTAGAAAGCGAATTTACATGGATTTTAAAACCTGTACAGGGTATGGCTACAAGAAAAACAACTTTACTATCAATCTTTCCAAAATATTTCCCATACTATTACCCTATGCATCAATGGTACTCAGCTCTGTATATTACGGATTACGTAACGGATGAAGAATTCAGTGAGTATGCAAAGATAGAGCATAATAAAATAGAAATCAATAATTATACCTACGATACTTTAATTGTGCAATTTGTACCGATTATTTTTAAGAGATCATTTGAGAAAATTAAGGAATTCCTCCTGAACGGAGGTACAGTAATATTCATCGGCCCACCTGTTCTCCTCTATCATGATGGTACTTCAGCTAAAAGGGATTTCGAATCTCTTCTCGGGATAAAGACCATAGATACTATGTTGGAATGTAATGATGCGCGGGGGGAGAAAATAGAATTTATGGGAGCTTTATCTGGAATTGGAGAATATAACGTTGAAGATTGCTCTAGATGCCATTACTGGATTGATAAGACCGGAGTAGGATTCCTTCAAGAATTACCCTCGGAAGCAACTAAGGAAGTAGGCTACAGAAGTCTGGTATATCCGTTTGAAGTAGAACAATCTAGTGAATCTGAAAAAGTAGCTAAAATAGACGATAAATTAGTTGGCGTTCTTAGAAAAATTAACGAAAAGGGAATATGTATTTACCTTGCTTTTTGTCCACCCGTTGATGCGATCGAACGTATACTAGTCCAACTGGGCAAATTGAGCGTTTACCAAAAGATTTCAAGGGAAACTGATTACTTAGTTCATGAGTTTCCTAACGGTTCTATAACATTAACGAGACATTTAAAAGGGCATTTAAATCCAGAAGATAGGAAATTAGTCTTTGACCTTAATTTAGGGGATCATAAAATCTCTTATGAGGGAGAACATGTTGTCGCCTTTAAAATATCTAGAAGTCAAGAACTGGAATGTTTTGCTGGAATAAATTGCAAAAGGATGGTAGTAGACGGTAGAGAGTTCATTTCCTGTAATGAGCCTAAAACGTTTGCTTTTGCCAAGATCGATTCCCCATATTATAGCAGAGCTTACATTCTCCGCTTTAAGAGCATAGGAGAGTATAGGCTTCCTATCAACATCAACGATTGGAGAAAGCCAGTACTTGCTATGGGAAAAGGTGAAGAGGCCGAGATACTCAAGGAACTAAGTCCAATGGAAGTTCTTGAACTATATATTGATGGAAAAACCATTAATAAAGATTTATATCTCTTGGATCTGGAATCTTTAAGGTGAAAATGTGTTAAAAATTATTCCAATAAACTGATTTGGCTTAATCCTTCATCTTTAACCATTATGTACCGCCCTCTAACTGGCCGAAGGAGAATCCCCCAATATTTTAGCTTAGGAGGCTTTTCATGGCGATCTACCGGACGTGCCCTTTAGACAAAAATTTAATAAAGTTAAAATGGGGACTCCATTATATGAAAACTGTGACGAATAGAATTTCTCTCTACATGGCTGTTATACTCGTAATTATTTTAGTTTTTGAAGTTTTTTACATCGTGGAAAAACCTAAAATCGTAAAGCCCCACTCCTATGAATGGAGTTTTGATGCCGAAAGATCATCGCTAGGATGGGTTGCAACGCATGGTTTCTCCGCGTTTCAGCCAACTGAAGAGGGATTAACAGCCACAGTCGTTGGCTTTGACCCTTACTTACATAGCCCAGATGTAGATGTTATCGCTGAAAAACAATTCAAAGTAATAGTTTTAATTAGAATTGTAGGCAACGCTTCAATGCTAAAGCTGTACTGGGTTAGTGATCAATCACCCAACTGGAATGAAGAGAAAACATCGTCTGTTTTCGTGAAAACCGATGGCGATTGGCATGAATATGTTTTCGATATGAGTGAACATCCGCATTGGAGGGGGGTCATTACAAAACTTAGGCTCGACTTAGAGCCGCCTGATTGCTATGGTACAAAAATATCTGTGCGTTACATAAAAGTTCCAGTTTTAGGTGCCATGATAAGAGTAAGAGGACCTTACTTTTCCACACCTATACCTACTGTAAATAGAGAATTTGATGTAAGACTTCGGGTTAGCAATATAGGGGGTGAAGTGCTTAATCTTGAATTGAAGCTCAGTGCTGACTTAAATTTGCAGGTTCTTGGAAAAAACAGTGTAAGAATTAGATTAGCACCAAGAGAGGAACGAGATATAAACTGGAGTCTGATAGCTACATATACTGGCTTACATAAAATTGAGATCGAGTTAGACGCGCCCTCTAATATGACTGAAAATTCCATATATATCATCAGGTTCCCGGTTTTCCCAGAAATTAAAGTAGAGAATAAAATCTTTGAGGAAGTGCCTGAAGGGATTGTCTCTCTTTCTGACGGAAGCTTTGCTATCAAAGCAAGAAGCACATTAATCCGTTTTCTCAAGTCTTCTATAGGATATGGTCCTATAATCGCATTGATTAACGAAACCAAAATCTGTGGTGTTTTCGGATGCTTTGCCCGATTAATTCTGGCCAACGAGAGAGGACTAAGGGAAATGTCTCTTATAACTCCTAATAAAGTTGATTTTCACGTTAACGAAAACTCAATTACCTTCGTTTACGAGGATGAAAAGTGGCTCTTCAGCTCTACATGGAGAATAGAGAATCAGTCGGTTAAGGTTAAGAATCAAATAGAGGCTTTGGAGGATATTAGCGTAATCCAGTTCTCCGTGGCCTTTTATCCTGGAGAGTTAAGTTTTGCCTCATCCAAGGATGAAGCTCTCCTTCCGGGTTTAGAGTGGCTTGTAGATGATGAGGCATCGTCAAACACATTGGATGTTGAGAAACCGTATAACTTTAGAAACGCTCCCAACCCATTAAAGATAACCATACCAGTGATGGCTTTAAGAGTCTCTAGTACAGTAATCGGTATCCTCTGGGATCCATATAGCGTTTGGGATGAGGAGGGGCATTATCCTCAATCGTTGCAGTTTGCTTCACCAAATTGGATTGAGGGACAGAATAATCATCTTTTTATGATTTTTGTTCCCACAGTCCCAGAATGGACGAAGGAAAATGATGATGAAGCCTATAGACCTTATTGCCTTAAAAACGGAAAACATCTATATCTTAACTTTAACATTTATTTAGGCATATCCAGTACAGTCTTAGATGCCGTTCTGGAGTGGATTAGAGCTTTTGGACTGCCAAAACCAGATATGCCTAGAACACTAAATGAAGAGCTAAAACTCTCAATGAGGGCTTACTTGGAAAGTCTGTGGGTGCCTCAACAAGGATGGAGTCACGCCTCAGGCTGGACCCCAAAGCCTTATCCAGGATATGCGCTTCTTCTTTGGCTTACAAGCTTAATTGAAGACGACCCCTCACTCAGGTATGAACTAGTTGGAAGGTTTAATGAATCCATTAAACTTGCTTTAGATATGAAGGGGCCATCTTATCTTGCTAGCGGAGAAGGTTGTCATATACCTGGATGGCAACTACCATTTTACGAAGGGTATTTAGAGGAAGGTTTAAGCAACATTGGGAATTATATAAACTCGCTTATTTTGAGCCAAGACGTGGATGGTGAATGGGGTTTCCAACCTAATGAGAGAACCAAAATCTTAGGTCGAGTAGGCTCGAAAGAAGTAGGATTAACAGCTACATATGCTGCTGAAATATTGAGGTGGGCCAGAATAACAGGGGATGTAAAAGCTCTATCCTCAGGGCTAAAATCTCTTGAAGCGATGAAGCGATACATTGTTCCAAGAGGGGCTCAAACGTGGGAGATCCCCATACACGCACCGGATATACTCGCATCCGCTAAGGCACTGGAAGCGTATTTAGAAGCCTACATATTTACTGGAGAACGAGAGTACCTTGAGAAGGCTAGGTATTGGGCTTATACGGGGTTACCATTTATATATCTTTGGTCCGTACCAGACAGATATGTCATGTCTTATGCATCCATACCCGTCTTTGGAGCAACCTTCTACACTTGGCCCTGGTTTGGTAGACCAGTTCAATGGTGCGGTTTAGTTTATGCCTATCAGCTGTTGAGGCTATCGAAATATGATGGTAGTTTTTCATGGAGAGTGATTGGAGAAGGCATTTTATCGAGCGGTATGCGGCAACAGATCACTTCTGGAAGTTTGGCTGGTACCTTTCCCGACTCCTGGGATTTAATAGCCAATACAGCGAACGGCCCATATATAAACCCTGAGGATTTAGTTAAACCCACATTGTTTTTAATGGGTTTCGACCCAGATCTAAATACTTTAGTCTTAAAAGGCAGATCCAATTATATAGTGATTACCACACCAGCAAATATTCTCCATGCAAGCTTTGAAGACGAAACAGAGACTTTGAGAATCGAGCTTTCATATTTGAAGGGACAAAAACTACATGTCTTAATCAGTGGCTTTAAAGCGAAAACTGTTGTAAAATCCGTTGAATTTGGACTTAAAAATCTGGCTAAAATCGAGAAGTTAGAGGGGTTAAACGAGGGGTGGAAAAATGCACTAAACAAGTTTGTTATAGTTAAAGTGGTCTTCGACGGGGAAGAAATAACTTTAATTCTCCAAGGGGAGAAATAGTCTCAATGTTTTGATTTGTGGCTTATTAAGCATAACCCCTTCTAACCTAGACTTTCTCAGGGGGATATATTGTTGAGCTTATGTTTATGAATGATGGTGGAGTTGCTCGAGAAGGCTATAGAAAACCTCTCAAAGAAATACCAGTAACCTTATTCTAGGCCGTGAACCGCTCCAGCGGGGAGGATCTAGGCGTTCCCTCAGCCTTCTTGCGTCTTCTGGGAGGCTTCAGCTTAACCTCGGCTTCGCCCTTTACGCTTTCCCTCTTCTCTTCTTTGCTTCCGGCTATCCTCCTCTCGACGAGCATATCGACTGGTCTTCAACAAGCTTCACGACATCCTCGGGTATGTTGAGCAGTTCAGCTAAAACCCTATCAATCTCGTATATGACTGGTTTAAGCTTCTCTAACTGCTCCCTCTCAGAAGCCCCACCTATACGCCTAGCCTCAGACTCAAGCTTATCGAAGAGTGGAGCCAGCTTAGCGATTTGCTTGTCAGAGAGCTTTCTAATGTCTAAGATAGGCATATCCCTAGCGATGCTGACTTCGAGACCTATTGGGCCCTTGGCAGCAGGGATCCGAAGCCCTGATTCTTATACCTGCCTACGCCGTAGCGTGCAAGCGCGATTGTTTTCGCCTCTTCGAGGTCTAGTTTGCCGCTGAAGTATAGCGTTATCTCGTTTCCTATGCCTTCAAATGGTATTTTGTCGCGTATTTTCCGGCTCCATGCCTGAATCTTCGCAGTCCTCGCCTTTCCGCCTACGGATTCGACCTTACCTTGAATATATGCATGCCTGTTGTAGAACTGCCAGTACCTCTCGTTGATGCAGTTGCAGAGCTTATCTCTGAAGCCTTCTTGGAGGATGCT
>Ga0209225_1001583_pt1 | contig 22111 bp, 25 predicted proteins | sample WasSprMetagenome_FD_184732 | JGI IMG/M metagenome (GOLD analysis project Ga0209225, IMG submission 184732) | Sulfidic aquatic microbial communities from Washburn Spring, Yellowstone National Park, USA - WS (SPAdes) (version 3) | ecosystem: Environmental > Aquatic > Thermal springs > Hot (42-90C)... | reverse complement strand
CCCCCATCGCTTAACTCCCTAAACTCCACAACAAAACTAAAGAAAGAAAGACCTAAATAGTTTTCAGACGAGTTCAATATGTAGTTGTTTCAATCTAGAAGCCTAAGCTCTCAAACGTGAGAAGAGATGGAGCGTATAGCATTGCAAGTATGAGTATGATGAAGGATGCTAACGGAACAGTTACGTTATCATCAATTGGATGATGCTCAAAGTGTTCTATAAAAGATGCTATTGCTCCCGCTGTGACCCCTGCTAATCCTAGTACAGCTCCCATAGGTATAGATACTGCGGCCATAGCTAGGTTCCCCCACCATGACTTAGTCCTCTTCCTAAATAAAGTGTTCCTTACCAATCCTGTGACAGCATCTCCTACAGACATGAATAATACTGGGAGTATACCAAACCAGTAATTACCATTCGAGACCATCCATCCCAGCGTTATTACCACCCCCCACATTATGCAGAATGATACTTCATACATGTTCCCCTCAACTTGAAACCAGTACATTAGCTTACCTATCTTGTGAGGTACATACGTGAAGACTCCGAGGAGTAGAGCCATCGTTAGAGGGAGGAGAGGGGTTGTGAATGCGTGTGGGATAATTACTGCTACAAGCCCTCCAGCTAATATATGGACTATCTTCCTATTATAGTAGACTGCAACATTTTCGGGTAAACCACGCTTCCTCATATACTCGTAAGTCTTCCTCGTTAAGAAAGTAACTAGGAAAATAACCCAAGCAAATAAAATTATAGTTACTATTATTTCAGAGACATACAACTGCATAGATAGAATTGATACATCGAAAAATAAAAATATTCATAAAACAAAATAGGCTCTTGTAGAACACTATGAACATACTAGAAAATAGGCTCACCACAAAACTACATACTAGAAATACACATTAAAATCTATATCAAAGAAAGATAATGAATAGTCTTGGATTTAGCCCCGGTAGCTCAGCTGGTGGAGCGGCGGCCTCGTAACAGTGATAAGCAGGGGAGCCGCAGGTCGCGGGTTCAAATCCCGCCCGGGGCTCTTCTAAAAATGCTTTCAAAGTTGGAAGTCATCCTTTGCCCTAAACTATTAGCTAAGAAGTGCTCAATCATGTTGTTACTAGAATACAGATCCTATATATCGTCATTGTTAGGATTAAGATCCAAAGATCTGTTTTAACTTTTTTGGCGGGATGTGTAGACTTGTAATTCTTGCTCCTGCAAACGATGCACCTGCACCTACTATCAGGTAATTCAATAGAAGACTTAAAGGTTGAAATTGATGGATCAAATCAGGCATAAATAATGATAGAAACGGTTCGCAGCGAAAGCTAAACCTAATCCTAGCATACCAGATAACAAAGAAAGAATAGCTAAACCTATGAGGATGACAACCTCAACATACGTTAGTGTATAAGCTATCACTTCCGTTAAAATACTTGAACATAGTGTTTAATCTAATCATACGATGTCTTGACAACCATTGTACTATTAAGAGAAACTGAAAAGTAGATCGGTAAAGTCCAACAAGTAATCGCGGCTCATAAAACTACGCATTCATGTAAAGCTTGAAGACAAATAAATCCTTGAACCGCTATTATGTGGAGATCTTTTCTCCTAAGCTTATCGGCGCTATCCTACTCTTTTAGAGCAGCGGAAAACCTATATCATCCATTGATAGATATTTACCAGATGAAGAAGGCTGTTAAGAGTAAGAAGTCTTCATCACGCTTACCTATCGAAGAATTTGAATACATTGAAGATTTAGGAAGAATAATCCGAGAAGCTAGAGAGAAGATGGGTCTGACTCAAGAGGACTTATCTAGGCAGTTAAATGAGAAAGTCACTATCATTAGAAAGATAGAAGCAGGAGAGTTCAATCCATCTATCGAGCTTGCGAGAAAGATTGAGAAGCTACTTAAGATTAAGATAATCATTCCAGTAGAAGAAGACTTCGAGGATATTTCAAAGTATATCGAGAGGGGTGAAGCAGTTAAAGGCGTATCTCTAGGATTCTTCATTAAGAAGATGGAGGAGAAGGATGTTAAGAAGCAATAATGGTAATGTTATGTAAAGAGTTTTAAAGAGCTCCTAACGTAGATTATATTTAGAAGGGTACATAGAGATTGAAGGTTGCGATAATTCATAGAGTCAACCCAGGGCAAGAGGATAACCTAGATGAGCTTAGTGAGCTCTGCCGTACTGCGGGTTACGAAGTAGTTTATAGGATTAAGCAAGTAAGACCACCCCATCCAGAGTATAATATTGGTCCAGGGAAGGTTGAAGAATTAGAGGAGGCTGTAAGAGAACTGGGGATAGAGAAGGTAGTATTTGAGAATGAGTTGAAGCCTGTTCAAGAATATAATTTAGCTAAGAAGCTTGGAGTACCAGTAATAACGAGGACTCAGCTGATTCTAGAGACCTTTACACTACATGCTAGCAGTATTGAGGCTAAGCTTCAGATAAAGCTTGCAGAATTAAAATACGAGCTATCCAGAGCTAAAGAGAAGGTTAGGTTAGCTAAGAAAGGTGAGCAGCCTGGTTTTCATGGTTTAGGAGCTTACGAAGCAGATGTATACTATGATGAGATTCATAAGAGAATAGTCTCTATTAATAGGAAGCTTGAAGCAATTAAGAAGCATATGGATTTAATAAGACTTGAGAGAAAAAAGCTTGGGCTACCGATAATCTCTCTCGCAGGATACACTAATGCGGGTAAATCTACTTTATTCAATCTCCTAGCCTCAGAAGATGTTGAAGTTAATTCACAGCTCTTTACAACTCTTACCCCAACAACTAGGATCGTGAGGCTTAATGGTAAACCAGCATTCCTCTCAGATACGGTTGGATTCATAAATAATTTACCAGCCTTGCTGGTGGAAGCATTCTACGCAACTCTCAGAGAAATCGCACTTTCAGACTTAATACTCCTAATGATTGATATCTCAGAACCACTGCATATAGTTGAGAAGAAGGTTGAAACGTCTCTAGATACATTAAATAGTATAGGAGCTAATGGTGTCCCCATCTTACTAGTCTTTAATAAGATAGATTTAGCAAGTATCAATGATGTCGAGGGGAGGATAAGAAAGTTAAGTTTACCATACGAGTATGTTGCAATCTCCGCAAAGAATGGGTGGAATATTAACAGTTTAGAAGAGAAGGTCTCTCAAATGCTTCGAGGGTTTATTAGGGTTAAAGCTACATTTCCTTTAGATTTAACGTTAACGAAGATAATCAAAGAAATATACAGTAAGTCTAAAGTGATAAACATTGAGTATAATGATGACCATGTTAAAGTCGATGTAGAGACAACTATTGAGTTGGCTGAAAAATTACGTAGACTCTCAGACCGAGGAGAATTTAGAGTTGGCTAAGACAGAATTACTAGATATTATTAGAATGGTTGCCGACTACCAATTCGGTAATAATGTCGGACCCAGACTCTTCCCTGAAGATACAGTGATCGAGGTATCTAAGAAGACTGGTAGACCTAGATACATACTCCTACATGGGAGATTGTTAGCAACCCTAAGAAGTAGTGATGGTATGCTAGCATTAACCATAGATGGTGGAGAGAGGCTTGCAGAAATAATTGAGTGGCCAAGGTTTAGGGTAGTAATCCATGATACATGTCTTGATAAAGTATTAAAGATGAAGGTCGTAAGAGCTGATTGGATTAAAGAAGTAGATAGACTGCTCCACCCTAATGAAGAAGTCCTAGTATATACATCAGATAAGAGGCTGATTGGGGTTGGGAAGACCCAAGTTTCAGGGCAAACAATGCTCAGCTCGAAAAGAGGGGCAGCCGTTAAGATTAGAGACTTAAGAAAAGAATACTGATTAAGGAATTTCTACTGCGGATATACGGTTATGTAGAACAACCGATCTATAAAAACGTTAAACGGATCCAAGAAGACGTATGTTAATACAGATACTCTAAAGCTGTGATAGAGTTGTTGAAGGTATTAGAATCATGTTGAATCTACCGAAAAAGTGGTATAAGTCTAGGCTTATAGCAGAGGGTTAAACTACGCGCTCTATCCCAAACTCTATTCTACAGCGATTCAAGCCCTTTTATCCATCTTGGCTTTAAAAATTAGGAGGAGGGGCTGGTTTGGTAGCCCTAGCCACCCATAGACAAATTACATCGGTCCTCACTTCAAGCCTTTTGGGCTCGCCGAGGACCAAATCTTCATTCATGTGGGTCTTGCTAGGGCTTATACCCCAGCCCCATCCCCAGCGAGCCCATTGACTTCCTTACTTCTATCAACATCTTTAGAATACTCCTTATGTCTTTGAATACTGGCGGACGTTTTTCACCATTCTTATGTAGAATTGCATTTGTAAGCATCATTAGGTATCTCCGAGCTCTACGGCTATACTTCTTATTCCTCCTGCCATCCCTACCTCTAGCCTACTACAATCCAACATAGTTGATAGACTTCCCATATGATGTGAACTTGTCATAAACTGGTAGTCCAGCTAATCCCGCTAACCCGTTAACATCACTTCTATCCAGTCCTAGACTATCGGCTATCTCTATGAATCTTGGGATAATCTGAGTGGCTTTCTTAACGATCTCTCCTCTAGCATCCTCAACCATCTTCTCCAATACCTTGACATCACCTTCAACATTGATGCCGACTCTGCTAGCACTCCGCACTCCGTGAAGATTCTTGTAAAGCATCTGCTCTCTTATAAACAGCGGCCTCATCTCAACACCAATAATAGTTAAAGGTTTAAAGTATCTATGGGTATTATTTTTAGTCAATGATAACTCATAGACTTTCCATAGCAGGAATGCACCTCCTCTATCATCTTTTGATACTTGCCTACTTTAGTCTTCAGTTCTTCTCTGAATCTTTCCCTAAATCTCTTCCCACCTCCATGGACGTATAAAGTAATAGATCCTTTTTCCATTACTGATCAACTCTCTTGACTGCTGCCACATATTTGAGAATATTGACCTATCTAGGCATATCCCATCATAATCCTTGAGATCGGTAAGTTTATCGACTTCAAAGAAGATATCATTTTGTGGGTCGTAGCATACATGCATCTTTGAGCCTCTATGCTTCTTAGGACTCCATCTAATATCACCGAATACTCTCCTAACAATTCATAACACTCCACTCTACTTCTTCAGCATATTCTCCAAAGAATCCTGCCAGGTCTCTTGCCAGCAGATTGGAAGTCTCCACCATACCAATATTCCTTAAATGTCTGAACATTGCAACTTCCAGTTGTTTACCTTCTACATCAATTAGTATTAAGCCGCATTCAAACACGATATAGACATACTTCTAGATAGATAGATTCATTACACCCTTGCCTGAAAATTGAGCATACCAACCATCAAATATATTAGGATACGTGCTGGGGATATGGATGGATGTGAATCCATACATCCTAATGCAGGTTGTTGTAGAGACATATTCAGCCTATCCATAGGATGCATGAAGTATAGAGCGGTATTAGAGGTTACGGGGAGGTTTATATAAAGTATTATAGCCAGACATCCCTAGATGAATACTATACATTGGACGAGCATCTAGAAGAGGAGGAGACCGTAGATGAGGAAGAAGGAGAACTTATAGAGCAGTCTAGTAGGGGGTCTCCAGAATCTACCTCAGAGCTTCATGGATACGAGTATTGTGAATTGAAGGGTAAGGAGAGATGCACACTACATCCTCATAGGCTTAGGTGGAAGGAAAGCTGAGATAACACACGATTCACCATCAGTTAACTCACGAAGCCCCATAAACAGAATAAGCTATAGAAGACTTAAGTATTCTGAAACAACCTCAGAGAAAGATATTATATAACCTCGACTATAAGACTAACAGAGTATCTGGTAAGGTGTTTGATGAAATGAAGAAGCTACCTGCTAGACAATTAAGGAGGATGCAAGCACGCATGCTTGAGAGTCTAGGATTAAACTTAAAAGAACTTGGGGTAGCTGAAGAAGTAATTATCCGATTACAAGGTAAAGAATTAAGGATCAGGAGTCCAACCGTTATGTTTATGAAGATTGAAAATGAAGGAGTTTACCAGATAATTGGAGGAAAAGTAGAAGAAGCGGCTCCCAGCATTGGGGAAAAAATAGAAGAAGCATACACACCCTCAGAGGAAGATGTAATGCTTGTAGCTATGCAGGCAGGAGTATCAGAGGATGAAGCAAGGAATGCGTTAACTGAGACCGGTGGAGACCTTGCTAAAGCTATTTTGCTATTAAAATCAAGGAAAACCTAGCCAGTCAACGTCTCCTCAATCTTGATTATAAATGGGTTCTCGGTTTTCACTAACCTCTCGAAGAGAATTGTAGCATCTTCAATTATTTTCTTCCTCTTATACCCCTTGATCACAGTTAAATATCCACCATCAAAGTATGGAGCAATCCTAGATTCCAGTAATGCTCTCTCTTCAATATTTCTAAATTTCTCAGTAGGTGGGATAAGCAGGTAACTATAATCTCTCATATTGTTAAGCTCATCTACACTCAATTTATGATATGTTGCTCTAAGCATTCTTTTAGCTGAAGATTTAGGAATTCTTGACGATTTTAGTAATCTGCTTCTTCCACTTGAATACTTCTTTAACGATTCAATAAAAGATTGTATAATATTATTGAAGAATGAATAGGATTCCTTTGAGATTTGCGGGCCGACCCCATATATAGTTTTAGCTGCCTCAAATAATCCCCACAGGGAGCAGGCATAATGAATTTTCGTAGAATATCTTTTACCATATATTTCTTGAAAGGTCTTCGTTCTTTTACTGAGAGCTGAGAGCCCACATTTAGTTAACTCTCTAACTCTGTTTAAAATAGAATCTACTTCTTTATTGGATTCTAGTGTAGATGAAAGTACATTGAGAGAGAAGATTGCATGAATGTCCGAGGAAAGTTTCTCCATAGGTAACGTGAGTCCACAGTATAGAGATTCTTCAGAGTTTGTAATTACATATTGGAGTTTGAGGTTTCTTAGAAGTTCATCGAGTTTTAATAATTCAGCATATACGGGCTCATCTAGTACTATCACGGTTTTAATTTTTCTAGTAGGCTGGCCTATCGTCTTCGATAATTCCATGATTTTAGCATGGTTTTCAAGTAAGTCCCTAATGCTTAATGTTACAGATACATATCTACCTCTCAATAAGCTTTTAGAAATAATATATCTTAGCGTCTCGAAGGTATTTTCTAATTCTCTTCCATCATTTACTCTAAGGTTTACCTCATGTTTTATGTTTATTATTGATGAAGCTGTATCCGTCATGGTTTCAAGCACTTCTTCATCATTACTTGGCGCTCGATAACTTCTAGCAACTACCCCTGTAAGCCAGTAGTCTAGGGGATAAAAGTCTAACCTTCCCGTAAGATGCATTTCTGCAGTATTTCTAGACAGGAAATCTTGGAGGCAGTATTCTCTCATTATTGATCTTGACGATTCTTCAATGAATTCCCTAGGGTCTCCCCTCTCAGAAGTCTTTCTTAGATGTTTTGATACATCATATATGGGCATACCTATCCTAGAAAGCTTATGTCTATACTTCTCAAGCCCCATGTCAAGTAGCACAGTATTAACTAGTTCACGAATCAAAGGTGCTGTTAAATACTCTATCTTGAGATTATGTAATTTTTCTTCAACTATCGATGCGATCTCCATAGCTAGCTTGGGTGTAATATTCGCTTCTTTCACAAGTGAGTTAATTATCTTAGTCTTATCAAATGGTTCAATTATATTTTCGCTTCTTCTAACTATCAGCATCTCCTTACTTCCAAGAGCTTTCTCAAGCTCATTCAGATTTTCTAGTACTGTTAAACCAATTCTTGATATCTTGTATTTCCCTGTTTCTTTATGGACTTCGATCAATCTAGAATCTAATAGCTTCTTTAAGTGGTAAGAAAACTTCCCTGCATCTTTATCCTTCTCCATCCCTAGAGAATCCATCAACTCTGAGTATCCCATCTCCTTCTTAGAGAGGAGCCTCAGCATCTTTAATCTTGTAATTGATGCAACGGACCCTAAAACATTATTGATATTTATGCTAGCTTCTTCCAAATCAAGTCAAAGAAAAATTGCATACTTACTCTAAAAATATTGAGTGCGCTCATTATAGAAGGTATGAACTAGAGAATACTTTGATATTTCTTTGAGAATGGTCTACTGAAATTATATGTCAAGGTTAACTTAGTGTAAACTCCAGTCTGTGAAGAGTTTTATAAGCTGCTTTATTTTTGGATGTTGGGATTGATATTGGAATCTGAGTTTTATCAAAGAGTTAGAGATATCGTAGATGATCGAATTCATGGTTCAACGGGGATTGCTCTTAATCTTTTAAATTTTCTCTCAGAAAAATTAATCTACCCTGAAATATCTCAAGTGAGAAAAGTATTAGATGAGGTATTACGTATAGTTAAGAAGAGGTCTTCTATTATCCTACCTGCAAACCTAGCATATATTCTAAATGAGGCTATTGATATATCAACTAGTAGGGGAATAAAACCTGATATTCGAAGGGTAACTGGGCTACTCCTCTCATCATATAATCAGAAGATTAGAAAGGCAGTAGAAAATGCGGTAGATGCTTTAAGAGGTTACAGAAGAATCTTTACTTTAAGCTATAGCTCCCAGGTAATTAATACTTTGAAGAAGGTGTTAGGCGTTGAAGTATCAGTAGTTGCTGGATGGCCTATCCTAGATGGGGTTAGAGCTTTGAGGGAGCTTACCTCTCGAGGAGCTAAGATAAGAATCTACCCAGATTCTTCAATTTACGAAGCGGTCTCTTCTTCAGAGGCTGCTCTCCTAGGATGTGATGCAGTCTTATTAGATGGCTCAGCGGTTAACAGGTCAGGCTCTAAAGTAGCTACACTAGTCTGCTATGAGAAATTTATTCCTGTATACGTTATCTGTGACTCAGTGAAGCTAGATTTCCAATCTATCTGGAAGCCTGAAACATGGAATTACGAGTTTGAAGGGATAGAAATGAATTTCCAAGTATTTGAGAAAGTAGAGCCCAGTCTGATCTCTAGATATATTTCTGAGATAGGTCAGGATACTCCCAGAGATTTTGTAGAGAAGGCTTTAAGAGAAATAAGAGATTACCCGTATAAGCTTATCCTCTAACTGCAGGAACACATGGTTCTTTCTTTAAGTTACCCGTCGCATTTCTAAGAGTAGGTCAGCATGTTCTGTGAGCTTTATTTTATTTTAGCTTTATCTTTCTTGCTGGGTCCTCCTCGGTCTCTGCGGAGCATACGGTATTGGTATGAATTCAACGCCTGGTCTTAAACCAGTTGGTTGCGGATAAAGTTCCATTAATTTATAGACTTCTTCAGGTATCTCTGTCTTGACATCTATCCCCAGCCTTCTAATTTCTTCAACTGTTATTGGGTAATCATGTGTCCATCTTCCCTCAACCATTATTTCAGCTAGTTCTCTCGCTTTCTCCTCCCCTACTTTTTCCACCACCAAGTTGTAGAGGGTTTGCTCCATCTGGCGTACTGCTTTCTCAGCTATATCGGCTAGAATGAGATATTCTTCTTTTACTTTTTCTCTTCCCTTTTCATTTACTAGTTTGAGTATTGAGGCTGCAGGCAGTACTCCTAATCTCTGGTCAGCTATCTGTGGGTCGACGGGTCCAAGTACTGCGTTCTGATCCATCCATATCTCATCAGCAGCTAGAGCTATCAATGTCCCACCACTCATAGCATAGTGTGGTATTATTGCGATGGTTTTCCCTTTATGTTCTTTTATTGCTAAAGCTATCTGAGTTGCCGCCAAGACAAGACCTCCAGGTGTGTGTATTATGACAGCTATAGGCATATCCGGTGGAGTCATTCTAATAGCCCTTAATACTTGCTCTGAATCTTCAATATCTATATATTTGTAGAATGGAATCCCGAAAAGCCCTATTCTCTCTTGTCTATGTATTAATGTTATAACCCTACATCCAATCTTCTTCTCACATCTCCTCATAAGCTCGAGTCTAGCATTCTGGAGAGCTTTTATCTTGTATTGTGGCCATAAGAATATGAAGAGGATGAGGAATAACCAGAAGATGACCCCAATGTCAAACCCTCCATTCATGGAGTTACACGTTATATTCATTAATATAAGGATTCAATTCAGAAAGTTAATTTTGACAACTGCTCATAATTAGGAGATTTCTAGATCAAATGTATTTCAGCTTATTCTATTAAGCTATCCCAGAAATCTAACTCATACTGTTGTATTGTTCTGGCGATAAATCTGTACCTCTCCCAATCAAGATACCTTTCAGAGATCTTTTCAGCTTTGCCTTCTAGTATATCGAATGGTCCTGAGAATAAATCGAATATCTTTGTAGATTTTATGTTTAAGATTCTAGCATGTTCTCCAAGCTTCTTAACGTTTTCACCCCATACTGGTAAATTTACAGTTAAAGCTACTGCTACATCTCCCAGCGAACCATTTAGTGCAAGCCACGAAAGGAAGTGGGTGTAGGAGACGGCTTTTAGAGACAGCCTGCTATAGTCTAGCTTAATGTTAAGCTCATAGGCTAGATCATGTAATGCTTTTAATGCTTCGTAATCTCCATCTACGAGCATTTTGAAGAATTCAACTTCATCTATAGCTATGGTCCTAGATAGTACATGGGATAAAGCTTTCAAATCATGTGGTATGATGTAGAGCTGATTCACTACGAATCTATTTAATACTTCTCTACTAGGTTTCTGTAATGATGGATGGGTGAGAATCTTCTGATTTAAGTCTTTTATTTCTTCTCGCAGATTCCTTATTATATCGGCCATTTCTCCTCACTATATGCTGCATTCCAAAACATATATTCGTATCTCGATGCTAACTCAAAATATGGCCTCATCTCATCCACCGTAAGACTTGATGAATCTACTTCACTCCTGAATATATCAACGATCTCTTTATATTCTTTAGAGAGATACGTTGAAGCCCACCTCCTATAAATTGTTGATGGGTTCGATTCAAGCTTATCTTTGTGTTTTTCAGCGATCTCAAGATATGTCCAGAAGCATGGTAGTAGAGCCGCCATGGTAGTCCAGTAATCCATCATGTAACTCGTTGAGAGAAGGAAATTCATGTATGCAACATTAGATGGGTTAGGAGTTGTAGATACAGCATCTTTAATTGAAAGATTCATGTCTAATAGAAGCTTTTCATAGTTCTCCATCTCTCCTGTAACAGTCATATATGCTAGATATAGAGCCTTCTTGGTTTGCGTAATGTTTGGAGCTTTTGCAGAAACTATGCTTAACACCTTAATCATGATAACCAGGTAATTGTAGTCTTGAAGAATGTAATACTTGAACTTAGAAAATGGAAGCTCACCAGCATATAGTTCCACTACAAAAGGATGCTCTAATATCTTTTCCCATATATTTGAAGCCTTCTCCCTCAGGATAGAAGATTTACTCATTCCACATCTAAGCAAATACATTATAAAGGGGGTATTTGAGAGATTCGCTTAGAAGAATAACCTACTTGAAGCTGGGTCTCCTAGATAGTAGCTTGGGAAGACTGAGAGGCTTGAAGGGTTTTCCATGATTATGCTTTTTTATCTCCTCAACTAATCTCTCTAGCCTCATGTATTCTATTTTTCCTGTTTCTCTAATTCTAACCGACAGTTCTCCTCTCTTTTTCTCTCTATCTCCAAAGACTACTATGTATGGTATCCACTCACTCTCAGCATCCTTAATCTTCTTATCGACTGTTTCTTCTCTATCATCTATATCAACTCTAATCTGTTCTTTCTCAATCTTGTCAAGCAGGTTCATGCAGTCTTCCACGTGTCTTTCAGCAACAGGTATTAATCTGACTTGAGTTGGTGAGAGCCATACAGGTAGCATTGGTTTCCCACCTTTCTCCATAATCATGTAGGCTCTCTCAAGTAATGCATAGATAACTCTCTCAATTGCACCGCTTGGAGAGCAGTGTAGGATGATAGGGTATTTTCTAACACCATCTTCATCCACGTAAGTTATACCATATTGTCTGGCATTCTCAACATCTATCTGGTCTGTCGAGAGGGCCGCAGCCTTCTTCTGCCCATCGATAAAGTTAAACTCCCACTTCAATATGAAGTAGAAGAATCTTTCATCCCACATCTCTGCGAGAACAGGTTTACCGAAAGCTTTCACCAACTCGTAGATGAATTCTTTATTTTCTTCATAGAATTCTCTAGTAAACCTTATAGCCATCTCTAAATCGTCTTTCTTTAACCCAGCTCCCTCAAGTACTTCGAGGCTTAGCTTAAGCCTCTTCTTCATCTCTGCTTTAGCTTGTTCTACATCCTTAACGAATGCATGAACATCAGGCATTGTAAATGCTCTAAGCCTCCTAAGACCTGCCAGCTCTCCACTTTTCTCCCTTCTAAAACTATATCTAGTTAATTCATAGAGCCAGAATGGTAAATGACGATACGATAAAACCATGTCACTAGCCATTAAGAATTGACCGAAGCATGCAGCAAATCTCAGAAAGTATTCTTTATCTTCTGTTTTAATAACGTATTGTCTAGCAGGAAACCTATGTAAGTATTTCTCTAGACTTGGATGATGCATATCATACATTACTGGTGTCTCAACTTCAACGCCACCATACTCGATAACCTTACTTGTAACATACTGTTCTAGAAGAGATTTAATCAACCTACCTTTAGCGGGCCAACGCATATTCCCAGGATCACTACCGCTTTCATAGTCTGCTATCTCAAGCTTCTTCATTAACTGGACATGAGGAGGCTGCTCTAAGACAGCTCTAGACTTAGCTATCTCATAGCGTACTAAATACTCTAAATTACTGTAGTTTTTGAAGTCAAATTCTTCTACAGGGGTCATCTGACCATCTGGAGTTAGGATGAACCAATAAGACTTCAATTTCTCCTCCATCAATAATGCTTTCGATAGAGCCTCTTCCCCTGATTCTGGGAGACTGCTATAGCTTTTAAGCTGCTCAGCTAGTGGGTGTCCTTTAACTGAGATCACTAAACGCTTATTCCACCCAAACGGAGCACAATGTACATCTATCTTCTTTGAAGATGCTTCCCACCTAATCTTTTTAAGTATATTTAGTGCTTTGTAGGGGGGAGCAAGGTTAGTGCTTAGATGAGCATACGGGTATACAACTAGCTTGTTTATCTTCATTCTACTCATAAAATCTAGAGAATCTCTAACAACTTCGCTTGCTAATTCTTCAGAATCATCTTTCTCAATACTTATGAGAAGTAGGAGAGCATCATCTACCCTGTACACTTTCTTTTCTACATCTTCATAAACTGAACTCTCTACCTGAATCGGCTCATACTCAACAGAATCTACATGTAGTTGGAGCACTTTCAATACTTAAACACCTGCGTTAAAACTTTGTATAGGCTACTTTAAACCTTTCTTGACTTCTACGATCTAGGGAAAAGCTATGCTGTATAGCATAAGCCCCTACATAGGGGTGAAAAGAGGTAGATAGGGATGTATCTAAAGAATGAAGAAAGATGGATTGGTGCCTAGAACAATGGCTTCTCAGCATCCTAGTAATGCTTCTACCCGAAGTTGGTGTCATAGCGAAGTGATAACTGGGGAAGATGAAGTACATGAAGCATACTATAATTGGAAAAATAACCGAGCATATAGCTCCACTCTACTTAACCAAAGAGCTTGAAGTAGACCCGAGAGATATAAGATTCATAGGTACACCTATAGATTTTATAGCATTCAAAGGTCTCTCCCAAGGGAGACCAGAAAAAATCTTCTTTATTGAAGTCAAGACATCTAGGACAGGAGCATTAACTCAAAGACAGAAGGCTATAAAAGACTTGGTTGAGTCCAAGAAGATAGAATGAGCAACCTTCAACTTAAGAGAAGAAGTAGCTAAAGCCATTCCAACTTCCCTTGAAGAAATGGAAAAGATTGAGTATAAAACTGAGACCATAACACCAGCTATAATTTATGCGGAGAGAAAAGAAAACGAAGAATTCTACTCATGGCTTGAATCGGAATTTAACATGTCGAAAGAGGAATATTTTAATCTCTATAAAGAATTAAAAGATATGATCTTAAATGAATTTCAAAGAAGACTGAAGTCATAGATACACTTTAGAACAGTACATCACAAAGGTCTAAAAATTGTATTTTAGGGAAAAGGCTACTGCGAAACAAATATCTATTCTTCTTCATTAAAGAAGTCTATATCAATAGTGTGAACTCTAAGAATATATTAACAATTAGAGGTGCTATGTAAGGACATTCTTGTCTAGAGCCGTTATCAACCTTCAAGCAGTAAGACAGTGAAAAACAATAATCAGACTCTAAAACATGTTGGGAAGAAACGTAAGTAGCATCTTATATCCCAACTTTCTAACTATAATTTCAAATTTTTAGATACTCAATGAATTTTAGAATACCTATGAATTGCCTACGTGAACCCAATTCTTCAAAGTTGAGCTAGCAAACGCTAAGAGAAGGAATCATAAAATAGTATCGTATTGATAGAGGAGATTAGAATCTGTTGGTAGTAACCAACAGAGTAATATCGATTCTTGTTAATGTTATAAAAGAAAGCTGATCCATCAATATAATGTGTGTAAACTTTGGTGTTTCAATCTTGATATTAGAAATGTAGCAATCAAAGATATTGCTATTATGGTAGCACTTCATGGGTAATAATTACAATATCTTGAGGGGCACTGTTTTACCGATATTTCTAGAAGAGCTCAATCCAATCATTATTAGAGTATATGCAAAATTCCCCCATTACTACAACTAGATAATGTAATTAGTAGAGCGTTGTAATGATTTATAATGGCTTGTCTTTCTACACTTATTTCAAAACTAAGTCTAGTTCAAGGTTAGAATAAAAGTAAGCTAACTCTAAAGGCAGGTTAGTAGAAAACTTCTTTGAACATCATTAACAACTAGCTAGTCTGTCGAGGGCATAGGTTAATAGCGCCGGGGGTGGGATTTGAACCCACGAGCCCCTTATGGGGCATCGGCTAGCCCATCTTATTCTGACCTATCATCCTAATATTTGATCTCGAGGCCGACCCTCTACCTGGCTGAGGTACCCCGGCTCAAGATTACCTTGTTTCCGGAGCTATTTATCTTTAAGAATCTGGTTATATCTTTGCGGGTAGCTGTTCTAAGTTTGGATATACTTGTCCGAAGAATTCTATTAACATGTATTCTATTATAGCTGCAATGAAGAGTAGTATTACTACTGCAGCAATTGAGATTATTAGCCATCTTGATTCCAATCTACTCTTCTTTTTAAAGATACTGTATGTGAATACTACGCTCTCAGTGAAAGCTGTTCCATATGCTAGGAATTCTATAAATCCATAGAATGTTATGATTGTCATCGAGATCAATAGTATAGAGGGTATCCCTGTGGAAACCGATAATGCACCTATTAATCTTCCCGTAACATAGATTGCATAACCTCCAATAAATGGTCCAACCAGCGGGATGAACATAATTAACGAGATCATAAAATTGTTCAGGAAGATATCCATAATGGTATATTTTTCTCTAAGTATTCTTTCAGCTTCTTCCATTAGAGAAGTCATCTCATCAGCTGAGAGAGGCATCATCGAAGCAATATATAGAAGGGAATACAATGCAACTGTAATAATTATTATAAGGATTAACCGATTCTTTACAGTTAACATTCCTCTCCAAGTTGAATTATTATTCTTCAAGCTTCTCATCAACACTCTTTAGTATTTCTCGGTAGATTCTATTCTGATCCTTTAATTTAGGTATTACTGATAGGCTTAACGGATCGGCATCCCTCAAGACAGCAGCATACAGACTAATATAATCAACTAGAATTAGTAGAGAGAGTATTTCTTCCATAATGCTTCCTGCCTGAACTTTTAACTCAATATATCTTTCTTGCAGGAAGCTTGAGAGAAGCCTATAAACCTCGCTTATTTCTCTTGGTTCATCGGAGAGCCTTGGAGTAACTAGAATTGTCCTCTCATTAAGTACTTCAATATCATTATGTAGTGCTTCAGGGATTTCACAAAAATGTGAGAAAAGTTTACTATTTTCATTAAGCTGACATTTTAAGCGGTATGCTATTGGAGCAGCTCTCCCATAACCATATACTACAGGGAGCATATTAACAATCTTTAACGCGGATTTCTTTGCTAAGTTTTTATCTGTAGGAGTCTCGGGGCTCACTATATCTTGAGTAGTCTTAGCTGCATCTAGGTTTCCTATAAAATCTTCAATCTTAATGTCTAGGGATTTTATTAAGCCTATCACTGCTCCGAATGTATGGGGGAAAGCATATCTAGGAGGTATACCCTGCTCAAGCATTACTATTGGAAGGCTCTTTTTCTCAGCTAATCTTCTTAATGCTCCTCCAGAAGTGATCATAACCATTTTTCTATTATCATCTAGGTTGTTTAAGATCGTTGGAAATATCTCTGCAGTGTCTCCGGAGTAGCTTACAGCTAGTATCAGGTCATCTGGGTTTATCTTGAGCAGCGTATAATCTCTATGAACCCTAACAGTAAGATCTTTAACTACTACTGAGATAAAATCTCCAACTATTGCTGATCCACCTATACCGAGGTAAACTATCCTAGATGGTTTAAAATCTTTTAATCCCCTTCCCATCTCCAATCCTATCTCATAATACCTAGAGAAGCATTCAAGATATCTCTGGACGATAGAGAATGCTTTCTTGAATTGTTCTCTAGAATATTTTTCAGGATTATCTAGAATGTCATTGTATTCTTGCTTCATCCACTTCATCTAACCTATCTCTTACAGTCATACTTAATAGAGTTAACTTTACTGAGCTATGTTACTTCTCTATAGGAAGTATAGATTAATAAAGGAAAGCAAGCATAAGTTTTTCAATGAGGCTGCAAACATGGCCTTAATTAATTTTTCATTTTAGATGTATATAATCCATAGTAATCTAATTATATACCGTTGTGGAGTCTATGCTATTTTAATTTAACTCTACTTTCAGCTGACTGTCTAAAGCATAAAACCTACCAGATACATTAGAAAGCTTGAAATGAGACCTCAGAATCTTGAGAAGAATATTGAAGAACTAAGACATAGAATAGAGACGCTTGAGCTTGCTCTAGACACTATCCTCAAGAAGATACCGGAGATTAGGATTAGTGTTGAAGTCCCAAGGGTAATTCTAGAGAAGAAACCTGTCTACGTAAAGATAAAGAGTAGTGAGCTTCATGGGAGAATAATCCTGCTTGCTATAGACGGTTTCTTAAATGATTGGAGGACTGCAGGCGACATTACCTCGGAGCTTGTGAGGAGGGGTTGGGCTCCTAAAGATTTTAAAGATATTAGACCTGTACTTGAACACCTAGTATCTTTAGGTTTAATGGAGAGAATTAGATCTCCAAGAAAAAATAGGGGGAGGAGAGCTAAGTGGCTGTATAGAGCTATGGAAGATTTAATACAGAAAGTAGAACTTGTACAGTAAATTTGAATGGAGTGTCTTGAGTATAACCCATGATTATAATTCTAGAGAATCTTCAGAAGGTTGATATCTATTTGTAGTTATGCTTCTCTCTGGATAATCTGTCCTACATATCTGTTTTATTCTCTCCACTCCACTAATCGACTCAATATACTTAACAACTATTCTTGGAACATACTCTCTCCAATCTTCATCTTCAATCATCTTCTTCCTAATCAGGGTTCCTACAACTTCTTCTCTCCTATATAGTTCAATAGGCTTAACCTGATATCCTGCATCGGTAAATAATCTTTGAACTAGTGTGTTATTTGAGTATACTATATCGAATCGTGGTACGAAAGTTCTAACTTTCGAAACCCATAGAGAATGTTCACCTATATCCGGTATAGGTATAACCATTATCTTCTCTAATGGCATCCCCTCTTCTTGAAGCATTAATCTAATCATCTCAATCCTCTCTCCTGCTGTGAAAGGATTCTTAAAGGTATAACTATACTGAGCACTACCAACAACAATTATTAATTCATCGCATTCTCTCAGTATGCTTTTGATAGCTGATAGATGACCGATATGAGGGGGCTGGAATCTTCCTACAAGCAGTCCACGCTTCAAAGACCACCACTCCAATGATATTAGCCTAGTATATTAAGATAATAAAAGAGGTTGGAAGGGAGGTTGTTCGGTCTCCTCTAGTGTATAATACGAGGTAAACTGAGAGGTTATGAGAAATTCTTGAAGACTAATGAGTCTAGCGAGTATTCTTAACTTATTCTCTTCTTAAACCTATTCCTTCTATCGTTATTGTTGCTGGTTCCCCCTCAACCCCATCTACTTCTACATGTGTGTTAGTAAGTATTCTACATAATTCAATGCTGGTAGTAGTATGTTTTGTTAGGTTTGTTACTCTATACTGTGATGTGCCCTCCGCTAAGCATGCCCATACAACCAACTGGTCTCCTAAATGCTTGTCCACTGGAGCTCCCCTACTTATTTCATCTAGCAATTCTCTTGCAGCTTCTTCTCCAATCTTCTCTGAAGGGACCCCTCTCTCACCAAGTTTATCCACGCCAATAACTATTCCATCTTCCAGTTCCGCTAGAAGTATTATTCCACATCCAGGGTCTAATGAGCATCTAGGATTATTAGGTTGTAGAGCTTCTCTACGTATCTCTATGTCGTAGCCTTCTCTTCCCAGAATGTTCTCAACAGTATTTGCCATTCTCTCAACGATGTGGCCTGGAAGCCTACAACTATAGCTTAACCCTCTAATCTTCTTAACATTCTTAAACTCTACTAGTCTTATAGGTTTAAGAGTATCCACAGGTATTGAGTAAGCTTTAACTACCCCTCCACCTCTAGGATAGAACCCTCTTTTAACAAGTTCAATCTTAAATCTTCCACCCATCTTCTCTATCACCGGCAGTAATACTTCCTGGAGATATTCTACTGGAGGGGCCATAGGATTGTTTGTTCCACCTCTAAGTTCTACTTCAACTGGCTTTGAAGCATAAGACATTGCAGGCATCAGGCTCTGAAGTATTAACGTAGTACTTCCAGCTGTACCAGCATCAAACTTAAGCGATCCACCTTGAAGCCTTCTTAAAGGATTGAAAGATATCTCTAGTGATCCAACAGATAAACCAGTAACCTCAGCCGAGGATAATGCTGCTACTGCTTTAACAGCTGTCAGATGCTGCGGTCTTAAACCAGGATTACTCCTCTTAACACGTATATTCTTTATTCTAACTTGTTTAAGTAGAACAGCTGATAACGCTACAGCATTCCTAAGGATCTGGCCTCCGCCTTCACCTATTGAGCCATCGATCTCTACGAACATTCTGTCAAAGTATTATGGCGTCTAATTTTTAAGCATAGTCGTCTTCTCGAGTTTCTTGATTAAATACCGGGGTTGCATTATAATGTATGATGTTTGAATCTAGGGATAGGCCGATCATTGCTTTCATAACAGATTACGGTATTGGAGATACATATGTAGCTCAGGTTAAAGCCGTAATATTACGTTATAGAAGAGATGCAGTGATAATTGATGTTACGCATGAAGTTGAACCATTCAACGAGCTTGAGGCTGCCTTCCTCCTGACAACATATGTTCCATACATGCCTGCAGGAACAATACATCTATGCATAGTTGACCCAGGTGTGGGAGGAGAAAGAAAACCGATAATAATATTAACATCTAGGGGGGACGTATTCGTCGGTCCAGATACTGGATTGATGCTTCCAGCCGCAGAACAATTAGGGGTAGCATCTGTCTATGAGATTGATGAATCAAAACTTCCAGGAAGATTTAGCGAGACTTTCCATGGTAGAGATGTTTTCGCACACGTTGCTGGTATGCTAGCTTCTGGCGTACCACCAAGCGAGGTAGGTAAAGAGATTGTAGAGTATAGGCGTCTAGTATTACATAAGCCGATTAAGAAAGATGATTATATCGAGGCTATGGTCTTACATATTGACAGGTTTGGAAACATAATTACTAATCTTAAGCCTGAGGATCTAGGTGTAGGTTTTGGAGTTATTATCGAGGTATCTACGGCCTCAGGTATTGCGGTTAACTGCCCATTTGTTAAGTCTTATAGTGAAGTAGCACAAGGGAAATTTCTTACAACTATCGGGGGCTCAGGATATATTGAAGTTTCCATAAATAGGGGGCACGCTGATGAAAAACTCAGAATTAGAGCTGGAGATAAACTTAGAGTTAGAGTAATTAAAAATATTACTCTTAAATAAGAATGTTGTTGGTAGTCTATGATGAGGGTTTTAACTAGTATTCTCTGGAGGAGTAAAGATAGGTTGTTTTAAATAGATAATAATGGAAGCTGTTAAAGGGAGTTAGAGTATCTGGGGAATGCTGGTTTAAGGGTTGGTGATATGTGGGAGACATTGATGGATATGAGGAGAGTCGGAGATTTAATATGATGTTATCCTCGTCCATACACTATCATGGAAGATACATTTAAGAAGTAGAGCTGAACGCTTTAAGAATGGAGTAGGTGGTTGTATGGCTTTTGAATACCCGTATCCCGGAGCTACAACTCTCGGGATAAAAGGTAGAGATGCAGTTGTATTAGCTGCCGAGAAGAGGCTTACATATGGATATTTCGTTGTAAGTAAGACTGTCAGGAAAGTATTCCAGATTACATCTAAGATCGGTGCGGCCTGCGCAGGTTTTGTAGGTGATATGCAGAATCTAATCCGTGATGCTCAAGCTGAGGTTAACCTGTATAGATTCATGCATCAGAGAGAACCTGAAGTTAGAACAGTAGCTAAGGTACTCTCCAATTATCTATTCAGTAGTAGATTCTTCCCGTATCTTGCTGAAACAATAGTTGGAGGATTTGACGAGACAGGAGGGCATGTCTTAGTCCTTGACCCTCTAGGTTCAATAATTGAAGATGATTATGCCGTAGTTGGGTCAGGCGCAGAGATAGCTATTGGAGTGATAGAGATATCTTATAAACCTGATATGACTACAGAAGAATTAAGAGAACTCGCTATCAAAGCTGTAAAAGCTTCTATATCGAGAGATGCAGCAAGCGGAAACGGTATAGACCTTCTAATTATAGCTAATGATGGGATAAAATCTGCGGAGACTATTCAGGTATAGATGCCTGGGCTTGAAAGTATCATAACATCTCTCCAAGATCTTGACCTACTCGGTGCTACTCACTCTTTCTATTGATTCTTCGATGCTTGTATAATATTGAGTATTTGAAAAACATTTATAAGACGCCAGGAATAATATAACACCGTAATGAACTGGCTCAACCTAAAAGAAAAATTGCTGATTTTTCTAGCTCAAAGCGGAGCTTATGCGAAGAGCCTCAACATGTCTACATTAACGATTGCGCAGCATCTTGGGACGTCCCAGCAATCTGCATCTAGGATATTAATACAGCTTGAACAGAATGGATATATAGAGAAGATAATAGTGGGTAAAACAACCCTCATAAGACTTACAAACAGGGGGCTTGATGAGTTGAGGAACCTATACGTAATCTTGAAGAGCATATTTGAGAAACCGATGGAGATAGTTCTAGAAGGGAGAGTATTCTCAGGTCTCGGAGAAGGATTCTACTACATTACTCTTCCACAATACTTTGAGCAGATAAAAGAAAAAGTTGGATTCACTCCATATCCAGGAACACTCAATATCCAGCTATTATCTAAAGACTCAATAGAGAATAGAATGTTGTTGGAGAGGATTGCAGATATACCTATTGATGGATTTAGTAATGGTCAGAGGACGTATGGTGGAGCAAAATGTATGAGAGCATTATTTAATGGAGAACAGGAAGCTGCTCTCATATTTGTTGAGAGGACTCATTATGGTAAGGATGTTGTAGAGGTAATCGCACCAGTATATCTCCGTGGGAAATACAATTTAAGAGATGGTGATAAAGTATTCTTAAAAATTACCCTTAAAACCCCAACTCAAAACAATGATATCCTAACTGCTGAAGCTAAGTAGATTGACCTAGCCTAGCATTTCTTTTTAATTTTTCAATTATATCAGTAGTACTGTTTATGCTGCCGAACCTGTAACGCTTAGCTTTGTAGACCTTAACATCAAAATTCTTATCTTTAATGAATTTCTCAAATTCCTTCATTATCTCTGT
>Ga0209225_1001577_pt1 | contig 22140 bp, 16 predicted proteins | sample WasSprMetagenome_FD_184732 | JGI IMG/M metagenome (GOLD analysis project Ga0209225, IMG submission 184732) | Sulfidic aquatic microbial communities from Washburn Spring, Yellowstone National Park, USA - WS (SPAdes) (version 3) | ecosystem: Environmental > Aquatic > Thermal springs > Hot (42-90C)... | reverse complement strand
CATTTGATTCCAAGCCCATACTGTTTTTGCGGCTACGAGCGAGGCTATGCGTTCAGCGTGTCCGAAGAACTTGTTCACCTCCCTATGGGGCTTCATGGCGTCGAACATTATGACGTCTCCGCATGCCCCGTTTGCAAGCATCGCCACAAATCTTTCACCTCTAATACGCTGTATCAGTTCTGAGTATAGGCCGAAATAGTCAGCTGAAATAGTGTACATGTCCTCTCTCTTCTCAGTAGGGCTTAAACCCGCGTAGTGCATGGCGTAATTAGCCATTAAACCTATAGTGTCTCCGTTTAGACTTCTAACGCATAAAACGTTTATCTCAGGGTCCACTGGACCAGCTGGTTTAACTATGTTCGGGTTTAAAACGCCCGGATTAGTCCACACAGTTCCATCCTTCATGTAGAAGCGTCTATTCCCAAGAGGTTTAGCCTCCTCTTCTCTTTCAACATCTAATTCGGCGTCTGTAAGCCTATTGACCGCCAACTGTACGGCGTCTGCGATTTTACGGGTTAGAAGCTCACCATAGCCCATGTCGTCTACGTCTGGACCAGTGTGCGTATGCGTACAGCAGATTAGAATGTTTGAAGGCGCTATTCCAGTACGCTCGTAAACGATGCGCTTAGCCTCATCTAAATACTTACGCTCAACACCTATTAGGTCGCAGACGACGACCGCCAAAGTCGCATCTCCATCGTTTAAGACGAGGGCTTTTGCGAAAAGAGGGTCGTGAATATCCCTTGCAATTCTCTCTTCAAAATACCCTGAGATTTTAATACCTAAGTGAGGGGTGATATCGACCGCGGCGGCTCCAGCCTTTAATCCATGGCCCATAGCATACGCCTCAAAATATAGTTATTGTTGTAATTTATTAATTTTTTAGCTCGGTTTATGAATTATTTATGAGTCGGAAGACTGTTGAAGGGAGGTTTATTAGATGTAAAGTGCTTCCCCTTAAGCTCAGGTTTTTTCTGATAGTTATGTATGATTGTAAGCTTAGTAGACTCTTTAAGCGTACACCTAGTTGCGTAAGCCTATTTATCTAGCTAGATGCTTTTCTTTATGCCATATGGCAACTTGAATTGCTAACAGCGCTATCAATATTCGAAGCCCTCACATGTAACATGATATAAACCATAAACACGTAGACAAAGACGATGTATTTTCAAAAAGTATAAGACCTTTAAATATAAGAGCCCAAAATAAAAAGGGTGTTGAAGAGTTTTATATAGTCGGGAAAAGCGCATAGAACATAGTGGCTGTTAGGAATATCTCCAATACGACTCCTAGTATAAAACCTCCAACGAATGGTATAACTCGGTCTTCATAGAGTTTACTTCCTCCAAGTTTAAGCACTAGGTATTTCACGACCGCTGCTACAAGCGCTGAGGACCATGAAGGAAGCCACCACCATCCTATTAGAGCAGCTGTAGGGTCTGGAAGCCATAGTATTCTTGTAGAGAAGTATCTAATGACAACCATGAATATGAAGCCGAAAACTAGGTGAGGAGCAACAGCTGACATTGGAGTTCGGGTGGGAACGTTCCAAAAACCTCCCGTAGTAAACGATTCAATATCCATTACGAGGACGAGAGATGGCGCACCGGTCATGGCTCTTTTTCCGCCGTATACGCCTGGCAGAACTATTTGCATTAAATGCCCTACAAATACGGCTGTAAATAGAGCCACAGCTAGTACTTTAACTATATTTTTAGGATGAACTCCCGTAAGTCGACCTAGATGATAGCTTCCTATGGAAAGATAGAATGAGTTACCCCAACCGGCGAGATTCCTATGACCAATCCAATGGCGACTTAGTGGACCGATTAAAGCTAGATCCGTAGACGTGATTGGCAAATAAATGTCTGTGGGCCAACACATTAGCTTTATTAAACCTGGAGTGATCCAGAAACATGGTGTACTTATAGTGGCTAATTTAGCCCACATAATGGTTGCTACAATCCACGTCACTAAGCCAGTAAACGTCGCTACAAATGAAACCCAAGGGCTCATACCGGTATAGATAAAGAATAGCACCATCAATATGAAGAACGTTGTGAAGATTATCCATGCTGTTCTATAAGACATAGGCTCCCCCTCTTCGCTTAGAGAAGTTTTTCCGAAAGCTGCTTTTAAAGTAGTCCATATGTATTGTCTTTCAAGGAAGATTGTGATGATGAATAGCCCTAGTCCAGCACCTGTAATTATAGCGGAGAAGTAATATGGAGGGTCTCCGTAAGGTGTTGGGGAACACCAGTATCTTCCACAGAAGCCCATGTTTTCAAGGCCCGTGTAGTATCCAGCATACCATGCTACGTATGTAGCTATTTGTAACACTAGGGTGTAAAATACTATGCTCGTTAGAAGGTTTACAGGAACTAGAAGGTATATTGCGTACATTAAGGGGTCCTTATCAAAACCTAGAAGCCAAGGAGAGCCGTATACAGTAATCTGGTGTAAGCCAGGACCACAGGTGTTTGTACGCCAAGAGTAAAGGTCTGGAAACCAAGGAAACAGGTTGACACCACTTATAGGGACCTCCAATAGAAAGCCAATGATGAAACCTAAGATAAAAGCTGACCTTCCAAGCCACTCGCGACTGCCTAGCTTTTCCATGCCTGAAATTGAGGCGTACGCTAAAGTGACTTGAGGGAATGGTAGACGCTCCACATCAACCCATTCACGGCGAATTATACTTGTAAAACCAATGCATACACCTATGAATAGTGCAGTAACCAACGTATGCCATATAATAGCGGGGAATAGTATATCCCAAGGTAGGGCGGTGACATCTCCAATGCCATTTATAAGTAGTTCAGCCACATCTCTTGGAACAGCTATAAAATCTGGTATGTATCTTACTACGTATTCTGGAGATGCGACTCTTGCAAGAAGCAACCCGATATCCCACCACCATGGATTGCCGAAACATGAAAATGCGGCCGCAGCATATGTGATTATGTAGACGTAAACTAAGTTTGTCATATTGATATATTTTTGAAGAAATGATACTCGTCTAAGCAGTCCTAGAAGCAGTATGGCGAAAAACGGCCAGCCCATGAGGTCAAAGGCAAGAACGCTGACGCTCTGAGTACAGTAAGCTTTAGAAGGTAGGAAGTATATGAAGGCGTTGAACACGCAAGTTAATATGGCTGTTGAGATTAGGACTGCTAAAAGCATAGACACGCTAATCTCATACTTAGCCTTTTTCTCTTCCATGACACCACAGAAAAATATGAACATTAAAGTTATATTTAAAACTTCACAAGTACGTAGCAACTTAAGGTTTTATATATCTTAGTTGAGGCTTTTCATGTTGAGTATTAGGTCTTTGGTTGAGGAGCCCGGCGTCTTTGGGAGGAATAAGGTTCCGTTGAAGCTTAAGATTCTAGACTTAGCGTTTTACATCCGACTTTCAAGTTTAAGAAAAACTGCTAGGGCTTTATCTGAGAAGCGTAAAGTTTCTAAGACTGCTGTATGGAAATGCGTCAGGAGACTCAACGAGAAGGTTAATACTAGGCCATTTAGGATGCTAGAAGGCCATAGCGTTAGATAAGACATGCGTTAAAGTTAACGGCCTAGAATATTGAGTCTATACAACCATAGACATTGATGGAAGTGAGGCTTCATTTATGGGTATTTACTCATCTAGGAATTCCCCTGCTACTGAGCATTTCATACATGAAGCTCTAAAGTACTGTGGAAGCAAGCAGAAGTCACCGTCGATAATGCACTATAACTTAAGCAACGCTGGAGGATTGGACTCATTTTACAATGAAATCCTTTTGGAGAAAGAAGCCTAGTAGAATTTGCATGCTCCTCATCAAACCCGCTTAATAATAAAGGTAAAGTGTTTAGAAGATCAACATTATGCTGAGAACTATTCATAGTACACTGCAACTATTTAAGGAAATGAACTCGGTTGCCACGTCTCTTTTGTTGTGTAAGAAAGATTTATCTCTACTGAGTGCCCATCTAAAGACAGATGACTGAAGTTGTTAAATTTGGTGTTATAGGTTGTGGAGGGATTGCTGATAGGAGAACAATCCCTGAGGGTATAATTCCCGCTGAGAAGGCTAAATTGGTGGCGGTGATGGACGTAAGTGAGGAAAGGGCGAAAGAAGTGGCAAGAAAATATGGAGTAAAGAAATATTATTTGAATGAGGAGGATTTGTTAAAGGACAGAGAAATAGATGCTGTATATATCGCTACGCCAAACTATCTTCACGCTAAACAAGCTATAGCTGCGGCTAACGCGGGTAAGCATATTCTCTGCGAAAAGCCACTTGCTTTGACGGTCAAAGATTGCGAAGATGTAATAGCGGCCTGTAGAAAGAATAACGTTAAACTTCAAGTTGGTTTCATGATGAGGTTTCACGCATGTCATCAGAAGGCTTTACAAATGATTAAACAGGGGTTAATTGGTCAACCCGTAATGGGTAGAGCTCAACTTACATGCTGGTATCCTGAGATTCCAGGAGCATGGAGGCAGAATCCAGAATTGGGTGGTGGGGGTGCACTTATGGATATGGGCATACACTGTATAGATCTCCTAAGAATGTTCTTCGGAGAAGTAGTTGAAGTTTCAGCTTTTACTGACACTATAACTTTTAGATATCCTGTTGAAGATACATCCATAGTTACGCTAAAGTTTGATAATAATGCTTATGGTATTGTAGATAACTTTTTCAACATACCGGATGCTGCTGCACAAAATAGACTTGAAATCTATGGGACGAAGGGGTGCATATTAGCCGATGGAACGATTGGTCAAGAATCTACTGGTAAATTAAAAGTCTACATAGAGGAGGAAGAGAGAGGCTATGATGCATCTCAGAGAAGGAAGACTATAGGCTTAAGGGAAATAACTCCAGAGCCAGTTAACATGTATAAGGCTGAAATTGAGCATTTTATAAGATGCATTCAGGAAGACTTAGAGCCGATGAATTCAGGTTTTGAAGCTCTTAAGAATCTTAAAGTGGTTCTAGCGGCATACGAATCCTCTAGAACCAAAAGGAGAGTAACATTAGATTGACCAAATAAAAATGAGAAATGGTTGAACCATATTCTCTCTATCTTTTTCTGTAATATGCTAAGACCTTCTTGATGCCCTCTGCTATAAGTTTCATGTGCCTTTCTTCAAGTGTTGGATAACAATGTACGATAAACGTTCTTTCCTCCAGCCAGGCAGCATTAGGGCAATAGACCTTATCATATCGGACTGACGCCGGATCCGTATACTCCTTCGACCTGAATGGGAATTTAACTCTGCCGAAACCGTTATGCTCTAGGTAAGCCCTCTCCTTGTAACATTGTGGCCAGAATTCTCTCCAAACTGGTAAGCCTTCTGCAGCTAATGCCTTTATCAGTGAACGCTTATCTATTCTTAGCTTATCAATGTCTACAACTATTGGAAAGACGTAGAAGGCATTCACTTTATCTTTTGTATGGACTGGAAGGTAGAGGATTTCCTCACAGTCCTGCAGCTCCTTTATGAGAATTTCGCCATTACGTCTCCTTCTTGGGAGGTTCCACGTATCGATCCTCTCCAATTCTTTTAAACCTATTGCACTCTGCATTTCGGTCATTCTATAGTTAAAGCCTACTCTTACATGAATGTACGGTAGGGTGCCCTCAGCCTCCAATAGTGAGAGGCGGGTCTTAACATCATATCCATGATCGCGAAATGAACGACATTTTTCAGCCAGTTCTTCATCGTTAGTGACAACAGCTCCTCCTTCACCACCCGTGGTAAATATCTTGTTCTGACAGAAACTAAAACATCCAGCATTTCCTATCGTTCCAACCTTACGACCTTTATATATAGCTCCATGAGCCTGAGCGCAATCTTCAATTACATAGAGGTTGTATTTTTCAGCTATTTCCGAAATTTCATCCATTTCACATACATTTCCATATAGGTGTACGGGAATTATTGCTCTCGTCCTTTTTGTGATTTTACGCTTTATATCTTCTGGGTCAATACAATGAGTCTCCCTCTTTACGTCGGCGAAAATTGGAATGGCACCAGCTTGAACGACGCAAAACGAAGTTGCTATAAAGGTATAAGATGGAACAATAACTTCGTCTCCCGGACCTATATCGAGCGACGATACAGCTGTGTGTAGTGCGCTAGTACCGTTTGTGGTAGTGATACAGTATTTTGCACCAAGCCACTCGGCAAACTTTTTCTCAAACTTCCTTCCCAATTCACCAGTCCAATAGTTAACTTTTCCAGTTCTCAACGGCTCCATTGCGGCTTGGATAATCTCCTCGGTAAACCATGGCCAGGTGGGAAGGGGTTCTTTTATTGTAGGCTCTCCACCTTCAATAGCTGGTTTTTCAACCATTTTAACACCATATTTTTCTAGACCAGATAAGTCTTATAAGATTTTTCAAAAAAGCATGTCCAACCATTATTTAAGTTTTGACCTGCCAATATTGCTTATGAGTTTTTAGATGCACTTTAACTATATGACGTTTTCCTTTACACTTCTTCCGGTCCTGCTGAACCGTAATCCCATGGTTTACCTGGCTCCTTTACCTTCTTAGGCTCCGGTACTCTTCCTGGAGTAAACTGTTTGATCAATTCGATACTAGCCCTCACTATATCTCTGCCAGCTGTCGGTACTAAAAAGCTATGCATCCCCATTCTGGTTTCATAGCCTCCGCCGAGTGGCCCCATAGCTTCTTCTGTCGGCACATAACCTATGCAACCATTCGCTAATTCGACAACGAACGTATAGGGGAAATGCGATGCCGCTTTAATTTCCAAACCTAGTTGACAGAAGAGTTCAGCCGGATTAGAGATGAATATTGCCGGCCCAATCTGTATTGCTTGAATTTCACACGTAACTCTCGGCTCAATCTTGTTAAGCTCATTAAATAATATTATATCTCTGGCGAAAACCCATCTATAATCCTCCTGAGGCTTCTTTTTATTTACGATTTCGTACGCCCATTTCAACCGCTCTGGTGTAACTTTTCTCCTCTCCAATTGAAGAAACTTTTGTGAAGCCACTATGGGTTTCAATTCCCCAGATCCAATTTCTATATTGGCATCTGCTAGAACCTTAAGAACTTCAGCTCCAACCCTCTGTCCAACTCTTCGAGCCGCAACCTCGCCAAATTCTATAGCTCTTAAGCTTAAATTATTAACTTGCGTGACATCACCGCATGCACCATTAAGAAAGACGACTATCGAATCTTCGCCCATGACACCCCTAATAGTTTTATCTAGGTAATATGGCCAATCGGCTGAATATCCATCCCCACCCATAGCAGTCCCATGGCATGCAAAATTGACAACACAACCTAAGAATTCTCCATTTAGACTCCAAGCACCTATTACACCCACATCTGGATCAATTGGCCCCGCAGGTTCAATTATATCCGGGTTGCCTTTTCCAGGATGAGTCATCTGCCTTCCATTTTTCATTTTAAACCGGCGGTTGAAAGAAGCTTTATCTTCCCTTCCTAAACCCACGCTACAAACAGCCTCAACCTTCCGCTTATCCGCCAACACTATTGCTGAAGCGATCTTGTAGGATAACATATTCAAGTAGTTTTTATCGGCGGATGGCGCGGTCTCCAACAGTCTCTTAATAAGCTCTGGATTAGATGAGTTAGAAACTAGGTTTTCAGGGTCACTAGACCATTCAACTGTTGGCCCACCTTGGTGGGTATGTGAAGCCCCAATCATAATATTGGTTGAGGGAATTCCGCAGGTTTTTTCAGCTATTTCCCTTGCAACTTTAACCGTTGAGGCTTTTATAGATAAAGCATCGACACCTACCAAAGCAACTTTTACCCCGTCACTCTCAAAAACGGCTGCTTTAACGTGGAGGGGGTCGTGTATATCCCATAAATGTCTCTTGGTGAAGCCGCCGGGAGTTTCTGAGCCTAAGGGTGGCGTTATATCTAAACTGGCGAATCCAACTTTCACCATAACCACCTTAGAAGATTATTCGAAGTGGGGGACATCTAGCCATACATTTCCCTTCATAGCCGCTTCATGTGCTATCAGTCCTGGAATTGTCATATCAACGGCTTTAATGACGTCAATAGGAGGCTTAACATCATTCTCTATTGCATCTAGGAAATCTTTGACGAGATAGTATTCGCTTGTACCATGTCCACCTACCATTTTTGCCTCCTCAGGTGCATTTGGGTCGGAGATTGGGCAGTCGATCTCCCTAATTGTTTTATCCTCACCTTCAATGTAAATTACACCCTTCTCCTTACCTACCCTGAAGCCAGTATTCTCTATACAACCTTTCGTTCCGTAAATGGTGTAGTAGTGAAATGGAGGCTCTCTAGTGACAACTTGGCTCCTCAATATTTTTATCGTTATGCCTTTACTGGTTTCGAAGAGTGCTACCTGCATATCAATTGCTCCGGGAGTATCTAAGTCTGGCATGGTATGTTTACTTACACCCGAAGCCGTTGCCTTCACAACATGATCGTTAAACATCATTAGCAGGGGCCCTAAACTGTGTGAAATATAATGGATAGGTGGACGAAATGCCCTCCACATTAATTTTCCAGAAACCGGGTCTTTCAACAGACCCCTTATCTGGTGAATGTATTCACCCTCAGCGTAGTATATTCTACCAAGTTTCCCCTCCTGAATTAGTTTCTTCCATTCACGTATGAAGTGGACATAGCACATATTCTCCGCTAGCATGTACTTCATTCCCGTTCTTTTCACGGCATGGATCAGCCTCTTACAGTCTTCTACCGTATGTGCTGCTGTGACCTCGCAGAGTACGTGTCTTCCACTTTCCATGGCCTTGATAGACTGCTCCGCATGTAAAGGAATAGGAGTCCCTATGACTACTATATCCATATCTGCCTTCTTTAAAAATTCATCATAATCCCGGAAGCACTGAGGTTCACTTAATCCAAGGGCGCTTTTCGCCCTTTCAAGAGCCGCTGGGTCTATATCGCATATAGCAACTACTTCCGTTCGGGGGTTAGCTTTGAAAAGATGCGTATAGACTGTCCTCCCGCCGACATGCCCAACTTTTAGCTTCCTCATATATAACCACTCCTTCAGATAGTTCGACTCGTTATGTATTAAATTTTTGCTTTACCAACTTTACTAGAGAAAACTTTAAAAAAATTATTTCCTCGAATAATTTCAATCGATAACTTATGATCGACGGTCCTAGAGCAGCTAAAATTGAAGAACTCCCGCAGATTGTTAAACTTACGAGTTGGATTTTCGGTTTTGAAAAATATAGTCTTTATGAAGATAGTCTTCTCCCGCATGTTTTCTGCAGGCAGAACATTGAAAATCTACGGGTTATTACGGTAAATGAGGAGGTGGTTTCTCATTTAGCCATTTGGGAGGGGTGGCTTTATATTTACGGTATTAGGCTTAAAGTGGGGCTTGTTGGATGTGTATGTACGCATCCAAACCATAGGATGAAGGGCTATGCTTCAGCCTTGGTTAAAGATGCATTTATGAAAATGTCTAAAGATAATGTAGACCTCGTAATGATTTCGGGAGCTAGATCCCTCTATAGTAGAGCTGGGTGTGTGGAAGCTGGTATACTGTATGACTACCATATTCCAGTTACCATTCTTAAAGATCTAGCTATGGGTTTAGATTGGCTGAAGGTTGAGCGGTATACTGAAGACAGAATTTTGGATTTAGTTAATACATATCAAAAAGAACCTGTCAGATTTAAAAGAAGCTTAGAAGAATTCAAGATTCTAGCTAATAGAGTTTACTTAGAAGTGCAAGGGCTACTGAATATTTTCATATCGTATTGGGCAGATAAACCGATCTCCTATATCGCCTTAACTAGTGGATTAGGACAGAAGACTATGAGCGAGTTAACCGTATCTGAATATGCTGGTTCTAGAATTGCAATAATTAAAACGCTTTATGAGGCATCTAAAATACTTGGTACTAAATACATTAAGTTATCCATTCCATATGGAGACTGGGAGTTCGCAAGCCTTCTAGATAAGATTGGCTTGAAGCCGAAAGCGTCATATGCTCCTGCAAGTTTAGCTATATTAAACCCTGTTAACTTCATTGAAAGAATCTATCCTTATGTTGAGGAGAAAATTGGCGTTAACGCTAACTTTAACGTTAAAGTCTATAACGACCGCTTTGAAATTTACGCCTCAGGGGAAAGTATAAAACTCGAAGACCTTAAATCCTTTACAATGCTCATATTTGGTAAACCGGAGATTATCCATAACCCAGATGTGCCTGAATTCGATTTCAGTAAAGTCCCTGAAATATTTAAAAAAGCCTTCCCTATGCCAACGATCGCATATGGCTTGAATTATCTATGACTTAGAGTGCATGCTCAAAATAGTGTGAAAGTGGTAAAAGTTATGAAAATGCCCAGCTAAAGTTGGGGAAGTCTTCTCAACTATCTTCAAATTTAGGAAATTATATAATGTACATACAACGCACGTGAGAATACCTTAGGGTTTACACAAGGGGCTATAACGTATGTTTGTAATTTTCCCCTTTTGCGGGAAAAAATAGGGGGTTTAGAATGGGATAAATACTCCTACAATCTGCACTATGATTCCTAGGATTAAGTTTATTATGAATCCAGCTACGTAGCCGCTTACAAACGGCATTCCATACTCTTCATATGCTCTACTACCACCTATTCTTAACGTTAACCATTTAGCTATCCAAGCACCGAGCGCTATAGACCAAGACCCTGCAAAAGATGTGAATATGCCCGTAGCCAGTATAAAGCCGAGCGGATGTATAGGGAACCACGCATACATTCCCCTCAGGAACGATATCGCTAGTACTATTATGAAGCCCATTACTCCGCCGAGACCCATCCACTCTAATGGAGGCGCCGTATTGTACCTGGTTTTTGAAGTATACTCGCAGTCAAAGCTACCACAACTAGGCCACAAACGCGTCGCCCCAAATAAATTGAAGAAGTACGTCCTCATTATAATGGATATTGGAAGCGCTATTAAGAAGGCTACTGAGATTAGTTTATAGGCATCTCTTGGTTTAACGCCTGCTAGGTCAGCGAGCTTAAAGCCTCGCATAGTTATCAAAGCTCCACCAGAAACCCCGTACCATGGCTCGTTTACGCCACGGTGCATAAACCATATACTCATAATCCAGTCTTGCGTATATGTTTCCGGAGCTTTTGGCCATATAATGCGGAAGGGCCAACTTGACCATAGCACTCTCGTGTCTGTGATGGGCATGCCTATGAGTCCGTACGCATACGTGTTTACAGTTGTGTATATGAATACAAGAAATATTAGGATAATGAGCGCTGATGCTATGCTTGTGCCAGCTGCTACCGTGAAGAATATCAATAGGAGTATTCCTGAAATAGCGATTATCGCGTAGATTGCTCTATAGCTCATAGCCTCCCTTTCCTTGTATTCGCCAGTTTTAACTGCTCTGATGGAATCTGCAATATAGCTTCTGAAACGCCAGAAGATGAGGAAAACGAGTGCGAGCATTCCACCGATATGACCCATCCAACCCCAGAAGAATGGTGGACCCCATGTAATGCTTCTCTCAAACCCAGCAAAACCACCAGCTCTACAGAACCCTCCTAAATCGAAGATCCCGCTATAGTATCCTCCATACCAAGCCGCTTGAGTAGCGATCAATATTATTAGTTGCATAAGCCAGACTGTAAACAGCACATCTAATGGGGCTAAGTATGCTAAAGCATAGTGGAACGGCTGTATATTGTATGAGCTCCAGCCCGCTAAAATCGAGCCTATAATATCGCCTGGACGCACACAGACACATCCTTGTAGTGATGCACCTACAGCACGCCAGGCGAATAAGTCTGGCCACCATGGAAATAAATACGTCATCATCACTTGAAGCTGGCAGACAAAACCCACAATCATTCCTATTATGAAAGCTGTCCGTCCTTTAACTTTGCTTATTCCCTGGTCGACTCTCTCTAATATGCCGTAGGCTGCCAGCGTATATGGAAATGGTACTTTTTCTAAATCTATCCATGTATATCTTAGGAGGCTCATAATATTGGAAGTAAATGCGAAGCATAGTAGGCAGAAGGCGAGTCAGAACAATATTGATGGTAGCCAAGCGCCCCAGTCGGGGGTGGTACCTCCTCTTATAAGGCTTTCGAAAGCCGTTTTCGGTAGGCTCCACCAAGTATTGAGTAGAATATTTTGAAACTCTGGGGACGAGTTATACACCATCCTGTGTAAGCCTACTGGTATGTACATCCAACCTGTATACGAACCTACGGCTCCAGAAATCGCTAAGCTGATAATGTACAAGCGGACTAAAGTTATCTTTTCTACTTTCATCCTCCTTACCAGGGGATACGACATCAATAGGAGGAACGGTGGTAGTATTTCAACTTGGAATAACCTAGTGCTCATGCCTATATTATATACGCAAGCGATAACTCCTCTACCAAGTCCCAGTAATACCATTGCAATATTGCTTATTATCGAAAACACTACGATGAATACAATCCAAGGAAGCCATCGCTCTTTTCCTAACCCAACTTCCTTTGTCATGCACTAATACCTTTTTTGGAAGCAGTATATAAGATTTCTCATAAAGAAAAGATGAGTAGGAGTTTATTAGGCCCTTGCTTTCCTCCCAGAGCTAAAACGGGGAGTAGGCCGATAATAGGATGGCTTTGAATGGCATAATCTACCTGCGTAGCCACTAAGCCTAATCTTAACCAGTGGCGTGACATCTCTTTTTGCATAACCAACCTTCATCCTTCAACATGCTCTAAAATTGTCATAGAGAAAAGGTTTTAAGTCTTTTTAGAACCGTCTTTCGAAGCAAGCTTAGCCATAAATATCGAAAAATATAGATCCTGTATTATTTAAGTTTTTCGAGGGAAATGCTTTACGGCATTCGGCATCCATTTTCCAAGAAAACACTTAAATAGCTTTCTTATAATCTTTTTAAGAGTTTGGAGGTTTTAAGTTTTGAGTGAATTCAATCTTTTAAATAATGTTTTAAGAGAGCTTGAATATGTTGCGGGTATCATAGGGCTTGATAGGGATATACTTGAGTTTCTTAAGGTTCCTAAGAGGGTTTTAGAGGTTTCCATACCAGTGAGGATGGATGACGGGCGCTTGGAGGTTTTCACAGGCTACAGGGTTCAGCATAATGATGCTAGAGGACCGTATAAGGGCGGTGTCAGGTATCATCCAAACGTTACACTGGATGAGGTTAAAGCCTTAGCCATGATAATGACTTGGAAGTGTGCAGTCCACGACCTCCCATATGGTGGGGCTAAGGGAGGGGTTGTATGTAATCCTAAGGAGATGAGTCTTGGGGAGCTTGAAAGGCTTACGAGGAGGTACACGTTTATGATAGCAGACCTAATAGGCCCATTCAGAGACGTACCGGCTCCAGACCTTTACACCGGGCCTAGGGAGATGGCTTGGATCATGGACACCTACAGCCAGCTTAAAGGATACCTAACTCCAGAAGTCGTGACCGGTAAGCCTACATGCATCTGGGGTTCAGAGGGGCGTGAAGGAGCCACAGGCTACGGCGTAGCGATATGTGTTAGGGAGGCTGTTAAAGCCTTAAACTTAAACGGCAAAGCCGCGGTTGCAGTTCAAGGGTTTGGAAACGTCGGCTTCAACGCCGCGAAAACCCTATACGATATGGGCTTTAGAATAGTAGGTGTTAGCGATTCAAAGGGAGGCGTATACTCTCCAGATGGGTTGAACCCGTACAAGCTTATGGATCATAAGAAGGCCGGGACTGGAGCCTGGAAGAAGTCTACAACCGTCTAGAGGAGAGAATGGTTAAAACATTCTGGGAAGTCTACAAAAGCTCCGTCAAAAACAGTAGAGACATGCGGACAGAAGCCATGACAATAGCAGTTAAAAGAGTAGCTGAAGCAGTAAAAGTACTGGGAATATGGCCATAAACTCTACAAGCCTTTAATCACACGGCCTTTCCTTCGGTCGTCTGGATAGCCTGAGCCTAGTTCTTAATACTTGCGTATGGCTTTTAGATATCTCAAGCCTCCATATTGGTAAAGCATCCTCGGATCCATGTAACCCGTACAGCTATCAGATAGATATCATACTAAACTTAAGCGCTGAATAATGCTCTAAGACGCTATGAACATACACATATGAAAAATGGGGGGTTTAGAATGGTATGAAGAATCTGATAACGCCGAGCAACGTTGCTATAGTGGAGCTTACTATGTAGCCGGCGAGATAGCCACCTATAACTGGTACGGTTTTTTCGTACAATCGGCTTCCGCCAATTTTCAGAACTATTGTCTTTATGATCCAGATGACTAGGGCTGCTGCCCATAGTCCAAGATACATACCAGACGCTGTCGTTGCTATGATGAAGCCTATGGGCTCGAATGGAAACCACACGAATCTGGCCCTCAGTATGGATATAATAGCCGTTATTAATGCTCCGGTGAGTATGTAGGATATCAATTCAGGAGTTTCTGGAAGCATTTGTATGCCCCAATTGAAACAGGGACCCTGTTCAATTGGGCATCTTCCCAAAAAACCCAATCTCGTCGGCCCGTAAGTACTTGCTGTTGCTATTGCAACAATCATAACTACAGGAAGAGCTATTATGTAGCTTACAGTGCTTAGCAGGTATGTTTTCTTATTGTCGATCTTAGCGTAGCTGGCCATGGAAAGGGCATATGCAGGTCCTTCCATGCCGCTGTTCCACGTCTCGCTGTTAGTTGCCAGTTTATATGCGAAGAAGGCGGATAAAACATAGTCAGTAGTGGGCTGTTTAGGAAATTCAGGGTATACGAATCTTAAAGCCCATCCGCTTCTCTGAAATGCTAATGTCCAGCCTTGAGAGTACCCAGTATAGCCTAGCGTGAGAACAGCTATGAAGTAGTTTACAATACCCAATGGGATAAGTACGGCTATAGCAGAACCGACGTTTACTCCGGCAACCATTAAAACTGCAATAGCAAGCACCAGGGATACTATAAATATTATGTACATTGCTCTATAGCTTAAGGGCTCCGACTTCTCATATTTAGATAGTTCCGATGGTCTTCCCAAAGCGGCTTTAATGGTTTCAGCAATGTAGGACTTATTGTTGAAGAGGAAAAGTATGATGAAGCCTAAGACTCCTCCGATCCCGGTTAATAAATCCCATCTAAACGGTGAGGAATTGGCAAGGTTTACGGAGCCACCCATAACCCTACAACAGCCATATGTTTCTGTAAGAATTCCAGTATAGTATCCGAAGTAGTATGCTATTTGAACCAGTATTACTAATATGAGGTACCAGAACCATATGTTGAATAGTACAGATAGAGGGGCTAGGTAGAACAGGGCGTAGGTCAATGGATTTTTATTAACCATAGTTAAACCTACTACGCTTTCAGTAACAGGTCCTCGAGGAATTATTTGCACACCACCGCATTGACAGGTGTATGTTCGCCATCCGTAGATGTCTGGAAACCATGGAAACAGACCGGCGAAGATTATTGGTAGCTCAAGCGCTAAAGCCACAATCATACCTATTAGAAAACTTCTAATCTTCCCCTTATCTTTTGTTGTGAGTGCATCTATAGTGCTATACCCCGCGAACACGATTGGAAACGGAAGCCTTTCTACATCTATCCATAGACGCCTAAATATGAGAACTATGGATGAGAAGAGGAAGTAGATCACAATACAATGAACCGTCCAATATATTATTGAAGGCGTCCACGCAATCCAATCTACTCCAACACCGCCGGCCACGAATTTTACGCAGACATCTTTCGGTGGGATCCACCAAAGATCTAATAGATTGATCTCATCGAACGCCCTATGATCTGCAAACTGTATATTCCATGGCGCTATAGAACTATGATAGGAAAGGGCGTGGGAGCTCATTAAACCTATTGTGAAAAGGTATGCTAAGTATGTAGGGCTTGGTTCATATTTTAAAATTCTAAGAATAGCATAAGCAATTAACGGTAGGAACACTGCTCCAAAAGGCAGAAGGCTTCCACCGCCTTGAATGCCCCACATATAACGCGACTTAATTGGAGAAACGACCGCCAAATCACTCATAAGCGATTCAACTATTGTATATATGATAACCACTATAACAGCTGAAGCCCAAGAAATCTCCTCCACCCTCTCCTTCAATGCTCTTTTTTTCCATATTAGACATTTTTAGCTTTGTGGTTTAATTTAAATTTTTCTACTCGTGTTTTCTCAACCTATGGACTGGAGGCTTGTTGATGAGAGGCTTATTAGGCGTGGTGAGCTCCTTCTCAGCCTAGACTTCCTTGAAGGCTATGATTATGAGCTCAGTGTTATGAATGATGGTAAGGTTGGGCGTCCATTCAAGATTACAGACGGATATGCTGTGTTCATCGCTGTTGTACGCTACCTATTCTCCATGCCCTATAGGCAGGTTGAGGGGTTCACCAGGGCTTTGAGTAGGCTTATCCAGAGGCTTCCAACGGTAGACTACTCATGGGCTAGGAGGCGTATGCTTGGGCTCGATTTAAACCCATATAAATCCTTAAGAGGCTGTGACATATTTTACAGTATGGTGGCTTCACTTAAATTTTTATACTCTCGTGGGGAGGGGAAGTGAAAAATGGGAGATTCATAAGATGAATTCTACCGGATCTTATTTTTCAACGCTTCTTCTCTGATCTTTATCGATCTATGGAAGTACTCTTTTCGGGTTTCTAACTGAAACTCGTAGATTATATCTTTAACGTTTACATTCTTCAGGTTCGATATAAGCATAAAGACTCCCTCGGGGCTGGAAACGTCTATTTCAACGTTGGGGCCGTATTTCTCCTTTATAGAATCCCACTTCTTCCAATTGTAATCTATGTGGAGTATTTCATAGTCTAGGTTTATCGTCTTACATATTATTGGAGAGTGTATGCTTGAAACGGCGAGGGTTCTTCCAAGTGGATCAACTATCATGCTGCCTTCTCCTGCGAACGCTGAGGCAAAGTAGACTCCATATTTAAATGCCCATATCTTCAACTGTAATCCTCCCCTATACATTGTTGGAAAGAGGATGAGCTCGGCGCCGTTTTCAACAGAGCCTTTTATAACATCCTCAAAATTGAGGTCGAAGCATATGGCGAATCCTATGGTTCCGAAATCGGTTTTGAAAGTTTTAGGTTCAACCCCTGGAGTTACTCCAGCCTCAATTTCACCTATAGTTGGATGAACCTTATAATAGCTTCCAACATACTCTCCGTCCCGATCTATAAGAACCGCAGCATTGTAGATAAGCCCATTTCTCTTTTCATACATTGGGCATACAACGTATACTCCATATTTCCTAGCTATTGGGGCAATTTTGCTAAATATTTCCCCTGGATTTTCTTCAGCAACGTTTACCATTTCTTCACTTGATAACCCAAGCATTGGCGAACATTCTGGAAAGCAGACTATATCCGGTTTATCGCATATGCATATCCTCTCCAGCAACTTAACTATTTCCCTTACATTTCCTTCGATTGTCTCTCGGATTGTGTTAGACCTACCTACGCCCGTAAAAGACACGGAGGCAACACGGACATTTCTCACGTTTATTCCCCTACATATCATAAAAAGGTCATTCTACTATATTTTATTTCGCATTTTCTAGGAAGAGAGAATTTTGTAATAAGTAACGGCGTAACCTAGGCAGTCTAAGTTAATTTAATTCTTATACACGGATTGACGGCTAAACCTCTCCTCCAGCTAACATAAGATTGAGGATGTTGAGCATATAGGGAGCCAAACCACGTTCTATCAGTCCAGCTCTGAATTAGAATTTCTTGATTCTTTGAAATATTCTTCTTGAGTAATTCGTAATCGAACCATCCACCAACCTCTATAAACTGATTCTCAATTCTTAAGTCGATAGTTACTTGATTTTCTCCAGATATAAAGTCGAGCCCCTTTAAATAATTGGAAACTGTAGACTAACTTCAAATTCTTCAGCTGTTTCACAAAGCAATCGATATAATCCATCAAAGGACGAGCTGATCTTCCATAGCAGACGCCGTTGGAGAATGCCCACCTGCCATATCCATGCCATGAATTATTGCTACAGCATACCGCACATCACTTAGCAATCTTAACTTTTAAGATCTTTAAGTGTTAAGCATTTTGCAACTTCTTCTGAATAGGCATAATTAGTTTCTATTTTTCTATTAATGAATTTGAGAATTGTAGATCCTATTGACCAATTCCATAGTTTTCGCCGCATCCTTAAAGTTTGTTTCTGGCTCCTTATCCTCTTTTATGCAGTCTATAAAGTGGCGGTTTTCATCGTAGAAGCCGTAGCACTTTATGCGGTCTCGACTAGCCGCCGCCTCAGTAGCGGTTATAACAACAGGTTCTTCTTTATTATCAGCGTAGATGACGGCCTTATCATCCGGGTTGATGAAGGCAGATATCCCCTTAGAGTGCATTTCAAATGCGTGAATGCGTTTACCAACAGCCCAATTGGTGACCAAGAAACCTACAGCTCCACTCTTGAATTTTATGAGGGCATTGAAGCTGTTATCGTATTCAGCGTAGAACTGGTTAATAACGCTGGCAACTTTTTCAACTTCGCCTCCCATCCAACGTAATGCATCTACGGCGTGGATGGCATCGCAGGTTAAAATGTCTACGGCCCCCTCATAATAGGGTAGCCATGCACCCACCATATTCTTATAAAATGTAGCCATACAGTGGATAATAGGCCCCCGCTTCTCCACAATGGCTCTCACCTCCCTCATGAGAGGTATAAAACGTCTATTGAAGCCCACCATAGTTTTACAGCCGTATTTTTCCGCAGTTAGAGCCATGTTTTTAGTCTGCTCATAAGTTATCCCAGGCGGCTTTTCAATGAAAACATTTAATTTCTGCTTTAAGCAGTAAATAACCACGTCGTAGAGTTGATGGGGTGGCATTATGACATATACGGCATCTAGACGCTCCTTAGCCACCATCTCTCTATAATCCCTATAACGGCTCTCAATTCCATATTTATCGGCAGTCGCATTCAATCGTTCCTCATTCAAATCGCAAATAGCCACTATTTCTACATCATCCATAGTGGCAAGGGAGGGATAATGAGCAAAATTAGCATGGACACCCGCACCAATCATTCCAACTCTAACTTTTTCCAAATTTAAACCTCCTATGGAAAAATAATTTGCCCATATTGATTTCATTCGTATATCTTAGATTTTTAAATTTTTTTATTCGCGTTTTCTCAACCCATGGACTGGTGTCGTTTATGAGAAACTTATTAGATGTTATGAGCCCTCCTCAGCTTAGATTTTTCTTGAGATTTATGATTTTGAGCTTAGTTTTTTGAATGATAGTAAGGTTAGAATGCCATTTAAGATTACAGGATGACATAGAGAAGGAGAATGTTGTGGTATGGTAAGATACGAAAGATGTTTTCATAGAATAAAATCTTATATACAGATACCACCGACTTTAACTGTGTATGTCTGGTAAAATGCATAATCCAAAATGGGCTCTATTCTTCGATTTCCATACGATGCCTGCGTGTCCGGATGTGGGTGCTAATTTCGACGTTGATGCGTTTGTCAACCATTTGAAGGATTGCGGTGTTGATTATGTGGTTTTTCCAGCGCGTTGCAACTTAGGTATGGCTTACTACAATACTAAGGTGGGCATTCGACATTATTCTCTTAAGTATGACTTGTTTGGAAGGTTGTCGGAGGCTTGCGCTAAAGCCGGTATACATATCTCTGCGTATATAAACTGCGGTCTCAGCCATGAGGAGGCGCTTCTACATAGGGATTGGGCTATCATCCATCCAGAGGGATACGTCTACAAACCTAATAGGATGGACCACTTCTTCAGGCAGATGTGCTACAATACACCTTACGGGGATCATCTCCTCAAAATGGTAGAGGAGGTTGTCAGCAACTACCCCATTTCCGGTCTATTTCTCGACTGTTTTTACACGGAGCCCTGTGTAGGTGTTGAATGTATACGCGAGATGAAGAAACTCGGCTATGATTGGAGGAATCCTAGGGAATTGGCGAAATACAATCATATGAAGATTATGAGAATGGCTAGGAGGATTGCGGATACTGCGAATAAGCTGAAGCCAAACCTACTGTTGTATTTTAACGGTATTCCCTATGAAGACCAGCAGGATGTTGGAACTTACATTGAAATCGAGTGTCTACCGACTGGGGGATGGGGATACGACCATTTACCGGTATACGTCCGCTATGCTAGAAACCTCGGTAAACCAGTTTTAAATATGACTGGGCGCTTCCACCGTAGCTGGGGCGATTTTGGAGGAATTAGAACAGAAGCCAGTTTAGAGTACGATTGCCTGTATGGATTAGCCAACGCTGTGCGTACAACCATAGGTGACCACTTCCACCCGCGCGGTGACATCAATAGGGCTGTGTTTAATCTTGTACGGAGGGTTTACTCTAAGCTTCAGAGATTTGAGCCGTGGTTTGATGGAGCTGAGGCTCTTACAGAGATAGCGTTGTTGGCGCCTAGGTCTACGTTTCAAGCGTGGGGTGTGGCTGAAGATAAACCGCAGTGTTTGGAGGCTGTGAAGGGTGCTACTAGAATGCTTTGCGAGTTGAAGATGCAATTTGACGTTGTGACTAGTTCAATTAACTGGAAGAAATACCGGCTTCTAATAATGCCGGATGTTGTTCTCATGGATGGTGAGACCGTTGCGAAGGTTAAGGCGCACTTAGACTCCGGCGGTCGAATTTTAGCATCTGCTTGGTCTGGTCTTGACCATGATAGGAAACGTTTTGCGTTGGGTGACGAGTGGGGTGTCGTGTTTAAAGGCGTAGACCCGTATAATCCGGCCTACCTGTTTGCATATCAGCGTTTGGCGGAGGGTTTACCCGATATGCCTATGGACTTCTACTCAGAAGGTGTTGAAGTTGAAGCGTTACCTGGAACTGAGGTTTTAGGGGAGGTGATTGCGCCGTATTATAGCCGTCACTGGGATGGTGAGCATGGCTACGTTTACAATCCACCCGATAAGAGGACTGGGCGGCCGGCTGTTACAAAGCGGGGTGCTGTAGCGTATATCTCCCGCGCCGTTTTCACCGGCTACTATAATCATGCCTCTGTACCCATGCGTCAACTAGTCTTCAATCTGCTTCAGATGCTGCTTCCAAATCCGATGGTGCGGGTTCAAGGACTACCATCCTTCGCTCGGGTTACGGTTACTAGCCAGACGAATCGACGAATGGTTCATATATTGTCCTATGTGCCGGAGCGGCGCGGCCCCAACGTCGATATGATTGAAGAGCCCATTGAGCTTAGAGATGTACAGTTGTCGCTACGCTTAGATGGACGGGAGCCCAGACGCGTCTACCTAGCACCAGACCTTAAGGAGCTGCCCTTTACAGTTGAAGATGGATACGTAAATACTGTAATACCGCTCCACTGCGGCTACTCAATGGTGGTGTTTGAAGAAGCATAACCTCGAAGCCGTCTGGTGCACAGGTTGTAGAAAATGCTTTTTAAAACGAAAGATCCAATATGACATATGGGTCTTTATGGTAAGTGAGATTCCGTTATGGGAGTTTGAAGAGAGGGTTAGAAGGGTTCAGAGGGAGCTAGACGCTAGGGGATTGGACGCTGTGATTGTTCATTCAAATGAGGCGGATTTCGCCAACGTGAGATACTTGTCCGATTACTGGCCAGCGTTTGAGTCCGCTGGGGTTGTTGTCCCCGGAGACGGCGAGCCGATATTGCTGATAGGCCCGGAAAGTGAGACCTATGCAAGGGATAGGAGTAAGATCAAGAAGATAATGAAGCTTCTCGAGTACCGTGAATCCGCCGAGCCGGAGTATCCAGGTATTAAAGTGTATAGTTTTAAAGATGTTTTCGAAGAAGCGTTGGGAGGGCGTAAGCCGAGAAGGATCGGTATTATAGGCTATGCTATTATGCCGCTACCCGTTTATGAGGGTTTAAGAAGAGCATTGCCGGAGGCTGAGATTGTGAAGGCTGATGATATTTTAAGAAATATGAGAATGGTGAAGAGTGAAAATGAGGTTCTACTGCTTAAAGAGGCCTCGAGGGTTGCTGAGATCGCTATGGAGAGGGTTTTAGATAGGATAAAGCCTGGGATGACGGAGCTTCAAGTAGTTGGAATAGCTCAAGAAGCTATGTATGAGAATGGTGCCGAAT
>Ga0209225_1001573_pt1 | contig 22167 bp, 14 predicted proteins | sample WasSprMetagenome_FD_184732 | JGI IMG/M metagenome (GOLD analysis project Ga0209225, IMG submission 184732) | Sulfidic aquatic microbial communities from Washburn Spring, Yellowstone National Park, USA - WS (SPAdes) (version 3) | ecosystem: Environmental > Aquatic > Thermal springs > Hot (42-90C)... | reverse complement strand
GCCCGCGGAGATCGAACTCTACATGCACGGTCACGTGTACCTAACCTACAGATTCAACCTGCCACCCGGCGGAAGCCAAACCCTCAAGTTCTACATCATCGCCGCACCCTCAAGCAGTGAAGCTCAAAGCATAGCCGAGCTCCTCTACAGGGACAGGCCGGCCGTAAACCCCCTGCCCGCGGAGGAGGTTCTCGCATCGATGAAGCTCTCCCGCGAGCTCGCCGACGCCGAGAAAACGATCAAAGCGTTGAACGAAACAGTTAGCGCGTTAAGCGCGGAAAGAGACCTGCTAAACTTGCAGCTCCTATCGTGCAACGCCTCCCTAACAGCGTGCAGAACCTCGCTGGGCGAGTGCAGCCAAGAAATGTACAAGTTAAAGTTCGAAAACTCCAAGCTAGCATCGGAGCTGAGCATCGTTTCCACTCAAAGGAACGTTTTAGCGGCGCTGACCGCCACCCTCGCTGCCGCAGTCCTCGCCCTACTACTAAAGCGCGAGCGCGTGTCGCTTGGAGAGAGCGAAGTTAGCACGCGCCGATAGGGGCCTGATAAGATCGAAAAAAGTTAAAGAAAGAAGAAAAACAGCGCAATGCTTGCTCGCGTGTGCTAACCCTGGCGGGGTTGGACGGTGTTTGTAAAAAACGTCAGAGTGGCAACGAAGTAGGGGGCATCCACTGATTGCACTTCAACCATTTCAGCGCGCGGCTCCGAGTAATTATTTATCGCAAAGTGTTATCACAAGATCCTACCTTTCTGCTCCGCTCGGCCCTAAGAGTCGGGAGGAACCCTAGAGGGGTAAAATCATTGCTATTTTAAACAAACAAGCGTGTACCAACGAGTATTTGCCGCGTTGAGGGAGAGACGCTTCAGGGTGCGTAGCTCTTGCAGTTGAAACAGTAGTATTTGCCAAGGCTTTTAAGGTATACGAGTTTGGAGCCACAACGTGGACATCGAGTATCCCTTAGAGAGTTACCCGCAAGGACTGGGAGCATAGAGTGCGCGCTAAGTCGAACCTGTGTGCCTATCCGAAATTGTTCTGCATGCTCTTTTTCATTAGATTTCTCCGTTAGCGTATGCACGCTTGCGGTAGCGCAGGGGGGCGTTGCTGGATCTGCGACTTTCACTCCTAATATTGCACAGTATTCGCTCCGCCTTAGGTAGTAGGGACATTTGCTGCAATCTCTACTCAACGCTAAGGACTTTATTGTCTCAAACGATCCAGCATCGGCAACCTTTAGTTGTTCCACAGGTTCTGCCAAGGCTCCTTCTGATGGCGCTTGGCATGGCGGTGCAGATGGGTTCATTACCTTCACCCCTAGGAGTGCACAGTAACCACTCCGCCGAAGGTAGTACGAGCACTTATCACAGGTTCTCCACATTGGAGCCTTTGCGCGCGCTTCTCTAGACGCACCAGCGGTTCCGCTCGTGCCAGCCTCTTCTTCCCCGCTTAAGATCTTTGCGAGGTCGAGTGGGGTCAGGCCCCAGCGATCCCTAGTGAAAGGGTTCGCTCCGTATGACAAAAGCAGGTCGACTACCTCGGCGTGCCCTCCTGCTACAGCGTAGTGAAGAGGGGTTCTACCATCTCGATCCCTAGGGTCAACGTGGGTTCCGCCCTCGAGCAGCACCTTGACGACCCCGGCGTGGCCGAGGAAGGCGGCGTAGTGGAGCGGCGTGGCGCCCGTGCCGGTCCAGGTGTTGGGGTTCGCCCCCCGCGCGAGCGCTTCTCTCACTTTCCTCGGATCCCCTTCCGCCACAGCTTTGAACAGCTCGCGCTCCGGCTTGCTCCTGAACGCTGAAGCGAGGGTGGACTTCAGCATGGACCCGAGCCTCTCGGGGTTCCTCTTGAAGGCGAGCAGGTCGAGCGGCGTCCTGCAGCAGGCGTCCAAAGCGAGCGGGTCAGCGCCGCTGTTGAGAAGAACCTGGATAACCCTCGCGTTACGCCCGTAAGCTGCGTAGTGCAAAGGTGTAAGTCCTAAATCGTCCTTCGCGTTCACGTCAGCTCCGTGCTTAATCAGCAGCTTCACGATTCTCGCGTGGCCAGCGTAGGCCGCAACGTGCAATGGCGTGCAGTTTCGGCACTCTAGCACGCTCTCTTGCGCGCGCCCAGCCACGACTACAAGGCGGCCCTCAGCCCTCGCGTTAGGGTTTACGCCCATCCCGAGCAGCTCCTCAACTCTTTTTGAGTCGCCACTGCTCACAGCTTCGAGCAGCTCCTCAAGTAAGCTCATATCTCACTAAAAGTTTTAGGCACAGATACTTATGGTTTGCACGACCACTAAGGAGGGGCTGAAAATAAAGTAGTAAGATAGCGCGCGAATCATTAAGGTATAAGTGCCAACCGAATAGCGAAATTGGGTCGGCTGCATGAGCTTTGCAAGTCTGCGCGCCAGGTTTTGCGCTATCCACGTGAAGCTCACAAGCCTCATCATGAGGCAACATTTTTCTAAACCCCGCGCGCTTAAGGAAATTATGATCTTTCGAGCTCCTTCAGCTTGGCTTCATACTCCTCCTTAAGTTTCTTATACACTTCCTCCTTAACCTCCCCCTTTTTGTACATCTCTTCCAGCGTAGCTAAGTACACTCTGTACTTTGCGGTCGCACTCCGGTCAGTAGATACTATCTGAGTCCCAGCGCCGGGCGTCTCCTGCCCCCTTGTTAACAGCTCAGTTTCTTTTTCTTCCCTCTCCCGCCACCTTTCTATCCCCTCCTGAACACCGGCTTCGATCCCACTAGAAGTCTCAGCAATTCTAACAACCGTCGCCCCTAGATCCTCTAACGCACGCGCGTAGTTGGTCTTAACCACCACGACCCCTCCCTCCTCTTCGAGGTGCATGATCCTCCCTTTCACCTCATTGGCGAACTTCATAGCCTCGCGATACGCCTCGTAAGTGTTGGCAACGATCAAGTACATACCGTTTTGGTACCTTAAAGCAACAGCATGTTTCTCGCTCAGCAACCAAACCCCAACCCCCAATGAGAGAACAGTCAGTAGCGGATGGATGATAAAAAGGAAGAACCCGATTACGATCGACAAGAGCGAGACACCCAAATAAGCGCGCGGCCCTTCCGCGATGTAAGCCCCCTCAATGTAGTATACATCCCAGCCAGCCGAAGAGAAGTGCACCATAATCCTGGAGACAGCCTCATCGGGGGGTAGGGAACTAGCTACAGCCAGCTTCCACACGGAACTATACGCACTTTACATCATATTTAAGTTTTTTGATAAAAGAAAACAAGACAAGAAGTTAGACCGCGCTTAGTGCAAACTTTAATTGTATGGCATTCGCAGGAGCGATAACGTCACCGTACTTTAGCGGCACTGGTCCCTTACCCCTAATATCTACCCCATTCACGTAGGTACCATTTCTGCTGCCCTCGTCCCATATAACGAACTGCCCGTTAACGTAGTCGTACCCGATCGTAAAGTGTCTCCTACTGATGGTATCGAGGAGTTGTGGGCTGACGAGATTTCTGAAATCGTCCCTCCCAAAGGTTTGCGGTAACGAAGTTATAGGCAGCGCGCCACCAGGCGCTTGTAGCCAGGCAGACACTGTAATAGTTCCACCGCCCGGATGCGTTATCGTGACCGTACCCGGTTGAACCGCCCTAGTTACAGTCCCTGAAGGAGTCCCTGAAGGCGGTAGAGAAGCTGGCGAAGGAGTAGGAGAGGGTACAGGAGGTACAGGAAACGAGGGTTTCCAGGTCAACCCTAAAATGCTGCCTACTAGACCTAGCACAAGCCCTAGAATCCCCAATACCGAAAAGAACGTAAATAAGCCGCCAAGTATAGATGAAATGAGCACGAGCGTTGAACCAGTCCGGACCTTTCCTGGATCACCTGAGTTGATCATAATTGCTCCATAGAGCGCTAGAATCCCGAATATCAGGCCGAGTGCCCCCAAAACTACAACCAGCGCGCCTAATCCACCACCACCCGGAATTAAACCGATTAAGGCGCCCACCGCTGCAGCCGCCAACGCGACTACAATACCAGCGATGAGTATGATTACAGAGCCAACCAGAGATAAAGCGAACGCCGCTGTAGGTTTTTCTTGGTTCATCATTTTAATAAAAAAAAGTCCTCATATAAATCATTTGCTACCAGATCGCTATGTTTCTCCAGTGCACATTTTAGGATTTGCACATAGCTTGCTATCCAGCTCGGCAGAATACAGACTTTTTATTCTATTTATTCATGTTATAAGCTTTCTTTTTACTTCTTCCAACTCTTTTACCTTTTTCTCAAGCTCGTTCAGCTTCTCGACGTACTCGCTCCTTAGTCTCTCGTACGCCGTCTCTGAGACCCTTCCCTCCGCCTTTGCAGCTTCAAGCTTCTCCAGGTACTCCCTGTATTTTCCAGCTTCCTCAGCCAGCTTCGCTAGCTCGCTCTCCAGGTACTCGAGGCTCATCACCTCTGTACCTTCACTTGCTGGCTGCACTGTTACAGTTTCCGGCTGTGCTGCAGTTGGTGGTACCGTTGGTTTAACTTCAGTTTCTTTCTTCTCCATTGAAGCTGCGGTTTTCCCGGTTAAAAGTAAACCTTTTTTAGCGATGAGGAATGCGCCACCCGCAGCAGCTGCACCCAATACTGCGATTAGCACGTAGAGGAGCGTGTAATCCTTCCTCCACAGCACGTAAACGGTTGTCGGGCTGCTAACTCGGATACGAACCCAACCAGCTGAAAGATCCTGCTCCACGATACTCCCACCTTCAACGTGGAAGCGGTCGAGCACCGTTTGGACGGGGAAGCCGAACCTCGAGCTCTCAACTTTTACAGTTACAGTTGAACCTTCATCAACCCACTCACCTTCATCAACCCAAGCTCTACCCTCACCCGGCTCTACGCGAACCCTATACTGCACCTTGTACACTTTGTAGAGCGTGAGGGGGGACTTGACCGTCACGGGGCCGCTGCTCCAACCCTGGAACACGTAGCGAGTATCGCCCGCGTACACGATGCTCTCAGCGCTCAAGCTCGAAGGGTCCAGCTGGGAACCCTCCCTAATCCAGAGCTCATCACCCCTGCAAGCCGCTGAAGGCTTACACGCCACTACAACCCTAAACCACCTTTCCCAGCTCGACTCGAGCGAGATCGGTTTATCGACGGTTAACGAGAGCTCCCTGCTCATCGAGTACAGTGCGCCGCCGGAGTACCAGCCGGTGAACACGTACTTCACGTCGCCCTCAACCCCCTCGCTTGGCTCGCTCACGCGCGCCACCTCCCCCTCCCCGAACCAGCCTTCAACCGGCGTCGCGTAGCGGGTCCTCACGCTCACCTTGAACTCCCTCCTCTGCCCGTACTCCGCCGCGATTGTCACCGGCTCGCTCAACTCGATAGTGAGCGGGTTCGAGTTGTAACCGCTGTCGCTAACCACCCACCTCGAAAACCTGTAGGCGATCCGCTCCTCCCCGCTCACCTGCTTTGAAACGCTCGGCTCCGCGTACAGCTCGTGCCGACCCGCGTCGAGCCACAGCTGGATTGGTAGCGTATACCAGCTCCCGTCCACTCTCACTCTCTCGAAACCGAGCCCCGCCTGGAAAGACGCGAGAACCTGCTTCAAGTACTCGAACGTTACGCTGCCGGAGGAGCTTACGGTTATGCTGGGGTTTCTAACCCTGTACCTAACCCCCGCGCTCACGTTAACGGTAACGGGCGAGACCGTGAGAGTGTACGAGCCCTCCTTGAGGGGGAAGTCCCGCGACTCGCCCGAGGATAGGTCGCCCAGCTTCCTCGCACCCGCGTAGACGGAAACCCTGTAGCCAGACGGGAGGCCCGAAACCCTCACATTGACGGTCATCACGGGGGACAGGTAGATGCGGTACCAGAGGGGGGCCGCGCTGTAGCTGGGGTTCTCCCAAACGGCGCTATAGTCGTCCCGCCTAGTAGCCGCCGGTTCAACCCCATACATCTTCAGGTTAGAGTACACCTCGAGCTTATCGAAAAAGCCTGTACCAGCGCTCTTGAAGACATCGAGTACGCTGAGGCAATCCAAGTCGGAATCGTAGTAGCTGGAGTCGCTGAACGCGAAAAGCACGGTAACATAGACGATCTGCCTGTTGTCGTCGGCACCGTAGCCAGTGATCGAAAGCCTCTTCAGGTTGAGCATGTAGACCAGCCTGTTGAGAAGCCCATTATAGTAGCTGTCAGGATCCGGGTCGAAGTACTTCTGGCGCCAATCGCTCCAACTAATCCCGAGGGGGTGAATGTACGCGGTCGCGTAAACACCACCCCTGCTTTCAATTCGAATAACATTCCCCAGGTAGTAGGATACCCCCTCCTGAGCGCAAACAGGGTGCGCACACGCAACGAAGAGCGAGAGGACGGCCGCTGCAATCAACAGCCGCTTAACCGCACCCCCCACCATCGGTAAAAACAATATTATCAAGTATAAATGCATTAAGGCGCCCAACGCGATCATCGCGGGTAGCAAGCTCCAACGCCAGTTCTCAGCGACACGCGAGCCTCAAACGTTCAAGAACAAAAACTAAGCGGGATAAAAAGATCGAGCACCGTTAAACCCGATTCTTCCCGTACCTACAGGCTTCAGCTCGAGCCTGCTAACCCAAGCTTCTTCTTCAACTCTTGAATTTTCGCCTCATACTCGCTCTTTAAAGCTTGGTACGCCTGCTCCGACACTCTACCTCCAGCCTTCAAATCCTCTAGCCTCTTCAAGTATTCTTCGTACTTTTCAAGCTCAGCTTTTAAGGCATCAAACGGAGCAGCTGCAACTGTAGCAGCCTTCTTGACAGGAGGTCGCGGTTGAGCAGCTTCTCCATAAGGTGGTTGCGTTGCAGCTGCTGTAGCGGCAACAGTAGTGCCTCTCCTCCGAGAAAATACAAGAAAACCCACAGCAACCACGCCGGCGATCAGGATAAACGCTAACGCGTAAGCGCGGCTGTAATCAGCCCTCCACACGGCCCTCAAAACCCTCGGCCCATCCACATACACCGAGACAACCCCTGGACCCAAGACCCTATCCTCGGGCTTCAACCCCTCCCAACCGTCAAACACGTACCTAACCAGTGGGCCACCAACCTCCGTCTCCGCCAGCCTCACCTCGGCGAAATCACCCTCACTGTACCACCCTTCTCCCTCAACATTGCCTACGTTAGATAATACTTTAACGTAGTATTGCTTTCTCCAAGCAATAACAAGTTGTACTGGCTTAGTCACATCGATTTTCACTATTGGGACTTGAGAAAGTAGCACACCCCTTTCATACCACCCTTCGAAGACATAGCGAATAGAGCTCGACTCATAAATGATTGTTTGTTCCAAACTTAAAGTTGCTGAAGAACCATCCTCATACCATCCTTTCCCAATAACAAAGGAGAAAGGAGTCTGAACATCTACATAAAACATCACCTTATAATTCACAATCCTCACACTTGGTAGTAACTTTAACAACTTTAAAGCCGCCCACGTATACTCTATATTTGGAACAAGCGATGAATTAGTTAGTGACCACCATTGAAAACCTCCGGTATCTGGATCATAGTATTCTCTGAGAAGTTCAACGATTTCTGCTTCATCGCATTCAATTTTTCCTTTTAATATCTTCATTGAAGCAAGAACATAATACATTTGTCTATAGTCGAAGTAGTAGAATTGTTTTAACCAGTTATATATTTCATCTCCTAGTTGAGGGTTAAGTTCATCCTTTCTATCTAATAGATCTAAAGTTGCCAGAGCGTAGTATAGATCCTCAGCTCCCAATGATCTATAATTTATAAGATTTTGTTTAATATAGCTAAGCATCGCCTGTATGTTAATAACATTTAAGGAGTTGAGCATCTTCAACCCTTTTACCGTAAAGTATGTGCTCCAAAGCGCAGAGGGTCCACCCCTATACCATCCAATCCCGCCATCGGGGTTTTGGCTTTCCTTTGCAAGGTTAACAAAGTAGTTCCTTTCAGTGGTAGGTGGCGCCACTCCTAGCAATGAATAGGAAAGGATGTTCATTGCTTGCACGCCCGCGCTTGGCTGCCACGCACCGCTTATCGTGTATCCCCATCGCCACCCCAGGTTCTCGCGAAGCCTGTCAACGTTTATGGTGCTTTGGGGGTCTGCTCCAATTTCAGAAAAAATCTCTAACGCAAGCAAAGTTTCGATTGGACCTCTACGGTCACTTCCTGGAGAATACCTGAAGTAGCCATCTTCTCCCTGCAAGTTTGCAACAAAAGACACTAGCTTCTTTAAGTCAAACTTTAAGGCTCTGTTAGGCGGAGCATCAGTCATGGATGGTTGCGGACCAGTCCACCAACTCTGAGACGCTTTCACGCTTAAGACGTATGTTGTCAGCTGAGCTAAAGCTCCAGTAAAATTAATTGCGATCACAAGAAGCAGGAAAAGGGAGATCCGCGCTAGGCGCATACCTATTGGAAAGGCATAGGATTTTTAAACATTTCGTCGATTAACTAAGGGCACGCGCAGCGCGCTCGCTGAGCTCCTATACCCTCCTATAGTATGCTTGCGAAAAATCAAGAAAAGAAATGTGTGCAAGAGCCCAGCGCTCCGCTAGGGTTTTACAAAGCTCCCGGCGAAGAGCGCTGCCTTGGTGTCGGGGTCTACTAGGAAGAACGCGAAGGGCCTGTCGATCTTCACAAACCTAATCTGCGAGGGCGGTGCTATGGCTGGGATCACGACCGCTGTTGCCGCCGCGGCCTCCGTGCCGTACAGGTCCACCCTGGCCCTAGCCCTGTGGAACACTTCGCCCACGTAGGCTCGCACATCCAGCATCTCCGAGAGGTCTGCCTGCATGGGGTCGAAGACTTTCCTCACCCCCATGCTCTTGAGCAGCTGGCTAAGCTCGAGTATGCCGCTGTCCACGTCGAACTTCGGGAGGAGAAGCCTAACCCTCTCGTTGTCCCTGCTCAGGAGCTCCGAGAGGATCCCCAGCAACTCCCTCTCGGAGAGGCTGCTCACGAACTCCCTCAAAGCTTGCTTCTTGGGCATAAGCGCGACGAACTTCACGCTTGTCCCATTGTAGCTGAGAGCTACCGCTACGAGCTCCTCGCTCTCGTAGACCTTCGCGGAGACTGTGCCTGAGAGGTACTCGGCCTCCACGGGGCCGTCGGGCGAGTTGAAGGTGTCGCGCGCAACTCTCTCGAAGGGCGTCGTCCAGTTCGCCTTGAAGTAGATGGTGTTCACGAGAACTACTACGGTCCGCGGGTCTAAGCGTTCTTCCTCAATGATCTTTTCGATCAATTTATTTGTCTTCTCGGAGACCCAGGAGTTTATCCTCTGCACAGCTTCGCTGAGACTGGCGAAGGAGTAGTGCTCTGCTAGGTAGTACCTGGCGAGGTTCTCCGCGTAGCTGCTCTTCACCCGGACGCTCTCCCTCACCCACAGGCTGTTGGCAATCGAGGTTTTCGCGGGAGGCTGGGCGCTCAGGAGCTTCTGGGAGCTCGACCTGAACCACTCCCTCGCTTCAGCCTGGGAGGAGAGCCCGAGGGCTCTCAGTATCTCCGCTTTGGTTTCCCCGGCTGCGCCTTCGCTCAGCATGAGCATGGCTGGATAGACGCTGAAGGGGGAAACCGCGGTGTTCTTTTCACCTAAGCCGGTGAGCAGCGAAAACTTGAGCGAGAAGGACGTGTAGGACTCCAGCGGGTCGGCTCCTGCCGCGCGCTCTCCTTCGCCGTAGTGCGATGTAACTACGGCTAGGTCTTTGTAGTCGATGTTGAAGTCATCGTTGAGGTCTGCGTACGGAGTGTACTCGGGGTCGGCGAGCGCCGCGCCGTACCTTGATACGATGATCGCGAGATCCTTGTAGTTGACTTCGCCGTCCAGGTTTACGTCTCCGAACGGGATCACGTTCAACTCTACCTTCACGGTGATATCTCCCGCGTCGGTTTTCACGGTTACGGTTCCAGTGTACGTCCCGGTGCGCGCGTCGCTCGGCACTTTGATGGATAGGCACAGGGATAGGTAGGAGGAGGGTTGCACGAAGCTGGAGGATGGGCTGGCTGAGACTGTTGTGGCGGGGAGCTCCGCCCCGTTCCCCCTGAAGCTGCTGACTTTAACCTCGTTCACTTTAGCACCTGAGAAACCGCCGTACTCGCTGAGGAGTATCGTCGTGTTCTTTTGCCTACCTTTCGCTACCGTCAGTTTGAGGCTTGAGGGTATGGCCGCGATCTGAGGTGGGAGGCGGGGCACCTCTGTCGAGAGCACCGTGAAGCCTTCCCGTCCGGTGGCGGACGTGCAGACGACTTTGACTTTGAAGCGTTTTACGGAAGTCGTGTTGATCACCATCCACTCGGGGTAAGCTTGGGGCCCGGAGTATAGAACGTTCGGGATCTCCGCGTCGATCGTTCCTTTCTCGTAGTTTAAACCTACGTGTCTGCCCGTCTCGTCGTAGAGGTGGAGGTCGAAGTCGCTCCCCGAATACGTTAAAATCAGCCTAGTTTCAGCCGTTTGCTCGGAGACCCCGAGCCTAGACTCGGCCGATTCTCCCTGGCTTAGGGAACCCTCCATAACTTTTTTCGTTTGAAGCTTGTTCATAACCTCCTGTGCAGCTGGGGAAGCCACCCGGAACATCAGGTTGCTCACCTTAATCACCTTGTTCCAGCTTAGAGAAACCCAAAGCTCCCCTAGGTACGCGTCAACTTCCCCGAGTGCTTCGACGCCCGGTACAGTGGCTTCGAGCGCGAACTCCAACTCTCCGCCAGCACTCACCTGCATCGGCTTCTCCAAAGTTTTAAAGGACATTTTCGGCATGCCGTTTTCCGGCGGAGCGTAAGCGGCGAGGGATGCTTGAATTCGCACGTCGCTGGTGGCTTTGCTTTTCACTTTCGCTACCAACCTGGCTTTGCCGGCGCTCTCCCCCTCAGGTACGGAACCCTCGGTGTTTAACACAGCGACTTCTCCGGAAGCTATCGATCGAACCCACGCGTCCGGGTTTTGGAGAGTCTCCTCGACGAAGCGGATGGTGCAGGTGTGTTGTTTCAGCAGTGATCCTAAATCGGCTGGCGCGGCCGCGATTAAGGCTACCAATGAAAGTACTGCTATGAAACGATCGCCTACGGTGTTTGTAGCAAACGAAGCGAGCCCGAAAGGCGTGTAAAGAAGTATGGTATGGGAAAAGAACTCTATGGCTAAACTAATACCTACTGTTTTTATTGCTGAAAGTATTTTAAAAGCCACCAAACCTGCTGATATAATAGTTGAAAAAATTAAACCATATATTTTTACTTCTTTTTCAGCTTTAATAAACGCTTCTGAATACTTTTCAACTGAATCGTATATGTAATTTAACGACCCAATTAGTAAGAACTCGTTTACTAGGAGGTCGGAATTCACGTACGGTACAACGCTTTCGCTGTTAACTGCCCTTCTTATAGATTCGGTAGTGTATTTTATACATTCGATAACATTTTCAAGGGGATAATTTTCTGGTAAAGTTTGAGGTAAAGAGTTAATTAATTTTGAAAATCTTTCTTCAATACTTCTTTTAATTTCAATTAATCGTAGCTTTTTCCAATCGTTAGATTCTACATCATAAACGGATATTAAGTATGTACTGTTCTCATCCCAGAGTTTATTGTAAATTATTTTTGTCAATTCTTCTATATTAGATCGGCGAGCATTTTTCTCTATATATTCGTAGAGGTATTTTAACGTCGTATAAGAGCTTAATACTTGATCTTTATTCGCTACTTTAATTTTATATTTTAAAATTTCTAAAATGCCCTTTGATATTAAGCTTGTTGGATCGCCCTCTATGAGTTTTTCGATTCCAACCGCACTTCCTAGAGCGGTGAGCGCGGCGTCCAACGTGTCATCCTTGCCGAGATCCTTGAGGTGCTTGTAGGTTTGCGCTACTATCTTTGCCAGCTTCCACGAGTAGCTGTCGAGTGCTTGGAGCGTAGCTGCGTTGTACTCCTCGAGCGCGATCTTAAGCCTTTCCGTGGATGGGAGCTCTGGCTCCGCTAGGCCGTAGGCGGTCCAGAGCTGCCTACTCTCTCCTGCTTGGAGGATTCCCAGGTCCCAGTAGAGGAGCGCGCAGCTGTCGCTTTCCGGGCTCTTCGTTTTTCCTGGCGTGTAGAACCTGGCGCCGGGCTGGACTGGGTAGTCGTAAGGGTATTGGAAGGCTCGGGACCAGTTGGCGAATACTATCATGTAGGGCGGCGTGCCCATGGTGTGGACGCCTTGCATTGTGTAGGTTGAGTCGTGGTAGTCTCTTGTGTACCACTGGTTGAAGCTCATGTTCACTCTCGTGAAGACGGTCTCTTTGACGATCACTCCAACGCCCTCGATGTAAATCGGCGAGCCGTCCTGGTCCTTGACTTGGTAGTCGAAAAGGTACCTGGCTTTAACGCTTTTAGCGGTGTTACCCTTGTTCTCTACGGTAACCGTGAATACAGCTGCGCGCCCAGAGAGCTTTATCTCCTGGGTCACCAGCAGAGGACCGGGGAGTCTCCATTTGGTAACGATGGAGTTGCCTACCACCGTGGGATTTTGCTCCACGTAATTGTTCAAAGAAGGTGTGTACTCCTTCCTGTTCGCGTAACTCACTCCATCGACCTGGATTGTGAGGTAGGAGCTCCACGCACCATCTTGAGCGAATAGAAGGTCGTCCCCTTCTCTTGTTTCCAGAGTGAATGTCCCGATGCCGTCCTCCGCGCTCGTTTCCACGTATAAGCAGAGGTAATCGTTGCACAAGGAGATCTCGGTGCCCCTAGCGTGAGTGAAAGCCTTAAGCGGGTGGGTTGGCAGCTGCGCCGACGAGGCTGCGCTTAAGAGCGGATACTCGCCTAAAAGCGAGAAAAGCGCGAGGAGTACGAGCGCAGAAGCCTTTACTTTATCGTTTGACCTCACGCTGCTTCACCCCGTGCGGAACACCGCTTGGAAAGCGTTGGGTACCGAGATTACGTCGCCGTTCCTCAGCTGGACCCAGCCCCTCCCCCTTATGTCCACCCCGTTCACGTAGGTGCCGTTCGTGCTGCCCGGATCCTGGATGTAGAAGGCGTTGCCGTACCGGATTATCTGGAACTGCCCTCCCTTCGCTCTCCTCGTGACGTAGGCGAGCTTCTCGGGTGGTAAGATACCGACGAGGTCCTCTCTACCTATCACGATCCTCGAGCCGCGCAGGCGGAGCGCCCGCCCGTCGATGAGGAGGTAGACGGCGGGCTGCGCGTAAACGTAGTACACAGCGGTGACCGCAGCAGCTGCAACCGCTGCTGTAGCCGCTATCGAGATCGCCCTCCAATCGATTCCTCCCGCCCTACCGCCTCCAACCCCGCCAACCTCCTCTTCCCCGCCTCCGCCGCCTCCTCCGCCTCGCCCCATCACCGTCACGTTCACTACCCGGTTCTCGAAAGTTATGGGGAGGTCTTTACCCGACGCGTCTGCGGCTTTGAACAGCGTAAGGTTTACGGTGAAGCTTGTTGCCCCAGGCTGAACCTCGACGGTCAATACCGCTAGGGTGGAGGGGTCGCTGACGCTCGTCTCGGGAACCCTGTAGAAGACGTAGCGCTGCACACTCGGTTTCCAGGTGACTGTCCAGTTCTTCCCGCTCTCTACGGAAACTTTAGCCATGCTGGAGGGGTAGGATACGTTGAACTCCCCGGCGTAGGTGAGCTGGGAGCCGGAGGTGATCACCAGCTTCACCTCAACTTTCTCCCCCTCGCTCGCGGTGAGCGTACGCGGCTCCAGCGAAACCTTAATCGAAGGTTGAGCTATGGCGCAGAACGAAAGCAACGTGGCTGCGAGCACCACATAAGCTACAAGCCGCATCGTATTGTTTAGGGAGGTTGAAAGATATAAAAAGCTTTCCCATCACGGTTTGCCAAAAATGTATTTGAGCTCGGAAATGCGCGCATAATGAACTCAGAGCCCCTTTGCAGCGATTTTTGCGATTGCAACTTTTCTTTCGGCCTTTATCCCTCGCATCCAAATGCTGCGAACTCCTTCGATACCGGCGATCTTTTCTGACCGCTTTTGTCTACCGCTAGCTGTGCTACTCGTTGCCACATCAGTTTACTTGCTTGGAAAGAGTTGCACGCGTGCAGCCAACCACGCCATTGTTGCTAGGGTCTTGCTGGAGGTTCCGATTGGAACTCTTAGAGGAATTGGAGAAGCAGGAGGAATTCCTAGCGAAGCCTGGGGAACTTAGACATTCGAGCCAGGTTTCTGAAAAATATTAAATTTGATAGAGGAATATAACGGCAAGGATCAAGGGACCGAGAAGGTAAGGGCAGCTAGCTTCTATACAATTTTGCGTTATTCAATATTTTTAAGTTAATGTACTTTTCTATTAGCTTCCGACTTTGAAGGTTAAGTGGAGCACTCCGGCTGGCGAGATCGTGTCACCTTCTTTTAGCTCGACCGGCCCTTTCCCCCTGATGTTGGTTCCGTTAAGGAGCGTCCCGTTGGTGCTCGAGCGGTCTTCGATGAAGAACTTCCCGGCTCTGAAGTCGTAGAATACTGTGAAGTGCTCCCTGCTGATGGCTCTCGCGAGCACGGGGTCTACGAGCTTCTCGAAATCCTTCCTCCCGAATACCTGCCGCACGCTTGTGATGGGCACGATTTTCCCGTCCCTCGTCTCGAGCCTAGCGATGTAGATCATGGTCTCCTGCGGGGGAGGCGGGGGCGCGGCAACCGGCGCGGGCGGCGCTACAGCGGGTGTAACTCGCGGGGGCGGAGGTGGGGGTACCGCCGCCGGCGGTTTCATGAGCCCGAGGTACAGCAGGAGTATGAAGGAAGCAAGGAGGAGGGCTGCGACGACCCCGTAGATCGGCTCGCGGGGCGCGAGGACTAGTAGGTACAGCGAAGCGGCTGTGGCGGCTGCGACAGCGAGGATCGCTACGACAACGCCTAAGATTTCCTCCAGAACCCTGCTCACGATTTTTACGTGAAGCACCATTATTTTAGCGTTTTGCACGCTGCGTCTGCTGCGGAAAAGCGCGATCATCACCGCGTCATTTACTCTGCTTCCATCATCGATCATTTTCCTTCTTATCAGGCATTTTAGCGTTCTCCCGAAGCCTGATGCAGCCGATACGCAAACCGCGTACTTCTGTTTTCAGGGCACACCGCACAGGCGTATTCCATAGGTGGGGTCAATAGTATTCCTCAGAAGAGGGAGAGCTGCATCTTATGTTTCCTCCCGCTCGTTCGTTACGTCGTGCCTGACTCACGCGACGTATCTTTTGCAGTTGAAGCAGTAGTACTTGCTGATGCTTTTGAGGTAGTGCACGGGGGCACCGCACCTGGGGCACCGCTTTTGAGCCTCCGCTCGCGGTGCCTGCTTAAGCGCGGGCTGCGGCAGGAGCTCGACAGCGAACTTGAACTCATCAAAAAGCTTATCTGTGAGCTCAAGCTCAAAGCTCACAGCGCAGGTGGGGTGGGGCTGTGAGAAAAAGCTTTCGCGTGAAGTTCACGGGCGTTGGCGCGCACTCTTTCACGGATAGAGCGTCCGTGGCCCTCTCGTTGAACCTCAACCTCTGCGGTAGGGAGTGGAAGTTCCACCTCTTGGCGATCGCCGGGGAGGCGGGGCCGGTTGTCGCCAGCTTCCTCGGCGCCGTCCGCTCCTCGGCGAGCCTGCTCGGCTACAGCGCGCCTGCGCCACAAGCCGATTACGCGCTTGTGGCGTACAACCCTAGCTGGCCTGAGGGCGGGCGGTACAGCCTAGCGAGGGCGCCGCGCGAGGTTCAACCATACGTGGTAGGCGACGGGGCCGAGGAGGTTGCGGAGGGCGCAGCTCTCGACGGCAAGCAGCTGGTGCTCGCTGAGCAGCCCGCGGGCCCCATCGGTAAGGAGCTTCCGGACTCCGCCGCTAAGCTCGTGGCTGAGCGCGCGGGCTCCTCGGCCGTCGGAGCCTTCGACGTGGAGGTGGAGCCGGTGCTCCTCAAAGGCTCGGTCGCGCTGGCGGTGCAGAGCGATAGGGGCCGAGTGAGGGGGAATAACGAGGATTCGGGGTTTACGGCTACCGTGAAGGTTTCCTCTCGGGGGGTTTCGAGAGTTTACAGAGTTATCGGGGTGGCGGACGGGGCCGGCGGCCACGAGTTCGGGGAGCTCGCGAGCAGCGAGGCCGTGCTCGAGCTTCTTAGCGTGCTCCTGCCCGGTCTTGCGGAAGGGGAGGAGGCCGCAGCTCTGCTGCGCGAGGGTTTCAGGGCCGCCAACGAGAGGGTTCTCGCGTTGGTGAGGGAGAGGGGGGCTACGATGGCTTCGACCATGAGCGTTGCTGTCGTGGAGGGGGCGACGGTGCACGTGGGGCACGTGGGTGACAGCAGGGTCTACATGTTGAGCAGGGGGCGCGCGCTGAGGTTGACCACCGACCACAAGCCGCCTACAGGTCCCCGCAACGTCATAACGAACGCGCTTGGGCTGCCTAGCATGTGGGTGGAGCTGCACGCCGGCGCGGAGGGCTTCAGGCTAGAGCCGGGCTCGATACTTTTGGCCGCGACGGACGGTTTGACGGAGCTTGTGAGCGACAGCGACATACTCAGGTTGGCGAGAGAGCACGCGAGAGCGCCTTCAAGCCTCTGCAGGGAGCTCATCAACCTGGCGAACAGCAGAGGGGGGTACGATAACATCACCGTGGCTGCGATGACTCAGCTAACCGGGATCCCCGCGTGAGGCGCCTGCTGTAAAAGACGGAAAGGCTTATAGGCAATCCCGCGCTAGCGTTTCCGAATGAGCTTAGCGCCGGGAACTCCCCTGCAGGGGAGGAGGGGGAGCTATAGGCTCACCGCCCTCCTCGGTAAGGGCGGGATGGGCGAGGTTTGGCTCGCCGACTCGCCCCAAGGCGCCGTCGCCATCAAGATCGCCGCAAACAACCCCACCGCGGTGGAGAAGCTCCGCTTCGAGAGCAGGATCCTTAGGGAGCTGAGACACGAGCACATCGTCGCATACTTCGATGAAGGGGAGTACAGGGGCCTGCCCTTCCTCGCGATGGAGTACGTGAAGGGCTCAAACCTCGAGCGGGTGGTTAGCGCTCCCCTCGACGAGCGGGAAGCGAAAGCCGCTGCCGTGGAGATCCTGCTGGCTCTAGACTACATCCACTCGAGGAACGTGATCCACCGGGACGTGAAACCGAAGAACGTGCTCGCCAGAGGCAACAACATATACAGCTGCGTCCTCATCGACTTCGGAACCGCAGCCTACTACAACGTCGCTGGAATTAAGGAAGCCGTGATATCGCCGGGTGGTTACACGGATCCAGAGCAGTACAGCTTCAGATCCTCGCCCCAGTCAGACATCTGGTCGGTCGGCGCCCTCCTGTTCTACCTCCTAACCGCTAAGCACCCCCAGGAAGCGCTACCGGGCTACCCCAACCGCCCGCCGCCGACGCCTATCAGCGTCCGCCGGTTCAACAGGGACGTCAGCGAAGAGCTCGAAACTGTGGTTAGGAAGGCGATGGCGTGGAACCCCTCCGACAGGTACCTGAGCGCGCGGGAGATGATAGAGGCCATCGAGGGGGTTACGCCGGCTGAAGTCGAGGAGGTGCCGGTTCTCGAGGTGATGGGCACGAGCATCAGGATCGATGCGAGCGCGCTCGTTTTCGGCCGTCTTACCGAGGGCGGAAGGGGGCGCGTTAACGTTAGGCGGGAGGGTGACGTGATATATGTTGGGGTGGAGGACCCGTACAACTGGATCTCGCGTAGGCACTTCGAGATCTTCAGGAGCGGCGGGAGGTGGTACATACGGGACCTCGGCTCGTTGAATAGAACCGCCGTCCAAACCGGAGGTAAGTTGATCGAAGTGTGGGCTGGGCGGGGGATCGAGAGCCAACCCGTTGAGCTGGGGGAGCGCGCGGTCATATACATCGCGTACGGTTCGTCGCTCAACGACCAACCCTACGTGGTAGCCACTTTCAGGTGCAAGGGAAAAACTTAAATAATACCGTTTGAAGCTTCCCTGTATGCAAAAGGCGAAAACCGCCGCTTTAGCCATAGCCTGTGCCGTTTCGCTTCTCGCGGTTTTCGCGCAAGCTGCTGTAAAGGTGTTCAACGTAACCTTCTACTTAACCAACTCTCCCGGAGGCCCTGAAACGTCAACCTTCAGGAAGGGAGAGACCGTGTACATTTACGCGAGTCCGCCCCCCGAGGGGACTACGCTAATAATCGAAGTACGCTTGATATACCCCCCTGAAGCCGGTAGAACGCCGATAACCCTCCTCCCTCGGAAAGCCGTTAAGCTAACGGGGACTACCCTTTTGGCTACGCACACGATCCAAGATACGGACCCCGAAGGCACCTACGCGGTCAGGATATCCGTGACGGATCCGGCTACAGGCGATAGCAGGGACGTGGATCTGAGCTTCGAAGCGCGTTCCCCCATACCATGGGAGCTTATAGTGCCGCTAATCGTGGTAGCTGCTGCGGGCGCCGCCGGCTTTATCGTGGTCAGGCAACGGAGGCTCAAGCAAGTCGCGCTGGTTCAAGCCGCACCACCGGGCCCAACGCCAGCTCCAGCGCCGGCTCCAAGCTTTGAGACGCAGGTCGTCCAGCCTGGCACCATAATGATCAGGGCTCCCACGGGGGAGACGATGACGTTGACCGCGGTTTTGCAGGCCGGCACTCGGAACATTCCGATCACGCGGTTGCCGCAAGTGTTTGGGCGCTCGGACTTCGTCGACGTTGCGCCGAGGGAGGTGATCAACGCGATCAGTAGGAGGCACTTCGAGATCGGTTACGATTACGCGCAAGGCACGTTCTACATCCAGGATCTGGGCAGCACCAACGGCACCTACGTGAACGGGGTGGACATTAGAGGGAAAGGGCTAGTACCTCTGAGGAATGGCGACAGGATAAATGTCGCCGGGGTTCTCGATCTAACGTTTGTATCGGCACCCGCGGGATCCGGCCAAGCGAGCGATATTTTCGCACCCAGCGGCGCTTGAAGTCGGCTAGGGTGCGCTAGATGCAACGCGGGATTGTTTTTCTTTCCTTAATTGTCATTGCAGCGCTGCTTGCGGTAGCTTTCGGCTCCGCGCTAGCGACGGCTGAATCAGGGAAAACCGGTACCGATGAGCTTCGCGTTGAAGTGGAGCCCGAAAGTAAAAAAGCGTTGAGAGGTGAAAGCTACACTATCAATGTCACAGTCTACGCAGAAAAGCCCGCGAACATTTCTATTTCCTTTAATACTAAGGAAAGCGAGGAGATGCTTGAAGTTCGCCCCTTAGAAAACAATATTGTTAATGTAACCTTAGGCTCAGGAGAAAATAGAACTTTTAAGTTTAATGTTACCGTAAAGCGAACTGCATATGGTAATTTAACGGTTGACTTTTTATTAAAAAGCAACATTACACAACGCAAGATAACTCATAAGGTTGAAGTTTTAGCAGCTCGTAACGCAATATTAAATTTAACGAAGAAACTAGCTAACCAAAAAGTTAGCATTCGTGTAAGCTGCGATAAGTTAAAGAATTATACTCTTGTCACTAATAAAGCAGATGAAGATGGTTTAATTCAAATTTCGGAAATTCCCGCTTTTGGTAGAGCATGTAATTTGACTGTAATTCTTAGGACAAAGCTTGGTGCTTTCCTGGTAAATGAGTCCATAGGCATAGATCTTGAGAAGTTACCTAACAGCGTCATATATCCTGGATACTTGGTTAACACCTCTTTATATGTACTAGCTCCTGATGGGCAAATCTTGAAAGCTAAAAATATTTTTATAAATATTACAGTGAATGGTAATATCGATTCTTTTAACCTTATTGAGAAAAAAACATTTTTGTTTGGGCTTTCGGAAAGGGGGGAGAGTCAGCGCATCAACGTAACCGTATGGATCGCAGCTGTTAAGCATGGGCGTTACTTATTGAATGCTGCACAGATAGAGGTGAGGAGGGGGGATCGCACCGTAGAGGTAGATGTGAGAGGGGGAAAGTGTTCGAAGAGCGACAATACGCTCAACGTAAATGTCACTGTGCCTGCAAGTAAGACCATGTTTAATCTTTACTATTTCGATGAAAAGGGCGCTAGGAGACCGCTTACCAGCGGGGTTGTTCGTCTAGTTAAGGTGGAAGTGCCGCTTGTGTACAATGCTTCTGCGATGATTTTCGAAAGGGGGGTGATTAAAGGGGTTGGAGAGAGAGCCGTTATCGTCAGGGAGTACAACGGTACTCCCGTGTCAATCAACGTTACAATCGACTTCGCAGGAGAGACGCTTGCTTGCGGTAGCGTAAGTCTCGTCAACAATATCACTTTCAAGTGCGGCGGCTTGGAAGCACGCCTCTTCTTGGACGGGGGAGAGGCAGCGATCGTTATCGATACGTTGTCGAGCTCGCTACGCGGTCGGGTCGAGTTCGATAACGTGGTTCAGCGGGTTCTCTACTGGGGTACTGTCAGGCTTTACGGTGTGCCAAAGGACGCTTCAGGGGAGCTGAAGCTGGGCTCCACTAGCATACCTTTCAAGTGTGTAAGTAGGCAAATAGGGGACCGCTACGTGTGCGAGGGTGAGGTTTTCCTTTGGCCTTTGGCGTTTTGGCCTATTCAACCTGAGGTTACCGGGGAGCTTCGGGTTGATGGTGAAACGTACCGCCTAGAGGTGAAGGTGGCGAGGGTTTACGCTGGGGTTTGGGGTCTCGCTCTGGTGGCGCTCGCGGTGGTTGTCGCGGTTGTAGTGATTCTGGTTAGACGCCCGTCGGGTCGCCAGCCTCACGAAAGACTTGTAATCTACGATGAGCACTACGATCTCGGGTGACCGACGTGAGCGCCCTCTCGGAGCTGGAGGCGGAGGTTTTATCGGCGTTGAAAAGCATCTCTAAGGGTTCTAGAGCGGAGTTTGACCTTGAGGAGCTCGCCGCCCGAGTTGCCGGGAGGGTTGGCGGGACGGTCAACATCACTCCCGAGGCACTGGAAAGCGTGCTTTTAGTACTTGAACAGAAAGGGTATCTGAAGATAACGAAAGTACCTCCTGAATCTAAGATTATTAAAGAGAAATTGAAAGAAAAGGTGAAGGAGCTGAATGCAGCATTTATCTCGGGTAAGCTCGACCCCCCCAGCTACGCGGCGCAGCTTAGTGAGATAACTTCCAAGTGCCCCTCGCTGGCTGTACGCCCGCTCACCCCGGCGAGTTTTTCAGACGCGCTGAGGAGCCTGATGCTCTTGCTGAGAAGCTTGGAGAGGTTGGAAAGCGTGCCGGGGGGGAGTGGGGCGAAGGAAGGGCTGAAGAAGGAGTATGTGGCGAAAGTGGAGGAGCTCTTAAAGGAGATGTCGAGCCTAATGGAGGAGGCAAAGAGCGTCGCTGAGCATCTCTTGGGTCTTTACCGGGAGCTCGAGCGGAGGCTCGAGACCATAAGGTTGGATGAGCAAGTGAGGGGGGTGGATAGGAGCGTTGAGCGCGCGGCTTTGCAGGAGAGGATGCAGGAGGTCGCGAAGGAGCTGGAGGCCGTGAGGAGGTGGGTGCTCGGAGCGTCAGCGGATCCCGTTAAGCTTGAGCAGCTTAAGAAGAGGTTGAGCGAGCTTGAGGCGGAGCGCGAGCTCCTCGAAGTCCGATTGTTGATCGAGGGTCGGAGAGATCTGCAGGAGGCATTGGATAGGCTGGTTAGAGAGATCGCGCAGCTTCGGGTGGAGGTGGAACGGGCTTCCATCGAGTCGAAGCCCGTAGACGCGATAGCGGAAAGCGCTAGGGTACTGCGCGAGAGAGGCCTTCTGCCGGATCATTTATACAACGTAATGGCATCTCTTCTTAAGGAACTAAAAATATTCGAGATGATGACTGAAAAGAGCTAGGTTTAGATTCATAGCCTAAGGATCCCTCATCGCGGTTCACGTGCTAGCACGCAGAGAGCTTCGAGGTGCGCTGTTGCTGGAAAGAGCTGATGTTCAGCGAGATGAATGCAAAGTGACGCGCTCAACCAAACGTTTTTGTAAAGCGATGGTAGGGCATCTGTTCCTATTAGCTATTAAGGATCTACCATCTGAAAAGCGTGAGGCGTGGGCATCACACCTTAGAGGGTCCATTTGTCTTACCCTTGCTGGACTCTCATCCGTAGCGCCATGGGAAGCTATTTATATTGCGTATTGCAAATCGCCATACAAGGGATGCAGATGGCGGTGATTACGGTTAGGGTTCCTCGGGAGTTGAAGGAGGCGATGGACAAGCTCGATGTAAACTGGAGTGAGGAGATAAGGAGGTTCATAGCCCGCCGCGTGGACGAGGAGCTGAGGAGGAGGAGGCTCGAAGAGGCTATCGCCATTTTAAGGGGGACGGGGGGCGTC
>Ga0209225_1001571_pt1 | contig 22217 bp, 22 predicted proteins | sample WasSprMetagenome_FD_184732 | JGI IMG/M metagenome (GOLD analysis project Ga0209225, IMG submission 184732) | Sulfidic aquatic microbial communities from Washburn Spring, Yellowstone National Park, USA - WS (SPAdes) (version 3) | ecosystem: Environmental > Aquatic > Thermal springs > Hot (42-90C)... | reverse complement strand
TAGAATGTAGCACCACTCCAAACCGGGGAATGCAAACCTTTAGACCTGGAGGTTTCTTCGGCGGATTTAATCAAACTTTTGTGGACGAGACTATAGTGAATGAGATACGCTCTATTAATGTTAGCGGCGTTATGGCTGTTAAGGAAGTTATACCATTCCTTGAAAAATCCTCAAGCGAAAACATTTCAGAAACCATAAACACTCCATGGGGAAGCCGCACAGTTTATAGGCCAGCCTATACGATAATGGGCGTTTGCCTTAACGCCACCATAATCGCTAACCATCCAATATTGCCAACGAATATAACTGCTGGAGAAAACCTATCTGAAGGCGACAGCGGTTTCATCCTTATAAGTTCAAATCTAACCAGCTATTTTGGAGCCAATGTCGGCGACGCTGTGAAGATTAACGGCGAACCTTTCGTAGTAAAGGGGATTTTTGAATCCTCAAGCCAGCCGAGAACTGTTTACATGAACATTTCAGACGCTCAAAGAGTCACGGGTCTAGCTGGGAAAATCAGTAGGCTATATGTTTATGTAAGTGATGTTTCTCTTGCAACGCAGGTCGCCGACGTAATAAAGACCATGTATCCCGAACTTTACGTAACGACTTATCAAGACCGTTTAGAAAACTTGCAACGCATGCAAGAAATGTATACGCAGACATTAAGCAACGCCGAATCCTCTATTGCACAAGCACAAGCAACTGCTACCCAGATAATCATTGTTGCAGTTGCAGCGGCGGCACTCATAGTCTTTTTTGTGATGCTCTATTCGGTTCGTGAAAGGACTAGGGAGATTGGCATTTTGAAGGCCATAGGCTTCAGCAACTGGAACGTTATGAGCCAATTCATGATTGAAGGTATGCTGATAGGTTTGATTGGTGGAGTGGCGGAGTATTAATAGGGAGCATAGCTGCACCATTCTTCTCTTCGTTTCTGCTTCCCCAGCTAAATCTTTTTGGCGGTACTCATCGATTTCAGCGCCCATTCCAAACACAATATCCCGGCATTATTGGAACGCAAAGCTACAGCACAGTTGCATTGACCCCGCAGCTTATTTTATTGACACTCTGCGCAGCCGCAATTTTAGCCGCTTTAGGGAGCTTATACCCCGCTTGGAGGGCTTCAAAAATATCGCCAATCGAGGCGTTGAGGTATGAGTGAGCTTGTTTTAGAAACAGAAAAACTTGACAAAATCTATAAGCTTGGCGGCCGCATTATCCGAGCCCTTTCAGATATAAACTTGAAAGTGAAAAGGGGAGACTTTGTTTCCATTATGGGGCCTTCTGGCTCCGGCAAAACTACATTACTCAACGTTTTAGGCTGCCTTGATAGACCAACTAGCGGAAAAGTGATTCTCGACGGCGTAGACGTTACCGTCTTGCCCGAAAAAGAGCTTTACAAAATTAGGCGATATAAGGTTGGCTTCGTCTTTCAAACATTCAACTTACTTCCATATTTAAGTGCGTTGGAAAACGTTGAGCTTTCCATGGAGGGCACAGGAAAATCAAAAAGAGAAATCCGTGAAAGAGCCAGAGAGCTTTTAAAGCTTGTGGGCTTAGCCGAAAGAGAGGACCATAAACCGCTCAGGTTAAGTGCTGGAGAACAGCAAAGAGTCGCGATTGCAAGGGCTCTAGCAAACAACCCATCTATTGTTTTGGCAGACGAGCCTACAGGCAACTTGGATGCCAAAACAAAATATGAAATAGTCAGGCTTTTAGGTAAGCTAAACGCTGAGCAGGGAACAACCATCGTGATGGTTACCCACGACGGCGCCATAGCCTCACACGCGCGTAGAGTGCTCTTTCTCAGCGACGGAAAACTTCTTGCAAAAGAAAAAATGGGGCTGCTGGCGAAGGAAAAACTCGTGTGTCCTGCTTGCGGCATGGAAATTCAAGCAGATCACGCTTTCTGTCCCCATTGTGGTAGAAAACTGTAAAAAGGAGATGAGATCCCGTGGAGAATGCGCAAAAGTTCAGCGTGAAAGGCTTTTCGGCAATTCTCTTGGCTGCAACAGTCGCGATAAGTTTAGTTGCAGGAGGGTTAGCAGTTTATTTGCTGGGTAGTTTACCGATGTCAGAAAGAATCAAAAATTTAGAAGATGAACTGTCAACCCTTAAACAGCAAACTTCGAATCTCCAAACTACACAAACCATTGTAAACAATACATATATTCTCGGCGGAAACATCTCACTTTCAGACTTGTATGAAAAGGTCAAAGACTCCGTTGTTATCGTTCGTGGAGTAATAGTGCAATATGACATTTTCGGCCGTCCATACTACACTCAAGTGCAAGGTTCAGGGTTCGTTTATAATTTCTCAAGACAGATGGTTGTGATCACAAACTATCACGTGATTGAAGACACAGTCAACTTGACTGTTACATTTATTGATGGAAATGAGTATGCAGCAACCGTTCTCGGTTCAGACCACTACGCGGACCTGGCTGTACTTTCAGTAAACGCCCCCTCATACGAGTTTAAACCCCTCGAAGTTGTCAGTTCATCAACATTAAAAGTTGGCGACATCGTTGTGGCTGTGGGCAACCCATATGGGTTAGCGGGTTCCATGAGCATTGGCATAGTTAGCGCCCTTGGCAGAACAATAACCGAGGAGAAGACTGGCGGATACCCAATAGCCAACGTCATACAAATAACTGCTCCACTTAACCCTGGCAATTCTGGAGGACCCCTCCTAAACCTTCAGGGGCAAGTGATTGGCATAACAACGGCTATAGTAAGCGACTCTCAAGGACTAGGCTTTGCAATTCCCTCAAACACCATACTAAAGGAGATAGAGTTGCTAGTGACAAAGGGGTATTATGATAGACACCCGTGGCTTGGCGCGTATGGAGTGGATATGACTTATGAAATAGCCAAGGTCATGAATGTAAACGTTACATACGGCTGGCTTATAACCAACGTTGTTGAAGGCGGACCGGCGGCAAATGCGGGGCTTAGGGGAGGAACGAAGCTTGTGCTTATTGCCGGAATACGTAACCATCGGCGGCGACATCATAATAGCCATAAACAGCATGCGGATAACAAGCATAGACACGCTTTCAGCATACCTTGAAGAAAACACCGTGCCTGGGCAGACAATAGAGGTAACAGTAATAAGGAGTGACCAAAAGCTCACCGTTACAGTAACCCTTGGATCTCGCCCTTAACTTTGCCCATCCCACTGTTTTAGCCTTTTTATGGTTAGGCTTAAATCTATGAATGGAAATTCTATCCATTTCAAAACTGGGGGGAAATAAACGCAAAAACCTGTAATCGTGGTTCATGGCGGTGCCGGGAACTGGCAGCCTGAACGCGTTAACCCCGGACTTGAGGGCGTTAAAAGGGCGGCTAAAACGGGTTTTGACATACTTAAGCGTGGTGGAAGCGCCTTGGACACTGTTGTTGAGGCTGTGGCTGTCATGGAGGATGATGGCGCCTTTAACGCTGGTTATGGTTCAAGCCTTACTATAGAAAGAACCGTGGAAATGGAAGCCTCTGTCATGGATGGAAAAACCCTAAGAGCTGGCGCCGCCGGGCTTCTGAGGGATATTAGGAATCCTGTGAGACTGGCGCGAATAGTTATGGAGAAGACAGACCACGTCTTCATCGTCGGCGAGGGCGCTGAAAAACTCGCAAAAATGTTCAATGTTGAAAGGCGGAATCCACTTACAGAGCTCCGCCTAAAATATTATGAGCAGGCGAAGCAAGCTCTTTTAGATGGTAAGTTTGAACTGCCGAAACTTGCGGAGCTTGTTAAAAGCCACCCGGAGTTTTTCAATTTAGAAACTGTTGGCGCTGTCGCCCTAGATGCTGATGGGAATGTGGCGGCTGCAACATCCACAGGCGGTTTTCCATTAAAAATTCCTGGAAGGATTGGCGACTCCCCACTAATTGGCTGCGGTACCTATGCCGACAATAGAAGCGGGGCTTGTTCAGCCACTGGTGTTGGCGAAATTGCCATTAGGCTTGTTTTGGCGAAAACCGTTTGCAACTATATGGAGAGCGGTAAAACCGCCCAGGAGGCTGTTGAAGCTGCCATAAGGCTTGTTAATGAGCGGATGGCTGGAACCTACAACTCTATGGGCTTAATTGCCGTGAACACTCGTGGCGAAATTGGGGCTGCCCACAACTCAAAACACTTGTGCTGGGCTTACCTTAAGCCTGGAATGACAGAGCCTGAAGCTGCCCTAACGGCAAAAATTCTGAAGTAAATCTTTTAAAACCGTGGTGGGCCATCAAGGACTATTCTCGACAGCAGTCGAATGAAAATGTTTAAAGCAGTCTGTTGATGCTCTCACTATGCATAACCCATGGTTAAGGAGGTGAAAAAGGTGTTTGAGGAAGAAGAGGAATGGGAAGAGGAAGACTGGGAAGAAGAGGAATGGGAAGAAGAAGAGTGGTGAAAGTTTCCAACATTTCATGGTTTCCACACTTTCTTTTTAATCCGAAAAGGTTTTTAGCACCCGTATACTCTGATTTTAAGGCTCATATTTATGGCTTAAAACTCATAATTGGTAGTTGTTGGTAAACCATGACCCGCGTAGCAGTGCTAGATTCAGACAAGTGCAGACCGAAACGTTGCGGAAAACAGTGTTACCACTTTTGTCCAATGGTTAGAAGCCGTGTAGAGGCAATCCGCTTCGAAAACGATAAACCACTAATTGTTGAGTCCCTATGCTCCGGATGTGGAATATGTGTTAAAAAATGCCCTTTTAACGCAGTCTCCATAGTCAATCTTCCAGACGAGCTGGAAAAGGAGTGCAGCCACAGGTTCGGACCAAACACCTTCAAGCTTTATAGGCTTCCCACACCTTCGCCAGGCACTGTTTTGGGGCTACTTGGGAAAAACGGGATAGGAAAGACAACAACCCTTAAGATACTCTCTGGAGAGGTTAAGCCCAACCTTGGGAATTACGAGAACCCCCCGGAATGGAGCGACATTATAAGATATTTTAGGGGTTCAGTTTTACAAGAGTATTTCCAACAGATGAGCGAGGGCAAACTTAAAGTTGTGCATAAACCCCAATATGTCGACAAAATTGCAAGGGCTGTTTCGGGAAGGGTTGGAGAACTCCTCCAAAAAGTGGATGAACGCGGCATACTTGAGGAGGTTGCAAAAAAGCTTGAGTTGAAAAGCGTCTGGGATAGGCCGCTCGAAGCCCTAAGCGGAGGCGAACTGCAAAGGGTTGCCGTTGCAGCCGCCATTTGCCGGAAAGCCGACGTTTACCTTTTCGATGAGCCTTCAAGCTATCTTGACGTTAAACAAAGGCTGGAAGTAGCCAGGGCCATAAGAAGCTTAAAAACGGAGGGCAAAATTGTTGTTGTGGCGGAACACGACCTTGCAATAATCGATTACCTTTCAGACCAGATATGCCTCTTTTACGGCGAGGCTGGCGTTTATGGAATAGTCTCCCACGTGCACGGCGTTAGAACTGGCATAAATATATACCTTCAAGGCTATATCCCAGACGAGAACATCCGCTTCAGAAAAGAAGCCATAATATTCCATGAAAAGCCTCCAACAATAAGCCATGGCGCAGGGGAAACCCTCCTAAAATGGGATAGGCTGGAAAAATCATATGAAGGCTTCAAGCTTGTTGCCCATCCAGGCGAAATCAGAAAAGGCGAAATAATAGGGATTCTTGGACCAAACGGCATTGGAAAAACAACCTTTGTTAAAATTTTGGCTGGCTTGGAGAAAACCGACGATGGGAAGGAGTTTAAGGAGTTGGCTGTAAGCTATAAGCCCCAGTATATTTCGGCCGAATACGAGGGAACAGTGCAAGAACTCTTAACAAGCATAGCTAAAGAAGACTTCACATCAGGCTGGTACAAGGCTGAAATTCTCCAACCACTGGGCATAACACCCCTTCTGGAGAGGAACATAGCCGAACTAAGCGGGGGTGAACTGCAGAAGGTCGCCATAGCCTCATGCCTATCCAGAAAGGCTGAGCTTTACTTGCTGGACGAGCCCAGCGCCTACTTGGACGTTGAGGAAAGGCTTAACATGGCTAGAACCATACGTAGGGTAATCGAGGCGAGAAACACCACAGCCTTCGTTGTTGAGCATGATGTTGTCGCCCAAGACTTCATTGCAGACCGTTTAATGGTTTTCACAGGCGAGCCTGGAATAAGGGGGTTAGCCAACCCGCCTACAAGCCTAAGGGATGGGATGAACGCCTTCCTAAAAGAGATGAATGTAACCTTCAGAAGAGACCCCATCACCAAGAGACCACGGGTTAACAAGGAAAGCTCAAAACTGGACAAATATCAGAAGGAGATAGGCGAATACTATTATGTTAGGCACGCTGCCATAACAGAAGAGGATTAGGCATGGCTGAAATTGGCAAAACAGAGCAGGCACTGCTAAAAGAGGCGGCAAAAGCCTTAAAGAACGCTTATGTACTCTGGGGTTTCGGTGTTGGTGCAGCTGTTCTGGCAGAAGATGGGAAGGTTTATGGCGGTTGCAATGTGGAAAGTTGGGTTTCGGGGCTGGGCATTTGTGCCGAGAGAAACGCCATAAACCACGCTGTCTTGCATGGGAACAAGAAGATCATGGAAGTAGCCGTTGTGACGGATGCTGAAAACGAGGGTATAATAAAACCTTGTGGTGCATGCCTCCAATATATTTCTGATTTTGCTGAAAGTCCCGAAATTAAAATTGTTATGGCAAAAGTTGAAAAAGCCAAAGTGCTGTTTGAAACGGTTAAGGTAAAGACGCTGAAGGAGCTTTTCCCAGAACCCTTTAAGAAATGAGCAGTTCGCCACAAAAGGCATAGTTAAATTAATGTGGATGCCGTGCACACATAGTTTAAAGTGCTTCAATGTGATGAGGTGACTGGTGGAGGCTAGCGTGGCTCAGGTAACCTTCGAAGAGATAAGTGCATCAGACTTCTTCTATAGAAACCGCGATATAGCTGGATTCACAAACCCCACGAGAGCCATTTTCGCAGCCATCCGAGAACTTGTGGAAAACTCTTTGGACGCTGCTGAAAGCCTAAAAATCCCTCCCGAAATCTATGTAAGGCTTTCTTTTGAAGGCGAGGCAAGCAAGGAAACCCAAATTTACAAGTTGAGGGTTGAAGACAACGGCTGCGGTGTGCCGCCGAGGCATATCCCATCAGCTTTCGGACAAGTGCTTTTCGGTTCAAAGTACAAGCTGAAACAGCAGAGGGGCACCTTCGGTTTAGGCGGAAAAATGGCTATTTTGTATGGGCAGATAACAACTCACCAGCCAGCCACCATAATCTCCAGCACTGGCATGTCAAGGATTTACATGTACCGGCTTATGATTGACATTCAACGGAACCGCCCAATAATCCTTGATAGGAAAATTTTCCTAAACAAGGAGGGCTGGCGAGGCACAATTGTCGAGTTCAGCCTTGAAGGCGACTATTTGAGGGCTATGCCAAAAATCCTAGAATATTTTAAGCAGACTGCCATGGTGAACCCCTACGCTAACTTAACATTTGTTGATCCTAAAGGAAGGCTGTACAAGTTTACCAGGGCAACCACTGTTATGCCAGATCCGCCCAAGGAGACTTTGCCCCACCCATACGGCGTTGACGTGGAGCTTCTCCAACGTTTAATACAGGTTACGCCCTACAACAATATGCTTGAGTTTCTAAAAAACCACTTCCACCGCGTTGGCGAAATAACAGCCAGAAAATTCTTAGAGTTCAGCGGCATAAGCCCCTCCAAAAACCCGAAGAAGCTCTCCCACGAGGAAATTGTCCGGCTTATGCACATGCTGAAAAAGTTTAAGGAGTTTCTCCCACCAGACGCAAACTGTCTATCGCCCTTAGGCGAGGAACTGCTGAAAACAGGCGTATTAAAGGAGCTTAAACCAGAGTTTGTGGCGGTTCACCAACGGAAACCAGCCACTTATGCTGGACACCCATTTATTGTCGAAGTTGCAGTAGCCTATGGTGGGGAAATCCCCCAGAAAGGCGGATTCCTAATCTACCGCTTCGCCAATAGGATTCCACTGCTTTATGATGAGGCAAGCGACGTTTCAGTCAAAGTTATCAATGATATGAACTGGCGGCGCTACAAGGTTACGCCAGACATGCCCATAGCCATAGTTGTCCACATTTGCAGCACAAAGGTTCCATACAAAACCGTTGGGAAAGAGTTCATTGCCGACAGACCAGAGGTTAGGCGGGAAATAGCCAACGGCTTAAGGGAAGTGGCACGCCAACTCCAACGCTTCTTAACAAAACGAGAGCACGTGGACAGGGAACGTAAGAGACTTGGGGTTTTCAGCAAGTACCTGCCTAGAATAGCCGAGTTTTCAACAAAGCTAGCTGGTAAGGAGAAGCCCCCAGATATTGAGAAACTTTTAAGGAGTGTGAGAAGGTTTGGAGCCGAAGGAGTATAAAAGCAGCAGCATAATGGAGAGAAGAAAAGAGGTTTTAGCAAGTCTTCAAAATTTTGGAATAAAAATCTATGAGCAAATTGATAGGGGATATTTTCCATCCATAGAGATGCCGGGCCGCTCAACAGAAAACATTTACTACGACCCAAAGTTCCGCCAGTTCATTTTAGGCGATAAACGAGTTAGGCGGAGCGCCCGAAACATCCGCCACCTTAAACCCTTCGCCCAACTGGTTTGGACCGCGCTTTTCTCCTATGAACTTACAAGCCAAAGGAAGACATCCACCCTCAGAGACGTTTACTATTCGGCTCAAGCCTATGAAATGACCTTCAAAGACCAGCAGGAATCCAACAACATAATAACAGATCTGGAAACGGTGCTGGGCTTTTCCCGTGAAGATTTCAACATTTTTCCAGAAGAGCGTTCCGCAGTCTTTGGAGACCTGACAATCCGATACACTGTGCCGGGCTATGAGGGTAAAACCCTAAACTTGACTTCTCACCCAGACGGTGTCATGATTGGGCCAGCCTTGACGTCTGCCGACTTTGTGGAAACATCCGCAGACAAGGTCATAGCCATAGAGAAGGGCGGACTATTCACTCGCTTTATTGAGGAGAACGTGCACAAGAAGTTTAACGCCATACTTGTGCTTACAGCGGGTCAAGCACCAAGGGCAACCCGCCACTTCATTAGGCGTCTAAACCGTGAACTCAAATTGCCCGTCTATATTTTCACGGACGGCGACCCATGGGGAATGCACATAGCCATGGTTATAATCTCCGGTTCAGCGAACGCAGCCCACCTAAGGGATTTGACAACTCCGGACGCTAAATGGAGCGGCGTTTGGGCAACAGACATCGTCAACTATAAGCTGCCTACAGACCCGCTGGACGAAATTGACATGAAAAGGCTTTACGAACTGCAAAAAGACCCCCGGTATAAAGAAGACCCTCTTTGGCAGAGGGAAATAAAAACTTTCATGAAAATCAAGCGCAAAGCAGAACAAGAAGCCTTCAGCAGATACGGCCTAACCTACATTGTTGACGAGTACTTGCCAGCAAAACTTGAAGAAACGAAATAGCCCTGAGGGGAAATTTAAAATAACCCTTTCAATGTTTATGTAAAAGGCACGTTATAACCATGAGGCTTTAAAATGAGCGAAGAAGGCGGCTTCGGAATAGCAGCGGCAGAAAAATTCTTCGGACTAATTCTAATAATAGTTGGGGCTTTAGCCACCTACTACACGTTAACAAGCAACGAAACCCTAGGCGTCTACACCGGTTTTTTCAGCTTCTTAAGCGTTGTTTTGCTCGCTTTAGGAATATTCCTCATAATAGCCAAGGCGGAATAGCTCGCCTTTTAAAACAGCATTTATTTAGAGAATGGTTTATTAGTTTGGTAGGTGGTTGCTGTCGCTGTTTGCATAGGGAAGATTTGCCATGTCGCTTCGTCAACCCATTGTCTGTGTTCTTGGTCATGTGGATACTGGCAAGACTCTTCTTTTGGATAAGATTCGTAAAACAAGTGTTCAAGCCCGCGAGGCTGGGGGCATAACCCAACATATTGGCGCAAGTTTTTTTCCAGTTGAAACCTTGAAGCAGATGATTGGTCCCCTTCTTTCAACTATTAAGGGTGAGATTGAGATTCCAGGACTACTTGTTATTGATACGCCTGGGCATGAAGCTTTCACCAATTTGCGGAAGCGGGGCGGAAGCGTAGCTGACATAGCAATCCTTGTAATTGATATTCTTCGCGGTTTTGAGGCTCAGACTTATGAGTGTATTGAGATTTTGAAGGCTCGGAAGACGCCTTTCCTTGTGGCTGCCAATAAGATTGACCGCATTCCAGGCTGGAATTCCTATCCGGACACGCCTTTTCTAAAGGCTTATCAGCTTCAGGACAAGTATGTGCAGGAGGATTTGGACAACCGCCTATACGAGATTATTGGCACTTTTTCCCGTTTGGGTTTTAGGGCTGACCGCTTCGACCGCATAAAAGACTTCACGCGAACAGTGGCGATCGTGCCTACAAGCGCTAAAACAGGCGAGGGCATAACAGAGCTTCTGGTTGTTCTTGTGGGTTTGACGCAGCAATATCTTAAGAAGCGTTTGCAGACAACGGCTGGACCGGCACGCGGCACTGTTTTGGAGGTTAAGGAGGAGCCCGGACTTGGATTAACGCTTAACACAATAATTTATGATGGAACACTGCGAAAAGACGACTTAATAGTTGTTGGCGGCAAGGAGAAGCCCATAATAACCCGTGTGAGGGCTATTCTGGTGCCAAAACCACTTGACGAAATTAGAGATCCAAGGGACAAGTTTTCCTCTGTGGATTCTGTCACTGCAGCGGCTGGGGTTAAGATTGTTGCTCCAGACTTGGAAGGGGCATTGGCTGGCGCGCCCTTGTATGCTGTTGGGGATGGCGAAGATCCGGAAAAGTATGTTAGGCTTGTTTCTGAAGAGATTGAGAAGATTAGAATTACGACGGATGTGGATGGCGTTGTTTTGAAGGCTGACACTTTGGGTTCTCTGGAGGCTATAGCTGAAAACCTAAAGCGGAACGGCGTGCCCATCCGTTTGGCGGATGTTGGCGACGTTTCAAAGCGGGATGTTACCGAAGCCGCCATAGTGAAGGAACATGAACCCTTCTACGGAGCCATTTTAGCCTTCAACGTTAAAGTCTTGCCAGATGCTGAGGAAGAAGCAAAAAACTTTAGCGTCCAAATCTTTAAGGAAAAAATAATCTACCATCTGATAGACAATTATCTTTCTTGGCTTAAAACCCAAAGAGAAGCCAAAATTGAAGCTGAATTCGAAAAAATGGTCAAACCCGGAAAAATCCAAATTTTGGAGGGCTATGTTTTCAGAAGAGCCAAACCAGCCATAGTAGGCGTTGAAGTCTTGGCCGGGAGAATAAAGCCAAAAACAAGCCTAATAAGGGCTGAGGACGGCGAAGAGGTTGGCGAAATACAGCAAATCCAGGAGAAGGGAAAAGCCCTACCTGAAGCGAAACAGGGTATGCAAGTGGCCATAAGCCTAGACAAGCCCATGGTTGGGAGGCATATATTTGAAAAAGACATATTGTATGTGAAAGTGCCAGAGCAACACGCCAAGGCTTTGTTGAAAAACTTTATGGATAAGCTTTCACCAGAAGAGCAGGAAGCCCTAAACGAGTACGTCAGTCTCATGCGAAAGAAAATGCCTTTCTGGGCAGCTTAAAGCCAGCCGTTGACCCTTTCAATGGTTATGCTTTTCTTTTTCCAATCCAGTAGAATGTGGCGGCTAAAGCCCAGCATATTATCGTGCTGACTGGTGTGAAACTGCAGTGCGCGTAATAGCCCAGCAGGGAGGGTTTGCTTGCACTCGCCGGCACCAACGTGACAATTCCCAGTATTATGAATATGGCTGTGAGAGCCCACCAATACCATTTCATTTCACTGACACCTTTCAAAAGGTTTGCATGCTTCAAAATAAAAGCTTTGTCATGATATGATAATAAAAGACTTTATAGATAAGTTAACATCCGACGAGCAGAAGTCCTAAACGAATGTGTCAGCTTAATGCAAAAGAAGTGCCCTTCTAAGCGGCGTGAAACTTAATAAGATTCTATGTCACTTACTGTCTTATGAGTATAAGTTAATGAAAGTTAGTGTTGCTATTCATAAAGAAGAAGAATGGTATGTTGCAATGGATCCCGTGACTGGGGTGGCCAGCCAAGGTAAAAGCTTGGATGAAGCCCTAAAGAATTTTAAGGAAGCCTTTGAATTATGGTTTGAAAACGCAGAAGAATGGGAAAGAGAACGGGCATTAAAGGTCGAACCAGTTGCCGCAATGGTTATTGAAATAAAAGTTTAGTATTTTTCAGCCATTTTTATGAATTCTTCGACTGAAAGGCCAGCTTGAAATAAAATGCCTTAAGCGTGCCAACCGCTATTTATTTATGCTTAGGAACAACAACTGTCCGTTTTTTGTCTTTATAAACGCCTTTTAATACTATATGACTGCCCTTTTACCTGACAACTTTAAAACCAAGTTTACAAAACCCTAATCACTTTTCTATACGAATATGGCTTAAGTTTCAATTAACCCACTATTAAGTTGTATAAAACGATGATGACATTAAAAGCTTAACCGTGATTTACAGTTAAATTTTTCATGAAACTAGTTTAGTGTTGGTTGTTATGAAAGCAGATGTATGTTTCCTATTCTTACGTTTTTTAAGTGTTTTTCTGCTGCTTGGCGGCATTCTTGGGCTTGTTTTCTGCTTGTTGTTGGCAAGTCGTTCATTACGTAGCATGGGTAAAAAGCCAAAAGCGTGTATGGGATTTCTGGGCTGATTTGGCTTATGAATTTGGCTATGTTTTCAACTTCTTCAGCGTCCACATAGCCTGGCACAAGCAGCGTGCTCGCCGTTAAGACTGGAAGTTCTGGGCGTTCCTTATAGTATTTTTCGCTTAACATGCGGAAATTTTCTAGGGTTGGCTTGTTGGAGACTCCGCATAGGGCTATGGCTAGTGGCTCATTCCAAGCTTTTAAATCGAATTTGATGTTTCCTCCGCTTTTTAGGGCATATTCCGCTGCCTTTTCTGCTAGCCGCGGGTTCATGTAGCCGTTGGTTTCCCAGCAAACCCGAAGTATCCGCTTTTCTTCTTCGGCTTTTTCTAGGGCTATGCGGCTTGCCTCCAGCGAATGCGGCATCTGCGGTGATGGGTCTCCTCCAAAATAGCATATGCATGAAACTCGCTTGTCAAAGGCTTTTTGGGCTAGGGCTTCAGCGCTCATAACTGGCTTATGTTTGGCTGAAAGGTTGCGATAATGCCAATTCTGGCAGAAGAGGCAGTCATAGCTGCAGGCGCCGTAAAAAACTGCTAGGTTATAGTAGCCATATTCTGGTTCTGGCTTGTAAGCATATTTCGGGTAGCCGCTTCCAGTGCATCCCGGACAAAACCACCAGCTAACACAGTTGGTTGGCAAACCATCATAATACCACTCCAAAACGCCTTGCTCAGCAGTGCCACCAAAACGGACAAGGCGACCGCCAACGTTCCAAACAAGCCCACAGAAACCGCTACCGCCAACGCCTATAACACAGTTGTTGGCGCAAACACCACATGGCAAGCCTTCGGCGTCTCTTGGCGGTTCCGGCGGCAAACCATAAACGGCTCGACTTCTTGCGTGCACTTCCTTTGCTATTTCTAAGGCTTCTTCTGGTTTTTCTCTAATGCATTTTAGGCATACACCCAGATTCCCAGATATTAAAGGCCACTTTTCACCGCAGACTTGGCATTTCCCCATAACCAAACTCAATTAAGACTATAGCATGGCAAGCCTAAAAATCTATAGAGAGTATCCAATTTGGCAACTCGCCCAACTTAAAATTGATGATGAACTTAAGTGCTTTAGCCGCCGCCAACAGGCGGAATAATCGCCAAAACATCGCCGTCTGCCAGCTCCGTTTCAAGTCCCTTAAGGGTTGACGCGCTTCTTCCATTTATTAGGAATTGGAGGAAACCCTTCACCTTGCCAGTTTTGCTGTCATAAACGTATTCCACAAAGCCTTTCCCATAACGCTCCGCCAACTTTTCAAGCACTCTTTCCACCGTGACGTTTTCGCCGTCTGGAAACTCTAATGTTTCTTCGCGTTTGCCAGTGATTTCCCGAAGGGTAGTGAAGAAGCGCACTGAAACCTTCAAGGGTTTCACCATCAAAGTGAATGCGGAAACAAATGGAAAAGCTTTTCCCAAAGCAGAAGCACTCTATAGGCAAAACGGCAAAGTGTATACATATTGGATGCCGCCACAATACTCGTAGTTGCCCTTTGGGCTTGCAATGGACGCCTTCAGCGTCTCCATAGCCTATGGAATAACCACCAAAAACTACGGCAAAACCAACGCCATTAAAATGGCATCATCATTCGGCGCCTTTCAGATGGGCATGCCAATTTTAGGATGGCTTGCCGGCGTTGAAATCCTAAACTTGATTGCGGGATTTGACCATTGGCTCGCGTTTGGGCTCCTTCTCATAATTGGTTGCAAAATGATTTATGAGGCGGCAAAGCCGAAACAAAAACGGGAAGGGGAAAAAGCTGAACCTCGGCATGCTTTTGCTTTTGTCGGTTGCCACAAGCATAGACGCCCTAGCCGTTGGTTAAGCTTCGCTTTCCTAAAAGTTCCAATAGCAACCCAATAATAGTTATAGGCGCAGCCATAGGCGACAAACTGCCCGCGACATCCGGCAGAATCGAAATTTTAGGCGGACTAACCCTCATAGGCATAGGCGTAAAAATCCTCCTAGAAGACATGGCTTAAAGGTGAAGGCTAGCTTAAAACTTTCACAGTTTTAAAGAAAGGTTTATACTTTACATAAAAACAGCAGTAAAATTTTAATACGAGCAAGAAAATAGACTATTTAAGCCGTAGAGGTGAAAATTTGGGTTTAAAAGCGAAATCGACAGTAGACGAAATGCATATAGACGAAAGAAACAACATAGTGCCCGCAATGTTCCAATACGCCTCAGGCAAACTGACAAGACCGATTTCGAAGTTCGAAGGTGACATTTTGGCTTTTGTTATGTCTTTGCACAACGTTTCAGAAGCAACCAAAGAACAGTACACATGCAGGCTTAGAAAGTTCGTTAGATTTCTGCGTTGTAAACACATTCACAGCTTTGAAAGGGTGGCTAAAAAGCACATAGACGAGTTTCTGGCTTCATACAATAAGCCGAGTTCAAAAGCTTTGGCAATGTTGGTTTTGAAAAGATTTTTCGTTGAACATTTGAAGAAGCCTGAACTGGTTGAACATTTGAAGATTCCGCCGAACAAGTTAGCCACAATAACACCAAGCGAACTTTTGACATTGGACGAGGTGGTGAAGTTAGCTGAAGAATGTGGACGGAGGAGAGAAGAATACAAGGTTTTGGTTTTGGTGTTGTTCGAGTCGGCAGCCCGAATAAGCGAAGTTTTAAGCCTTAAAGTCGGCGATGTTGAATTTGCCAGCGTTTTAGACAAGAAAGACGGAACGCACAAGCTGATAGCCAAACTGTGGTTCAAAAGAGTTAAGGGAGGAGGCAAGAAAGAACCAGTGGTTTTGGCAATGTTTGCCATGGAGTTGAAAAGATATTGGGAAAATCACAAGAATGACGGTTCAGCGTGGCTTTTTCCAAGCCCATACAACAAGTCTGTTCCTGTGAGCTGTTCAACTGCGGAAAGGCTTTTGGCAAATGCAGCCGAGAGAATAGGGCTCAAAAAACGGTGCAATCCTCACTGGTTGAGGCATAGTGCACTTTCGTATTTTGCCAACAACTTGAACTACAACGAGCAATTGTTGATGTGGCGTGCTGGATGGCGAAACACGATTATGGCTAAAAGATACGTGCACAGCGGAGCAGAACTGGAAAATGCAAGCTACCTAGAGAAGATGGGATTTGAACCACCTGAAACAACGCTTAAACAACCACCCAAAAAGCCCAAACCATGCCCACACTGCAACATGCTCAATCCAGCAACGAACAACAACTGTGACTATTGCGGAATGCCATTGGACATCAAAGAATACGAAGAGTTGATTCAAAAGAAGAGGGACATGGAAATGCTTTACAAAGTTGTCAAAGACTTTGTGAGCTTGGGATTATGGCAAATAGACAAAGACCACAATGGCGTGAAACTGTACATAAAAAGCCCAGAAGGCAAAATAGAACCAATTACAATCATACCATCTCATAAATCAACACTGCTGGAACCTTCAAAATCCTAAACGCTACAACGCTTCAAAACGTCTTCGTCTAAATTAGATTAGGAATTCAACCATATTCATAGTTTTCACATACTCAATCACTTATGAAGATTTAACCGAAAGCGTTATTTTCAAAATTCATTGTTAAAAATGTTTAGGAGAAGAGAAAATGTTAGAGAAGGTTGTAAGTAGGAAGGTTGTCATCGCTCTCAGCGTGATTGTTGTAGTTCTTGTATCAAGCCTGATAGGGGTCATAATGCATTTTACATCCATAATTCAGAGCAAAGATGATAAAATATCAAACTTATGCACTCAAATAACGACGTTGAACGCAAACATATCAGAACTTGAAAATAAAATCGCTCAGCAAAATAAAGAAATAATTAGACTTGAGAAAATAGAGAACCTAACAAACCAGATTTTCGCCCCTTTAGAAGTAGTACAACAAGCTGGCACAGAAGAAGGTGGTGTAAACCTTGCGTCTTCGCTTTTTCCAAATGCACAAAGTTGGTCATTGGACACAGCAAATAGACGAGTGGTTGTTAATTTGCCATGGAATGCATATACCATTCCATATGGCGTCATATATGTGCCAACTGAACTCGCAGATACATGGGTTTACTATCCGCCCAAGGCAAACGTGAAAATAACAAGTGTTGCATGGGAAACAGGAGAAAGCATCAGGCAAATATCTGAAACAGCTGTTGCATTGGTTAATGTTATACAAAAGGCAAGTGTTAAATCATCCTTCCGAATAACAGCTTCTGCTTCTGTACCGACTGCAATGGTGAGCCCAGCAGAACAAACGTTCACGCTTGAGCCAAACGCTACAATGACTGTGCGTTTCAATGTTCAAAACCTTGGAGTTCAAACGGACACCGATGGCTATATCACGTTTGTGATTTATGAAACTTGGACAGGAACAGAGACCGACAGAAACTCTAACCTGCGGTTCAAGTTGCTTGCTGCTTCGACAACGACAACAATATTGGATGTGCTTTGTGTAGATAAGGAGACAGGACTTGCTGTGTCAGGGATAATTGTCTATGTCAGCTATGGCTCTGGAGAAAGCAAGAATGGTATAACAGGTGCTAATGGAATGGCAACATTTGACCTTGGCAATTACAGAGGACAAGCAACAATTTCAAGCCTTCCGACTGATGTTTACAAACAGTCAACGCTTTCAGTAACAGTTAGTGGGAGGTCTTCTGCTACGCTCTACTTAGAAAAACAAGGCAAAGGTGGAGGAGGAGAAGATTGGTGGATATATGTGCTAATAGGAATTGTCATAGTCATGGCTGTTGTATTAGTTGTTGTTGTGAGTAAAAAGAGAAGTAAAATGCGGAGGCGGTAAATATGATGAGAAAGTTAGGTAAACAAACACGAACAGCAGTGATGATAGCACTAATTGTTATTGCCATTGCAGTTGCAATCATTCGAATTGACTAACCACTCTCAATTTGAACCTTTATACAACAGCGTCAGCTGAAATTAAATATCAATCTCCATATCAATATCATTCTTCATACTCCATCTCCATATCAATCTCCATACTCCATATCCATTTCCATTATGGATAGAGTTGGAATCACAGTACTCCATATTCAGTTCCATTGTGGATAGAGTTAGAATTACAGTTGGAATTACAGTTTAGGAATTACCGTTTAGTTTTTAGTTTAGATTTGGGATTTTTCTGTGTATTTACCCTTCCTCTTCCACATACTGATATTCTATGCAAGTGGAAATATGCATAATGTTAATGTTATAGATATAGATAGTGATATAGATATGATAATGTTAATTGTTATTGTGCTCCTCCCTCCTCCTTATCCCTAAATTCCCTTCTCCCCCTCCCCCCTCACCATATGCGTAATGCGTACTGACAGCACAGGACTCCGTGCCCAACATCACACCCTCTTTCCAGACAGTTTTCATAAAGCATACTGTAGCGTCTCCACGGCAAATGGGTATGGTTATACCCTCTCCAAGTTCAGTCCTGTATCATAAAACAGCGTGCATACGCCTGACACATACTGTGCACATTTGTCAGTGGACTGCATATGCCTAAACAACCGAAACGCTTATATACTAACCACACTAGTTAGGCTAACGTAATACGTTCTTGGCTAACTAGGTATTCCTCTCAGAGTTGAACCACTCTTCGTTTAGAGAAAAAGAAAATTTGGGAGGGATTTTAGAATGGCAGAAACAATTGGAGTAGACATTTTAAAGAAATACGGCATCAAGCCTGTCTTGAGTTCACCGAATCCAAAGAAGAGCATTACGTACAGGATTTTAGTCTATCAAACTCTTCTTAATTCCGAACTGCCGATAAATGCCCAAGAAATATCCAGAAGAACAAACATATCGGTAAACACGGTCAAGTCAATACTCTTTGAATTGCTCGAAGCTGGGCTTGTAGACCGCTACCCATCAGGAATGGCATGGCAATGGTACATCAAGAAAAAGCCACAAGAGACACCAAAAGAGGAGGTGAAGTCGAATGTCTAAAGAAAAGATTGGAACGGACATTTTGGGCAAAAAGCCCAAGAGAAAGCCATTGGAACTTGAAGGTGACTATTGGGAATTTGCAAAACAGGTGAAGGCACAAAAGCGTGAAGAACAAGATGAAGACAAATTGCCTGAACTTCCACCACCTGCGGGAGAAAAGCCTCAAGAGAAGCCAGTGCACGTAACGGAGATTCAAGCTGAAGCTTTGGCTGAAACGTTGAAGTCGGGCAAGAAAAGAAGAAAACCGTTTCAGACAGCTCCTCGACGAACCAAAAGTGAAGACAGGGGAGCGTTCTCGGGCAGACATGAGTTCTGCTCGGGAAGGTGAAACCTGCCTGCCTCGCCAAACCCACACGGCACAAGGAATGGTAGTCAGATGAAGAGAATGATGGTGACACGGACGCTGAGACTGCCTCTGGCGGTGGGAGGTGGCAAAAAGGTGGGAGTAGATGAAAGACAATGATAACGGGTGCATTGATAAGAGTTTGCTTTCTTGCTTTGGCTTTGACTGCTTGGCAACTATTCCTTCAACCATTGTGGAATAAGTGGTTGGAAGCTCAAGGACACGTTGTCGGATTTGGCGAAACATTCCTCGGCTATTTCATTGTCATCGCTGCTGCTTGGATTCTTTCAGCTGTCGTCACGAGGAAAGTGACTTCTCCGAGGAGGGGATAAGATGAAATCCAAACCAATCACATTCCCACTTTCCTTTGCTCTAATTCTGATTGCTAGCATGTTTGCTTTGTTTGAATCTGTTCCAATCGTGAAGGCTCAAACAATTAGTGAAGTTGGACAAAGCACCAGTTATTTCGCCACGCTTTATCATCAGCCGAGAACTTTCATAGCGAAAGGAAGATATTGGGTTTTCTATGGGAATGGTTCAGCGTTTGTTTACAAAACAAGCATAGACGGCGTGAATTGGAGTCAGCCGATTGTTGTGGATGTTACAAATTATTGGTATTACATTGGACTTTATTTCAACGGTTCCCATCTCTTTATATCTGCGTTTTATGGCACGCCACGATATTTCTGGTGTGGCATCCCTAATAGTGACGGTTCCATCACATGGACAACACAGAAACAATCAATTTCTCTTTCTGGATTTGTTTCTACTATAGTGTCCTACATCATCGTTGACAGTCAAGGTTATCCTTGGATAAGTTTCACGGGAACCACAGATGGCACGAACTATTACCCATATGTTATAAAAAGCGATTGGAACAATGGTTCTTGGCATACACAACAAGGCTTTCCTGTTCAATTATCAACAACTCCGGCTGCTTATTCCACTTGTCTTGTCGGAATGAAAAATGGTAGGGTTTATGTGGTCTATGCTTATGATTCAGCTCCAAACGTTAAAGGGCGACTTTGGAATGGAACTGCCTTTTCTAGCGAAGAAAGTGTAACCCAAAACACAATTTACAGCGGCATAAGTTACAGTATGGTGGCTGATTCTAACGATGTCATCTACTTTGCTTACGCCGTGAAAGACACATATAATGTCAGATTTGTAAAGAGAACAAACCAATGGGGCAATGAATCTTTGATTGTTCAAGGCATGTACAAACCTTTTCCCCAACTCTGTTTGGACGAAACTTTTGGAAAGCTTTACTGTCTTTACGCCTCTAGCAATCAGTACATTTACTGGCAAGTTTCAAATGATATGGGAAACACGTGGTCGAGTCCAAATATTTGGATTACGGACAGTTTGTCGGGAAACAGTCCTTTCAGAACTTCAAGACAAGCGTTTGACAGAAAAATTCCAACGGTTTATTTGACAGGTTCAAGTTCGCCCTACAATGTGAAGTTTGCGATTTTATCACTTTCGATTTACCCTCCAAATGCTCCAGTCTTGCAACAACCAGAAGACAACATTTATGTGCGATACAACGACATTGTGACATTTTCTTGGATTTTCAGCGACAACGACACTGGCGATAGTCAGAGTGCATATCGGCTCCAAATTGGAAGTGAAGACTTCAGCACAATTGTTTTGGACACTGGAAAAGTTTCAACTTCTGTTACAAGCGTGAAAATAACAATACCAAGCACGGAAGGAATATATCACTGGCGTGTGAAAGTTTGGGACTCGGCTGACAAGGAAAGTCCTTGGTCACAGAGCAGAATCATACGCATACAACCAATAGGTGTCACGCCCAATGCTTTTTGTTTAACCATCAAAGTTCTTTATTTCGGCTCGCCTGTTGAAGGAGCAAAAGTGAAGATAGGCTCACCGTTGAACTTGGAGCTTCAAACTGGAAGTGACGGCACGCTAACCCTGTATGTCCCAAGTGGATTTTATCACGTGCTAGTCTGGTACAAACAAATCACAGCAGAGAAAAGTTTGACAATAGTAAGTCCAGCAACATTGACGTTTGAGTTATCCGAATTCGAGCCACATCCAAGCCCAACACCCAAACCCAGCAGCCCATTCCTTGACACGAATAAGTTGAGGATTGTTATCGTTCTTGCTCTCCTCGTCACAGTTGTTGTTATAATCTCTATTCCTTCCAAAAAGTCCAGCACAAATGACTATTGGAAGAAAATTTGGAAGTGAAAACGGAGAAAGAGTGTCAGCCCTAGCTGGCACTCCTCCGTGTTTGTGTTGTTTATTGGAGGTGGTTTGTGGTGGAAAAGAACAGTGGTAGAAGATATGTTGTTTGTGAACCGTCTTCATATTTGATTGTTAGGGCACAAGGCAAGAAGGAATGGCTTCAAGAATTTGCTTCAAAGGTGAAGGGACTTTATCCCAACGCCAACATATCCTTCACGCCATTGATTAGACACAGCGATGGTCGATTCTACATTTACATCCACATCCTCATGGAGGGTGAATGATGGCAAAAAAGAAAGCAAAGATAGTCATTGAAGACATATGCCCATTGTACTCGTTTTGTCCAAGCCCATCAAAAAGTGCTGACTGGGTTTGTTTGAAAGGCGGTGCAGAAAGGGCAAAAAGCTGCACGGTCTACGTAGGATATGTAAGCCTTTACGAACCCATAATGCAGTGGATAGAAGAAGAAACGGCAAATAGAAAGACTGTCAATGCAATGTGCCAGACTGTTTGACACGTGTTTTTGACCATCGCCAATTTTGAAGAGCCTCGCACCTGCATAATTTTTGTTTGTTTACCCTACCCCATGTAGCTTAGGATGATTTCATGTTGAGCGAGTCGCTCATGAAGGTTAAGAAAACTATTAAGGCTAAGATTCTTGAGCTTCGTAAAGGCAAGGAAGAGCTTCTTAAACGGGAATACGAGAATTTTCAACGCTACCTTCACGGAGACAAATCTGTCCCACTCTACTCGGCTACACGCCAACAGGCTGAAAGGCTTCTTAGAAGGTTGAAGGGGAAACTTAAGCCGAACAAAGAATATCCGATGATTCTGAGAAGAGACGTTTATAGAGCCGACACAAAGCTGACACCGTATTGGCTAAAGATACCCATCTACGGAGTTAAAGGTGGGATAAACGTTCCAATTAAAACACACGAGCCGATAACCGATGACATGGTTTGCAAAGAGGCAAAAATCATTAGGCAGAAAGGCGAATGGTTCGTCTACATAACTGTTGAAAAAGAAGTTCAAGAAAGAA
>Ga0209225_1001565_pt1 | contig 22262 bp, 25 predicted proteins | sample WasSprMetagenome_FD_184732 | JGI IMG/M metagenome (GOLD analysis project Ga0209225, IMG submission 184732) | Sulfidic aquatic microbial communities from Washburn Spring, Yellowstone National Park, USA - WS (SPAdes) (version 3) | ecosystem: Environmental > Aquatic > Thermal springs > Hot (42-90C)... | reverse complement strand
GGTCTTCATGGTAAATGAGATCCCATTATGGGAATTTGGGGAGAGGGTTAGGAGGGTTCAAGGAGAATTAGATTCTAGGGGGTTGGATGCTATAGTTGTTCATTCGAATGAGGCGGATCCCGGCAATGTGAGATACTTGTCTGACTACTGGCCGGTTTTTGAGTCGGCTGGTGTTGTTGTTCCTAGAGATGGTGAGCCAATATTGTTAGTAGGCCCGGAGAGTGAGACCTATGCGGGGGAGAGGAGTAAAATCAAGAAGGTAATGAGGCTTCTTGAGTATCGTGAGTCTGCTGAGCCGGAGTATCCGGGCATTAAGGTATACAGCTTTAAGGATGTTTTCGAAGAAGCGTTGGGTGGGCGTAAGCCGAGAAGGGTCGGTATTGTAGGTTATGCTATTATGCCGTTGCCCGTTTACGAGAGTTTAAGAAAAGCGTTGCCGGAGGCTGAGATGGTGAGGGCCGATGATATTTTAAGAAATATGAGGATGATAAAGAGTGAGAATGAGGTCTTCTTGCTTAAGGAGGCCTCAAGGATTGCTGAGATTGCTGTAGAGAGGGTTTTAGAGAGGATGAAGCCCGGTATGACGGAGCTTCAAGTAGTTGGAATAGCCCAGGAGGCCATATATGAGAATGGCGCCGAGTATGAGGGGCATCCAATGTATGTGTTCTCCGGTAGGAATACCAGGCACGCTATCTCAAGGCCAACTCATAAGCGGATTAAAGAAGGAGAGCTCATCCAGCTGAACATAGGAGCGAGAGTAGCAGGCTATTCATCTAGTATAGGGAGGCCTGTATTTTTTGGAAAAATGGATAAAAATTTGAGAAAGCTTGTGGAAGCAGGACTTGAGCTTCACAATGAGACGAAGGAGCTCATGAGAGAGGGGGTCATGGCAAGCGAGGTTGTAAAAGTATTTCTCAAATCCGCTGAAAATAAGGGGGTAATCAGAAACATATTATATGGTCCATGTCATGGTATAGGGTTAATGGAGGTTGAGCCGCCATGGATGGAGCTGACATCGGAGTATCCTCTCAAAGAGAATATGACTTTCCAAGTGGACACATTCCTCTACACGGAAGAATATGGGCTTAGATGGGAGGACGCCGTAAGAGTAACTAAAAACGGTGTTGAAAAATTCTGCACCAGGTGGGAAGAGCTTCTAGAACTTGCTTACTAATTTAATGGCGCCGGGGGCGGGATTTGAACCCGCGCGGCCCCGAGGGGCCACGGGCTATCTCTCATGGAGATATGTTGGCTCAAGGCCCGCGCCTTATCCTGGCTTGGCTACCCCGGCTTAGCCTATGCTGATTCATCCCCAGCTTTAATTGTTTCCGGCTATTTTGAACCCGGTTCCCAGCTTCTCAGATAGTTGATCTGCTGCGGGGTTAGCTCCTCGACCTCGGCCCCCATGGATTCTAGCTTGAGCCTCGCGACGAGCTCATCGAGCTCCCTCGGCACATTTAGGACATCTACTGGGAGTTTTCCCCGGTTTCTCGCGAGATATTCCGCTGAGAGGGCTTGCAAGCTGAAGGACATGTCCATCACATCGCTTGGATGCCCCTCTGCGCAGACAAGGTTCACGAGCCTACCCTCGCCCAGCAGATAGATCCTCCTACCATCCTTAAGCACGTACATATCTATGCATGGTAGTATCCTCTCCTTTCTAATGCTCATATCCTCGAGATCTCTCTTATCTATCTCGACGTCGAAGTGGCCGGCGTTTGCCAGTATTGCGCCATCCCTCATGAGCTTGAAGTGCTCTCCCCTTATCACCGAGATGTTGCCTGTCGCGGTTATGAAGAGCTCACCGTGCGCGGCAGCCCTCCTCATGCTCTCGACAGCGAACCCGTCCATGAGCGCTCTCAGGGCCCTTATTGGGCTTGCCTCGACCACGGTTACCCTCGCGCCCATTCCTCTAAGCCTCTGCGCTATCCCGGAGCCGACGTTCCCATAACCGACTACGACCACGTCTCTCCCGGCGAGGAGCATCCCAGTGGCCCTGATAACGCCGTCAAGAGCCGACTGGCCCGTGCCAATCGGGTTATCGAAGAGCTTCTTTGACTCAGCATCATTCACTGCGATCACGGGGTAAAGAAGCTTCCCATCTCTCGCGAGAGCCCTCAGCCTAAGGACGCCTGTCGTCGTCTCCTCGCATCCGCCAATCATCCGGCCCAGCAGCTCTCTAATATCGAGACCCCCGATTATGGGTCTCAAATACTTGAGCTCCTCGGACTCGATGCCGTAATAGAGCTTGTGAATCGTGGAGATTAGATCAGCGCCATCGTCTATTGTTATCTGAGGCTCATCGGCGAGGACATGACCGATACATTCATAGTATTCCCGGGTGGTCTGGCCCCTGAAGGCGTAGACCTTAGTCCCGCGAGCGGCGAGCGCCGCTGCGACATCATCTTGTGTGCTCATGGGGTTTGAGGCGCAGATGCTCACTTCGGCCCCGCCCTCCTCTAGAACCTCGACGAGAATCGCGGTCTCGGTTGTGACATGGAGGCAGGCCCCGATCCTTACGCCGCTTAGCGGCTTCTCCCTCCTAAACCTCTCCAGAATTCTCATGAGAACTGGCGTAAAGTTCTTCGTCCACTCAATCCTCCTTTCACCGACCTCGGCCAAGTCGGGATTTTTAATCCAACTTGTCCCTTTCATCAACATTATACAATAATTCTCGGGAAATTAAGCCTTGATCAAAGTTCGCCAGCGGCCAAGCATGACCACCTGATAAACAAGGTGCTAGTTTATTAGCTGCCAGGGGTTCAGATAGGCTCGACGAGAGGTTGAATTGGGAGGAACTTATCAGGACGAAGGAAGGCTACCTCAAGATCCTAGATGAAGTTTTCTCGGCTCTTCCGAAATCTGTCAAGGGGGCCGGTGACAGGGTGATAGTCCTCAACCCGGAGATACTTCATGAGAGTAGGAGGACCATCGTGACGAACTTCAAGGATCTAGCGGACAAGCTTAACAGGGATCCATCGCATATCGCGAAGTTCATAGCGAGGGAGTCAGGTAGGCCGAGCTCCATAGAGGGTGAGAGGCTGATAATCCAAGGCAGGCTCTCGCTAGAGGAGCTGAGAAAGCTCCTAGAGCTATATGTCAGGGAGTTCGTGAAATGCCCGATCTGCGGGGGTCTCGATACGAAGATAGTGTCTGAGAGAAGGCTGAGGTTCCTAGTATGTGAGATCTGCGGCGCCAAGAACCCGGTTAGAAAGCTCTGACCTCCTCCCCTACTTAGGGTGGGGACGTAGTCGCGGTTCTCCCACCAGTTGGCGGAGGCTGAGGCTACGCTTGGGATAGGCTTGAGAAGTTCATGAAATGGGAGCATAAGAAGTATGGGCGGCTACCAAGCGGGGAGGAGCTTAAGAGGGTTAAGGGAGAGCTATACGTATCTGAGATGATAAGGAGGGATATGAAGAAAGCTCTAGAGATGTTCTTCGAAGAATTTTTAAGAATAGGGCTTTAGTCGAATATCTTGGGAGAATGCCGAAAAGCAGGCCGCCGCTGGCCATAGAGGTCTTGGATCTTCTGAATCTAGCGCGGCTTACAATGGGCATGGCGGATATTCAGCCGCTCCTCTGGCTCTTCGAGCATAGGAGCAGGCTGATCCTCGGAAGTCTTCTCTCAATACCATACTGGCGTGGAGGACTGCCAATCTTTGCATATACGCAGGTCTCGGAGGATGTGCGGGGTGCATGTTACGTGGCATATACGGGCATAGAGCGTGAGGAGGTGATTCTCACGCGAAGCACTGATAGTAGCCGATATGCCTACGGCCCTATAATAGAGGTGGAGAGCCCGCCCGAGCCCTTTATCGAGGCTCTCTCCACGAGGCAACCCCTAAGGCCCAAGCCTATACCAGCTAGAGTGAGAGGTCTCTCATCGCTTTTAAGGGCTCTTGTGACGCTGAGCGACGAGGTTGCCTCACCCCCGATATGGCATTATGAGGCCGGGGCGAGGAAGCATATACTCGGCCTATTAACTCCTCTTTATGATTATTATGACGCTGACGCCCTCCCAGTATTCCTTTATGTCGAGGTTGAGGATAGGCCTGGCCCCTTCATACGATACCTAGCACTAGATGGCGAGGAGATGGTTGAGTACTCCTCGAACATGTCCACGCCAAAATACTTGTATGGTAGGGTGGTGACGGTTAAGCAGATGCCCTTTCTAAAATCCTCAGCCAATCAATTATCTGTCTATCGATGATCTATCTACTGCCTACTGCTTCCAGAGCTCCTTTTTCAATAGATCTCTGACGGCTGTACGCATTACAGCGCTTCTACTGGGGTAGGCCCCCCTTCTCACGAGCTCGTCCATCCCCTCGATTAATGCCTCGGGCATCTTAACTGAAATGAGCTTCATACTCTAGATCACCTCGCGTCCCCTAGTATTATCCCGGTCTCTCATAAAACTTTCCGGAAAGCATACACCCTTGATTCTCAGTTCACGGTAATACAGGGCCGCTGAATCGCTGAAAGCTATCAGAAAACGAGGGTTTCCCGTTCGGTTAGAGCGCCCGCGATATTAGTTCTTCGCGCTCAGCCCTTAAATCCCATGCCATCTAGGTTTATAAATAACCCCTGCCCACATCATCCCCAGAGATATAGATTGTGTGGAGGTGAGGAGTGTATATGGCGGGAGCGGCAGAAATTCCTGTAATCATCCTCCGTGAGGGAACTCAAAGGACGAGGGGCAGAGATGCTCAGCTCAACAATATAATGGTTGCGAAGGTGATCGCGGAAGCGATGCGCTCATCCCTAGGGCCAAGGGGTATGGATAAGATGCTCGTTGACAGCTTCGGCGACGTGACAATAACGAGCGATGGCGCTACAATACTGAAGGAGATGGAGGTTGAGCACCCGGTTGCGAAGATGCTTGTCGAGGTGGCTAAGGCGCAGGACGCCGAGGTAGGAGACGGGACGACTACAGTCGTCGTCCTTGCGGGAGAGTTGCTGGCAAGGGCCGAGGAACTTATCGAGAAGGAGGTCCACCCATCAATAATCATAGATGGATATAAAAAGGCAGCTGTAAAGGCCCTTGAAGTATATGATCAGATAGCTATACCAGTCTCGATAGAGGATAAGGAGACCCTCAAGAAGATCGCGAAGACCGCGATGTACGCTAAAGTAGTCTCGGAAGACGCCGACTATTTAGCGGGAATAGTTGTTGATGCGGTTCTAAGAGTTGCTGAGCAGGTTGATGGGAAATGGACCGTTGACCTAGATAACATAAAGCTGGAGAAGAAGGAGGGCCAATCAATAAGAGATACATCAATAATCGATGGGATAGTGCTGGATAAGGAGGTTGTCCACCCAGGGATGCCTAGGCTCATACATAACGCTAGGATAGCGGTGCTTGACTGCCCGCTCGAGATAGAGAAGACCGAATTTGATGCAAAGCTCCACATAGAGACACCGGAGCAGATGAAGGCTTTCATGGAGCAGGAGGAGCAGATGCTCAAGGAGATGGTGGATAAGATAGCTGCGGCGGGCGCGAACGTGGTCGTATGCCAGAAAGGTATAGATGATGTAGCGCAGCACTTCCTGGCCAGAAGGGGAATACTGGCGGTAAGGAGGGTGAAGAGGTCTGATATCGAGAAGGTGGCAAAGGCCACCGGGGCGAGGATAATCACGAGGATAGAGGAAATCTCGGAGAAGGATCTTGGGAGGGCGAAGCTCGTCGAGGAGAGGAGGGTTGGCGAGGACAAGATGGTCTTCATAGAGGGGTGCGAGAACCCGAAGGCGATAACAATCCTGATCAGGGGCGGGACAAAGCGGCTTGTAGATGAGGCTGAGAGGTCGATAAAGGACGCGCTAAATGTGGTGAAGGATGTGCTCGTTGAGCCCAAGATCGTGGCTGGCGGGGGAGCGCCGGAGACAGAGGTATCCCTAGCGCTGAGGGACTATGCAAAGACGTTGCCCGGCAAGGAGCAGCTGGCTGTCGAGAAGTTTGCTGAGGCCGTGGAGATAGTTCCAGCGCAACTCGCAGAGAACGCCGGTCTAGACCCGATTGAGGCGATTGTAAACCTGAGGGCAAAGCATAAGGAGGGCCAGAGATGGGCCGGGATAAACGTCTTCGAGGGCAAGATCGACGACATGTATAAGCTCAATGTCTTAGAACCGGTGCTGGTGAAGAAGCAGACGATAAAGTCGGCGGTAGAGGCTGCTGCGATGATACTCAGGATCGACGACATAATAGCGGCATCGAGGCTGGAGGAGAAGGGCGGCAAGGGCAAAGAGGAGAAGAAGGAAGAGGAAGAGACATCGACATCCACGGACTGAGGATAAGAGGATGAGTGAGGATCCCTATAGAACTCGCCCTCTCACTAGGTACGAGAAGGCTAGGATAATTGCTGGAAGAGCCCTGCAGCTGGCGCTCGGCGCATTTCCACTTGTCCCGGTAAAGCCCGATGACACGCCGATAGAAATAGCCAAGAGGGAGTTTGAGGCAGGGATCCTGCCGATCATAATTAGGAGGAGAAGACCTGACGGAAGCTATGTTGATGTACCGCTGAGGGATCTGCTGAAGCCCGTTGAGGAGGCCGCATGAGAAAGCATCCTTGAGCAAAACTTCCCCATTTATCTTTTTCCAGCTCTTGTGATTCTTTTCTTTCCTAAGTGTTATCTGGGTATTTATGCAGGGATCTCTTTATACGCATAGTTTAATTCCCGGGAGATAGGTGGTTAGGCCATAGATGTATCGTGCGGGGTTAAGGGAGCTCAAGCTCATCTACTCCTCGAAGCCTAGATGGTATTTTAGGCAGGCTGAAAGGATTCTGACCGCGATACTCGAGTCATATCTCTCGATCTTCGAGCCCAAGAGATTTCTGAGGGCTCTTGCCTCGCCGATATTTTTCGACGGGCTTGTTGCATCCGCCTCCTTGGACGAACTGGGGGGCGGGGCCACGACCATAGTTGCGGTGACTCTTAAGAACTTTATGAGGCCGGACTCGGGACTCGCGGTCGTTGGAGGAAAGAGACCCCATGGCTATAGGGTTCCGGAAGAGATGGATGAGCTCGCGAAAATCTTCGGGTTTGACGAGAGAACATTGGAAAGACTAAAGTATGCCAGCAGGATGGTTGCCAAAGTTGATAATGCTGCGATACAGGATGGATTCCAGCTATATCTTCACATAATGATCGTGAGCTGGGATGGTGAATGGGTGATAATCCAGCAGGGACTGAAGCCCATGACAAACCTCGTCAGAAGGTATCACTGGATCTCAATGGGGTTAAGGAGCTTCGTCGAGGAGCCTCATAGCGGGATAGTTTCGGCGGCGAGGGAGGAGGTCGTGCTCGACATGACAAGCCGGGATAGCCGCGAGTCTAGGAAAGCGTGCGTCGAAGCAGTGAACCACGACATAGAAGCGCTCAAGAGGTTTAGCAAGGGGGTCTCAAGGGGCCAGTCAACACTTATGGAGTTCGATGCCGGCGAGCCGAGGAAGTTCCCGTTAAGCATACCGAGGGTAGGCTGCTCATCTCTCCTAGCGATTCATGAAGCTTCTCCGAAGGATTATGAGGAGCTTTTGGCGATCCGCGGTGTCGGCCCCAATATGGTGAGGTTTTTAGCGGCTGCTGCGGCAGCCCTCTATGATGCTCCACCGAGCTTCAGGGATCCCGCGATATTGTTCAGCGAGCTTCCCGCGAGGGTGGACGCCGACAAGCTGCTATACGAGCTCGTTGAGGCGATAAAGGCATCTAAACTGAGCTTCGCCGAGAAGAGCAAGTCTCTCAGCAGGCTGACATCAGTATTCAAGTCGCTCGAGGAGCCTTCGTGACCTCACCGCTCCCTCTTCCCAGCTATAAATTCCTCGACCATCTGCCTTGCTACGTCGTCCGGGTACTGGATTGGCGGGCTCTTCATGAAGTAGGCTGATGGGCTAATTAGGACTCCAGCCACGCCCCGATCCTTTCCGATCTTCGCGCAGCGGACAGCGTCTATAACTACGCCGGCGGAGTTCGGGCTATCCCATACCTCGAGCTTCGCCTCAATGTTCAGCGGGCAGCCCCCGAAGGCGGTTCCCTCGATTCTGATATAGCACCACTTCCTATCCTTCAGCCACGGCACGTAATCGCTCGGCCCTATGTGGACATTCTCCTCGCCTATATCATATGGTATCAGGCTCGTGACAGCGGTTGTCTTAGAGATCTTCTTGGAGGCCAGTCTCTCCCTCTCAAGCATGTTCAGGAAGTCCGTGTTGCCGCCGAAGTTGAGTTGGTAGGTCCTCTCGATCTTGACTCCCCTATCTACTAGGAGTTTTATGAGCACCCTGTGGAGGATTGTGGCGCCGACCTGGCTCTTCACATCATCCCCTATCAATGGTACTCCGCGCTTCTCGAATATCTCCTGCCACCTAGGCTCCCTTGCTATGAAGACAGGAATACCATTGACGAATGCGGCGCCGGCGTCGAGAACTTGCTCAACATACCACTTCGTGGCCGACTCGCTTCCAACCGGGAGGAAGTTCACCACGACATCGGCGCCAGCGCTCTTCAAGACATCAGCGACATCAACTGTTGGTGATGGATGCTTCTCTATCACTCCCTGTAAATATTTCCCGAGGCTGTCATGCGTCATCCCTCTCATGACCTCGACGCCGAGCCTCGGGACATCAGCGAACTTTATCGTGCAGTTTGGAGGGGCGAAGATCGCCTCCGATAAGTCCTTCCCAACTTTGTTCTTGTCGATATCAAATGCGGCGACGAACTCGATATCGCCGACATGATACGGACCAAGCCTCACATGCATCAATCCCGGTACAAATTCATTCTCATCCGCATCCTTGTAGTAGTAGACACCCTGAACGAGGGCTGAGGCGCAATTACCCACACCTATGATCGCAACCCTAACCTTCGGCATACATGAATAGCGTTCTAGGGGACATATATAGCTATTTCATATCCATGAAATAGCTATAGCCTCTCCGCTAATCCCCTAAGGAAGTCCTTAGCCATATCGAGGGCTCTCTCACCTTCCCTCGTCAAGGTGTAGTACTTTCTCTGGGGCCCCTCGCTATCAGCTCCGGGGCCAGCAGACGCTATCAAGCCCTCCGATTGCAGCTTATAGAGGACTATATAGCAGGTCACCCTGCCCGGCTTAAAGCCGAACTTCTCCTCAATCCTCTTCGCGATCTCATAGCCATAGAGCGGCCCCTCCTTCAACAGGCTCAGGACATAGAGCCAAAGATTCTCGATTGTCAGCTTCCGCATGAGCCTCCTATAGGCCGCGGTTTCCTGCAATTCCTCCTCAACTAAAATCCTCATAATAGGTGGATAAGAGGATTATGGATGACCGGATTCTTCTATATTTTCAGGCAGTCTTTCAAGAAATAAAAAGACTTGCTCGCGAGCCATAACTCTTTAAGATCCTTTAATCCGCCGGCGAATGGGGGCGCGATGAGGTATCGTGGGATGATAATGGATTTGGATGGCTGCGTCTACCGCGACTATGTGCCGACCGAGGGCGCCATAGAGGCGTTAAACAGGCTTAGAAGGCTTAGGGTCAGGGTCATCTATGTTACGAATAACCCGGAGACGACATCCGAGGAACTGGCTGAGAGACTTCATAGCCTCGGCGTGGAATGTTCACCCGATGACTTCATAACGGTCGGCGAGGCCGCTGCATCCTACATATACTCGAGATCAGGGGCGAGTAGGGTCCTAGTGATCGCGGGGAATGGTGTTAGGGAGTATTGCAAGCGCATGGGTCATGAGGTCCTTGATGTGGAAGAATGGGATAAGGCCGAGTATGTCGTCGTCGGTGCTGACCGCGAGATAAATTACCGGAAGCTCGTGGCAGGGTTAAGGGCTATACTGAATGGTGCGATCTTCATAGGGACGAATCCCGATGCTGTTCATCCGGGGAGGGATGGCCCGGAGCCCGGTTCCGGGGCATTCGTCACAATATTCGAGTACATGACGGGCGTCAAGCCGATAATCGTTGGAAAACCATCCAAGATAATAATGGAGCAGGCGTTAAAGAGGTTGGGGATGAGGCCTGAAGAGATTCTCGCGGTTGGTGATAGGGTTGACACAGATGTTAAAGCGGGGAAGCTCATAGGCGCGGACACAGCCCTCATCCTAACCGGGATAACGCAGGAGAAGGATCTACCAAGTATACCGCCCGAGCTTAAGCCCACTCATGTATTCAGGAACCTGCGTGAGCTTGTGGAGAGGCTCTATACCTGAACCTGCCTACTTAATACTGGGAGCCTATAATCCTCTTTCACGGTCCTCAGCACTATCTTCGTCTCGGTGGATGCCACGCCATCAAGCTTCCCTATCTCATCTAGGATCCTAGCTAGCTCTTCATTACTCCTAGCCCTAACCTTAATGAGGCAGTAATGCTCACCAGTAACGTCATGCACCTCTAAGACCTCGGGCATCATCGAGAGCTTCTCAAGCACCTCCTCATACTTCGGCGGCCTGACGGTAACAGCGATGAAGGCGGTCACGATATAACCTAGCTTCTCCGCATCCACGATAGCCTGTATCTTCCTGATCACGCCGAGATTGATCAGCCTCTTGATCCTAGAATAGACGGCCGCCTCACTCATCCCAACCCTCTTCGCGATCTCGGAGTAGGATGCTCTACCATTCTCCTGTAGAATCTCGATTATCTCCAAGTCCTTCTGATCCAAGACCTCCTTCCTCATCCACCAATATCTTCATAGCATACCCGATATATTTTTATTGGTGGTGAAGACGCCTGCAATAGAGGCCCCCATATACTTGGAAGGGGCTTAGGCGGGGGTTGAAGGGAGCGGGCTTGCATGAGTTGTAAGGTTGGAGTTGCATGGGGTGAAGAGCTCCTAGACTACAGCTTCCCATTTCCACATCCATTTAGGAGGGAGAGGGCGGTAGCCTTCTATAAGGAGCTGAGCAATCTCGCGGAGCATATGGTAGGCTCGATAATGGTTGTGAAGCCTGAGCAGGCATCCCTAGATGACCTCCTACTCTTCCATGAGGCAGGCTATGTGGATTTTGTAAGGAGGAAGTCGGAGGAGGGGCGTGGATACTTGGACTACGGCGATACGCCCGCGTTCAAGGGATGCTATGAGGCATCACTCTACGTGGTTGGGGCGACGCTGAAGCTTGTCAAGCTAATACTCGCCCACGAGATCGAGCATGGATTCAACCCTGTTGGCGGACTTCATCACGCTAGGAGAGGCTCAGCAGCTGGGTTCTGTATATTCAACGATGCGGCCATAGCGATAGAATACTTGCTGAGGAGGGAGAGGCTGTCGGAGATCCTATACGTGGACATAGATGCTCATCATGGCGACGGAGTCTTCTACAGCTTCTATGGAGACGCTCGCGTCAGGATCCTTGATGTTCATCAGAATGGGAGGACCCTGTATCCTGGAACTGGGTTCCCACATGAGCGGGGTGCTGGCAACGCTGTTGGGACGAAGCTGAATATAACGCTCTTGCCCGGGGCTGGGGACAAGGAGTTCATGGAGGCATGGAACGAGATGGCCGAGGACTTTCTAGCAGACTCGAGGCCTGAGTTCATAATACTCCAAGCTGGGGCCGATGGCCTCGCAGGAGACCCGCTCACGGGTCTAAACTATACTGAGAATGTCCACGCCTTCGTGGCCTCAAAGCTCCACAAGCTTGCTCATGAGAGATGTGATGGCAGGCTCCTCGCCCTCGGCGGAGGAGGCTACGACATCTCCAATGTGGCCAAAGCATGGACCGCGGTGGTGAAAGCCCTCGCTACTCAATCCTAATCCTATATCCGGTGATCTTCTTCCTCGCAACCACCTCTAGAACCCCTTCCTTATATCTCGCCTTCACGGATTGTGGATCTATCTTCGCTGGGAGCCTCACGTGAAGGACGTATCTCCTTCCCTCACCACCTCTCAGTGGGGACCTGCATGGAGCTTCTATCCTGAGGTAATCCTCTCCGGCGATGAGCCCTATCTCCTCTTTGCTCGCTCCCGGGAGATCCGCCGTCAGCCTAACCTCATCCCCGGACTCATAAACGTTGTAGAGTGGTGTTATGCAGCCGCTCCTCTCCTCGGCCTCCCTCATGAGCCTGAAGAACTCGTCCTCCATCCTGCTTATCTCGGCCTCAACCCTCCTAAACTCCTCTAGGATCCTCCTCCAAATATTCCTCCTCCACTCCTCCATCCTCGGATCACCTCACAGGTAGACTGGTGGGAGCTCGAGCTCCTTGGACTTCTGGATCCCGCGCATCACCTGATCGGTCCTCATCATCAGATCCCTGAGCCTGAGCCTAAGCTCTTCGGCGCTCTCGAGAAGCGGCTTAACATCTATTTCGATTCCCAAGAACTTCGAGAGATAGGAGACTACCTGGCCGGCAGCCCCTGGGTCTGGGTAGTTATAATGTGCCTGCGCCAAGATTATGGCGGCATCGAGCCCAGCCCTTACGGCATCTCTCAAGAGCATCCCCTTTATTCCAGCGATAAAGCCATCCTTAAACCTATTAGCCCCATTAAGCCTGACGAGCATTTCTGTTATCTCGGGCCTGCTTCCCAGAACATAGATCTCCGGCTTCTCTATGTCGAGCCTATTTGGCTCAGGTATCCCGGAGACCGATATAAGGAGCTTCCCATTCTTTCGCTTAATCCAGTTCACGAGGCTCTGTGAGAGCGGCCTAATCATGGGCGGCGGTATAGGGATGTCGGATACTATCGCAACGATCCTATCCCTGTAGTATATCCTGATAAGTTCCTTTATCTGCTCATTCCTCACGGAGATTAGGGGTGGCAGGAACTCCGCATCGATATAGCCGGCCTCCCTCATCTCGAGCCTATCAACTATGTATGATGTGGCTATGGCCCCAACGAGCCCCACATCCGGGAACCCCTCGATAAATATCAGGTCGCGCCCTTGGATAGGCTCAACCTCAACTATGCTTATTTCCTCAGCCTCTGACATCAATTAATCTTCTGAGGTCCCCTAGATAAACTTGCGCAAAAGGGTGGGAGAAAATACTTTTTAGTAGGACTTCTCTACCGCATCACCGGATGGTGGATTCCTATGAGTGAGACCCCTGTTAGCAGCTCCTCTGTAGCGGCAACTGAAGCCGGCAAGAGATATTATGGGCATAAGCTGAAAGAGATTTGGTCAAGATCTCTAGAAAATCCTGAGGCCTTCTGGAGCGAAGTCGCGGAGAACATCACTTGGTTCAAGAAGTGGGACAAGGTCTATGTGTGGGATCCACCCTTCGCGCGATGGTTCATTGGAGGAGTCCTCAACGCCTCCTACAACGCCCTTGACGTGCACCTGAAGAGGGGCTTGAAGAATAAGGTCGCGATATTCTGGGAGGGTGAGGAGGGCGCGACCAGAGCATTAACGTACTACCAGCTCTGGAAGGAGGTTAACAAATTCGCTAATGCCCTGAAGAAGTTGGGTGTCAGGAAGGGCGACAGGGTCTCGATATATCTACCCATGATACCGGAGCTCCCGATAGCGATGCTCGCTTGCGCCAGAATAGGTGCCATACATAGTGTAGTCTTCTCGGGATTCAGCGCGACGGCGCTAGCCGATAGGATAAACGACGCGGAGGCGAAAATACTCATCACGGCCGATGGACTATATAGGAGGGGCAAGATAGTTCCGCTAAAGACGACGGCGGATGAGGCGCTCGCATTAACGAAGACCGTCGAGAAGGTTATAGTCGTGAGGAGGGTTGGGCTCGAGAATACGCCGATGAAGGAGGGCAGGGACTTATGGTGGCATGATGTCGTCAAGGATGTCGAGCCCTATTGCCCGCCTGAGCCAATGGAGTCGACAGACCCGCTCTTTATCCTCTATACTAGCGGGACTACGGGCAAGCCAAAGGGGGTTGTCCACAGCACTGGAGGATACCTCGTCTGGGTCTGGGCAACCCTCAAGTGGGCATTCGACCCGCAGCCCGATGACATCTGGTGGTGTACGGCTGACATAGGCTGGATAACCGGCCATAGCTACGTGGTCTATGGCCCGCTAATACATGGGCTGACGCAGATAATGTATGATGGAGCACCTGATTACCCGGCCCCCGACAGGTGGTGGGAGATAATCGAAAAGTATGGCGTGACGGCCTTCTACACCGCCCCAACAGCCATCAGGATGCACATGAAGTTTGGCGAGGAGTGGGCTAGGAGGCATGATCTCAGCAGTCTTAGGATACTTGGATCAGTTGGCGAACCAATAAATCCTGAGGCCTGGAGATGGTTTTACGAGGTTATAGGCGGTGGGAGATGCCCGATAATAGATACTTGGTGGCAGACTGAGACCGGCGGATTCATGATCTCGCCGGCCGCTGGGATAGAGCTCATCCCGCTCAAGGCCGGGTCCGCGACGTTCCCGCTGCCCGGAGTCCATGCCGAGGTTGTGGATGAGGATGGCAGGCCTGTTAAGCCCTTCGAGAGAGGATACCTCGTGATACTAGCCCCATGGCCTGGAATGCTGATGACGCTGTGGAGGGACCCTGAGCGCTACAAGGAGGTTTACTGGTCGAAGTTCCAGCCGAATAAATATCTCCAGTTTAAGATAACACCGCCGGCGATCTACTACACTGGAGACTATGCGATGAAGGATGATGAGGGGTACTTCTGGCTCATGGGAAGGGCTGATGATGTGATAAAAGTGGCGGGGCACAGGATTGGCACGGCCGAGCTTGAGAGCGCCTTCGTCAGCCACCCAGCCGTTGCGGAGGCCGCGGTGATAGGGAAGCCGGATCCGGTGAAGGGCGAGAGCATAGTTGCCTTCGTAATCCTGAAGTCGGGATATCAGCCCACAGACGAGCTCAGGGATGAGCTGAAGATGCATATCAGGAAGACGATCGGCCCCGTTGCCACGCCAGATGCAATCTTCTTCGTATCATCCCTGCCCAAGACGAGAAGCGGCAAGATAATGAGGAGGGTCCTGAAGGCGGTGGTGAGCGGAGGACAGCTTGGAGACATCACCACGCTCGAGGACGCGGCCTCAGTCGAGGAGGCCAAGAAGGCAGTCGAGATGCTGAGAAAAGCCATGGAGGAGGCAGCGAAGAAGTAAATTCTTCCAAAAGGTCATTTTTTTCTCTAGGCAAACCCTTCTCCTTAATTTCCCGAGACTTATCATATCTGGTGGTTCGAATTGGTGAAGGTTGGGGTAGTTGGAGCTGGAAGGGTTGGGAGCACAGCCGCCTACACGCTCCTAGCTCTCATAGATCTTGATGAGATCGCCCTTGTTGATGTCTTAGGTGATCTGGCTGAGGGGGAGGCCCTAGACCTAATGCACGCAGCCTATGCTCTTGGGAGGAAGACGAGGATATGCGGAGGCCCTGATTACAGCCTCCTGAGGGGATCGAGCCTGATAATAGTCACGGCTGGTGCGGCGAGGAAGCCGGGAATGTCGAGGCTCGACCTACTCAAGACAAACGCGGAGATAATGAAGCAGGTTGCCGCAGGTCTCAGGAATGTTTATGGTGACGCGGTGGTGATGGTGGTCTCAAACCCCGTGGACTTGATGACATATCTTCTTTGGAAGGAGCTCGGGATCTCGAGGCGCAGGATAATGGGGATGGGAGGGGTTCTTGATACAGCAAGGCTTTGGAGCATCCTTGGGCATAAGAGCAGCGATATTGTCCTAGGGGAGCATGGGGACAGCATGTTCATCCACGGCGAGCATCGTAATCTCGAGGAGCAACTCAGGGGGCAGGCGATGGAGGTGATAAGGAGGAAGGGCGCGACAATCTATGGGCCAGCGGCATCAATCTATATCCAAGCAAGAGCTATTCTTACGGATTCTAGGGAGATCCTGCCAGTTTCTGCGATCCTAGACGGAGAGTATGGTCTCAGAGATATAGCTGTCGGGGTTCCGGCGAGGATAGGCCGAGAAGGGATAATTGAAATAATCGAGTATGAAGATGCTCGTGAGGGAATCGTCCGCTCGGCATCCATCCTCAGGAAGAGGCTACATGAGGCCGGCTGCTAGGTTGGAAAGCTTTAAGCTGGGTGCCATAGCATCTTGAGCACGATGGAGAGGACGAGCAGGATTCCGGGCTTCTACAAGCTCACGGTCGAGGAGAGGCTGAGGATAGTCGCAGAGTTCGCTGGGCTGAGCGAAGAGGAGGTTGAGCTTCTAAGAAGATATGCGGCGCTCGACAGGGATACCGCTAACAGGATGATCGAGAACGTTATTGGAACGTTCCAACTTCCACTCGGAATAGCTGTAAACTTCCTGATCAACGGCAGGGATTACATGGTTCCTATGGTTATCGAGGAACCATCCGTGGTTGCAGCCGCCTCAAATGCGGCGAGGATGACGAGGGAGGGTGGCGGGGTCTTCGCTCAGAGCACCGAATCCCTGATGATAGGACAGATACAGCTCGTCGGGATCAAGGATCCCTATGCCGCAAGGCTCGAGGTCCTGCGAAACAGAGAGGAGATACTGGCGATCGCCAACGAGCAGGACCCGGTCCTCGTCAATCTCGGTGGAGGGGCAAAGGATCTCGAGGCGAGGGTGATCGAGACGAGGCTTGGCCCCATGCTGATAGTCCACCTGATAGTCGATGTGAGGGATGCTATGGGGGCTAATGCCGTGAATACCATGGCTGAGGCGGTTGCGCCAAGGCTCGCCTCAATAACCGGTGGAAGATATAGGCTCAGGATAATATCGAACCTAGCCGATAAAAGGCTTGTCAGGGCTTGGACGAGGATCCCGCCTGAAGCTGTCGGCGGGAGAGAGGTTGCAGAGGGGATAGTCGAGGCGTGGGCATTCGCAGACGCTGACCCATATCGCGCCGCGACGCATAACAAGGGGATAATGAATGGCGTTGACGCTGTGGTGATCGCGACCGGAAACGACTGGAGGGCTGTCGAGGCCGGGGCGCATGCTTACGCCTGTAGATTCGGCGCATACAAGCCGCTCAGCACTTGGGAAATCGATGAAAAGGGGAATCTCGTCGGGAGCTTGGAGATGCCGCTAGCCGTCGGGATAGTTGGCGGCGCGACTAGGACAAATCCCCTTGCAAGGATATGCTTGAAGATCCTCGGCGTCAAGACCGCTAGGGAGCTCGCAGAGGTGATAGGCGCAGTCGGTCTCGTCCAGAACCTTGCGGCGCTGAGGGCCTTGGCAGCCGAGGGCATACAGGCCGGCCACATGTCACTCCACGCGAAGAATATAGCGATCATGGCTGGGGCCGTGGGCGATGAGATAGACCAAGTGGCCGAGATCATGGTGCGCGAGAAATGCATCAGGCTGGATCGCGCGAAGGAGATACTCGAAAAACTGAGAAGGGAGAGAGAAAGGAGGTAAAGCTGGCCGAGGAAGACAGCTCTTGAGCGATTATCCCACCGCGCTTCAGAAGAAGGGTGTTAGAGTTCTGGGGGTGGCAGAGAGCTTTAGAAAAGATGTCGGGGGGAAGGCAGCCCTAGCCGGCGTCGTTATGCGCGGCGACCTCATTATAGATGGTGTGGTATTCGGCGAGTGCACGGTCGGCGGCATGGACGCAACTGACAGCATCCTCGAGATGTATAGGTCGCTCGGGAGGGAGGATATCATGCTCCTGATGCTAAACGGCTGTATAATAAGTTGGTTCAACGTGATCGATCTCCAAAGGCTTCATGAGGAGACGGGACTTCCCGTGATCTCCGTGACATATAACCCGAGCACCGGGATTAGGGAGTATTTCCTCAAGTATTTTCCCGATGACTGGGGAAAGAGACTCGAGGTCTACGAGAGGAATGGACCGAGGGTCGAGATGACGAATAGGAACGGCTTCAAGGTCTATTTTAGGTCTGTGGGACTTGACCCAAGTGACGCCGCCAAGATAATTGACCGGTACACGATCTTCGGCAAGGTGCCTGAACCATTGAGGGTTGCGAGGATCCTTGCTCACAGCCTCCTCGAACACATGAGGAAAAGATGATTATGCGGCTTCTGACGGGTCATTTTGAAGAGGCGTGGCGCTTTACTTAGTTGGGCTTGGCCTTGGAAGTAGTGGCTACCTGACGAGAAGGGCCATGGAGGTTATCAAGAGGTCTGATAAGGTTTACTTGGATACCTACACGAGCTTCTTCGAGCCGGGGCTCATCGAGGAGCTAAGGACGATCTTAGGCTCTAGGCTTATTGAGGCTGATAGAAGGCTCTTGGAGGAGGATGTCTCGCGCATAGTTGAGGAGGCCGGTGAGATGGACGTCGCGATACTCATTCCCGGAGACCCCCTAATAGCCACAACCCATATCTCGATTATTATTGAGGCCGCGCGGAGGGGTGTTGAACATCACGTGATACACGGCGTTTCAGCCTGCTCAGCCCTCATCTCCGCCTCATGCCTTCAGGCATATAAGTTCGGGAAGATCGTGACGATCCCTAAGAGCGGTATTGGGGTCGAGACATGTTATAGGGCGATACTCGAGAACATGGAACGCGGCCTCCACACACTCATACTTCTCGACACGGCGGATGGAGGCCTAGACATACCATCGGCAATAAGGATGCTTATGCGGGTTGAGGATGAGGTTGGGATGGGCTTGATAACGCCTGAGAGGCTGGTAATATGCCTAGCTAGGATAGGGTTTGGGGATGAGTTCAGGTGGGCTGGAAGCCTCGCCGAAGCGCTTGAGAAAAGTTACCCGCCGCCGCCACATAGCATGATCTTCCCGGGAAGCCTCCACTTCTCCGAGGCCGAGGCACTTGAGACACTGCTGGGCGCGAGCCCCAAGGCAATTGAACAGCATAAGTTGCCTTGGAGCATTTGGCAGAGGCTACAGAAATATATCGCGAATGTCGAGAACGCGTTAAGGAGCCTCGAGCTCGTAGACCAGTCGAGCGAGGTCAGAGAGGTCTTAGACTTGGTGGATAGGTATCTTGATGATTCGAGGAGGTTTCTATCAGGCGGCCGCAGCTTCGACTCCTTGGCGGCAATATCATATGCTGAGGGGCTGTTAGACTGCCTCAGGATGCTCGACAGAGTCAGGTTCTCCTGGGGCTTGAGGCGCGATTAGATCGTGATAAATGACTCAATCGGTATATTAAACTCCTCCATGAGCTTCTCCTTAACTCCTCTCAGGGCTATTATCGAGAACATTCCCGAGATGTTCGCCTTAAGCTCCTTGCATAGGGTTATCATCGCCCTCATCGTGCCGCCCGTCCTGATTATATCATCGACGAGGAGGACATATTCTCCTTTCTTCACGAGGCCCTTCGGGAGGTAGATGTATCGGTATGCCCCCGACTCGAATATCTGCTTAACCTCCACGAAGTCCCTCACGCCGATCTTCTTGCTCTTCCTCGCGATCGCTAAGCCTACCCCAAGGATTGAGGCCAGCTGGTATGCGACTGGTATACCGTCGGACTCCATGGTCATCACCCTATCAACCTTGAAGCCCATGAGCTTCTCGAGCTCGGCTAGTACTATCTGCTTCAATATAAGCGGGTCATGGATTATCTCGCTCGTATCTATTGCCCCAACTTCATCCCTTGCAAGCCTTCGCTTAACCTCATCCAGCAGGAACTCCCTTTTAAAGGCCGCTATAATGGCCCTAGACTTCTCGGGGCTCGGGAGAACATGGCCATTCACGTATCGCGAAAGGACGGCTGGCGGGAGGCCGAGGATGGAGGAGAGCTTCTCATAGGACATATGCTTCTTAAGCATCCTAAGAGCCTCGATCGAGTTCAGCCTATACCAGAGTTCATCCAGCCTCCTCAACTCCCAGACACCTAGGAGAGGTGGCTCGGCTTGGAATTAAAACCTCCACTTAAGACGATCATCAACGGATAAATAGGGTGGGTCCAGCTTCTGTGCAGTGATGGGGGAGAGGGCTGGGAAGCGCGTCCTAGCATCAGGGGCATTTGAGCTTCTTCATCCAGGCCATGTCAGGTTTCTGGTGGAGGCTAAACGTGCTGGGGGCGAGGGCTCGAGGCTTGTAGTTGTCGTGGCCAGGGATGAGACGATTAGGAGGAGGAAGGGGAGGGAGCCGATTCTCGGAGAGGAGGCTCGGAAGGAGATAATTTCGATGCTTAAGCCGGTTGACGAGGTGATTCTCGGCCACGTCCCATTCTCATTCGAGAAGGTGATCGAGGAGGTGAAGCCGGATATAGTGGTCTTCGGATATGATCAGGAAGATTTGATGAGGGAGTTCATGAAATTCGTCGAGTCTAGGGGGCTGAATGTGAAGGTCGTCAAGCTTGGGAAGTTCTCGTCGCAAGGTCCATCCAGTACGTCGGAGCTCATTAGGCGGGCAGCGGAGATCATGGGTAGGGGCTCACGTTCTGGGCTTTTTTAGCCCTTCCTCCCTCTTTTTCATTGGGAGGCTTTCGGGGGGAACGCGGGCTCCCACATCTATCCGGCGCTGACGATCAAAAGAGGTTTTAGGTTTTGGTATTCATGTACTCTTCGTAGTATCGGCGCGTCAGGTTTCTCACAGCCACTACATCTCTGTCCTCCTCTAAGCCGCATTTCTGGCATCTCATCAGCCTGCGCCCGTTCGAATTTTCTTTCAGCTCACTCCCGCATATAGGACATGTCCTCGAAGTGTTCCTAGGATCAACGTATTTCACGTGTAATCCATGGAGCCTCGCCTGATACTCCAATATCCGCTGAAAACTCCTATAACCCCATCGATGTATTCTTCCATTAAGCTCCTTGGAGCCCATATTCTTCTCATTGAGGCGCTTGAGGTCCTCCATTATAATCACGGTGGCCCCGACCTCCCTAGCCTTACCGATAATCTCCTTGGCCGCCCTATAGTAGATCTCCTTGATTCTACATTGCTCTCGTCCCTTGTACTTCTCCAGTAGCCTCGCCCGCAGCCCTCTGCCGCGAATCCTCGACTGAATTCGCCTACGCTTAAGGAAATAGCGGGTTCGAATAATCCCCTCGTTAGTCTCAAACCTCTCGATGAAGTCATCGTTACCATATACGATGGCGTTCTCATTAACGTCGACGGCGATAACTTTGGCATCCGCGCCCACCTCCGGCAACATAACGGCTTGGCGAAAGACAACGTTCAGGTAAAGGCTGCCATCATCCCTCAGCACCAGCCACGCCTCACCCGGTTTCATGCCCCTGAACCTATCGTGATATCTTCCGTGAAGCAGCCTCAATGTAACCCACCTTCCACCATGAACTATTATTGAAACCCTCCAACCCTCGATATCGAGTTTGAATAACGTGCTGTCCAGCCATATCGCCCACCCCTTGAATATCGGCTTCTCCTTCTCACACATCCCCAGCTTCTTCATCTCTACAAATGACTCGTAGACGCTGCTGGCATACCTGCAGGCAGTAAAAATATAATGCGATGGCAACGTTGGATGCCTCTGCCATAGCTCGCGATACTTCGCGCGATGCAGGCTGATGAAGCTGGTGATCCCATGCGAGTGGGTGTATTCAATTAGCTCATTCACGATCCTCCGATACTCCTTGAACAGGCGATGTATCTTGGAAATCGTCGCCTCATCAGCATCTGCGAGATCCACCTTGAAGTTTGCTGTGAGCTTTATTTCCTCAACTGGCATCATCACTCACCCCCGAGGTCCCCGCCCTCCTCGAAGGCCTCGTAGAGTAGGCTTCGTAGCTCCATGCAGACATAATCCATCACCTTACCAACATGTCCGCGATACTCCCTGGCGAAGTCGTCGAGCATCCTGGGGCCATCATATGCAAGCATCCTAGCGATGGCTGGTGGCGGCCTGTATCTCTCAACAGCGGCAAGCGTCGAGTCCACGTAATCCAAGATCCCGACGAACTCCTTCAGGAGGCCAGCCTCCTCGAAGGCGTCCACGTAGCCAATCATGCCCCCACAATACCCTCTCAGTACACGCCTGCCCTTATTTCTTGGGGACCTGCCTGAAAATGGAAGACTATTATGATGATGTCAAGATGCCGGGAAGCCGGCTGAACATAGGATTCTATGGCGATAGAGGGGCCTCGGAGCAGGTCTTCATGATACCGTCAGGGAGGGGGCGAGGTCAAGTATTTCGTGGTCAGGGGCGTGAGAGAGAGCGACAGGCGCGTAACAGGATGTGACATGGTCAGGATAATGGACTGGGATCGGCTGATCGAATATCTCGGGGATATCTGGGAGGAGCTATGGGACGCGACGCTATTCAAGCTGAAGGCCGCCGAGACGAGTATGCCGTAAAGTCAAGACCCCGACATTATGGTTCATAGTCAGGAGGGAGACTCTCATTCAAGCCGAGGAGCTTCTCCATATCCCTTCCCAAGAGCTGGGTTCTTAGGGTGGGGTTGAAGCCCGGTGATGTCTTAGAGATAAGCGAGGGGGTTGATGGTAGTCTTAGGCTTAGCCCGCCTGAGGC
>Ga0209225_1001563_pt1 | contig 22272 bp, 34 predicted proteins | sample WasSprMetagenome_FD_184732 | JGI IMG/M metagenome (GOLD analysis project Ga0209225, IMG submission 184732) | Sulfidic aquatic microbial communities from Washburn Spring, Yellowstone National Park, USA - WS (SPAdes) (version 3) | ecosystem: Environmental > Aquatic > Thermal springs > Hot (42-90C)... | reverse complement strand
TTCTCTGAGCGACAACTCGACCAGCCTGGTCGAGGACAGTGGCGAAAGTCCAATCCTTATGCACATCCAAACCAATATAGGCGCTCATAACATGGCTTGAGCGCCCCAAACATTTATCCTTTCTCATACCATCGCATAAGTGTTGAAAAATTCTTTTTGGGCTTGTTTTTGTGTTTGGAGCTTTTTCTTGGTTTTTAGTATGTGAAGACTGCTATGTTGTTTGCCAGTTCTGGTCTTCCTATTTTGTGGGCTGCTATTGCTACGGCTAGTATGCATGAGAAGCATATTGCAACATGCATTCTTATTTTGGCCACGCCCCTCCACTTAGGCTTCTCCATCGACAGCTCAAGTTTTGAAGCTTTAAACGTTCTTTCAACAGCCATCCTCCGCTTGTAAAGTTCTACAAGCCTTTTCTCGCCTTTAACCCTGAAGCGCTTAGTCACGTACAGGTTGATTAGAGGCTCTTTCACCTTTGAGGAGTGGGGTATAACTGGCTCTGCTCCATAACGCCTAATCGCCTTAAAAACTTCCTCAGAATAGTATTGGCTGTCAGCTATGAAATGCTTTTGCCATGAAGCCTCAGAAGCCTTGAAGCCTTCCTCATTAATGGCTTAACAAGAACCTTGTCGTTTGCAGCTCTAACGATGTAGGTTATTGGCAGGGCTTTCATTGATACAAGTGTGTGAGCCCTCCATCCAAGCTTGTAGCTTCGCCTATCAGCCCTACCAACCCTAGCGCCTCTATCGCTTAATCCGCCCTTTTTGCCCCGCCTGGAATAGGCCTTCATGAAGGTACTGTCAACACTAACCATAATGGCCACTGAAGGGTCTATTATGCCCATTTTGAAAGCTTGAAATAGAAAATCAAGGAATAGCTTCTCAACCGTTTCTGGTCCCGCACGGGTGATGAACTTGCTGAAAGTCGTATGATCTGGAGCGCCAAACTCACAGATTTCATGGGCAAACTGGCGGTTCCTAAGCCTCCTACAAAGCTTACGCACAGACGGTATAGCCTCAAAACGCATAAACATCAAAGCCAAAAGCATAGAACGCACAGGAAAACGACTCCTACCTCTACCAGTATTAGCATACTTAGCCTCAATGAGGCTCAAAGTTAGGCTTATATCGATATTAGAGAACAATAATTTGAGGGTGTCACGGGTAGCCCCAGAAATCGGTTCAAACCGGACTATCACCTCCATTTGGACTTGATTTAACTATCCCTTGACACCCTCACCCCTATAAACATAACTAAGCCAAAAACACGCTCCCCTTAAATAAAAAGCCCAAAAAGAATTTTTCAACACTTATGCGCGCATTGCTTCTGAAAGGAAGGCTGGGCGTTTCATAGCGGTGGATGAGACATGCGTAAAGGTTAATGGCGAACAATATTGGGTATATTCAGCCTTAGACAGGAATGAATTAGTATCCATGAGGGTTTATCCTGCAAGAAACAGCTTGACAACGGAATCCTTCATCTGAAGCGTACTAAAGTACTGTGATGGCAAGCCTGAGTTCGTTGTGGATAATGCTCCATGGTTAAGGGAAGCCATTACAGAGCTTGGACTAACATATCACCATCAAGCCCGCGGGCTGAGAAGCCTAATAGAATCAACCTTCTCATCCTTTAAACAACGCACAAAAATATTCTTCAACAAGATAACGGTCAACCTAAAACACAACCCACACCTAAGATGGAAAAGGGCTGTTGAATGCTGGAACCTATTCTGCAAAACATTCACATACCACTACAACCATTTAAGAGGATGAGCCTTAAGTTGCCACGTCTGAGTTTTGCTGCGTAAAGTTTATAAAGAAGAGAATTTTTGCGCTTCATTTAGAGGATAGAAAGACGTATGAGTAGTTGGCCAAATTGGCCTACATATAAAGTTTGGGCCCGTCCTGAGTTCGACGATAATGGTGGGTGTTCGCTATGGGCATCCACATTATCGCCGAATTTCGGGGCGTGGATCCCCGAAAGCTTTCAAGGGTGGAAGACCTACGGCCGATTTTGGATAGGGTAGTTGCTAAGTCTGGTTTGCATGCGATTTCTTCAAGTTTCCATCAATTTGAGCCTTATGGGGTTTCTGCCATATACCTTTTAAGCGAGTCGCACTTGAGTGTTCACACGTGGCCGGAGTATGGTTATATGGCTTTAGACATTTTCACATGCGGGGACGACGGTCCAGCCTTGAAGGCTTTCGAACTTTTGGTGGAAGAGTTTAAGCCTAAAAATGTTGAAAAACGTGTCATAAGGAGGGATGTTTTTGGAGAAAGTGGAAACTAGAATATTGTATGAGCTTGCTTCTTCCAAGAAAACTTTTTGGGAGCTTCTTGACAGAGTCAACTCTCCCCTTAAAGATTTTGTGGCAGCCTTGAAAAGGCTTAGTGAGAGCGGGCTTATAGTTGCGGACGAAAATGGTTTTTCTATCACTGATAAAGGCAAGAGTCAAATAAACTTGGAAAGCTTGAATTTTGAGGGCAAACTCTGCCCCATGTGTCTTGGAAAACGGGTAATTCCAGAGGCAAAGTTCAAAGATGTTCTGGAGGAGTTCAAACGAATCGTTCAGAAAAGACCAAACCCATCTCTTAACTTTTTCCAAGGATATATGCTTGAAAAAGATGTGGTTGCAAGGGCTGCTCTGATGCATCATTACGGCGATTTAGCTGGAAAAAACATAATTTTGATAGGAGACGACGACCTGCTAAGCATTGCCCTAGCTCTAACAAGGCTTCCATCACGAATAACCGTTTTAGACATCGACAAGCGGCTAGGCGACTTCATTGAGTCAGTTAATAGAGAACACGGATTTGCCATTGAATATGTCCAATACAATGTGGCTGATCCGCTGCCCAGGGAACTGCGAGGAAAATTTGACGTCTTTTCCTCGGAGCCGCTTGAAACTATGTCTGGTTTAAGAGCTTTTCTAACGCGGAGTGTAGCTTGCCTAAGAGATAATGGCGTGGGCTATTTTGGCTTAACCCTCTATGAGGCTTCTCTTAGAAAGTGGTTAGCTGTTCAAAAACTCTTATCGAGGATGAACTGCGTTGTCACTGATATCATTCAAGGGTTCTCTGTTTACCCAATGGATTATGGCACCGCGAACTATGAGGAATTCGCTTATAATCTCGGTTTTAAGGTTGGCAAAAATCCCGGGGTTAACTGGTACAAGTCAGCTTTATACCGTTTTGAGGTGTTTGGCAAGGCGAAGCTTCCAGCAAGTGCCGATAAAAGGTTACGGATTCAATTCATTGATAAAGAGGAGGACCTAACCCATCCAACACTTTATCGCAATTAATTTAGGAAATGAAATTTTGAAGTGATGTTTTATGCCCCCACGCAGAGTAAAGGCGCTGTCTTCTGGTGTCATTTTAGAGAATGTGAAGATACGTCACGCTAGTGAGGCAGACCTCCAGCAGATTGTCAAGCTGTCTGAAAAGCTTGGTAGGGATGAAAGTGCAATGGACTCAATGGTTTCACCGTTGCCAAGCGAGTTCCAAAACCCTAAATGGATCCTTAAAAACATTAAGGGTGAAAACACCGTGGTTTTTGTTGCCGAGGCTGATGGAAAAATTGTCGGCTACTCTCTTGGGTGGATTAGCCAGCCATGGTCGTACAAAGCTAAAAGAGGATACATCTGCGACTGCTTTGTGGAAAAATTTTACAGGCGGCGTGGCATCGGCAAGGCTCTGGTGAAAGCCATGCTTGAATGGTTTAAAGACAAGGGTGTGGAATGTGTAGAAGCAGACATTTACTCCAGCAATATTCCATCTCTAGCCTTGTTCAAGGGTTTAGGCTTCAAGGAGGTTTCAAAAAGACTTCGCCTAATATTTGAAAAGCAATAGGAAGGGTTTTGCGATTACTTGATAATCATTTCCACGAACTTTTCTGGCCTAAATTCCTCAAGGGCGTCGTAACTTTGCCCAGTTCCAACAAAAATGATCGGCTTCCGTGTAATGTACGTAACGCTTAGGGCTGCCCCTCCTTTAACGTCCGCGTCCACTTTTGTTAGTATGGTCGCATCTATGCCTACACTTTTATGAAATTCTTCAGCCTGAATAACAGCATCATTTCCGGTTAACGCATCCACTGTTAAAATAGTCAAGTCTGGGTTTACTACACGTTTGATTTTTGCAAGTTCGTTCATGAGGTTTCTGTTTGTTTGCATTCGCCCAGCGGTGTCAATCAAGACTGCGTGTATTCCATGAGCTTTTGCATGACTTATTGCGTCGTAAGCTACTGCCGCCGGGTCTGCACCATACTTGTGTTTTATCATTTTTATGCCTAGCCGTTTAGCATGGGTCTCCAACTGTTCAATGGAACCAGCCCTATAAGTGTCGCTGCATGCTAAAACAGCTGTGTAGCCCTTCTTGTTTAGTAAGTAGGCGACTTTCGCTATGGTTGTGGTTTTGCCTGTGCCGTTAATCCCCACAAAAAGAACAACGAAAGGCTCGTTTTTCCTTCGTTTTTCCTCCACAGCCTTTAAAAAATCTATTTTCTCGTTTGTTGACATGACTTCAAGGAGCACTTCGCGAAGGTTTTGTTCAACTATTTTCCTTTTGTCTTCAAGCCTTTTTATTTGTATTCCATTGAGGCGTTTTTCCAATTCCTCACATATGCGTTCCGCCACGGGCAAGGCTACATCGTTCTCTATTAAGGTTAGCTTAAAATCTGAGAGAATTGGGCGAAGGTTTTCAGCCTTAAGCTCTGTGGTTGTTATCTTGTTTACTAGGCTGCTTAAGCCGGATTTAAGCCTCTCAAACATCTTTTGCGGGTGTCTCCCTTCTTAGTGTAACTGCCAACTCTTCGAAACGCTCTCTGTCCTCGTTGATTTTGTCTATGACTTGGGAAAGCTGCTGTTGAAGGGTTGTTCTGCTCTTCTCTAAGTCTTCAAGCCTTTTCTTGATGATTTCTTTTGCTTCTTGAAGGGTTTTTTCAACCGAGACACCTGCTCCGACACCGACGGTGACTTTGTCTGGAGTTTCGAGCCTTGCCTTTATGTAGGAGTTTCCACCTATAGGAACCAGCAGTTCAGCGTTCTCTTTCTCTTTTTCCAAGCCTTCAAGAGTCATGTTAGCGTAGGTTAGGTCTGTTATGACGGCGTTCACCATGTTTATTCTGGCTTGTAACGCTTCCGCTGTCTGCTCCAGGATGCGCATTTCAACGCTGAGTCTTCGCAGTTCCTCTTCAACTTTGCTTGCCAATTTCACCTTCTCCAGCCAAAAGCTTTCTTATTAACGGGTCTTCAACTTCATTTAGGGCGATTTCTTCAACCTTATCAATTTTTATGTGGAAACGTTTAACACGGTGTTTGCTGCCCAGTTCTGTGTAGACTTTTTCTATAGCGTGTTCTGGTTTTAGGGCTACAACTTCCTTTTCGAACGGTGTCTTCCAGTTTGGCTTTCGAATCTCACCCATAACCCTAAAAACTTTCACTTCACTCATCTTCCTTTACTACACCCAGAGCGTGTCCAATTATAAACATTTCTGGACCAGTTGTCAAGGAGCCAGCAACCGCAGCATGACTATTGCAGATTAATCCGGTCCTCACGTAGGGTATTCCACAGTTTACTGTGCCAACGTCCACGGGAACCTTCAATACCTCTTCCAAAAGTTTTCTCTCGGAATCCTTCAGAAGCGGGTGTGCCAAAACCCCCTTGTTTGTTGCGACGGCTAAGGAACCAACATAGGGAAGCTGTGCGATCTCGCCTGGAACAGCCTCTACGCCTAAGGTGTCGGAGATCTCTCTGATTTCGGACTGTTTCAGCCTTGGGTCCACGATGGCTCCGTGGTCGTTTGCCAAAATCATGTTGCCATAAGCCGTCTTTTTTGTATCCATAACTGTTATGTTTCCGTCGAAAACAGACTTTATCGCTTCTATTTCCTCATCCTTCACAAAGTGTGGGAGTAAAATTCCATTTGAATTTGCACATGCTAATGCGCCAATTAAGACTGAGCCGCCGATGTTTGTATGTATAAGCTTTACTTTAAGCCACTCTGCCATCCTTTCAGCCTTTTTAATGGAGACAAATTTTGGAATTATAAGCATTTTTTCGGTGGCTAAAAGGTATACGCCTATGCTTGCCGTTCCAAAGAGGCTTGTTAGGTATATTGCCAAGCCTAGTCTCCTTCAGCTAAATAAACCGTGACATTGCCATCTTTATCCTTTGCAGCTCTAACACGAATTTTCCGCGGAGGGTTTTCTATGCCTCTACTCCAAATTTGCTCGTTCACTTCATTGCTGATAATAACCCTTTTAAGTTCTGTTTCATCTTCTTCCTCGCCTTCCACTTTGGCTTCTAGCTTCATGTGTCTCCTTATAAAATCTCGAATTATCCTAATGGTTTTTGGCGCCCTCTTATTAGGAGGTACAATCCAAGCTTTCCCCAATGGAATAGTGTAAAATCTTTCCTCAACTATTTCTTCTGCCATCTCCTCTCTTTCTTTGGGTTTAGCTTCCTCGATTTTCTCTTCCTCTTCGGCAGCTTCAGCCTTCTCCACGCTTTCTTCTTCAGCAGTTTTTTCGGCTTCCACCTCTTCCTTTATTTTTTCGCCTTCACTAATTTTAGATTCTTCTGTTTCCATGTTTTACCACCCTAAGCCTTTATTTTCCTGGTTCTCCAATGTCTCCTTTTGGGGTGTGTTCTAAATTTTCCAGCAGTTTTTGCGATAACCCATGTTGGAACAGCCTTCTTCACTTTTCCAGCTTTCGCCAATCTTCTCTTTTTTGCTGTGGGCTTAAACCTAGCCATCTTAAACCCTTCTGATTTTTATCTCACGCCTTTGAGATTGCAGCTGGATCAGAATTTGTTTAAGTTGTTCATCCGTCAGTGGGATTGGCAACTTTCCCATTTGCGCCAGCTGAATCAATTGTAGTTCGAGTTGGGCTGTGAACTCGGGCTTCACAAGTTTTAGGTTTGCAAGGCGTTGTCGGGCTTCTGGTGTCAGTATTGTCTTCAGTATAGCCTGTTTTTGAAGTTCAAGCTGTTGTTCCATCTGGGCTTTCCGTTGTTCTTCGGCAAGTCTCCGCTGCAAAGCTAAAAGCTTTCTTTGCCGAATTTCTTCCAGCTCATCCTCCGACATTTGCTATCCGCTCTTCGGATATTTCTCAAGTTCAGGCATTTTTTTCAATAAGTCCCGCATTACTTCTTCAGCTATTTCCTCCAACAGCTTTCTTCCTTCCTTAGTTATGCGTCTTCCCTTGTTCTGGTATTTTTCAATCAATCCTGCCTTTTCAAGCTGTTGAAGTGCTTTCCTTATGATTGCGCCGCCAGCCTTGACTGCGTGTTCTGGTCTAACACCGAAATCTTTTCTTCCACCGTATTCGGCGCGCAGTTTTTCAATGCCTAATGGTCCATGAATGTAAATCTTACGCAGTAATGAGGCACAGCGTATATACCACCAATCCGGGTTTTCGGGTGGTCTTTGCACATGGGCGCCTGTTTTAACTATGCCCGCCCAAGGGGGAGGTTTAACCTCATCGATGTTCTCCTTTAGGTAGTCGGCTAGTTTTTGGATGAATTCTTGGGCTGGAACATCGTATGGTGTTGGCAACATTGCTTCCTCGGTTTGTTCCTTTAGTAATTCACCAAGCCCAATATATTTGTTTTGTTTAAGGTTTTGTTTGTTGGGTTGGGGTGGTTTTTGGGTTGTGGGGTGGGGTGTGGGTGGTTGTTTTTTGATGTTGTTTTAAGGTGGTTTTTGTTGTTTTTGGGCGTGTTTAAGAATTTGTTTAACCAAACTTTTAAATGTAGTTCTCTATTAGTGTAGAAGTGCAGAAGTGGAGGTGTATGTGAATGTCCAAGATTGCGACTGGTTTGGATGTTGGGCGTGTAGCTGGCAAGATGCAGACGAAGGCAACCGAAGCGTTGAAGGGCGGAGACATTTGGAACCGTGAATTTGCCAAGGGTGTTATGAACTGGAGCTATTGGATGCGCATCATCATGCCCTACCTGTATAGGGCTATAACGCCAGCCATGACTCCAGAGCAGCGTCAAGTGGCTGTTAAGGAGTATATTAAGCGTGTGCGCAACGGCTTGCCGCTGTTCCTTATCCAGTGTGCTATGGCTGCAAGTGAATACGCCACAACAGTTGTGCCTCTGAGGGCTATGAGTCCCTACAGGGTGGTTAGCCCCGAATTGATTGTGTAGGAGGCTAAAGGCTATGGAAAGTCCAGCTATTTTGCCTAAACTTGAAGAGTATTTGACTGCAACGCCTGAGGTTGCTAAACCTGTTCGCCAAGCCTTTGAGATGCTTGCTGGAGCCACTGTTGGACATCGGATAAGCAAGTATGGCGTCAAATACGCAGTTGTTCCAGCTTTGAAGGCGACTGGCGTTCCAGCCTTAAAGGATTATGCAGACCCGATAAGCAGAGCCGTTGTTGGCGGAGTCTCGGCTGCACTGCTCTTCATCCTCAAAGGAAAATGGAGCAGAGTAATAACTTGGAGAGCCTTGTTCGAAAACGTTGAGGCTGCAATAAACTACATTGAAGGACTCGTAATAAAGTAGGGTCGTGACGGCGAATGGTGGGAAGCCTACCCCAACACTCTCCTTTCTCCCCTTCAGGCGACCCAAATATTGGGATTGTTTTGGAAAGTGAACAGTTTAAGGTTAAGGCTCGCCGAATGGCACATTCAGCCATAAGGGAACTTTGGAACATTATATTGGAGGAGTTGCAGGGTCAAAGCCAACATGGTGGCTAAGCATGATTTTTCTAGTTACTGGCGGCTGCGGTTTCATAGGGAGCAAATTGGTTGAACGGTTGGTTAATGATGGACATAGAGTAATTGTTTTGGACGATTTAAGCACTGGAACCATCAAAAACATTGAGGGTTTAGATGTTAGGCTAATTACATCCTGCCATCAGGTTTGGGATATTCCAAAGGTGGATGGTATATTCCATCTAGGTATGCCTCCATCCACCCAGTTTTATAGGAGAAACCCACGTTTGGTGGGCAAAACAATTGACGAAGCAACCACCCTGCTTGAATATGCAAAAGAAAAACAGGTTAAAATCGTGTTCGCAAGCTCCAGCAGCCTCTACAATAAATGTCCAACACCGTATAGAGAGGATATGCCGATATATGCAACAGACTACTACACAGAATGTAAATACACAATTGAAAGGCTTGGAAACGTGTTTAACCAATTTTACGGAGTTAAGTTTGTAAGCCTAAGACTTTTCAGCGTTTATGGCCGTAAAGAGAAGCATAAAGGACAATTCGCCAACGTTGTTTCCCAGTTCCTCTGGTCTATGCAGAGGGGGGAGCCGCCCATAATTTATGGAGATGGAAGCCAAACAAGAGACTTCATAAACGTGGATGACGTTGTTGAAGCCTTCATTTTGGCGATGCAAAAGGATTTTGAATATGAAGTATTCAACGTTGGAACAGGAAAAGCCTACAGTTTCAACGAAATAGTAAGGTTGCTAAACAAACATCTAGGAACAGACATTAAACCCATCTACAAACCCAATCCTATTAAAAACTATGTTTACCACACGCTGGCAGACATGAGCAAAACGGAAAGACTGCTGGGGTTTAAACCAAAAATCAGCCTGAAACAAGGCATAAAAACGATAATAAATGCGCGCGCGCGGCGTCGAAAATGATTTGTCCTAAATGCCAAAGCCAAGTGGATGTGGAATGGGAGAAGTGCCAAGTCTGCGGATTCCAGCTTCACAGTGTAAGCCCTCAATTATGGTGGAAAGTTGTCGCCACAAACCCCATAACTGGGAAGAAACTTGAGCCTAGACCCTTCTCACGGCGGGAGTATGCTGAAATCCACGCTGAAAGGCTTAGAAGGTTAGGCTATATTGACGTTAAATATTTTCCAGCGCCATGGGGGAGAAGACCCAAACCAACAAGTGGTTGTGCGGGTGAGAGCCAGACCCCCAGAGGTTATACCAACCCTAAACCCCATAGACGCAGCCCAGCTAGCCCAACTAATAATGGATGAAGGGTACCTAAGATACCAGAGAAGCCCCACAGTTGTCCACGACATATATGGGAGAGAATACTGGGGATACTATCCTAGGCTAAGAATAGCCAAAACCGACAGGAAGACATAGAACACTTCGCCGAAATCCTAAACACCACAGCCCACTACATAGAGGAAATCGCCAGTTGGAGAATAGAGCTTGCAGGCGAAAAGCTCACAGCCATACTTAGGCAAATTAGACCCTACATTAGAGGCGAAAAAGCCCCACAAGTTGACATAATACTTGAACATGGAAAATTCTACATACCCAACACCACAATACCAAAACCGCCAACAGTCCTAAGCCTAGTAGAACCAGAAAAGCTCATGGAATACCTAAAAATGAAAACCCCAATAACACCCCACATGAAAGGCGTAAGCCCAACACCCAAAGACATACAAAGAATGCGAACACTAAGAATGCAGGGCTTAACCCTAGACGAAATCGCAGAACTAACAGGCTTCTCAAAACCAACAATAATAAAATATTTAAGAGAGTAAAGAAGAAATCACTTAGCTTTTTCAACTATTTGTTTTAGCTCTTCCATCCAAACTTTATCCCTAATCATTCTAAGCCTATTCTCAGCCATGAAAACATCGCCAACCCTCAAGTTCTCATCCAAGCCGAAAACAGCCAACTTCTCAACCATCCTCTCATAATCTGCCACTGGAACAACCACATAACCACTATCCTCCAAAACCTTCCTAGCCCAGTTAACCTCATCACTCTTGAAACGCTCCTGCTCAGCCATAAAACCGTAACCATGCCTACGCATCAAAGCCAGCCTAGCCCTCTCAAAATAACCCATCTCCCTAAGCTCATCCTCCTCAGGCGTTAAAGGTTGAATGCCATGCCTAACACAGTCCTCCATATACATTTTCCTAGCCAAATCCAAAATCTCATCCTTACTTGGAAACTTCACCATGTATCACCTCACAGAAATGACAATGGGACACTTGCCAAACTTTCTGTGAAGAACACACTCGCCGCAGCGTTTTCCAAGGCTTCGACAGTATTCCATGATAACCTTAATGTCTTCAAGGCTTAACTCATCTCCACTCCCATACTTGCCAACAACCTCCAAAACTTTATGTTCCATAGGTTTTCCATGCATCCAGAAGCCTCCTAACAACCTCATCCAAATCCTTTGCGCCCCACTCAACCTTCAAGTTCATAAGCCTCTTCCAAACCTCAATGGAAACCCTAACGCTCTTCGTTTCAGCCACCTTTCACCACCCTCTTCCTGTTCAAATATCTAGCACAACTCTTCCAGTGGGAAACCCCGCACTTGTGGTTCCCACGGAAAAACTTACATTTCCCATTCTCAAGCCAGACGCAACTTTCAATCAAGCCTACCACCTCCAAAAATAGAAAAGTGTATATTTAAACTTTACCTAACCAGCATCAGCCCGCCTAAACAACTCCCTAATAACCTCGTCTAGGCTCCTAGCCCTCATCTCAATCTTCATCTTCATCAAACGCTCCCAAACATCAACACTAACCTTAACCGTCTTCTCCCCCTCAGACAACCCACACCACCATCGACAAACCATGGAAAAATACAAAAATCCACATATAAACCTTACCAATATAAAGGCTTTCACTTTTCAGCGGTTTTTCTTCGTCGTTTGTAAAGGATAAACGTGTGTCCTCTGACTTCAACCAGTTCGGATTCTGTGCGTTGGGAAATCTCTGCGGCTACGTCTGCGGTTTTTACCTCCTTTAAGGCTGCTTTTAAAACCTTAACCTTTACAATCTCCCTTTTTTCCAACTGCTTTTCAATTTCTTTCACAATTTCATCTGAAACCTGTCCTTTACCAATCCATATGGTGGGCTTTTCAGCGCTAAACTCCTTTTTTATGCGCCTCTTCATTCCAGCGGTCAGTTTACTCACCTAGTTTATCCTCCTTCTTAATGGTATGCGCATGTGTTTGCCGCATTTAAGGCATGTGATAACCACGTGGGGCTCCCTTCGCTGTTTAATGCGCACGCGGCTGCCCACGCCGGGCAAGATAAAGCTTTTGCAGTGGCGGCAAACCAGACGCCTATACTCTGTTGGCAAGCGAACCTTCGCCGCCATAGCGACCCGGCGGGCTATGTCCACATAACGCTGGGCCAGCTCCGGATCTTCCCTATGGGTTTCTATGGCTAGGCGGAAGAGCGTTTGAATCCGTTGTTCAGCTATGCGTTTGGCAGCTGCATCCATCTCTAGTCCAACATCAAGCTGTTAACCAGAATTGGTGCGGGGGGTGGGATTTGAACCCACGAAGGCCTACGCCAGAGGATCTTAAGTCCTCCCCCTTATCTTAGGCTGGTCTGCACCCCAATAGCCTATTTAGACCTGGCTCGGGTACCCCCGCCACCTGCAAATACTCTCAAGAGATTTCCCAATGTTTAAGTTTTCCGCGTCAAGATACATTTAAGTTAAGCATTGTGGCATCCTACTATTGTGGGCGGGTAGCCTAGCAAGGATAGGGCGCAAGCCTCCTAAAGAAGTGGAGAAAGCTTGTGGTCGTGGGTTCAAATCCCACCCCGCCCGCCATAGGATAAGAGAATTATTTAATGTGAAAATAAAAATTTGGGACTGTTGGAAAAATTAGGGGTTTTGAATTGAAAAATTTGGGTTTTGTTTTAGAATTCTTCGCTTTCTGTTTCGCTTGGTGGTTTTTCTTTTCCTTTTTCTTCTTTTGGTTTTGAGGCTGCTATGACGTCGTCTATGCGCAGGATCATGGAGGCGGCTTCTGTAGCTGATTTTATGGCTTGTTCTTTGACTATGGCTGGCTCGACGACGCCGTTGTCAAACATGTTTTCAACTTTTCCTGTGAAGACGTTTACGCCTATGAGGTAGCCGTCGGTTTTTTCGTGGGCTGCCCTTAGCTCGACTATTATGTCTATGGGCTCTAGTCCGGCGTTTTCAGCTAGGGTTCTTGGGATTATTTCTATGGCGTCGGCAAAAGCTTCGATGGCTAGTTGTTCTCTTCCGCCCACTTTGGCGGCATAGTCGCGGAGTTCTTTGGCTATTTCTGTTTCTACAGCGCCGCCGCCCGCCACGATTTTGCTGTTTTCTATGACGTCTGAAACCACTGAGAGGGCGTCGGTCATGGCGCGTTCAGCCTCGTCCACCATTCTTTCGAGGCCAGCCCTTATCAGTATGGCAACAGAGCGAGGATTCTTACAGTCCTCCACGAAGATCATTTTGTCTTCGCCGATTTTTCGTTCCTCCACCAAACCAGCAGCGCCCAAGTCTTGGGGTGTCAAGTCATCTAAGTCTGTGACTATTCTTCCGCCTGTGGCTCTGGCGAGTTTCTCCATGTCGGACTGTTTGACTCTTCTGGCGGCTAGTATGCCTTCCTTAGCCAAGAAGTGTTGTGCCATGTCGTCTATGCCTTTCTGGCAGAACACCACGTTGGCGCCGGCCGCCTTAATCTTGTCAACCATCTCCTTTAACATCTTGGTCTCTTGGTCTAGGAAAGCCTTCATTTGGGATGGGTCGCGGATGCGTATCTCAGCGCTGAACTCTGTTTTCTCAATTTCCAGTGGGCAGTCCAAAAGGGCGATTTTTGCGTTCTCGACTTTCTTTGGCATTCCCGGGTGGACTACTTCTTTGTCGATGATCACGCCCTTCACAAGCTGGGATTCGAACAAGCCTTTGCCAGTCTTTTTTATGATTTGAATGTTGTCTATGTCGGCTATTCTTCTGTCACCTCTCTGTTCAACTATTTGTTTTACGGCGTCTATTGCTATTTCCGCTAAATGCTCTTTGGCTGGCCCTACAGCTTTGCTTGCCATTGATGTTAACGCTACTTTGTGGAGGGTTTCACGGTCGTTGATGTCGACGGGTTTGGCTATGCGGTTTATGACTTCGACGGCTTTTTGGGCGGCTTTGCGGTAACCGCTGACAATTACTGTTGGATGTATGTTCTGGTCTAAGAGTTCTTCAGCTTTTTTCAGGAGTTCGCTTGCAAGGACCACGGCGGTTGTTGTTCCGTCGCCCACCATGTCGTCTTGGGTTTTGGCTACCTCCACCATCATTTTGGCTGCTGGATGCTCCACTTCTATTTCGTCTAGGATGGCGGCGCCGTCGTTGGTTATGGTTATGTCGCCTAAGCTGTCAATGAGCATTTTGTCCATTCCGCGGGGGCCAAGGGTTGTTCTTAAAACCTCGCCTATAATGCGTGCAGCCATAATGTTGTTTCTTTGGGCTTCCCTTCCGCGGCTTCGGGCTGTCCCCTCTTTAAGGATTAGGACGGGCTGTCCAGAGGCTGTTGTTGTTAAGTAAGCCATATTATTTTCCTCCCGTTAATTGTTAAAAGGCTTATGCGTGGTTAAGCAAAAAAGCGGTAAAATATAAACTTTTACCCTCTGTTGGGTTTAACTTAACATTAAGTGTTCCAGAAGGATTTTTGTTCCGATGGCTATTAGAATTAGTCCACCTGCAACCCCAATTTTGTCTATGAGTAGCTGTCTTAGTTTGCCGCCGAGGAAGGCACCCCAAAGGGAAAGCGTGAAGGTTACTGCGCCAATCACTATTATTGGGGTGGCTATTTGCACTTTTAGGAAGGCAAAGCTTAAGCCTACGGCTAGGGCGTCTATGCTTGTGGCTATTGATAGGATTAAAAGCACATAAATGGTTAGTGGTTTTGCCTCTAAGGTGCTGCCTTGCCTAACTCCTTCATAGATCATTTTGCATCCGATTAAAAACAGAAGTCCAAACGCGACCCAGTGGTCAAATCCTGCTATCAGGTTTAGCATGTTTTCGCCGACAACCCAGCCTAGCAGTGGAATGAGCATTTGGAAGGTTCCGAAGGATGACGCCATTTTAAAGGCAGCTTGTTTGTTGACTTCTTTGGAGCAAGCTCCATAGGCTATGGAGACGCTGAAGGCGTCCATGGCTAGGCTTATGGCTATTGCGAGGATTGTTGCAGCATCCATTTATGTGCACTTTCCATGTTTTGCAGATGGCTTCTGTCTAGAACGGTTTAAATCTTGCTGTATTTCACTATTGGTTTTGGTGGTGCTAGACCTTGCAAGTTTCGGTGCGTTTCTTCACCACTTTGCGGGAGATTACTGGCAAAAGAGAGGAAACGCTGGAGTTTCCAGACGGTGAGCGTGTAACTTTGGCGGATGTTTTGAAGCGGTTGGCTGAACGCTATGGGAAAGGCTTTGTAGAATACGTTTACGATAGCAAGACCGGCGATGTTAAGGGTTTCCTCCAGTTCTTGATTAATGGGAGGAGCGCCTCAACCCTTAAAGGGTTTGAAACAGAACTTGTCGACGGCGACGTTTTGGCGATTATTCCGCCTGTCGGAGGCGGCTAATGAAGGCTTTTGGCGTATGTCAATTTTGGATTTGGCTGGCTACTGCAAAATTGGATACTCCTTTCCCTCTCTCTATGTTTTTGGCTGGTGAAGGCGCCAATAGTTGCCTACCCCTCTATAGTTTTTTAGGTTTGCCTGCTATAGTTTTATTTGAGTTTATTATGGGAAGATGCCAAGTTTGCGGTGAAACTTCGCCCCTAATTTCTGGGAGGCTGGGCGTTTGCCTACGGTGCATTAGAGAAAAGCCAGAGCAAGCCCTTCCAATCGCCCAGAGGGCGCATGCCCAAAGTAGAGCTTTTTATGGTTTGCCGGCTGAACCGCCAAGGGACGCCGATGGCTTGGCGTGTGGTGTTTGCGCCAATAACTGTGTTATTGGGGTTGGCGGAAGTGGTTATTGTGGGCTTGTATGGAATGTGGGCGGTCGCCTTGTCCGTTTTGGCGGTACTGCTGAGCAAGGCGTTTTGGAATGGTATTATGATGGTTTGCCCACCAACTGTGTAAGCTGGTGGTTTTGTCCGGGTTGCACTGGAAAAGGCTATCCCAAATACGCCTATAAACCCGAACCCGAATACGGCTACTATAATTTGGCGGTTTTTTACGGCGCCTGTAGTTACGACTGTCTCTTCTGCCAGAACTGGCATTACCGCAACCTATCTGCCAAACACAAGCCGGTCATGAGCGCCGAAGCCCTGGCCCAAAAAGCCTTTGACAAACGTGTTTCATGCGTATGCTTTTTTGGAGGAGACCCATCGCCCCAGATGCCCCACTCATTGGAGACAAGCCGCATAGCCTTAGAAAAGGCTGAAATGGAAAAGCGAATCTTGCGGGTTTGCTGGGAAACCAACGGCTACATGAAACCGCGGCTGGCGGAGAAAGCCGCAGAATACGCCTTAAAAAGCGGAGGCAACATAAAATTCGACCTAAAAGCGTGGAGCGAACCCCTCGCCATAGCCCTATGCGGAGTCTCCAACAAGCCAGCCCTAGAAAATTTCCGCATGATAGGCGAAAAATACTATGCGAAACGCCCAGAACTGCCAATTCTAACAGCCAGCACACTGCTCGTGCCAGGATACGTGGACGCCTACGAAGTCGAGAAAATAGCCCAGTTCATAAGCCAAATAAGCCCAGAAATCCCCTACACGCTTTTGGCGTTTTACCCATGCTATGTCATGAATGATTTGCCAACCACAAGCCGAAAACAAGCCCAAGAATGCCAGCAAGCAGCCCAAAAACACCTAAAAAACGTAAGAATAGGGAACATTCACCTATTATCATGAAATCTTGCTTGTGATAAGTTCAATTGGTGCATTTCGCCTTTTGCAGAGCCTTTAGTTTTCTATAGTGTAATGCTGTAATTGGGGCTAGTGTTATAATTGCCGCTGCCTCGACTATAACCCCTACCGTCATGTATGTTTGCCATTTTTCTCTTCTAGTGCTTTTTCTCTGTTGTGGAGCCATTCGCTGGCACTCCAGCCGCTAAGCCTTAATGTTCCATCATCGTTCACCAGTCCCCAGCCTCCGTCTCCGTCGTACATGGCGAAGTATGTTATTATTTCGAACTTGCTGCTGGCAAAATCAAAGTATTGTTTTATAAGCATGGCTTTGGTGGCTTCGCATGATGCCATGCCGAAATCCTAGTGGTGGGCTGGCCTCCACATTCTAAAGCCGTATTCGCCTATGAAGACCTTTTTCCCACTTTTCTCAAAGTATGCCGCGTATCGGATTATTGTTGTGCGTCAATATCATCCCATCTAGTTGAGAAGGGTTGGATAAAGTAGCCGTCTGCGTTCTCGACAAATTGGACGGGAAAGTCCCATGGTATTCCTTCACTTTCAACGGTGCATTTGACACCGAAACTTTTGACGTAAGCCACAATATTCCTCATGGCATTGTTAAATTCCGCACTGTTTACGCGTCGCATACACTCGTAGGTTATGTTCGCCACCGCTGGAAACGGTATGGGATAAAACACCGAAACATAAAGCACATGAGGATACCTTGAAGAATTGCCAGCTATAGCTTTAAGCTCTGCCTTATAGCTTTGCACAATAGTCTCGTTTGGAAAATCCCTTGTTGGAAACTTAACATTCCAGTAATTGGCGTGCGTCGCCCAAATAACCTTCAAACCTAAACGCTGCGTATAATCCAGCAAAGGCTCAACTAAACCAAGCTCAACCACGTACTCGTAGTGAATACGGACGCCGTCGAACCCCATCATTTTTATCAATTCAAGGTCTTTAGCAATATGTGTCCAATTGTTCCCCTATAATACTGAAACCAGTAGGGCGAATACGCCAAAAACACAAGCCCCGTAGGCTTCAAACTGGAAAAACCAGTCAAGCCAAAACCAAACTGGCCTAAGAAAAGCGGAGTAGCCAACACTAAATATGGAAAACCCTTTTTCAACGCTGTCCCCTCACTCGAAGGTTGCAACAACATACACTTTTAAATTTTTACCTAAATTTCGGATGGTGTTGCGGCGACTAGCGTGCATCTTATCAAAACAACGGTTATGACAAAGCTTTTATTTGGAGGGCTTTAACCCTTCTAAAAGGTGTTTGTGTTGAAAAAGTATTGGTGGGTTCTCATAGCCATATTCGTGGTTCTAGGCATTGTAACCCTCATCCCGGCGGAGGCAAGCAAATCCTGTTTGCTGGGCTACGAGGCACACTGCAGCTTCACACCAATAAGCACCATAATATGCTGGATAATAGCCGCCATCTTCTACGCAGTCGGCAAAAGAAAAGCCTAGACCCCCATTCGTTCACCAAAGCTTCTCTTACTTTCTTTGTGTTTTTGGTTAGAAAGGTGACGCAAGTTCAACCTTCAATGTCTGCTCAGAACAACAGCTAGCACCAAAAATTTATTGTTATGAGTTCAATAATGAATATTTTAAAAAGTAAGAAGGAAACATCTTGGATAACAAGTGTCGTTCAGTTTGTTACGTTATGCTGTTTTTCTTATTTTGCATTGCAGTCGCATATGCCGATGATGAAAGTATAATATATGACCCCGACCTAACTCAGCCGAAGTCTTACTGGCTTTCCATCGGATGGACTCATGGAAACGGTTCATGGAGTTCCAAAATCATTGATGGTATAGCTTACCTCTGCGTTAATGACTTAAACGATACGGGATGGACTGGCACGAAAATTCAGCAGGGCACAATGCCCCACAACTGGAGCCGGTCGCATCCATTGCGTATTAACCCAATCGTAAACTCCACCACCAATTTCAAAATCAAAGTTAGGTTGAGGCTGTCGAATGTAACCTTCAACACGGCTGTAAATGAAACATGGGTTAACGTGGGTGTAAGCCTTTGGATGCAGAGACCAAACACGGACTGGAATAGTTCCGACCCACAGCTTGAAGTTGGGCTTACAATCTTCTGGCTGCGCAATGGTGAACCACAGCACAATCCCGTTCACTTCCCGGGAGATTTGGGAAACGACTACCACAGCTTGTTTGACGTTTACAACGAAAGCGCATCCGACATTGGAAAATGGGTTGAAATCGAATTTAACACTCAACCCTACACGTCTCAAGCCCTTGAACGTTGGAAAATTGAATTCGCCACATTGTGGAATGTTGAAGTCTATTTAGAAGCCAAAGGCGGAGCTGGAAGCTTAGAAGTAGATTACGTTCAAATATGCCTTGATCAACCCATCCCAGAATTCACAAACCATGCTTTCATTCTTGTTCTCTTGGCAGTTTCCACGATTATGACCTTTAAATTGATGATGCGTCGACCTGAAAAACAGAGTTAAACTATTTTTCAAGCAGCCCAGAATGGGGTTTTCTTCCGCATTAGGTTAACGTACTCGTTTAAGGCTTCCTGCTCGTCTGGTGAAAGCCTATCCGCAAAGTCTTTTAGTAGAGTTTTGGCGTGGGCTTCTGGCACCCTGACATATAGAACATCGTTCTCAAAGATGTGGCGTCCCACTATGGGCTTGTCTAGGCTTATGGCCACCTGCATGCCCTGTTTGGCTTCTGGCAAGGCTTTTCCCTTTTCTTGGATTTGCTGGATTTCGCCGACTTCTTCGCCGTCCTCCGCCCTTACGAGGCTGTATTTGGGTTTGATTCTGCCAGCTAAGACTTCAACGCCAATGATGGCTGGTTTTGCTCTTCTAAACACGTAGCCCTCCAAAATGCGGATTTTGCCAGGTTTAACCAATTTCTCAAAGTCAGCCGAAAGTTTGGCTTCTCGCTGAGTTTTAAGCCAAGAAACATAATTATCTATTAAATGGTAGATTATTTTTTCCTTGAAAATTTGGACGCCGATATTTTTGGCTTCTTCTTCAGCGTCGGGCAAAACTTTAACGTTAAAGGCTAAAACTACGCCGTAAAGTGGTTCATGCTCTTTCACTATGGAGGCTTCCGTTACATCCCTCTTTGAAACATCGCCGATGTCCGCCAAACGAATAGGCACACCTTGACGCCTAAGGTTTTCAGCAATGGCCTCCAAAGACCCAAGCGTGTCAGCCTTAAGGACAACACCGTCAACATCCGTTGAAATCTTAATTTTTTCAATTTCCTCCGAAACAAGCTTCACATACTTTTCAACGTCTTCGCCCTCTGGAACAACATACAAGGGTGCACCGGCCAAGGCTCCCTCCAACTCCGGCGCAACAATTTTCACTCCAGCCGCCGCCGAAACAGAATCCACAGAGGAAAACTTGTCCCGAGGGTCTCTAATCTCATCAAGAGGCTTTGGAACAAGGATGGCTCTGACCCGCGTTACAATGGGTTTCTCCTTACCACCAACCACAATCAAGTCGTCCCGCTTCAAAGTGCCATCATAAATGATCGTGTTAAGCGTAACGCCTAATCCAGGCTCCTCTTTAACTTCCAAAACTGTGCCTTTAGCTGGACCGGCGGTGGTTTGCAACCTCTTTTTGAGGTATTGCTGTGTTAAGCCAACCAAAACCGCCAATAGCTCAACTATGCCTTCGCCTGTTTTGGCGCTGGTCGGCACAATTGCCACTGTTCGTGTGAAGTCTTTTATGCGGTCGAAACGGTCGGCTCTAAAACCAAGCCGGGAAAAAGTGCCTATAATCTCATACAAGCGGTTATCCAAATCCTCCTGCACATACTTGTCCTGCAACTGGTAGCTTTTCAGAAAAGGCATGTCTGGATAAGACTTCCAGCCTGGAATCCGGTCAATCTTGTTAGCCGCTACAAGAAAAGGCGTCTTACGCGCCTTCAAAATTTCAATACACTCATAGGTTTGAGCCTCAAAACCGCGCAGTACATCAATCACAAGGATGGCGATGTCGGCGACGCTTCCGCCCCGCCGCCGCAAATTAGTGAAAGCCTCGTGTCCCGGAGTGTCAATAACAAGCAAACCTGGAATCTCAATCTCGCCCTTAAAAGCCGACAAAAGAGGACCAATCATCTGTTTCAAAGTCTCAAGCGGGAAAAAACTGGCGCCAATATGTTGTGTCATGCCACCAGCTTCACGGGCTTGAACACTGGTCTTGCGAATCTTGTCCAAAAGTAAAGTCTTACCAGTATCCACATGTCCAAGAACACATACAATCGGTTGCCGAATAGACATAGCTCATTCTTCCCGCGTGGGCAGCAGACAAGCCAAACCTTTTCAGACTAATTAAGATTTCCTAAATAAACCTTCCAAGCAACCACTGTTTAACGCTTCTTTCTACCAGTTTCTGTTAAGGGTAAGCCCATAATAAACATGGATTCGCCTAAAAGGGATAATGAGAATAGTCCCCAAAAGAAGGAGCCAGTTATGTCTCGAAGATACCCAACAAGTGTCAGCATGAAGAAAGAGCCTAGATTTCCAAAGGACGTTATCAATCCAGCGGCGCTTCCAACAAGGACACGTGTTTGCGGCAACTCCACAGGTATTGCGAGAACCAACGTTAAACCGCCTATAGTGCAAAAGCCGGCGAGAAAAACGAAAAAACAAACAATTGGCTCTCGAAACGTTCCTGTGAAATAGATTGCGGGGCCTGCGACTAACCCCAAAAAGAGTATGAAGGGTTTTCTTAACCCAAACTTGTCGGAAAGCGCCCCAACAACGAAAGACGCGGCGAAAAAGCCCAGCGGCAACATTAAAGTTACAAATTCAACACTGTTTGATGCTGTCTCTTCCACAAGTATGGATGGCAGCCATATAAACAAAGTGTCGTAGCATGCACAAGCAGAAAAATATAGTCCTGAAAGCAGCCTAACCTGCCTATTCCTAACGCTGCGAGATCCTTTCCTAGGATATCAGAGTGCTCTTGTGAAGGTTGCTTCGAGCCGTAGCCCTCACCTAGTTTTCTCGAAAAAACCACCATAACGCTGTAAGAATTAAAGCCCAAGCTCCATAAACTTGGAAAACATTTCGCCAGCCGTTAAGGAGCTTTAAAAGTTGAGGGGTTCCGATAAGCGCGATTACGTCGCCTATTGCGAAACCCGAAATTGAAACACCTATTGGGAAACTTGTTTTTTCACGTGGAAAAAGCAGAGCTGCAAGTTTGGGCAGACATGGCATGACGGCGGCGAATCCCACTCCCATAAAAAACTGAAAGACCAGCAAACTCTCATAGTTGATGGCGAAACCCCTAAGGAAACCATATAACCCCAAAAGGGTTAAAGCTAAACCAGCTGACACTCTAACGCCCAGTTTGTCAATAACAAAATCCCAGGGAATCCGTAGCGCTGCGAGTGTTAAAAAGCTTATAGAGAAGACGAAGCCTGTTTCCGCATATGTTAGTTGCATTTCGAGGACTATCAAATCTTTTAAAAGCGAATAGGCGAAGAGAAGTAGATGCATCGTTAGTGATGTCAAAAAGCTAAAACCAGCATAACCCATTGAAAACGGGTAAACACCAAGCGCCTCCGTACGTGTTTAGCTTCCATCCTTCTAATAAATTTTATTGTTGAGCGTGGTGTTGAGTGGTGAATGGTGAACCGTAAAGCTTTTAAGCTATTATTGCAATAATATTGCAATGATGCATATGTCCGATG
>Ga0209225_1001551_pt1 | contig 22418 bp, 23 predicted proteins | sample WasSprMetagenome_FD_184732 | JGI IMG/M metagenome (GOLD analysis project Ga0209225, IMG submission 184732) | Sulfidic aquatic microbial communities from Washburn Spring, Yellowstone National Park, USA - WS (SPAdes) (version 3) | ecosystem: Environmental > Aquatic > Thermal springs > Hot (42-90C)... | reverse complement strand
GTCCGCGAATCCATGTTTCCGCCTTTTCAAGCCAACACTATAATTGATCCAGCAGGCGCATATACTACTGCCACTGCTATGGTTGCAAAGGTTGAAGATGCCATAGTGAAATCTAAACTTGGAAATATAAAGGACAAAAAAGTTGCAGTTTTCGGCACAGGTGCTGTCGGAAGAGTGGCAGCCATTCTCTTGGCTAAGCTTGGATGCAAAGTGATGATCGTAAGCCCAAATCCAGACAGGCAAGACGGCGAAGAATATATGGCGAAATTGTCTAACTTGCTCAGCGAAAAATATGGAGTAAACGTAGAAGGAGTTTTTGCTCCCACCCCTGCGAAGAAAGCTGAAGTCATAAAGAGCGCGGATGTTATTCTATGTGCATCTGTTGCTGGCGTCAGAATTGTCACCAAAGAAATGTTAAGTGAAGTGAAATTTGTCAAGGTGATAGCCGATGTCAACGCTGTTCCACCTCTAGGAGTGGAAGGAATGAAGCTTGATGATGACATGCGAGAGTTTCTCCCAGGAATTTTCGGTATAGGGCCACTGACTATTGGCAGATTGAAGTATAAGCTTGAACGAGAAATTTTGAGGGAAGCCCGAAGAAACGGTAAAGGCACAGTTTACAGCTACAACTATGCGATGGAACTTGCAAGGAAAATATTGAAAGGCGAGATATCACCAGTTAAACTCGCCGTGACTGTGAGCTACTCTTCCAAAGAAAAGAAAAGTTCATAGATTGATGAAGCTAAGAAGCCGGCTTGAAAGAGCGGTTTAAAGTGAGCTCTGCAATGTCCGCGGCATACTCAGCTATCCGCATTATGCTATCTCGCATAGAGCAACACGCACAAATAACCTCTGTATCCTTTTCTTTCAAAAAAGCCAAAGACGCAATTTCCTGATCCAACTTCTCCATTTTAGCTAAATTTTCAATAATTTCAATTGAACTCTTTACATCACTTGAGATTAGAGCATTCACGGCTCTATCGTAAAAATTTAAAGCGTCAACTCCCGCTGTGTACATCTTTTCCAAAAGAGGTTCTGAAATTTTCTTTCCCCTGCCTTCCACCATTATCAGATGTCTAGCTATACTTGCAGCTTGATCTGCAACTTGTTCTATCCGGTGAACAAGAGTTTGATAATCTAGGCAGTCAATGGGTCCTAGGGCAAGCTGGTTAGCTAAAGCAGGATCAACTGTTGCTTTGCGCACCAACCTTAACAAAAAGTATGCAAAATGGTCGACTTCATCATCTATCGTGTAAACTGACTTTGCAAGGGAGGAATCCTGGTTTTTTAGGGCTGTAAATGCATCGCGGCACATGGAACTCGATATCTTATATATTCTGTTTATTCCAGTTTCAATAGAAGCTTTGGACTCGTCTATAAGAGTTGCCACATGGATTTCTTTAGTGTCTGCCTCAAGTATTCGCAAATAAAGCATTTGAGCTATTTTGCGTATGGCTTTTTGCTGAGGTACCGTGAAAAAATTTTTGGAAACTAGCCTAATATAGGAGTAACCGTTTAAGTAACATGCAATTATATTACGGATAATGAATGTTATGTTTTCTTCAGGTTCCACGTGTAGAGTTATCTTGGCTAGCCCCTCATCTTTTCTTAGGCTTGGAAAAATAACCAGAGAGCGATCTCTATTTATTGCGATTGATACAACATCTCCCTGTTTAAGCTCATTTGATTGCGTCCAATATTTTGGGAGGGAAATAACCAGTGAAGATCTTCCTAGAGACATTATTTTCCGCTGTTCCAAAGTTCTCACCACTTGTATTAGCATGAGACCCAAAATATATATTTTTATATATTATATAATCAAAGAAACATTCTTTCGGTAAAAACTGTTTAGAATAGCTTAAATAATAAAGCATGTTTACCAATAACCATTAGAAATTAATTAGAAGGGAATTAAATTGACAGAAGCTATTGAAAAAGGTCTTAAAAAAATTGGCGTGACAGTGTCTAAGCCGGTGTTAGCTGTCCTATGCATAGTCTTCGGCATCCTAGTAATAGTTATACCAGCACTTCTGGAAATAATAGTCGGCATATTTCTCATAATAGAAGGAGTTCTACTGCTAACCGAACATATGGAGCTACAAAAGCAACAGCCAAAACAAGAAGTCCCTCCGCCTCAACCGCCAGCCCCGCCTACACCGCCTTCATAAACTTTCTATTTTTCTGTTTTCAATAAAGCTTTTAAAAATGATAAAGGTTGAACCCTTGGGAAAGGCTGAAGTGCAGAATATTTTAATTGTAGGGGTTGACACTGTTTTTGCCGCTGCTTCTGCAAAAAAAGCAGGCTACAACGTTTATGTAGCAGATTATTTCGGCGACATTGACCTTAGGCGAGTATGCCGCGATTTTATGGCGGTTATAGAACAGAAGGAGGGAAAAAGCTGCGGAAGGATGATGTGGAACTTTAAACCGGAAGCCTTTCTGCAAATGGCAAAAATTCTAGTTAAAAAGCATAATATAGACGCGATATTGCTTTCTTCAGGCCTAGACGATTATTTTGATGTTCTTTGCGGGTTGAACAGTTTGGCTCCAATAATGGGGAACCCTCCAAAAGTCTTCATGGATATTCGTAAAAAACCTAAATTTTTTGATGAGCTTGAATCGCTTGGCGTTCCACATCCTGAAACTGCAACTGCGAAGGATGTTTTTGAGGCAAAGGAAATTGCTGCTAATATGGGGTTCCCGGTTGTCATAAAGCCAGTTAAAGGCTTCGGAGGAGTAGATATTAAGCTTGTGTCAAACCAGGAAGAGATGGAAAAGGTTTTTCCCATAACCTCTCAGAGCAGCGAAAATATTATTGTTCAAAAATTCATTGAAGGTGTCCATGCAAGCATATCCATTTTAGCTGGAGAAAGCGGCGTAAGAGTTTTATCCATAAATGAACAATTGTTGGGATTGCCCTCAGTTTTTCAGCATGAACCTTTTGGATACTGTGGAAACATTGTTCCCTTAAAGGTTGACAGCTCTATTTTTGAAAAATGCAAATCTATAGCGGAAAAAATAGCTTCACATTTCAGCCTCATAGGTTCCAACGGCATTGACATAGTAATTTCAAGTAATGGAGAGCCCTACGTCATAGAGGTGAATCCGAGGTTTCAGGGCACTTTGGGATGCGTTGAAGAAGTTCTAGGAATAAACCTTGTAGAATCTCATATACGCGCTTGTTTATATGGCGAATTACCCAGTGTTAGAAGCTCTTCAAAATTTTGCACTCGTCTAATTTTGTATTCACCTAAACGTGTTTTCGCTCCTGATTTGGCAGCTTTCCAAGAAGCAGTGGATATTCCACTCCCAAATAGTATAATTGAGGAAGGAGAGCCCCTTTGCTCAATTTTGGCTGTGGGAAAAAGCCGTAATTCCTCTTTTAGAAAGGCTGAGAGGTTGGCTAGGCGGATATATGGTAGGCTTCGCGAGGCTTAGACGGACAAGCCCATTTTTCGGGCGGCGCTAATTATTGGTGGGCCTACTAAAACCGTTACAACGGTGGATAAAGCCACTTTAATCGGGGTTTCAACAGCGCCCATGGCCCATATAGCTTGAAGAACGCTCACATCATAGCCGTAAAACAGACGGTATGTTTGACATGGCACGAAGATGAATATGCGGAAGAGGACGTCAGCTTCCAAGCCAATGAAAGTGCTTAAAGCTAGAATGTAAACAAGACGGATGTTTGATTTCACGTTCCACAAGCTTTTCCACTTTGTCGCAACAACCACTGTCACAAGAAGGACAGCAAACGCGAGATACACATCCCACATGCCCCAGAAGGGAAGTTGCCAAGAAACGGGCGCGGCGAAAAAACCTCCTAACAAGGCAAAATAGTAGGCCAAAGCTATTCCCCATTTACCTCTAAAGACAAGGGCAGAAATCATAGCCCCTATAGGAGCGCCAAGCGTGAAGAGAAACTCGTAAATGTCTATAAAGTTAATAAAATGGCCAGCCATAACCCCCACAAGATTTGAAAAGAAACCCGCTAGCGGCCCAAGTATTATTCCAGTAATGGGTTCAGAGATGAAAATCCAGCTATACCAAACACCTGAATAAGGAAGCAGTGGAGGCACCACCAAGGAATCGCAAACAATATTGAAGGCGGCAAAAACGGCAACCAACGAAATGAAAGCTGCACTTGTTAACGTCTTATTACTCATGTTACAGCGACCTCCGATTAAGTTTACAATCACCATAACAGTTTAATATAAAGCTTCTACAATTGCTAACATTAACCCTTTAAGAGGAGAAAGGTCATGGTGCTTGTTGAAACATTGGAGAAACTTTCGAACGCTTGTGGTGTGGCTGGCAGAGAAGAAGAGGTTAGACGGCTTCTGAGAGAGTTTTTGAAGCCTTACATGGACGAAGTTAAAGAAGACAAGCTTGGAAATGTTATTGGCATAAAAAGGGGAAAGGAAAACGCTCCCAATGTGATGCTTGCAGCTCACATGGATGAAATAGGTTTACTTGTGAAAACAATTTCTAATGATGGTTTTATCCAATTTATGAAGATGGGAGGAATAGACGACCGCATTCTACTAGCACAAAAAGTAATAGTTCACACGGAAAAGGGGCCGCTGCACGGAATAATAGGTTCTAAACCGCCCCACATACAGAAAGAGGATGAACGCAAAAAAGTCCTAAACTACGATGAACTTTTCATAGACATCGGGGCAGAAAGCCGAGAAGAAGCAAAGCAGATGGGAGTGAAAATCGGAGACCCCGTCAGCTTTGACGTGAAATTCGCAAAAATTGGAAATGAAACTGTTATAGGTAAAGCCTTCGATGACCGTGTAGGATGCGCAGTTATGGTGGAAACGGTAAGGCAGCTGAAGGAAATAAAGTGCACTTTATACGCTGTAGGAACAGTCCAGGAGGAAGTTGGGCTGAGAGGTGCAACAACAGCTGCCTTCGGAATATACCCAGACGTCGGCATAGCCCTTGACGTGACCGTCGCCGGAGATGTTCCAGGGGTTAAGGAGTTTGAAGCTCCAATAAAGTTGCGGAAAGGGCCATCATTAACCATCGCTGACTACGGGCTTATAACCCATCCGAAAGTTTTGCGGCTCCTAATTGACGCAGCAGAGGAAAATAAGATTCCATATCAGCTTGAGACGGGCTTGCCAGGTTCAACAGACGCAGCACGCATATCCCTAACAAGGGAGGGAGTGCCAAGCGGGGTCATATCAATACCAACACGGTATATCCATAGTCCAGCATCCTTGCTAAGCCTAAAAGACGCTGAAAACACTGTAAAATTGACAGTTGCAGCCATCCAGAAAATTCAAAAATACTTCTAAGCTGGCCAAAAGCCAAACAGTTTTTGCAAACAGCGGAACCGTTTAAAACCAAGTTTCCGTTTAATATCTTGGTTGAAGTTATGAGTGGCTGGAAAAAATTTGAGTTTATGGAGCATATGGCTGACGCTTATATTGCCGCCTATGGGAATGATTTAGCTGAAGCCTTTGAAAACGCGGCAGCTGCAATGTTCGAGGTTATGACGGACATCGAGAATGTTGAGCCGAAAGTTGAGCATTATATTGAAGTTGAAGCGGAAGACGAATATGCATTGCTTTACAGTTGGCTTGAAAACTTGCTGGTAAAATCCGAAATCAACCAAATGCTTTACTCAAAATTTAAAATATTAGCCTTAAAAAAGACTGAGAAAGGATTCAAGCTGGAAGCTAAAATTTGGGGTGAAAAGTTTAGTTCAGAAAAACATGTTCAGAAAGTTGGCGTAAAAGCCGTCACATACCATCGAATGGAAATAAATAAAGAGCCTGGTAGGGTTACCTTGAAGTTTATTCTTGACATTTAGACTAGTTTCAGCTTATGCAATCCTTGCATTATTTCTTCAACCACGGTTTCCGGAGGGGTTTCAAGCTTGTCACATTTCGCTTCTACGAAGGGAATCCCTTTTTCCTTGTAATAATTTAAAAGTGGTTGAGTCTGTTTTTCATAGACTTCTATACGTCTTTTAATAACCTCTGGGGTGTCGTCTTCTCGTTGGTATAGGGTTCCGCCGCATTTATCGCATATCATGTCCTTTTTGGGCTTCAAATATAGTAGGTTGTAGATGGCACCACAGTTTTTGCATATTCTACGCGAGGACAAGCGTTCAATAATTATCCAGTCAGGCACTATGAGATGGATTATGGCGTCTATTTTGGCTATGCCATCTAAGGCTTTAGCTTGCTCAATTGTTCTTGGGTACCCGTCTAAAATGAAGCCTTTGCCCTTAGGGATTTTAGCCAAGTTTTGCTTCAAAACCTCTAAAGTAACTTCATCGGGAACAAGCAGTCCTTTCTCAACATAGCCTCTCACTCTTTTTCCCAGCGGAGTATTATTCTTCATCATTTCCCTGAAAATGTCTCCAGTTGCAACAACCTCTAAGTCAAGCTTTAACTGCAGCCGCGAAGCATATGTTCCCTTTCCAGAGCCGGGCGCGCCGAAGATTATTAGGTTAACCATCTTGTAGTCTTCCCCTCTATTTCAAAGCCATTTTTAGTAAGAGAATCTGGATGGTTGATAATTAAATATTACTGCAGCATTAACTATACGTTAACGTGCGCCTAGGAAAAGGGTAATGCGCGGACATGAGCATAAAAAAGATTGAAGACCACATTTATCTAATTGATGTGGAAGCGGGCGGGATAAGAAATTTTGTTGCCAGCTACGTTTTGATAGATGAAAGCGTAGCCATAGTTGAAACTGGTCCAGCGTCTTCTATTCCAAATCTCCTTCATGGTTTGAACAAGTTGAACGTAAAACCTGAGGATGTAGCTTACATTGCTGTTACACATGTTCACATAGACCACAGCGGAGGCGTCGGAACACTTTTGAGGGCTCTTCCAAAAGCCGAAGTAATAGTTCACCGTAGGGGAGCAGTTCACCTTGCAAATCCAGATAGGCTTTGGCAACAGTCAAAAATGGTTCTCGGAGAAAAAATAGCTGAAATCTATGGGAAGCCAGAGCCTGTTCCCATGGAAAAGATTATTGCCGCATCAGAGGGGTTGAATTTCAAAATCGGAGATGACGTAGCACTTAAGGGTATAGAGACTCTTGGGCATGCGCCCCACCACTTGTGCTATTATGAACCTTTAAGTGAAGGAATTTTCACAGGCGATGCCGCCGGAGTTTACTTAGACGAAATTGAAGTTATAGTACCTACAACGCCTCCGCCCTTCCGTCTAGACATCGCCCTAGCTTCTTTGGAAAAGCTGGCTAATCTAAAACCAAAAGTTCTATACTACACCCATTTTGGCATGGCAAAAGGCGCTCTTGAAAAACTTGAAGCATACGCTGGGAGACTTAAACTCTGGGCGAAAATTACCCGACAAGCGATAAAAAATGGGGAAAACTTTGAAGCTATTAGAAAAAGGATTTTTGAAAACGATGAGGCTGTTGGAAAAGCTAGGGGGTACATTAAGGCACATAGGGGAATTTTAGGAGAGAGTGTACTTAATGAGAGCGTAGAGGGTTTCATCGGCTACCTAAAAGAATTCGGAGAGACTGTTTCAGCCTAACCGTTTGGCGTAACGCCAAAACACTTTATATCTAGAAGACCCTTTTAGGAGGCTTAGGTGAAAATTATGGGCGAAGAAGGAGAAGGGCATCCCCCTTCAGAAAAGATCCCCCTTGAAAAAATAAATGATTACACTTGGCGCATTCCAAAGTATAAGCCTGGCATGAGGGTCCCAGGAATAGTTTTCGCTAACAAAGAACTTTTAGATAAAATGCAAATGGATAGGACCCTTGAACAGTGCGCCAATGTTGCCCACTTGCCAGGCATATATAAGCATTCTATAACATTGCCAGATGGCCACGAGGGCTACGGCTTTCCAATAGGCGGCGTAGCAGCAACAGACTTCGACGAAGGCGTCATAAGCCCAGGCGGGGTTGGCTACGACATAAACTGCGGCGTCCGCCTATTAACAACAAACCTTTCAGAAGAGAATATAAGACCTAAACTCGTTCAGTTGGCAAACGCAATTTTCGACAATGTTCCATGCGGGCTTGGAAGCCGCAGAAAAGACTTCAAAGTTACAATCCACGACTTGGACAGACTGGTAATGGAAGGAGTTCAGTGGGTTATCGATCAAGGCTTAGGATGGTCTGAAGATGCCGAGCACTGCGAAGAACGCGGTTGCATGAAGAATGCTAATCCCGACAAGGTTTCAACAACAGCCAAAAACCGAGGATTAACCCAAATAGGCACGCTGGGCTCTGGAAACCACTTTCTAGAAATTCAGAAAGTTGACAAAATCTACGACGAGAAAACAGCTAAAACCTTTAGAATCCACCACGAGGGGCAAGTAACAGTTATGATTCACTGCGGCTCAAGAGGTTTCGGCCACCAAATCTGTTCAGATTACCTGCGGGTTATGGAAAGAGCCATCCACAAATACAAAATTGTCCTGCCTGACAGGGAACTTGCCTGCGCCCCTGGAAACAGCAATGAAGCTGAAGACTATTATGAGGCTATGGCCTGTGCCGTCAACTACGCTTTTGCTAATCGCCAATCAATAATGCACTGGGTTAGGCAGAGCTTCCAGCAAGTCTTCAAAGAAGACCCTGAAAAGTTTGGGTTAAACCTCGTTTACGATGTGGCGCACAACATTGCAAAAATAGAAATCCATAAGGTAAATGGTGAAAAACGAAAGGTTTGGGTTCACAGGAAAGGCGCCACACGCGCTTTTCCGCCGGAGCATCCAGAAATTCCGGCAGACTACAGGAGCGTTGGGCAGCCTGTCATTATACCTGGAAGCATGGGAACCAGCTCATGGATTTTAGTTGGCACTGAAAAAGCCATGGAATTAAGCTTCGGATCAACAGCCCACGGTGCAGGTAGAATGCTGAGCAGAACAGCCGCTAAAAGAAGGTTTTTCGGAGGCGACGTTAGGCGAAGTTTAGAACAGCGGGGCATAGCCGTTAGGGCTGCAAGCGCCGTTGTTTTAGCTGAGGAGGCGGATCCGGCGTATAAAAATGTGGATATGGTGGCTGAAGTCAGCGACAAGGTTGGCATAGCCACAAAGGTTGCAAGACTTGTGCCATTAGCTGTTGTTAAGGGTTAGCCTCTGCTTCTCTTGTTTCTTTTTTAAGTTTTAACTCTTCAATTGTATGCGCCTTCTGCAGTTGCTTCATGTACCAGGCTCTTTCTTTTGCGTAATGGATGCTTAAGGCTACTCCGAGAAAGAGAAGCACGACACCTATGACTATTAGGGACAAGCCTAAAAGGCTGTAGGGATGCGGCGTTAAGTGATAAGGAATTATTAGAAACCATTCTGGGTTCTCAACAATTATCACGGTTTCAAGCAGGCCTCCTACAAAAAACACTGAGCCTATTATGGTTATGAGGTAGCCGACTGTTTCGTTATGCCTTGACTCTTCAGCCTTTTCGTGTAGGTACTCGCTAAAAAGCATTACATTCACGATTTGACGCGTAGAATCCTCTTCTATAAACATTATTTCAGATTCCGAACACCTTTTTGCTGAATGAGGCGAATTTTAGAAATAGCTATACCAGACTCTGCACAAATTAAACTTAATTCCTACATGCACCTTAGAGGGTTTAGATGCCTTTCAAAGACGAATGCAAAATATGCGGCAGAGTTTTACCCTACAATTATCTTAGGCGGTGCTGGAAATGCGGGAAACTCTTTTGCATCGACTGTATGGTTCCAGAAGTTTCCACAGGCGACACTAAAAGGCTGCTGTGCTTGAACTGCGCAAGAAAAATTGTTTCGCCGAAAACCAGAACCAAATACGAAGCGCTTACAAGCTATCTGAAGTTTAGGAGAGCCTTCACAGACTCCGTTAAGCTTTCTTTCGCCCAAATAGACGGGATAATAGGGGACAACTTGCCAATGAACGCTTACCGCTCTGAAAGTTGGTGGGAAAACTCCATTGAAAAGGAGCATGCAAAGGCTTGGCTTGAAGCCGGATGGAAAATTGGCGAAGTAAACCTGAATGAAGGCTATGTAGTTTTCCAAAAAGTGAAAAACTTGCCAGTAACAACATTCAAAAGAAAAGCTGATGTCCAACCCAAAAAGCCCTTCAAACCAGCTCCTTCAAGGATTATGAGAACACGAAAACCGTCAAAAACAAAAATCTCAAAACTCTACGCAAGACTAAAGAACATTGAAAGACAAAGAGCGGCTCCGCCAAAGCTCCGAGGGAACCTCAAGCCTAAACCCGCACAAGAGAAAAAAGTATTCAAGCCAAAGGAAAAACCTCAATAAGGGCTTATGAAAGAAATTTTATCTATACCCATTAATATAGTAATATAGACATCAATACTATGCATAAATGTCAAAAGCGCGGCCGTCGTCTAGTCTGGTTAGGACACAGAACCCCACTTAAAAGCGTGTGGAAGCCTTCCAAGCCTGCGATCCCGGGTTCGAATCCCGGCGGCCGCACCAATATGCGGACTTAAAGCCATATATTAGGGAAACATTTCAAAAGTATGGTTTAATTCGCAAACGAAAATTTTCATAACCTAAAAACTGAAAGGGAAATGTGGCGCATGTGAGTATCGATTTGTTTGTGTATGACGTCATTTCAAGGGTTCATTAAAAAGGTTCGATAAGAGATATTCAGGCGTTTGCTGGAGTTACTGCGCAGTTTTTTGACCTTTTTCAGAAAGCTTGTACTTACCGTTTATTTCTTCTACGAATCCAGCGTTTTTCAGTTCTCTAAGGCCGCTTCTAACCCTAAAAAGCGGTTTGCCCGTTTTGTCGGCAACTTCTTCTGGGGATAAAGATCCGTCCTTCAACGATTTCAGAATAGCCATTCCGGTTGTTGTGGGTTTTCCATCTGGAGACACGCATGGCATGCGGCTAACTCTCCTGAAGCTTTTTCATGCATAGGTACCAGTCTTTGCATTCGTAGCCTTGCTTTAGTCTTCCTTCAGCATCTTCAAGTGTTGTTGGCGGTGGAACCACAACGGGGTCGCCTGGCTGCCAGTTTGCAGGCGTAGCTACTTCATGTTTGTCGGTTGTTTGCAACGCGTCTATTATGCGCAGTATTTCTTTCATGTTTCTTCCGGTGGTTAGCGGATAATAAAGCATGGCTCTTATCTTGCTTTCTGGGTCGATTATGAAGACGCATCTGACGGTTTCGGTTTTGCTTTGCTCCGGATGAATCATGCCATATTTTTTGGCCACTTCTTTGTTTAGGTCGGCGATTATTGGGAAGGGTATCTTAACTCCCATTTTTTCTTCAATGTTTCTTATCCATGCTATGTGGGAGGAAACGCTGTCTACGCTTAAGCCTAAAAGCTCAGTGTTTCTCTTCTTGAATTCTTCGTATAGTTGAGCGAAAGCAATAAACTCTGTTGTACATACTGGTGTGAAGTCGGCTGGATGGGAAAACAGCACAATCCAGCTTCCCTTGAAATCTGAAAGCCTCAAGGTTCCATGGGTTGTTAACGCTTCAAAATCTGGCGCCTTCTGCCCCAAAACAGGAAGCCCCACGGCCTCTTCTCCTCGAATTTCTCCACTCATACAAAATTCACCTCCAAATTCTCTAAGGGCGATATGTGACTGCACTAGGTATTTATTTATTTCGGAACAAAAAATGCTGAAAACTTCAAAAAAAATCCGAAAATCGGATAAATAAAATGGTTCACACTAAATTAACCGCTAAGACAGCCAGAACCCCAAAACTTAGATTTTATGGCGGGCGGGGTGGGATTTGAACGCTTCTAAGGCGTGGCGAAAACTCCCGCAATTTCCCTCTTTTTCTATTTGCAAAATGACTTTAATCATTAAAAGATGAAGGCGATAAATCAGAACTGGTTAAGTCTTAAGTAATTGCCGTAGCTTTTGGCTGTTCGCTTGAGTATATAAGTGTTCAATGTTAGCGAACGGCTATAGTGTTAAGGTTGATGTTACGCGTTTTAAGAATGTGTTTGTTCTCGCGTAAGCATCTGCGTTTATGTTTGTGCCAGTGAATCTGGAAACGGAGTATACGCCGTAGGAGTCGATCGTTTTGAAAGCTTTGCTGATCATGTCTAAGCTAAGGCGTATCGTTGCTGTTTCTTTTTTGGTTAGTTTTGTTTTTCTGATGTAGTCTATGTATTCTTTAGCGGCTTCTTCAGGATTTCCTTTGTAATATCCAGTTAGCGCGTATATGTCGTAGCTGTCTTTGTCGTTTAGGCGTGGAAGTGCGAGGCCTTTCATTGTTAATGCTCCAACAATGTTTGCGGTGTTTACCGTAACTGAGATTTTGCCGTTGCTTGGAAGCGTGGCTTCTATTTCGTTTTCGTATTTGAATTTGAAAACTATGCTTGAGCCTTCGATGAGGCATGCCGTGAGGTCTTGTTGCACTTTTATGAATGGGATTATTTGTTTTGCTGCTTTAGGCTCTGTTAAGAAGTCCAGGTTTATTGTGTATTCTTTTTTATCTAATGGTGAGATGACCTTTTTCTCGTATCGGAAAGGGTTGATGGTTTCTTTGTAGCCGAGTTCCTTTATTATTTGTTTGATGCTTTCATATTTTGTCATTATCGTAGGCTTAAGAACTAGGTCTATGTCTTTTGAGCTGCAGTGGTCGAAATAATTTCGTGTTAGGAAGTATGGTGCCCAGCCTCCAGCTAAGACAAAGTCGTTTTTGTATATTGACAAGGCGGAGCAGAGTTCTGCTAGGGCTGATTTAGATGCTTCTGTTAGGTTTCTGTCATACAATTTGTTCGCCTACCAGCTCTTTTCCCCATTTTTGTATTATGTGTCGATATAGGTGTTCCGCTGCTTCTTGTCCCCTTTGGGGGAAGTTGTATAGATCTACGTAGAGTTGGATGTCTGAAACCACATTTACTTTATTGGTAGCGTCAGATGAGAGGCTGACTTTTTGGTGTCCATAAAATACCCCTTCATCGTAAGGTATGACGAATTTTACATTGCCTCCTCTGGGTATTGGTTGAAGGTTTAACTGTTCGGCAAATGCTTCAGCGTCTTTTTTATTGCTTACATATATGTGAACGTCGACGGGTCTAACATGGGGGGCTATTAAGTATGCTCCTACCAGAGCTGTTAATGCGTAGTGATTTTTAAGTTTGGAGAGTTCTTTTAGGAATTTGTCTATTTCCCTTTCGAAGGTGTGGTATTCAAGGAACTTGTTCACTTTGTCATATTGATGATATGCTGCCCATCGTCGCAGCAAAGTTGTCGGATTTGTAATTTTTATTTTGTAGTTTGCTGTTCGCGTAACATAACCATATTGAATTAAGGTCAATATAACGGCGTGAGCATAGCCAGGTGATATTTTCACTTCCGATGCTAAGCCCCTAATGGTCCATTCTTTTGCCGGGTTTGTTAATAATGCCCTAAGGATACGTGTAGCTTTAACTTCAAAAATGTTCGAGACTTGTCTCATGTTTTGAGACGATGTTCGCTGTAATATATAAATATTCGCTAAAAGCGAACAAGATCAGGCCTCGCATCTTTCCTTTCCTGTTTAGTTGCTCAATGTTATTGAGCATTTTTAAGGAGAATTGAGCATGTTGCGTGGTTGCTTATATACGGTGTTAACATTTTTTGTGTTAATTATAGTGCGCTTTTCCTTGTTGCGGTTTCTCCGCGATTGACTAAGAAATAAGGAGTAATTTCCTTCGCATTTGTAAACGTTAAAATTATTTTACATTACGTCTCCAAACATGTCCTCAGCTTCTTCAGTTAGCTGGTCGTCCCAGCATTCCCAGCACATACCATCATACGTTTCGTATTCTTCTTTGCTTATTTCACGACCGCATATTTCGCAGTGGTATGCTTCTCTTTTTGTTTCTTTCTTGGTCATTTTTCACTCGTCTCTTCTATTTGCGTTATCTGTTCAAAAGTTAGTTTTAGTCGGTCGTGTTTCTCGTTAACTTCGCCAGCTTTGTTGTATGCGTTTTTAATGTGAATATACAATGTGTTCCATGCGTCTTCTACTTCTCTGAGTGCTGCGGAAAGCTTGCCTAGGTTTTTCTGGATCTTTTCTGCTTTTTCGGATATTTCCATGGCTTGGAGTCCTACTGCGATGAGGTTTAGGTTTATGGCGAGCGTGGCTGGCGAGACGAGTAGAACGCCTTCTTTTGCTGCGTTTGTGACTAATGTCATTTCGCATTCTGTTAGGTATTGATATACTGCCTCTGATGGGATGAAGGCAAAGGCGAAGTTTGTTGTTCCCTCTTGTGGTTTCACATAATCTGTTTTGATTTTTTCTATATGTCCCTTAACGTCGCTGCAGAAGTTTCTGGCAAAGGTTTCGCGTTGCGCTTCATCTTTGGCTTCTACCATTTTTCTGTAGTTGTCGAGGGGGAATTTGGAGTCAATGCATATTATTCCTTTGGGAGTTTTTATGTATGCGTCGGGTATTTTACCGATTTTGGGAAGTTTCTCTCTAATGTGCACATATTTTTGTGGTAGCAGATCCCTCAGAATTTGTTCCAGTTGAAATTCGCCGTATGCAGCTCTTCCTCTCGTTACTTTAAAAAGGTCTTCCAAGTTTTGTGTGGCTTTTTGAATGTCATCTGCTCTTTGTTTTATAGCGCCAATATCTTGGTCTAGCCTTAATTCCTTCCAGCATGTGGCAATTGCACCCTTAACCGTCTCTTGGTCTATGGAAACCTTTTCGACTTTCCTTGAAAAGCGCAATATTAGGAGCAGTATGATAACGAGAATGATAAGCGTTAAAGTGATTAGCAGTAAATCGAGCATTTTTGCCACTTGGCGTTCGCTAGTAAGGTGTCTTATGCTTTCGTATGTAAATTAACAATTATGAATCTTGGTTATTTAAAAGAAATAATAATTCCAAATACAGTTCTAGTCACTTGGTAGCTGGCACTCTTATGGCACTTTCCACAGCCAATAATTCGTTCTAATGCCCTTGAGGTTGTATACGTATTTCAGAGCGCTGAAAAGTTTGGGTCTTTTGTCAAGGAAAGCTCGCTTATAAAATAATAATGCAATAATGAAGGCTTCGTCAAACGGAACATCCTTTCGCGGTGCGATGTAATAGCGTCTTTTGGGATTTCCAGCTTTTAAAAATGCGTTAGCCATGTCGTCGCGCGATACTTGACATGCGTTGAGGAATATAACTTTAGCCTTTATGTTGAGGTTTTTGATATCTTCAGCGGTGACCCTGCCTCCATTTGTTATGTAGAGGGTTGTATGGTTGTTTTCGAACTTTCCATGTGAAGAAATATGTAGGAAGTCTGTAGTGTGTTGTAACCATTGTAGGAAGTCTTCCTTGTTTTTGGCGGTATGGGTTATTATCTTTAGGCTTTTAGTTGTTCTTCTGTCATAGCCTTTTATCATTATACGGAGAGCTGTTGCAAGCGCCTCTGCCTCGTTGATTCCCTCATATTTTGGCAGTCCTTCGACAAGTAGGAGACGTGGCACATTTTTCACCAGTTCAGGACGTTATTTCTGTTTCATACTTTTTCAGCTTTTTAACAAGCACTTTGAGTGCTGATGAGAATGAGGAGACGATAGCCGGTGAGAGAGTATACTCTCTTCTTCGGCTTTTTGAGGTTGTTCCTTTTGATAAGTCAACTGTGGATTCTAGAAATGTTGAGAATGTTTCTCCAAGTCTTGCATATTTTCCAGTTAATAGCTCCTCTAGGAAGTCTGCCCAATATTCGGTTTTTTGGGCTCGTCTAATAAGAATGAGGTAGGCGCCTAATACGGGCCCTACGTCGTCTCTTATGGAGTATATGCTGGGGTTGCCTGTTTGAAGCGGGGTTATGCATCCAGCTTTGCTTAGGGTTTTGAGAATTTTGTTAAATATGTCTTCGGTGTGGCGTCCTCTAAGCTTAAGCAACGTTGTTGTTTTCTCCCTTGTTCCAACGTTGAAGGACAGTTCGCTTCCTTTCTTTTTGGTTTTGAAGGTTAGGTAGTAGCTATGTTCCATTTTGTTCCCTCAGTCAACTACGAGGAATAGGGCTATTCTGCTGAAGTTTAGTGGGCACTTCTTTTTATAGCCATGTGTTATATAAAGTCCATGTTCGTCCGCGACTATGTCATAACCGTGGTCTGATGTGATGAGCACGGAGTTTTGTTTTGCGAAATGGTTTATGTAGTCGAATAGTTTCTGCATTTCGATGGATTTTAGAAAGCCGTCTAATGTATAGCCGTGTTGATGTGTTACGAGATCTACTGTTGAGCTTTTGGTATATAAGCTAGCGTTTAGTCTTTCCTTTAATAATTTGGCATATTGCACTAAGTAGCTTTCGCGATTAAATGTTTCAAGTTGCCCTGTTAAGAAGCGCGTAACGCCTATGGGGTTTATGAAAACTTCTTCGTATATTGTTGTATTGTGCCTTGAAGCAGAGAATTTGCTTGCTATTGTTATGATCTCTGGGATTGATGCACAGTCAAGAACAAATACAGTGTCAACTTTACCAACCTTATTTTCGAGAAATTGTAGGATGTAGTGGAGATTGGCCTCTTTGAGTATAACTGCTTGTTCGCTGTCCTTTAAAAAAGCATTAAAAGTCTTTAGGAAACGTAGAGCGTCCAAGTATAGTTTTCCATTTACTAATCCGCGGTATGGCGCGGCAATCGTTTTAATTAGGTTTTCTATTTCCATTTCTTGTTCTTTTTGGGCGCCATAAATTGATAGACCTGCTTTTATGAAGGAGCAAAATATTATCCTGTGGAATGTTTCTACGGGTAAGCTGCCAAGGGTTGATGCTGTTTTGACTAGAGCTTCAAGTTCGCTTGTGAAATTAGTCATTATTCTTATCCTTTCACTTTTACTTCTAGATGTTTTCGTGGAAATTCAACAGGAGACATCTCGCTTAATTCGTCTACAATGTATTGTCTCATCTCTACTGCTAAATTGAGAACTTGTCTTAGTTCATCGTTATTAAATTCCTGATTTGGGAATAGCAGTTTAACGAGTCCTGAAGCTAATTTTACGACGGCGTTTTCATCTCTTATTGTGAAGTTGCCTCCAAACTCTACATGGGTGTTTATTACGTCTCTGAAGCTTTCTTTTCTCATTTCGTGGATTATTTCGGCGAAGTAGTCTGCGGCCAACCCTATTCCTTGGGCTAGGTGTTCTTCGCTTTTCATTATTTTCGGCATTTCCCAGCCAGGTAGGAGTCCGTGTATTCTGTCCAGAAAGGCTGAATCTTGCATAATGTCGGGTAGGGCATATCTTATTTCTTTAGTTGGTATGCATTCTTCCTTTTCGATGTTTCCAAGGAATACAAGTGAGCATCCGCTGTGGGCTCTTTTTAGGGTGCCTCGTTCAAAGAAACCGTCAACCATGAAATCTTTTAATTTTCCTGCCATTTCATCAGGGTTTGTAAATCTGATTCTGCTTACTTCATCAAACGCAACGAGATCATGCGTTGCTATATCGCCCACCAATCGTAATCTGGCATCAAAAAATAGTCGCGCCGGGCTTATGGCGCCTCCAGAGTATATGCGTGTGTAGTGGGATAAGTTTCTGTAAAGGTATGTTTTTCCAGTGGCTCTTGGGCCTAACTCCATTAAGTTGACGTTTCCTTCGATGAGGGGGATTAGTCTTGCCAGTTGTAGTAGTTTTTGTCTCTGGGAATAAGCGTTTGGATTTAACCCTATTGTCGTTATTATTAGGTCTATCCACTCATCGAGGGAGAATTTTTGCCGGTTTTCGATGAAGCCTCTTAAATCTATGTTATAAACTTGAAAAGGTTCTATGTCGATGAGAAGTATGGGCCATATGGTCTCGTCCATGTTTTCTGGTAGGTCGGGGCGATATTCAAGTGTTCCAAGGCCCCACATTCCGGATAATGTTCTTTCGAATTTTCTAACGATTCCTTCGTCGGCTAGTGCATCATAGATTTGTAGGCACGGTATATGTAGCAGGTATAGATTTCTTTTCAGGTCTATGCTTACTTTGAACTCGTCCATTAGGTGAACTATGCCGAGGCGTTTTAGTTTATAGAGTACTCGGTCTTTGTCTTTGGGTTCTGGGAAGTTTTCTGCTACTACTTCAGCGAGTTTGCTGAAGGCTGTTTCGCGATCTGGATATGCGGCACAGTATTTGGATATCAAGTATTCGGATATGAACCTAGGGAGCCTTGCAACTTCATGTCGTAGGGCTAATCCTTTGTTGACGGCTACCTCTCCAAATGCCCTTTTGATTTTTTCTTCTAATTCGTTCAAGGGTTTTCCCTTTTTAACTTGGTAGGAGTCTATCCCAGCTTCTTCTCACTTTTTTGGTGAAGAATGAGCCGAGTATTTCTTGGAGTTTTTCTTCCGGGAGGGCGCTTGTAAACTTAATTTCAAGTTGTGGGGTTGCCTTGTATATGTTGGAGATTTGTCTGAGGAATCTTGTTGCGCTGATAACCGTTGATGTTTGATGACCCGAACCTAGGAAATCAAAGGTTACTCGGATGAGGTTTCCGCTTGTCCCAATTTTTATGGAACTTATTAGTGTTCCGTAGGTTTGATAAAGTGAGTCTAACTTTTGTTTGAAATCCTCGTAATTGAAGTTTTGGTCTACTTCGATTATGACCTCGCTCAGTGTTTTTTCAGTTGGGGGTGCTACTGGTGTAATAGGTGTAATTTCTTCTGTCGTGATTTCGGGAGGCCCTTTTTCAATTATTTCAGGTGGCTTTATTTTTTCTTCCTCAAAAATGATGCGGCCTGTTTTCTCGTCAACTTTTAATGTTATTTTTTTGTTTTCAACTTCTATTACTTTTCCGTTTAGTTTATTAATGGCTTCCTGAATCACATTAGAGCTTAGCGGTTTTATTTCATATGTGCCGAGCAGCGCATTTTCGACTATTTCGTTTATCCTGTCTTGTTTTCTAATTACGCCGCTTTCGATTTCTATTTTGTAATGCTTGTATATTGCATCTGCTATTATGTCTGGTTGCCACGTGAAACCAGTGGACTCAGTCACTCTTTTGAAAAACATGTTTATGATGAGGGAGTATTCTGATAGAGAAGATTTTCCGCTCTGTTCTAGTTTTGAGGCTTCTCCGGATAGTTCGCCGAAGAGTTTGATTAGGCTTTGGGATGTGAAGTTTTGGGATTGGATGCTGTAGAAGATTACATCTTCGTATAGTTCTATAGCGCTTGTTGCTATTCTTCGTGTTAGTTTTATGAGTTCTTTTTGGGCTGATGATCTGGCGTCTCTTACCTGGCGTTCTATAGAGCTTTTGAGGCCCATTTCAAGTTTTTTACGTTGTTCTTCTAAGAACTCTGTCAGCCTTAATGTGAGTCTTTTCTTGACTGTTCTTTCGTAGTCAACCATTTTTTCTTCTAGGATTTTTTCTTTGTTTTCGAGGTGTTTGATGAAGTCTTTTACGGCTGCATATGATATTACGTCGTCTATTAGGCGTGTCAGTTTGTCTTGATTTATGTTTGGTATGAGGACTAATAGGTGTAAGGGGTGGCTGATTTTTCCTGCTAGGTTTATGCTTTGGAGTTTTTGGGCTATTGTGTTTGTTAAGGTGTGGTAGTCTGTTTTTCTTTGGTAGAGTTCGTTGAAGAGGAAAGCATCCCATGGTGGGACAACTATTATGGAGAGGTTTCCTTCGTTTTGGGTTTCTCTTACATCTTCGCTGTTTATGAGTTCTTCAACGTTTATGACGGTGTTGTATTCTTTGAGCAGTATTGTGACTTCTTTCTCTCTTGATGGTATTGCTGCTTTTGGGCTGTAGAAGAGGCTGGGTAGGTTTGCTTGTTGTAGGTATGCTGGAAGTTGTGTTGGTTCTTCAAGTATTCTTCTGTGGTCTGCTACAAAGGCTGCTAGTTTGTCGTAGATTGTTCTCATTAGGGATGGCATGTAGAATTTTTGTTCTTCGTGTTCTTTTTCTTCGATTCTGGCGCTTTGTGTTTTTAGATATTCTATAGCGTCTTGAAGTTGTGTTATGGCTTTGGTTGCTTCTTCTGAGGGCAGTGTTGTCAACATGTCTAATTGCATTTCTTCTGGCGAAACAGCGTATCTTTTGATCTCTTTTATGTCTCTAACTTCTATGAGTGCGGTTACGTTAGCTGTTGTGCCCTTTGCAAGTATTTGTTTAGCGATCATGTCTACGGTTTTTTGTATTTCTGGGTTGGCTGATTTTATGGCGTGTCCTATGTCTGAGGTTGTGCTGGCCCATTCTGCTTCGAAGTCTCCCATTAGGTCGATTACGCCGGCCATTCCGAGGGAGAGGTGTTTTGCGCTTACGGTTAGTGCCTTGTGGGGCTCGTTTATAAGGGCGTTTTCGGCGGCTTCTGCGAGTATGTTTAGTGTTGTTCTCACGTATTCTGTTCTAGGAGCGTCGTAGGGGTTTAGAATTTTTCTGAACAGCCATATCATGCTTGGAGATAGTGGGTAGTAGTTTTTGATTTGTTCTTTGTAGGTTTCAAAGGTTTCTTGGAGGTTGTACTGTTGGGCTTGTAGTGTTAAGTATGATGTGAGGGTTTTTTCTATGTCTTTTTCTTCTTCTATTTTCTTGAAGACTCTGTGTTTTGCTATGTTTATGGCGTGTTCTGGGTCATAGGATAGTGTGGCTTCTTCGCCTAGGCCTCCAGCTGCTCTGCTTAGGCGTTCTTTTAGGATGTTGAGGCGTTTTCTTAGGCCGTCTATTTTTGTTTGGATTATTGGTTTGTCTGCTTGTTGGAGGTAGATGTGGTCTATTTCTCTAATGTCTTGTTCTGCGAGGGCGACTATGATGTAGGCTGGGATTCCTTTTCCGCTTAGTTTTGTGTAGAGTTGTTCTATGAAGTTTGTTATGTATTCGATTTCGCTGTATTTTTCCTCGTTTTGGGTTTCTATGTAGCTTGTTAGTCTGCTGATTATTCCTATTCCGAGTTCGTCTATTAGTAGTAGAAGCCTTGGGTTTGCTTTTGCTTCTCTGTATTTTTCTAGTATTTTGATTATGAGGTTTGCAAGCTCTTCTGATGGTAGGGTTAGGGCTTTTGTTCTGCTTATTTCTCTGGTTACTTCTATTATGGATTGGGAGAGTTTTGGGTCTTTTATTTGCCATTGTTCTGGTTGTCTTTTTGCTATTGCTTCTAGTTGGCTGAATAGGTGGGGGAAGGGTTGTTCTTTGCTGAAGTCTATTCCTAGTGTTAGGGTTTCTTGGGCTAAGGTTATTTTTAGGCCGAATTGTTTTGCCAGTAGCGAGTTTGCTCCTTCTTTTGAGTTTAGCATGTGCCAGAGGAGTATTATTGCGTGGGTTTTTCCGAAGCCGAATCCTCTTATGAGGTATGTGCCTTGAACTGTTGGGGTTGTTAGGCCTTCAATGATTCTTTTTATAAACGTTTGTAGCGGGGGTGTTGGCCATGTGATTTCTGTTACGTAGGCTGGGTCTTTGAATTTGGTTTTGACATGCTGTCCAAGATAGCTTCTTATAACTTCGTCGAAGCTTGGGGTTAGTTCCGACTTTATTTCTAGGAAGGATTCTTTTAGTTGGAAAACTTGGCCTATGGTTTTCAAGGCTTTGGCCTCTATTAAAAGATTAATTGTGTTAGGGTTTTTATAGCTAATTCTCTTATGTGTTTTGCTATTTCGCTTTCATCCATTCCTGGGAAGTATCCTGTTATTTTTGTTTTGTCTGTTATTCTGTAGCCTAGGTCTTGGTTTCTTGTGGTTTCAAGTAGGATTATGGCTAGGGCTGCGTTGCTGGACAGTTCCCTATCGCTGTGCATGCTCATTTTCGCCTTAATGGTTTTGGCTCTGGCTGTTGGGTCTCCGCTTTCCGTCATGGCCATGCGGGCGATTATTGTGGCGTTTCCAGGAGCTACCTCCATCAGTCTGTCCAGGTATGTTTGTCCTCCTGGAAGGGTTAGCATTTCTAGGAATTGTGGATGGTAGGCTTTTCCAGTTTTGTTTATGGTTTTTTCTGTGATGAGGCTGTAGTGTTTTAGGTTTTCTATGCCGAAGCCGCATAGTTTGCCAACTGTTTGGACTAGGTCAAAGTGTAAGCCTAATGGTTCTTGGCGTATTTTCGCTGTTGCCAAATCTACTCTGGAAATTAGCCAGAGGGTTAAATATGAGCGGGTTGCCGGGTCCCACAGCATGCCTTGGGCTATGTTTTTGGCTATTTTTTGCGCTGTGGCTTCATCCATTTTGATTGGACCTGTTTCTGTTAGGATTTTGTAGATGAGGGGTTCTGTGTATCTTGAAACTACTGAGGTTATGGCTGCGTCGTAAAGGTCTTGGAATGTGGCGCCTATTGGCAGTTCGAAGCGTGAAGCCACGCTTAAGGCTGTTCCGAACATTAGCGCTGCGGTGTCGGCTGGGGAGGCGTTGCTTTCAACAATTATTTTTCTTGTGCTTTCTACGGTTTCTTCAACCGTTTTGGTGAATAGTAGGTTTTCGATTAGGCTTCCTCTGATGTCTTGGGGGGACACTTCCAGGAGTTTTTGGCGGGGGTATTTGCGTCCAACAATGACTAGGCTCATTTCTTGAGCTACTATGTTTACGTGTTTCTTGTAGCG
>Ga0209225_1001544_pt1 | contig 22474 bp, 26 predicted proteins | sample WasSprMetagenome_FD_184732 | JGI IMG/M metagenome (GOLD analysis project Ga0209225, IMG submission 184732) | Sulfidic aquatic microbial communities from Washburn Spring, Yellowstone National Park, USA - WS (SPAdes) (version 3) | ecosystem: Environmental > Aquatic > Thermal springs > Hot (42-90C)... | reverse complement strand
GGTCTACGCCTATTCGGTTCTTAACGTTTGTCAACTCCACTTCTTCTAGGAACTTTGCGATGTGGACGTTTGCCCCAGCACCTATGAGGAGGCGGCACTTTTCATAAACGAAGCATGATGGAACCATGTGGAGGGCGTAGCGTCTCCCCTCAAACCACACGGTGTGCGCCGCGTTAACGGAGCCAACCCGCACACAGACGTCAACCTTATCCTTTAAAGCCATATAGGAAACTATTTTCCCCTTTCCCTCGTCGCCCCAGAAACCGCCAACTACAACGGTGCATGGCATTTAAACCACAGCTTTAGAGAAACACCTAACACAATTTAAGGCTATTTGTGGCGTTTATGTCAAAGTGGGCTTTAGTTAGCTTCCCTTGCTGGTGTCAGCCTCTATCAAGTTGAGATCTAGAAGCTTGACCCAGGTGATTTTCCTTAAAGGTATCTGGAGGGCTTTCCTGTAGGGGACGTATCTTACATAAACTTCGCTTTCAACGCGTCTTTGCGGATTTCATCCACCTGCACGTTAACCACGACCGACCCGTCTTTAAGATGGAGGTTAACGTTTTTCCCAAGAAAGGACTCGGCCACATTCAAGTTTAAGCCCTCCACGAGTATCCTCACCTCTCCCACTCCTTGTCGGCTATCTTGCCCCAACAGCGCCTACAAACGGGGATTTTTCGCCCTTGAACAGTATGTAAACTCCGATATCGTCGCTTTTGCAGTTTTTATCCCACGGGTTTCTGCAATGCTCCATAACATGCACCCGATGATGACTGTCTCCAGCCGGTCTCTTTAAAAGCCGTGCTGTGGAACTACAGTTTCAGACAGCGGAGAGAGGTTAAAGTGAAAAGGAGAGACGTTTATGAGAGCACAATAATTTCGGGCGAAATTTTCTCCCTTGTAACGGTTAAGAGCCCAACCGTTGGCTTCGTTATGAAAGGTGGAACCGGATTAGTGGGGCTTCCCGGGTTTATGAATAGGATTTCGCCTTCCCATTTTATGTTTGCGTGGTGGGTGTGTCCGTAAACGAGCACGTGGAAGCCGTTTCGCCTAGCAATTTCCCGCATTTTTCCCATGCCGAAAAGGGTTCCTGGATCGTGTATGACCCCAATCTTCCAGTCAAAAACCTTTAAAGAGTTTATTTTTGGCAGCCTTCCACGGATTTCAGGTCCATCCATGTTTCCGTAAACGGCGAGGACAGGTGCAATCTGCTCTAAAGTGTCTATAACTGATAGATCCACAAGGTCGCCTGCATGGATAATGTAGTCAACTTTCTCAAAAACTTCAAAAACTTTCTTAGGAACCTCCCTGGCGCGGACTGGCACATGGGTATCTGAAATCAAGCCAACGGATTTTGCAGAACTCTTCTCCTGTTTTTGAGCCGTCTCCTGCCTAAGCATTTTGAAAGCCTCCGCTTATCATTGGCCTGGATTGATAAATAAGGTTTAAACAGCTTCAGCTTCTTGAAACGAAGGGGTTGGCCTTCACGTAAAACCTCAATTTTTGCGGGAGATCAGCCTTAACGCCTATTCTATGGGAGGTGCAAACCTCAAAGCTTTCCACAAAGCTTCCCTCAACAACCGTTAGGTCGCTGTGACTGTCAGTGACGTCAACACCGTTCAAATCCCTCGTTATGGCCAAGGCTTTAGTCAATCTTCCAGGCCCGCTGGTTAACGCCTTCAGGTTTTCGGCTTCCCTATTCCTTTTCATGACTTCAATTCCCTGGAGAGGTTCCAGCGCCCTTATCAAAACTGCGCCGACCTCACCCTCCTGGTGGGCTACAATGTTAAGAAGCCAGTTTCCATGAACCATGTATATGAATGTTTTTCCAGCCTCACGAAACATGGGTTCATTGAAGGGTTTCCGCCCCCTGTAGGCTTTCGAGGCTGGGTCGTTTTCGCCGTAGTAGGCTTCGGTTTCAACTATTTTACCGCTTAGAACATGGCCTGTTAAACGTCTGACAAGAATTTTTCCTAGAAGCTCCCTTGCCGCTGCGGCTGGGTCCCTCGCGTAAAAGCTTCTGGGCAAAGTTTTCATGGCTATTGAAACTTTCACGTTAGGCTTTAAATCCTTTAACTTTAAAACTGTTTTTGGTGAAAGTGGATTGATTGAAGCCTACGATTTCGGCGTGATGGTGGTCGACGGAAAACGCTACACAAGCGACTTGATAGTTTTCCCAGGGAAAGTTTTGAGCGGATGGTGGAGGAGGGAGGGCCACCAACTTTGCGTGGAAGATTTGAGGGAGGTTCTCTCCGCAACGCCTGCCCCAGAGGTTTTGGTGGTTGGCACAGGCTACTCCGGGCTTGTCAGGGTTTTGCCAGAAGTTGAAAAAGCCTTAAAAGAGCGGGGAATAAAGCTCATAGCCCAACCCACCCGGGAAGCCTACAAAACCTTTAACGAGCTTTTGAAGGCTGGTAAAAGGGTTGTAGGCGCCTTCCACCTGACATGCTAGCTCTGCACAGTAAAGCCTTAAATCGTCCCGATCACAGATCGAAGACCAAATGGTGAAGCTCATGGGCGTCGAACTTCTGGACGAAATCAGAGAAGAGGTTACAGCCCTCCTAAGCGATTTGATAAGAATAAACACCACAAACCCGCCTGGAAACGAAACCCCGGCAGCCAAATATCTGGCTGAAACCCTAGAAAGGGAAGGGTTTGAATGCGAGGTTTTGGAATCCGCCCCAGGGAGGGGGAACTTGATAACCCGTTTGAAGGGAACTGGTGAAAAGCCAAGCCTTCTTCTGCTAAGCCACTTGGACGTGGTGGCCGCCAACCCCAAAGAGTGGAGCGTTAACCCCTTCTCTGGACTTGTTAAGGATGGTTTCGTCTGGGGAAGGGGCGCTATGGACATGAAGTCCATGACTGCCATGGAGGTCATGGTTATGAAGCTTTTGAAGCGCAGAGGCGTCAAACTCAAGGGCGACGTTATACTGGCGGCGACGGCCGACGAGGAGGGGGGCGGAGAGTACGGCGCAGGCTGGCTTGTCAAAAACTATCCGAAGAAGGTTATGGCAGACTATGTCATAAACGAGGGTGGGGGTCAAGCTGTCCCAGTGGACGGCAAAAACGTTTTCACGATCCAGACAGCCGAAAAGGGCATTTTGTGGTTTAAGGTTAAGGCTAAGGGGAGGCCGGGACATGGTTCAGTGCCTGGCGCCGCTGACAACGCCATCCTCCGCATGAGCAGGGTTGTTGACAGGCTTGGCAACCACCGTGCAGAAGTCGTGTTAACGCCAACTGTTAGGGAATTTTTGGAGGTGATGGCTAGGGAAGAAAGGGAGGCAGGGGAAGCCCTTAGGCTTCTCCTTCAAAACCCAGCGGGAGCCGACGAGGTTTTGGACAAGCTGGCCCAGAAAGATAAAGGTATGGCTGAGGAGCTTCGCGCCATGTTGAGGGTGACCATAACCCCAACCATAATCCACGGCGGCGTGAAGGAAAACATAATTCCATCGGAATGCGAAGCCGTCTTCGACTGTAGAATTCTTCCTGGACAAACCCCTGAAACGGCGTTAAACTACGTGAAAGGGCTTTTGGATGATATAGGCCTAGACAAACTAGACTTTGAAATAATCCAAGCAAACGAGCCTTCAGAGTCACCCACAAACACGCCGCTTTATAAGCTTATGGTGGAAACCTTAAAAGAGTTCGACCCAAACTGCGCCGTAACCCCAATACTGCTGACCGGCGGAACAGACTCAAGGTTTTTCAGGAAAATGGGCGCCGTGTGCTACGGCTTCCAGCCAGCACTGTCAGATCTTCCATACAGCGAAATACTGAAAATGGTTCACGGCGTGGACGAGCGCATATCAGTAAGGAACCTCGTGTTCGGTACGAGCGTCCTATACCACGTCGTCGAAAAATTCTTAACCTAACCATAAAGGCTTCAAGCCTTCGTTCAATGTTTCACCATGTTTTAGGGCTGAAATTTATAAATAGGAGCGTTAACGTTTACGTCTATCCTCAGAAGCTTGGAGGTAAACCCATGCCGGCGATTGAGGTTGGCAGGATATGCGTTAAGCTTTGCGGTAGAGAAGCGGGCAGAAAATGCGTAATCGTGGATGTTATAGACAAGAACTTCGTGCTCGTCACGGGGCCGAAAAACGTGACGGGTGTTAAAAGGCGAAGGGCCAACATAAACCACCTTGAACCTTTAGCGGAGAAAATCGACATTAAACGCGGGGCCTCGGACGAGGAGGTTATTGAAGCTCTAAAGGCTAGAGGCCTTCTGGAGGCTATGGCTAAGCCCGTCAAACCAGTCTTAGCCTAAGCCTAACAATCGTTATTAGGGTCAGCCGCCTTTCTAAAATTTGAGGTGTATTGCTTCAGATGCCTAGGACACTTGCTCCATGGATGATTAAACGTCAGCTCTTGGTGAAGGCGGAGAGCAAAACAAACCCGAAGTACGGCTTTAAACCAGAAGAGCGTCCAGCAAAAGACTACATCAGGTTCGGCGTCATAAACCTTGACAAGCCTGCAGGCCCCACAAGCCACGAGGTGGCGGCCTGGGTTAAACGCATCATGAGCGTGGAACACGTCGGCCACGGTGGGACCCTAGAAGCCCCCAAGGCGAGTTAAGGGTTTAGGGAAATCCCAACGTGACCGGCGTTCTCCCAATAACCATTGAAGATTCGAGGAAGGTAGTGCAGGCTCTGCTTTTAAGCGGCAAGGAGTACATCTGCGTCATGAAGCTCCACGGCGACGCCTCGGAGGAACGTGTCAGAGAGGTTCTCGTGGAGTTTGAAGACCTCGTTTACCAGCGGCCCCCTTTAAGGGCTTCAGTGAAACGGCAGCTCCGCACTAGGAGAATTTACTATATAGACTTCCTCGAAATGGATGGGCGGAACGTGCTTTTCAAGGTTGGATGCGAGGGCGGCACGTACATCCGCAAACTTTGCCACGACATAGGCGAGGTTTTAGGCTGCGGCGCCCACATGCAGGAACTTCGCAGAACAAGGGCGGGTCCATTCGTTGAAAGCGAGGATCTTGTGACATTGCATGATGTAGCCTACTGGTTTGACCGTTGGCGGGAAACAGGCGACGACTCCATCCTCAGGAAGTTTATCCAGCCCATGGAAAAGGCCCTAGCGCTCTTGCCGAAAATCTACGTGAAGGATTCCGCCGTGGACGCCTTATGCCACGGTGCAAGTCTAACCGCACCAGGAGTGGCTTCCATTGAAACAGGCATAAAAGCAGGTTCCATGGTGGCCATCCTAACATTGAAGGGTGAGGCCGTGGCATTGGCGGAGGCTCAAGCCTCCACGGAGGAGATTCTAAGCATGGCGCATGGAGTCGTTGCGAAGGTTAAACGTGTACTAATGCCCAGAGGCACCTATCCCAAATGCTGGAAGAGCGGCGAGCTATGACCGATGTAGACCATTATTTCTCAGAAAAACCAAGATCGAAACCCCGCTACGGGCTTATTAAGGCTTTTCTTCGCGGGAAAACCTTCAAGTTTCTAACAGCCTCGGGGGTTTTCTCCAAAAAACGCGTGGATCTTGGCACAAAACTTCTTATAGAATCGATGGTTCTGCCTGAAAGCGGCTTGGTCTTGGACGTTGGATGCGGCTACGGTGCCATAGGAATAGCAGCCGCCTCGCTTAACCCGAAACTCCACGTGGTCATGGTGGACATAAACGAGCGCGCAGTGAAACTTGCAAGGCGAAACATTGAACTCAACAAGGTTCACAACGCCGAAGCCAGACGGGGCAACCTCTACGAACCCGTTAAAGACATGAAGTTCAACTGCATCCTCTCAAATCCGCCCGTAAGCGCCGGACTAGCCACGGTTAAAGCCATAATAACCGAAGCACCCAAACACATGGCTGAAAAAGCCACCCTCCAAATGGTTCTAAGATCAAAAATAGGCGGAAAAAGAATACAGCAAACATTCCAAGAAACCTTCGGAAACTGCACAATACTGGCCAGAGAAAGCGGCTACAGAGTCCTAATGGCTGAAAAACACGAGAACACAACATAAAAAGATAATTAGAAGGGCGCAAACAAAAATGATGAAAGCGCCGGGGTCTCCTAGTCAGGTAGGGAGCAGGCCTGGAGACCAAACACTAAAGCCGCTAAGCCTGTGGCCCAACTGGGCCGCGTGGGTTCAAATCCCACCCCCGGCGCCAACAACATTATCATTAATGAACCCTCGCTGTTTCGGCTATTTGCGTTTCCGGAAAAGCTTGGCTCCTTCAAATTCGCATACATACTCGAAGCCCGCCTCAATTAGGCGCTGCGTCTCCTCCAACGTCCAAGCGGCTTTACATATGTATTCATTTTTGAAGTCCACTAAATGGGTGTAGACAAGCGTGTTCTGAATGTTTTTGTGTCCAAGCAGACGCATAACGTGGAGATGTCCTTTGTTTAGCGTATTCCATTGCAGTCTTCCAATGTCTAAGAGTACAAAGGAAATCCTCAGAAGTCTCAGATTCCTAAGCTTTAACGCAATCCTCTTCAGTCACTCCTGAAAACGTTTCTGCAGGCTTTTGAGTTTGACGCCTCCGAAGACAAACGCGTTTGTTTTAAGAAGGCTTTTCAGCCTCTCCATTGAAGCGTTTGAAATCCTAAACATTCTCGGGATGTTTCAGAACTGGAAAGAAGTTATCGTTAACTGTTATGTTAGACTTTGCAAATGGACAGGTTTGCCTTGAAATCTGGAAAAGTCTAAAAAGAAATTACATTTTTATGCGTATTCGGAGGTCTATCATGAGCAGTAATATCGTTAGAGCTTTGAGGGAGAGTTTAGTAAACGTCGGCAGGCAGCTGCACAATTATGGTCTCGTTGTTGGAACTGAAGGGAATATAAGCGCGCGAATTCCTGGAACTGATAGGATTTTAATAAAACCTTCAAGCGTTTCTATGGGTTCCTTGAAAGCTGAAGATTTAATAGTCGTCGACTTAAATGGCAACAAAATTGAGGGTGAAAAGGAGCCCTCAATAGAGACGCCGTTACACATCGCGATTTACCGCGTTAGAAGCGACGTTCAAGGAGTTGTCCACACGCATGCTCCCTTTGCAACAGCCTTCGGAATAGCTGGGGTTGAGATACTTCCTATGCAGGTAGAGATGCTTTTGTACATTCCAAACGGCGTTCCAATAGTGCCTTTCGAGCCGCCCGGATCTAAGGCTTTAGCCGAGGCCGTTCAAAGGGTGATAAAGGATTTTGATGCCGTTATTTTGGAGAATCACGGCATAATAACGGTTGGTTCAACAATTGAAAAGGCATGCCTTCTAAATAGAATGGTAGAAAAATGCGCGAAAGTCCAGTTCATTGTTGCTATGCTTGCCGGAAAAGATGCGGTAAGCTCGGAGGCTTTGAAGCGGAAACTACTTTCCAAGGTTGGAACCGCGGATTTGGACATAATCAAAGGCAAGTTTAGATTTTCAAAACCTAGCCCTTGATCTGCGCTGTTTCTTTGAGCAGTAAACAAAGCACCAGAGCGATTACGTCCAACACAAACATGAATAAAACTGAAAAGTATTAGGGGTTTGACGGGTAAAGGCCTCCATTGCAGTTTTTATGCGTCCATTAAAAAGATGAAAATCACTGATCCAGCTTGAGAAAACGGCCAGAGAAAACTCGATGCACCCCAGCTGAGGTTGGACCAACGATTTCAGCTGACGTTTCCAAGCCTATCGGCAAGGCTCACATTAGGAAGAAGCCCGAAACAAAACCCATTACAGCTAAAATTGGAAAATTGCCAGTTTCAGCAAAAAGTAAAGCGTGCTGCGGCGACAGCCAAATCCACAGCTACAAAGGGCTTTCTTCGAGCAGTTTTATCGGAAAACCGGGAATTAATATTGAGCCGAATATCCCTCCAACGATTATCATTCCGCCTATTAATCCGCATCTGCGGCGCTTAATCCACGCGTGTTTAAAATGGTTTCCGGCCATGTTAGTAGCGCTTAAAAAGTCCAATAAAGAATAGGGCTTCAAGGATTATGAAACCTTTTTTGTCTGAAGAACCCTTAAAAGTCCTCGAATTTTTATTTTCCACCCTTCCCCCACTTCAGAAAAGTGTATATGAAGGTGTCGCTAATTGTGAAGAGTCAGTGAGGAAGCCATCTTGAAAAGGACCATCGAGATCAGGTGGCATGGTAGGGGTGGTCAAGGAGCTTGGACGGCTAGCGAGCTTCTCGCTAAGGCTGCTGTTTATGAGGGAAAATACATTCAATCTTTCCCAGAGTTTGGCCCCGAAAGAATGGGGGCGCCTGTTACAGCCTTCACCAGGATAAGCTTCGAACCCATTAAACTGCATTGTGCCATTTATAATCCGGACGTAGTTGTTGTTTTAGATCAGACGCTGATGAAGACTGTGCCCGTGGCTGAGGGTTTAAGCGAAGACGGAAAGATAGTCGTTAATTCAAAGGACAGCCCCCTTGAAATTAAGCAGAGACTTGGCGTCATTGACAAAGTTGAAGTTTGGACTGTTCCAGCCACGGAAATAGCGGTGAAAATTTTACGCGCCCCTATAACAAGTACAGCCATGCTCGGGGCGATGGCACGCGCCACAGGGATTGTTAGCCTAGAAAGCATAAAAAGGACGGTTGAAGAGCGTTTCAGACGCGATATAGCTGAGAAAAACTTTGCAGTCATAGAGGAATCTTACAGGGAGGCGCGTTCCACATGACTGTCCAGGAAAAAGGTTGGCGGGAAATCCCCATAGCCGCTGTTTGCTGGAAGTCCAGTACTGAGTTTTTGACGGGCGACTGGAAAACTTTTAAACCCGTAAGGGACTTAGAGAAGTGCACCCGTTGTTTGTTGTGCGTCATTTACTGTCCAGACGGAGCCATACGTTGGAAGGCTGACCTTGGCGACATAGAGTTCGACTACAATTACTGTAAGGGGTGCGGGGTCTGCGCAAACGAGTGTCCAGCAAAGGCGATTGAAATGAAACTTGAGTAGGAGGCTTCCCTTGTGAAAAGTGTTGTTGAACAGAAGGTTTTGGCTTTAAACGGTGATGAGGCTGTTGCTTACGCCGTGAAACAGTGCGACGTGGACGTGGTTGCTGCATACCCCATAACCCCCCAAACAATAATTGTGGAGAGGTTCAGCGAATACGTGGCTAACGGGGAGGTGGAAACAGCCTTCATATGCACGGAGTCTGAACACAGCGCCTTAACCGCATGCCTAGCTGCCTCCTTAACCGGCGCGAGAACCTTCACAGCTTCAGCTTCCGCCGGCTTAGCCCTCATGCATGAAATGCTTTTTGTGACTTCGGGATGCCGCGCACCAGTGGTTATGGCCATTGCAAACAGGGCTTTGTCAGCGCCTATAAACATTCACGGAGACCAGTCTGACACCATGGCGCAGAGGGACAGCGGATGGATTCAAATTTACGCCGAAAACGTTCAGGAGGTTTACGACTCCGTTATTCAAGCGTTTAGGATAGCTGAACATCCAGACGTTCTGTTGCCTGCCATGGTGTGCCTGGACGGTTTCCAGCTAAGCCACTCTATGGAAAACGTGAAAGTGCTTCCAGAAGAGGTCGTAAAAAGGTTTGTGGGCGTTCGCCAGTTCCCAAAAGTTTTGACCCACGAGGGCAGGTTTGCCCCCCTAAGGCTTGACCCTGAGAATCCCATGACCCTTGGGCCGCTGGCCTTCCCAAACTACTACTTCGAGTTTAAACGCCAGCAGGAGGAAGCCATGAAAAAGGCTTTGGAGGTTATTAGGCAAGTGCACGAGGAGTACGCTGAGATAAGCGGCAGGAGATACGGCGACGGACTGTTAGACGCTTACCAACTTGAAGACGCCGAAATCGCCACAGTCTGCTTAGGCTCAACAGCCGGCACGGTTAAGGCCGTCGTCGACGAACTTAGGGCTGAAGGGGTCAAAGCTGGACTGCTGAGGATACGCACTTTCAGACCGCTGCCCGTGGAGGGCATCAGGAGAGCCTTGGAAAACGTGAGGGCAATAGCCGTCATGGACAGAAGCATGAGTTTCGGGGGGCACGGGGGCGCCGTCTTCCATGAAGTCCGCCACGCCCTGTACGATTCTGAAAAGCGGCCCTTTGTCGTAAACTACATTTACGGCCTCGGCGGAAGGGACACAAGCCCCATGCAGATACGCGCCATCTACAAAGACCTTGAGGGAATCCTTCAGAAGGGGCGTGTTGAAACCCCAATTAGATATGTGGGTTTAAGGGAGTAGGAGGATAAAAGGTTATGCAAAGCAAGGAATGGAGGTTCACTGCGAGAGACATAGCTGAGAAACCAGACCTTTTCATGTCTGGGCATAGGGCGTGTGCTGGATGCGCTCCAGCAACGGTTATGAGGCTGATTTTGAAGGCTGTTAGAGGCCCAACCATCGTAACTATGGCTACCGGCTGCATGGAAGTGGCCTCCACGATATACCCGTATACTTCTTGGGCTGTTCCATGGCTTCACACAGCTTTTGAAAATGCAGCTGCCAACGCTTCGGGCATTGAGGCAGCCATCAAAGTGCTGCGGAGGAAGAGCAGAATAAAAGACCAGCATGTAGACGTTATAGCCGTAGCTGGAGATGGCGGAACATGCGATATAGGCATCCAAGCCCTATCAGGGGCCGTTGAGAGGGGCCACGACTTCCTCTTCGTGCTTTACGATAATGAGGCTTACATGAACACGGGCATCCAGCGGAGCGGAGGCACACCCCTAGGTGCAGCCACAACCACGTCACCGGCTGGCGAAGTCATACCCGGCAAGCTTGAACATAAAAAGCCAATAGCCGACATCATGGTGGCCCATGAAATCCCCTACGTGGCCACAGCCTCACCATACTATTGGCGGGACCTGCTGGTGAAAGTGCGCAAGGGCCTAGAAGTCGAAGGACCAGCGTTTCTACACGTCCTTGCACCCTGCCCCCGCGGCTGGAGAAGCGACCCATCGAAATCCATAGAGCTTTCCCGCCTCGCAGTGGAAACATGTGTATTCCCACTCTGGGAATGCGTAAACGGCGAGCACCAGCTTTCGGCACCCAGCAAAGCCATAGCTCTGGCACCTCAAAAGAAAAAGCCAGTAAGGGAGTACTTGGCAGTTCAAGGCCGCTTCAGACACCTGTTCACACCGAAGTATGAGAAACTAATAGACGAAATTCAAAGAATAACAGACTTGAGGTGGCAGAAACTCCTCAAAAAATGCGGGTTAGCCAAAACCGAGGCCTCACAACTGGAATGAGTTATTTGACTGATTTTTCAAGGAATTTTTCTATTTCCTTTTCCGCGTTGTCCGCTCTGATGAATATGGGCACGTTTTCTATGCCTGTGGCTATGTAGCTGGATAGTAGCCATTCGCCAGGTGCAAATTCCAGTGTTTTCTCCAGTATGCCTTTATCTATCATAAACGTGTCGCTGATTAGTGCGCGGTCGTATGGTCTGGGCAAAGTCCCCACGAAGTATGTGTGCAGTTGTTGCAGAGCGTTCGTGTTTAGGTAGGCGATTCGTTGGGTGGCTATGCACACGCCTAACCCGTATTTTCGTCCCTGACGGAGCAGGGTTTCCACCTGTTTGCTGCATTTCTTGTCTATGCCCGCTACACCTGAAAGTTCTGGGATGAATTCTTGAGCTTCGTCAAAGACTAGGAGAATGTATGGTTTAACCTGGAACATGCGTTTCCTCCGAATGAGTAGGTCATTGGTTAAGGTTATGACAAGCTCCTTAATCGTTGTGGGGTCCGATATGGATATGCATACAAGCCTTGTTTCGCCCTCCAATAGTTCCCTAATCTTTTCAGCTGTCAACCCGCCGGTTTCCTTCCTCAGCTCTTCTTGACGTTTTCTTATCTGGTCGAGGATCGTGGTCCTCGTGGTTGCCCAACCATATAGGCCGCTTTTGTCGTGGACTTTGAACTCTTCAACGGTGGTTCTGCACACAGCGTCTATGAATTTAACGAAGTCTTCACTTACCTCTTGGTTTTCGCTGAGCCCATGGGCCTCCATATAGTCAAGGATGGCGTCGTGAATTCTGTCTATGGCGTTAAGGTAGTGGGGTCTGTCGGCGGCACCCTTCCTCTGATCATTCAACTCTTCCAGAAACTGGGCGTATGTTGGTATCTTCTGTTTCGGCCTCGTATAGAAGGCGAGTTTGCCCTGTTCAATGATGCGTTTTAACCCGAACTTGATCCGCTCGTCTGTTTCATACTCCCTTGGCTTGACGACGGAGTTAAAGAACTGTTCAAGGGAGTCTATTCGATGTTCAAGAATCACCTTTGACGGGATGTTCTCCTCCGCTAACAGGTCGAGGAGCAGGAAAATATACTCGCAGCTTATGTCAAACACGACAACTTTAATGTCATTTGTGTGGAGTACAATTCGCCTAAGAATGTTGGACATGAGGTTGCTTTTTCCACCGCCCGTGAAGGCGAAAACTCCGAAGTGGTAGCGGACAAGTTTCTCGAAATCCACATAGATGGGGATTACGGTGTTGCTTGTCTGAAACATCTTGACAACGCCAAGCCTCGGGTCGAGCCGCGCGTCCTCCACGGTTTTAGATGGGTCCACGCCTAGCTTTTCGGTGATCTTCTGATTGTACATGCGGTTTATCATTTCGCTGTTCAGTATGTAGACTGGGCTTCCCACCACTGGGTAGGAGAAGCCTTTAACAAATCTGTAGTTGCAGTTCCTCTCCACGACTAGGTCGTAGTTTATCGGGACAGCGTCTATTTGAATCATCATGGTTGAACGGTCGTCCGTAAGCCAATCCGCCTCAGACTGTTCGATAATTTCGAACTGCATTGGGTAGTAGCCGTGATCTGATAGTCCTCTAAGCCCGAAGTGTTCGGGCCAGACTCGGCTTATCTCCATAAGCGTGTAGCGTTCCTCTCCCAGAAGAGCCTGTTTAAAGTTTTTTGCGGCTAGGAGCATGCCCTCCTCCAGTAGCCCCATCAGGTCTTTTTGGTATTCAACTTTTATTCTGCATGTGTAACGGGCGCTTGTCCCCGCCAGCTTGGATTCCTCTGCCCCTCCGAGGAATCGGGGTACAACGGCGGCGAGTCTAGCCCGGAATCTTCCGTCGAAGTCTGTGAAGCATGTTCGGTTAAATTTGTTCTCTTCTTGCGGCTTCAATGGCTGTTCGCCTCTCTCTAAACGTGCTCATGTAGAATATGAACTTTCTCAATTTATGGTTGTTGAGGATCCACTCGGCGGTGGTGTCTACAACCCGTTTGAATTGGCTGTAATTCCATTTGGCGATTTTGTCCGCGATAAATAGGGGTATGTTGTGGCCGAAGGCTTCGGGAATGTTTGACGGAGCCATGGCCACTAAAACGCTCATAGCTAGGTCCTGTAGGGGGTTTGGCACGTCCTTGTCCACGAATAGGATTACCTCCACTGGCTCCCTTGTGCCGTCGCTCAGCTCATTCCAAAACTCCACGACTGTTTCAGGCTTGTAGTCGTATTCTGGATGGACTAGGCGGTCTACGAGGAGCACGTTGCTCCGCAGCATGGGGTCTGTTTTGGCTTGGCTTAACTGCACATAGGTTTTTAGGAAAACTTTCTCTAAACCTATCTTGTTTTTGATGGCGCCTGCCACGTAGCCCTTGCGGTTCTGCTTGTCTAAAACCATGGTTCTGAAGGCAGAGTCGTATTCTATGAGGCTCCATGGCGGTGTGATTTTGTCGGCGTTAAGGATGCTGGCAGACTGAAGGATCATGCGGTCTGTGTTCGGCAGGTTCTCCAAATCCTCTTGGGAGATGTTTGCCTTCAAAAGGTCGTTGTTGCACATGATTGGGATAAGCTGGCGTTTAAAGTCTCTGGCGGCTGTATCCTTTGTCACGCCTATTAGGAGGATGTGCTTTCTCCAGCATTCTTCCATCAGCATGTGGAGGGTGAAAAGCGTCAGGAAGGCTATGTCGAGGGTTGTTAGCCAGTGTTCTTTTCCATCCTTGACTATTTTCATGGGGTTTCCGGTTTCAGGGTTTTCGGAGAAGAAGAATTTGTCGCCTATGCTTACGACAAGCTTTTTAATGCGTTCCCATGTTCTCGAATATTTCCCGTTTAGGGCGTAGGTTTCGCCTTTCTCGGAGAGAATGCCCTTTTCCACGAGGTTTTTTAGGGCGCGTTCAACCCTTTTCGCTCTTTTCTCGTCTTTTATGTCGAATTCTGTGAGAATCTGTTTCCTTGTCAGTGCCCCCTTGTTTTTGAGGAGGTTTATGATGGCGTAGCGTAGGTAGTCTGCCCTTGGAGGAGGTAAGCCTAAGCGCTGGTTGCAGACTAGGTGTCGGGCTATGGTTAAGTCGTTTTTGTCTATGGGTTCCTCGTCCACGTTGAAGCCTAGGATGTTGCATTTAGCCTCCCAAAGGGTGCGCTTCGAGGTGTCGTAGAGGAGGCTTGCCCTTTCGATGGATAGGCTTCTGTCCAGAATTATTATTCGAAGGTTTTGTTCGAAGTCCGCCGAAAGCTTGTAGGCCAAGTAGTACTCGGCGAAGGTCATTATCCAGTTGGCAATAGTTGCATTGTTGATTATTGATTCTTCTGTGAGGGGTTTTCCGAGGCTGACTTCTCCCGGCTGGGAGGCTTCAAAGAAGGTTTGGTCCACGTCTGGGATTTCGTTGACATATATAGGAACTACGCTGGAGATGCCTGCTCCGTGTCTGGCTGTCCGCTCATCGTATTTGACTGTGGGGGTTTTGTCTTCGTGGAATGTTATTGTGCCTGTTGAGGCGTAGGCTCCCCCGAAGAAGACCACGAGGTCGAAGAGGGGTCGGGAATACATCGTTCCGTCTATGCCGGCGAAACGCACGGTGGAGGTTCCGAAAAATTCCTTTGCGGTTTCGTAAGCTTCTTTGGTGTTGAATCCCGTTTTGATTAGATTTGAGAGAGGGCTGTCGTAGAAGTTTTTTAGACATGAGAAGCGTTTTTCGTAGTCTAATACTTGCATGGAGGCTCCGACTTTTAGTATGTTGCACGTTCTTTTGATGGCGTTGCTTAGCGGTGAAAGCTGCACTGATTTCACCGCCAACAATTAGTTGTTGGGTTGGTAAAAACGTTTGGTGGCGTGTTGGGGAACGACCGCAGGATGTTTCATACGAGTTGTTGCATGTGAGTTTTTGGGCTAATGAGGTTTCTGTGGCGTATTATGACTTTAGTTTTGGTTTAGTTTTATCGGGCTTCTGCTGTGGCGTTCATTATTTGCGAGCGATGTATATGAACTCGATTCCGCAGGACTCTTCAAGCAATGGAAAATTATTTATCTATCATCATAGAAAAACCATGGTTATCGAGGATGTTGGAGGAAAAGTTGATGGCTAAATGTCCGAAATGTGGAACCGAAGTTGATAAACCTAGAAAGAAGTGGACTATGGCTGGCCGCCCCGACAAGACAGGCAAAAGGATGCAGCTTGAAATAGGGCTGTTCGACTGTCCTAATTGCAAGAAGCCTTTCCGGGAAGTCCTGAGCAAGAAGAAGATTTAGAGCGGGCAACGCCATGCCTAAGACTAAGCAAAACACGTGTCCTCAGTGTGGAACAGAGGTTAAAGACCCTTATAAGACATGGGAGCTTATAGCCCCCTTACCGGACAAAAAGATGCGGGTAACTATGACAGTCTTTGGAATGTACGAGTGCCCAAAATGCGGAAAGAAGTTTAAAGGCATAGTAAGCAAGGTCAAGCTTGGTGCAGAAGGCATAGAAATCTGACGCAACTTCTACCTCCCTTATTTCTCCTCTTTTTTGGCGTTAAGTTTTAAAACACGGAGTACATTTCAACAAGTACTAGCTTTCCATAGTGGGCGTAGAAGGCGAAAAGTTGGCAATTAAAACTGTCAAAAAACTATGGAAAAATGAATACTTTCAAACCCTCTTAACAGTAGCTTTACTTCTCCTCATAGTTCTTGGAGGCTATTACGGCGCCCAAATAGCGCTGGGAACCCCTTACCCCGCCTTAGCTGTGGCTTCTGGAAGCATGCTACCCACCCTAAACGTTGGCGATCTAATAATAGTGCAAAAAATAGACCCAGCCCAAATAAAAGCTGACCCAGAAGGCCTGACCGGTGACATCTTAGTCTACAGGAGGGGGAACGAACTAATAGTCCATAGAGCGGTGAAAATAGAAAAAGGAGATGGCGTCTATTACATTACTACTCGAGGAGACAATAGCGGAATAAACGACCCTCCGTGGAGCTCCACGGACCTTATCGGAAAAGTGGTGATGAGAATACCCTACATAGGAAATCTTCCGCTTTTCCTTCATTCGGAAAGAAACATGTACATCCTGTTCCTCGCCATCTTGGTAATCTTAATAATCCTAATGTTACCGTCAAGCACAACCCAAGGAAAAAAACCTGAAGAAAGCACGATGAAGGAGGGGAAAGCCCCGAAAATACGGCTAGGCCGCATCCTCTACATAGCCATAAATGTATTGATAATAGGTCTGACAATCTTCAGCTTGTGGGGCTCCTACACCTTCTGGCAACCAGGAGCCACACCGCCGAAAGCGACCATCAGGGGGATGTTCGCCGACAAACAATATCACGAAAGCTTCCCAAATGTTTACAACACTAACCTATCGCAGGGCTTCCTAACCTACCGCATTGACTGCCAATTAAGCGCTGGAACCCGTTTAGGTGTCCCAACCTTCGCATGGTACCAGTTCTTCATCCTCGTGCTAACAATCTTCAACGCATGGGAAATCTACAACTTCTACAAGGATTGGAAAGCCTCAAAAGCGAAGAGGTCAGCTGAAACGGAAACATCCACCTAGTACAGGGCACGCTTGAAAGTGAAGGCGTAGAGGTTTCCACTTCGATATATGGAAGCTTAACCTTCTCCAATCCATCCAAGACGGAGTCTGACACCAAGCTTGCGAAAGTCTTCAATTGAATATTTTTCCTCCTTTACATGCAAGTATGGAGGCAAAGGTCGCATAGGCAAAGCCGCCTATCACGTCCACTACGTAGTGTTCGCCAAGGTAGATGGCGCTAAACCATATGACGGCCGGAAAGATGATAACGGGCAAAGCCTTCTTCCTCCACACCTTAATGGCGAAAAAGGCGATGAGCCACGGGTACGCGGAGTGAAGGCTTGGAAAAGCTGCGAAAGGGTTAACCCCAATATAGTCGTACATTGTTTGAAAAACTGGAACCCCTACCAAACGGTCCACTTGGAAAAGCACACGGGTTGCGTTCAAACCATACCATGGAGGAGCCACTGGAAAAACTAGGAAGGTCAGTAGGGCGCTGTAAGTGCAGACAGCGAAGGCAACCGTGTATCTCTGGTAGTGTTCGGGCTTATGCCGCCAAAGGATGAAGGCGAAAACTGTTGGGGCTATGAGGTGCAAAGAATAGAAAGCGGCGCCCACGAAGTCGAGGATCGGCATCCTAAACCTTTGAAGCACAACCGTTGGGACTGTTCCAAAAATCCAGGAATCAGCTGCTATGGGTTCATAAATGTGAATGCATCTTGGAACGGAGTTAACAAGCCTGTTCAAAGCCTCATATGATAGGAAGGACACGACGAAAGGCGTAAAAGTTCTCAAGAAACGGTTCCCGTCCCCCATGTAAGACGCGCAGACGAACAAAAACAGAAAAACCATTTCGGGCCCTGGGAAAATTCTGTAGCTCAAATAAAAGCCTAGGAGGACCGTTGCAAAGATGGCGGACGGAACAAACATGTAATTCGGCTTGCCTGAACCTTTCAATCCCTCACCTTGAGGAAAATTCTGAATCAACGTTGACGGATTTAAAAATTTCTCAAATCCGACGCCATGAGCGGTAGTTTCTAGGTTAAAATGGAAACCAAGGCTAGAAGCACTGAAAGAAAAACTATGACGAGACCTATCCTCAACCCAGTTGTAAAAACCGGTGCGACGCTTCAAGACAAACCATGATGTTCCACTGATTATTATTGAAATCAAGCTGGCCGCAAAAATGCATAAACAGCATTATGATAAGAAAGGCAATGGCGAGCCCTTTAGAAACCCAAAGACGTCCTCAAGTTTAACGCCCAGCATTTCAATCCATTAAAATTTTGTTCCGTCGATCATAAATTTTCCATAATTTTTGCAGCATTCACCCAACTCGACATAGAAGCTGATATGCCTATGCATCGAGGAAAATAGCTTTCTACGCTGATTAAACCTAATGCTTTATAAAGGGTATTAAAGACTTGATATGTAGTGGTGCTGGATGCCTGAAGTCAAACCCATAATAAACATTGAGAATGTTGTGGCTTCTGCAACCCTAAACCAGAAGGTGGACTTAAACGCTGTCGTTAAGAGCTATCCGGGTGTGGAGTATCGTCCAGAGCAGTTTCCTGGACTTGTTTTTAGGCTTAAGAGACCTAAGACGGCGACTTTGATTTTCAATTCTGGGAAGATGGTTTGCACGGGAGCTAAGTCTGAGAAGGAAGCTAAGAGGGCTGTGATGAGGGTTATTAGGGAGCTTAAGAGGGGTGGAATAATCATCATCAGCAAGCCTGAACTCAAAATCCAGAACATTGTAGCTTCCGCCAGTCTCGGCGGGATGATAGACTTGGAGAAGGCAGCCTACACTCTTGGAAAAACCATGTACGAGCCTGAACAGTTTCCGGGGCTAATTTACCGCATGGACAACCCAAAGGTGGTTATATTGCTCTTCGCCAGCGGCAAGCTGGTTTGCACAGGAGCCAAAAGAGAACAGGACGTTTACGACGCTGTCCACAAACTTCACGGGATTTTAGAGGAGAAGGGGCTAATATTCTACGAGTAGATTGGGAATTTAACCCACTTCAACATTTACCCTTTTTAACTTGCTTCAAGATTGTTTTCAGTTGATCCTCGTTTATTGCGCCTATCTCGTAGAGGAGGTTTGCCGCCTCGCTTATTTTGACAATTGCATGAAGCCTGATGCCGTTTCTTCTAAGCTTCTCTTCACCGCCCTCCTCTCTATCGAGGAGGACGACGGCGTCGTTTACGACTCCGCCCTCGGCGATGACGGCCTTAGCTGTCCTTCTGAGGGATAACCCAGTAGTTATCAGGTCGTCCACGAGCAGAACCCTGTCGCCCGGAGCCAAGACACCTTCAATCCTTCTTTGTCTCCCGTGAAGGCGTACGCCTTTCCGGACGTATATGAAGGGTTTTTTGAGGTTATAGGCGATTATGGTGGCGAAGGGCATGCCTGCTATTGGTGTTCCCGCAACTCTCTCAAAGTTTTCGGCGCCTATCTCCTCCTCAACAAAGGTTGTGTATACGTCGCATACCCGTTTAAAGGCGTCTGGGAAGCTTGGAACTACGCGGAGGTCTATGTAGTATGGGCTTATTTTCCCGCTGGTGAGTTTGAAGGTTCCAAACTGTAGGGCGCCGATTTTGTTTAGAATTTTGCAGACCTCTGTTTTCACGGTTTCCCTCTGCATCGTAAACTACACCTTTTTGGAGACTTGGTAAATTTTGCCCATCTCTGGGATCAGGCATGTGGTTTTGGGCATCTCCTTCTTCAAAAGTTCACCAAACCTTTTCAAGTCGGCGCTTGAACCCGTGTGGTAGGGAACAGCCACCCTGGGCTTTGTAAGCCTAGCTATTTCGAGGCCTGTTTCGGGCGAGGTTCCCGGAGCAATTCCAACCGTGCAGAAAACAAGGTCGAATTTTTCTCTCTCCCCTATGGTAGCCATCTCCGGGAAGGGGAGGCTGTCCGCCGTATGGAAGACTTTAACGCCGTCTTCGCTCGTGATTATGTATGATACAGGAGTGGCTGCGGGTGGATGGTTGCATTTCTCAGCCTCAACTGTAACATTGCCCAACTTAACCTCGGATCCTGGTTGAACCTCTACAAGCTTCTCACTGGGTATTGTGTTCCGAAGCCTCTTCACAGATGTTGAGTCAGCCACCACCATGCATTGGGAAAACCTGAAGATTTCTGCAACCAGTGATGGGTCCAAGTGGTCGTAATGTTCATGAGTTATGAGAACAGCGTCCACTTTCTGGAAAACCTTGGCCTTAACATCCACAGGGTCTACGACGAGGGTTTTAGACGGAGTTTTCAGCGTTACTCCCGCATAGCGGTTGAACCAAACAAACATTATCTCATTTTTACCCGGAGTTTTTTCAATGGCCATACTCTATTCCTCGCGCATAGTCTATGGCACGTATCCCCTTAAAGAGCTTGTGCTTCGTGGAGGTGGCTAAAACTTAAGAGCTCTTGATGTTAATTTTGGGAGATGGTGGAAATAAGTGCGGACGAGATTTTTGAAAACATTGTAAACGAGTATTTGAGGAAGTTTTTAGAGAAGAATCCGGATTTCACCACAAACCTTGGGCTTCACGAGCCCTACGGCTACATGCTTCCAAAGGGTTCAACAGGAAGGTTTGTAGAAAACTTTAACTTATGGAGGAGTTGCTTAAAAGTTCAGGTGAGCGGTTAACCGTGAAGAGTTAAGCGACGACCACAAAATAGGCTGGAAAGCAATGGAAAACGTGTATGAACGCTGGAAATTCAACTTTTACGAGAGAGGAATCCACGAGTTAAACCCGGATGTTTGGAGGAGTTGGGTGGCTTAATATTCGTCATATTTACAAGGAACTACGTGAAAGCGCCTCAAAATGGCTCTATTTAAAACGGCTCTAACAAGAGTTGAAGTTTTGATGATGCATCCAGAGATGACTCACATGTTCTATGCTCGTTCAAGCGTCCCAAATGGTTTTACGCTTGTAGAAGCCAGCCATTACAACTCGCACGCGCTATACCTCTTTACACATTGCTATTGAATTTCTTATTTGCACTTCTGGTATGTTGTAGTATCTCCTCAACACTTCCTCTGAGTTATCGATCAGCATAAATCCATGCTTACTCCAGAACGACACTGCCCAATATGCTCTTCTATACATTCCAACAATAATCTTTTTCACTTTTCCCTCGCTTTTTATCTTCTCCTCAATAGCTTTCAATAAAGTGCTTCCAATGCCCATCCTTTGATAGGATGGCTTAACGTACCCGTGTCTAACAAGCGCCGCGTCCCCTACATACTCGTATCCCATGATTCCAACAATCTCGCCGTCCAACTTGGCTGTTAGAAACTTTATTCTTTCAGCTTCCGAAGAAAACTCTTCTAAACTCATTTGCGGCTCCTTGTATGCTTCAGGCGGCAAAACCTTTTTATAAGATTTTGCAGCTTCGTTTAAAACCCCAAGAGCTTCAGTAAACTCCTCCCTTTTAAGCTCCTCAATTTTAACACTAATCATAACACGATTGCGCTTCGCTTCGGCAAATATATGTTTTAAGGTTTTAGGTTTTATTGTCCAACCAACATGGGGTGGGTTTGTTCACGATCATCGATAAGTTCATCCCAACCCCACTCCTTTCTGTCTTCATGAGACGTTGTCTGAAGTTGATTGAACGGAAGAGGTGATGGAGATAAACGCTAGGATAGCCATGCTTATCGGAGACTGTAAGGAGGATGTTAAGCGGATCAGCCGGGGGTTCCAGGCGTGGATAAGGTTTCGGCTCCAGCAATCCTTGCTGAGATAGGGGATGCTAAACGCTTTGGGAATGTTGACACTCTCCACGGCTGAAGCCGGGAGATTCCTGCACACAGCCCCTTCAAACGCTTTGGGACACGTATGTGTCAGCGTTCATCCCTTCAGGAGCTATCTGCAGGGCTGTGCCGCAGCCCGTTAACGGCTTCTTCAGGCCTGAAGAAGCTTAATGCTCGAAACCCCCGCTACCTCGGCTTGGCCTTATTCGAGCCTTTGGACATCCACATCCAATGAGCTGATGTAATATACAACAGACGCGAGACTTGCTATCAGCAGATAAGAGTATCCTCCTCAGCTCCTCGGCTGTTGGAACCCTCTTACCCCTCAGCGACAGCGCATCATCCACGCCCCTATCTTAACCCTAACAGACAGCCTCCTGTTATTATGCGCAAGCCAGGATTTCAAAGCTTCATCGTCGAGCTGATATAGCTTTCAGCGTATCCCCTTCCTTCAGCCCAACCCACATAATCCATGAGGACATTATTCAGTTCTTATCACTCAAACAGGCAAGCTGCCCTTGAGTAACACCTCGTAGCTCACAAAAGTTCCCAAGCCTCCGGAGGCATACGTCAGCAGTGACCTCGACCCCCTCGACAAATTCTCGTACCAACGCCTAACATCATCGTCCTTCAATAAATTCGCGTATTTTGCACGCTGCATACAACAAAATGGGAAGATGTGGCTATTAAATCCATATGGTTCCAAACCCAAAAATGGTGGGGCTGCCCGGATTTGAACCGGGGTCCCGAGCGCCCGAGGCTCAGAGCCTAGACCAAGCTAGCCGACAGCCCCTTAAACTTGGTTCACATTTTATGTTTTGTTTAGGTTTAATAAAGGTGTTTTCTTAAACCTTTAAACCCTTGTTCGAAACTATAGCTATTGCCTTGTCGGAGGGTTGAATGTGTCCAGTCAACCTCAACGTCTGCGTGGGATCCGCGTTTTGAAGGCTGTTTCTTCAGCCATTCGCCTGCAGATTTTAAGTCTCCTTTTTGATAGGGGTGAGCTTTCCTACACTGAGCTGATGAACCTTTTGAAGATGAGTCCAAGCCGGGATGCGGG
>Ga0209225_1001543_pt1 | contig 22481 bp, 23 predicted proteins | sample WasSprMetagenome_FD_184732 | JGI IMG/M metagenome (GOLD analysis project Ga0209225, IMG submission 184732) | Sulfidic aquatic microbial communities from Washburn Spring, Yellowstone National Park, USA - WS (SPAdes) (version 3) | ecosystem: Environmental > Aquatic > Thermal springs > Hot (42-90C)... | reverse complement strand
TAATCTCTTCAGTAAAGAAAGTAATTACAAGGAGCGGTTCTGCAATGTTTTTCACAAAACTCGAAGATGGAGAAGGAAAAATTGAAATTGTTTTTTTCCCGAGTGTTTTAACAAAAAAGCCAATTGCCCTAAAAGAAAACAAACCAATAATAGTTTTTGGAAGAGTGAATGAAGAAGATGGCGTCCCAAAAATAATCTGCGAAGACTTTGAAGAAATAGTAGAAAGCTAAAATGAAAAAAATTGAAAAAATTAGGCATTCTTTGGCTCATATTTTGGCTTATGCTGTCCAAGAGCTTTATCCTGGGACTAAATTTGGTATTGGACCAGCGATCGAAAATGGCTTTTATTATGATTTGGATTTGCTAAAAAAGATTACTCAGGAGGATTTGCCAAAGATTGAGAAAAGAATGAGAGATTTAATTAAAGAAGGTATCAAGTTTAAGAAAAAAATTGTACCAAAGAAAGAGGCAGAAGAAATTTTCAAAGATCAACCTTATAAACTGGAATTAATTAAAGAAATTGAAGGGGAAAATGTTTCAATTTATGAAAGCGGAAAATTTGTAGATCTTTGTGCAGGTCCTCATGTGAAATCGACAAAGGAAATAGATCCTAATGCTTTTAAGTTAGTAAAAATTGCCGGAGCTTATTGGAAAGGAAATGAAAAAAATCCAATGCTAACTAGAATTTATGGAATTGCATTTGAGACAAAAGAGGAGTTAGAAAATTATTTGAGAATCCAAGAGGAAATAGAAAAAAGGGATCATAGAATTTTGGGACAAAAATTGGAATTGTTTTTGTTCGATGAGGAAGTTGGAGCTGGTCTTCCAATTTGGATGCCAAAGGGAGCAATTTTGAGAAAGATAATTCAAGATTTTCTTTTTGAGGAATTGAAAAAAGAGGGATACCAATGGGTAGTCACTCCCCACATTGGAAATTTGAATTTATGGAAAACTTCTGGCCATTGGGAATTGTACAGGGAAAATATATACTCCCCTATCAAAATTGATGAGGAAGAATACATGCTAAAACCGATGAATTGTCCTTTCCATGTAAAAGTTTACAAATCAAAAATTCGCTCTTACAAAGATTTACCAATAAAATATGCAGAATTTGGAACTGTCTATCGATATGAAAGATCTGGAACTTTGCATGGATTGACAAGGGTTAGGGGTTTCACTCAAGACGATGCCCATATTTTTTGTACCCCTGAGCAATTGGCAAGGGAAGTTGAAAAATTAGTAAAACATGCTTTAAGAATTTTAAAAATTTTTGGCTTTAAAGAATATAGTATTTATTTGGCAACAAGGCCTGAAAAATTCGCCGGAAGTGAAAAAATGTGGAAAAAGGCAATAGCAGTTTTAAAGTATGTGTTAAAAAAGCAAAAATTGAAATATCAAATTGATCCTGGAGGTGGAGTTTTCTACGGACCGAAAATCGATATCAAAATTAAAGATTGCTTGGGCAGAGAGTGGCAATGTACGACAATTCAAGTTGACTTCAATTTACCAGAGAGGTTTGATTTAACTTATGTCGATAGGAAAGGAAAAAAGAGAAGGCCGATAATGATTCACAGGGCACTTTTGGGATCGATAGAAAGGTTCATTGGTGTTTTATTAGAGAACACTGGAGGGGCTTTGCCTCTTTGGTTATCTCCTGAGCAAATCTGGATAATTCCTGTTGGTTCAAGGCATAAAAAATATGCGAGGGAAATAGGTTCTAAGTTAAAGGTTCTAGGTTTTAGAGTGAAAATAAAGGATGAAAACGAAACTGTTTCAAAAAAGATCAGGGAAGGAGAAATTCAAAAGATTCCCTATATGTTGGTTGTCGGAAACAAAGAAATGAAATCAAAATCGGTAAGGGTAAGACAAAGAAAAAAAGGAGATGTTGGAGAGATAAAATTGACAAAGTTCATTGAAAAATTGAAAATGGAAATTGAAAGGAAAAAATAAAGGTCGAAAAAATAAAATAAAAAATATGAAAAATTTTAAAGTATTAGCAGCCAGTTTCATTTTAGTTTTTGTTTTGGGAAGCATTGCCCTTGCCCAGGAGATTCCAGAGGTAATTCAAGATGAAAAAGTAGTAGCTAAAGATCTTGGAATTTCAGAGCCAAAAGTTTTGCCAGACAGCCCATTCTATTTTTTAAAAAATTGGGGAAGAGCGATTGGATTATTTTTTGCCTTTAACCCGGTAAAGAAAGCTGAATTGAGATTGAAAATTGCAAATGAGAAATTGATGGAAGCAAAGAAATTGGTTGAAATGAAAAAAGATCCAAAGTTGATAGAAAGGACTTTGAATGAATTCCAAAACGAAATTGGAAAGATTTCTCAAGAAAGTGGAGAAAATTTAAAAAAATTTTCAGAGAAATTAATCCATCAACAAATTTTGCACCAAAAGATTTTGCAAAGATTGGAAAAACAGGTTCCGCCAGAAGTTTATGAAAAGATAAAGGCGCAAAGAGAAAAACATTTGGAAAGATTTGCACAAGTAATGCAAAAGGTTGAATCGAAAGAAAAAATTGCTGAAAGATTGGAAAATGAGTTGGGAAAGATAAAGGGATCAAAATTTAAAGAATTTAAGGATCTCGAAACCTTAACTGAAATCGAAGAGAAAATGCCAGAGGAAGTAAAGAAAAGAATTGAGGAAAAGAAGGCAGAAATTGAAGAAAAATTTAGAGAAAAATTGGAAAAGTTACCTGATGAGGAAAAGGAAAAATTCAAAAGCTATTTGGATCAAATTTCGGGAGATAAGTTAGAGCACTTAGAAATTATTTCAAATTTAGAAGGCGAAGAAATTTCGGACAAATTGAGAGAGGCTCTGGAAAAGGCAAAAGAGAAAAAGATTGAAGGAGTTGAAAAAGAGGCGATTTCGGCAGATCAAGCCAGTTCTCAAATTAAAAAAGCAGAAGATGAAATTTCGAAGGCAGAAGGAATTGTCGGAACTTTATCAGAAGAAGAATACGGAGGAAAAGCAGCAAGAGAATTGTTGGATTTGGCAAAGAAGCATTTAGAGGAAGCGAAAAAGGCATTCAATGAGAAAAAATACGGAAGGGCATTCGGATTAGCAACGGCTTCCTATCATGAGGCATTGAATGCTGAAAGGATTGTCGAAAAAATTGAAGAAATGAAAAAATCCCCAGAGAAAATGAAAGAAAAGTTTGAAAAGCTTTATCCAGGAGTTGAATTGCCAGAGGATGTGACAAAGTGCGAAATTCCTTTAATGAAAGAATGTCCAGAAGGGGAGGTTTTAAGAGTCGAAAAAGATGAAAATGGATGTCCAATTTTTAAATGCGAACTCCTTCCTAAATTGCCAAAACCGCCAGAGAAAATCGTTTGTCCTATGGTCTGGGATCCAGTTTGCGGAAAGGATGGAAAAACATACTCTAACGAATGCATGGCAAAAGCAGCCGGGGTGGAAATTGATTACAAGGGAATGTGCAAGGAAGTTGAAAAATGGAAAGAAGCTTGCGATCAAAAATGTAAATCCTTAGGATACCGAGGAGGAGAATGTAGACCCTACGGCCCTCCACTTCCAGCCGGAACAAAACCACGAGGAGAAATATGTGAAATAGATATAGGAGTAGAGACTTGTTCGCTAGAAAGTACTTGCTGTTGTGAGAAATTCGAAGAGAAAACAGGAGTAAAGGAAGGAGATTGGGTGAAATATTCAGTTCCTTCAATGACTTTACCGGAGGGAAAAATAGTCGATTGGGTGAAAGTCGAAGTTAAAAAAATCGAAGGAGAAAAAATAACAGAATTGATTACTAATCATTATAAAGATGGTTCTACCGAAACAGAAACTAGAGTGATAGATATCTCAAAGGAGGTAGATTATGTTGCTTCTCCAAATTTAAAAGTGGGTGAGCAAAGAAAGAGTGCTCCTCCTGGAGGAGTTTTGACCGTAAAAAGAATCTTAACAAAGACTTATAAAGGTGCTGAAAGAGAAGTTGCTGAATTAGAGAATGATACCGGAACTGTTAAAGAGTATCATGACATCGAAACTGGAATTTTGGTTGAAGTAGAATATGGCGTGCCTGAATTTGGAGTTGGAGTTCATTTAATTTTAGAATCAACAAACCTCTGGTGAAAAAAGATCAAACTGGATAGCTATAAATATGATCTTTGGTTTTGGAAAGGGGAAAATTGAAATTTTCCTTGAAAAATTTAATTTTTCACCCGGAGAAACGATCGAGGGAAAGGTTTTGCTCCAACTCAAAGAACCAATTTTTGCTAAGCAATTAAAAATTGGACTTTTTGGATTGAAAATTACAACTAGAAGAGTTACTTTAAGAGGAACGCCAACGACCGAAACCAAAAAAGAATTCATTTATAAATTTGAAATGCCTTTGGATGGGGAAAAAGAATATTTAAAAGGAGAATATCCTTTTGAAATAAAAATTCCTAGTGACATTTTCACAACTCCTCCCCAAATAAGCGAGGGAGTTTTAGGTGCAGTAATTAAAACGATGCAAATGCTCACCAGTTTGAGTGGGGTAACCTCAAGGGTAGAATGGTATTTGGAAGCTTCTCTTTGTATTCCCAAGGGTTTTGATATCAAAAAGAAGGTAAACATCAACATTGGATAAATTCATTCCAAAATCAAGGCGGCCTTGAAAAAGGCCGCTTTTTGTTTTATAATAAAAATTATGAAATATTTCATTCATACTTTCGGTTGCCAAATGAACAAATCTGACTCAGAAAGAATTGCTCAGGTTTTAGAAAAAATAGGTTATCAAAGAGCCTCAAAAGAAAATGAGGCTGATTTAATATTGGTCAATATGTGCTCAGTTAGGCAATCTGCAGTTGATAGGGTTTATGGTTTGGCGCAAAAATTCAAAAAACTTCGAACTTTTAACGCTAAACTCAAAACAGTTTTAACAGGTTGTATTTCAAAGAGGGATTTTTTAAAATTCAAAAACTTTTTTGATTTCGTTTTGCCAATTAAAACCTTAAATTTTTGGCCAGAAATTTTAAAGAGAGAGAGCTTTCATTTTCTCCCAGATCAAAGAGAGAAAAATTTCGTTGATAAATTTGGTTGCCAATATTTAAAAATAAAACCAAAATATGAGAAAAATTTTTCAGTTTTTATTCCAATCTCAACAGGTTGCAATAACTTTTGCTCTTTTTGCATTGTCCCTTTTGTCAGGGGTCCTTTAGTTTGCAGAGATCATCAAGAAATTTTAGAAGAAGCAAAAGAGGCGGTAAAAAATGGAGTGAAAGAAATTTGGTTTTTGGGACAAAATGTCAACGATTATAAATCTCCTTCAGATTCTTCGATAAATTTTGCAAAGATTTTGAAAATGGCAAACGAAATTGAAGGAGATTTTTGGATTAGATTCACCAGTCCTCATCCAAAAAATTTCTCTGATGAATTGATAGAAACTATGGCAAAGTGTCAAAAAGTAACTCCTTATTTGAATTTGCCAGTTCAATCTGGAGATGATGAAATTTTGAAAAAAATGAATCGACCTTATACAACAAAGCAATACAAAAATTTAGTTAAAAAAATTAGGGCGGCTTTTAAAAAATACAGAAAGGGATTAGAAAAAGAAATCGCGATTTCAACCGATGTTATCGTTGGATTTCCAGGAGAAACAGAAAAGCAATTTCAAAACACAGTCAAACTATTTAAAGAAATAAAATTTGACATGGCTTATATTGCTCAGTACTCCCCTCGCCCAGGAACAGCGGCTGAGAAAATGGGAGATAATGTTTCGAAAAAAGAGAAAGAAAGAAGATGGAAAATTTTGACTGAGATTTTAAAGAAAACTGCATTAGGAAAAAATAAAAAATTCATCGGAAAAGAAGTTGAAGTTTTGCCAGAAGAATTTAAAGATGAATTTTTAATTGGAAAAAATCGTCATTACAAAACGGTGAAATTTAAAGGAAATAAAAATTTGATTGGAAATTTTGTAAAAGTAAAAATCATCGATGCTTTGCCCTGGGGATTAAAAGGAATTTTAGTATAAAACAACTAAAGCTGGCTTTTGACCAGCTTTGAAAAAAAAGGGGCCTTCTCCTTTCTCGGGCCGAGGACTGATATATTATTCTTCTTTTAAGATGCGAAGCATGGATGCAACAAATTTTTTTCTGCTCCCTTTGAAATTTTTGTCCCAACACTCTGGACAAATAAGAATTTCTAGAACATCGTAGCCATACTTTTGAAGCAATTCAATTAAGTCATCAATAGCTTTTTTAGATTTGCCGCTCGGATATACCACAATTATAGACTTTGCTGCTGTGACTATATCTCCGCAATCATCGCACCACATTTTTTTCACCATCCCAGAAAATCAAGAGCCCCATTAAAGTTGCAACACTAACTATTACCACCAAAGCTAGTATCGCAAAGCCCTGCCAGAGTTGATGTTGGGCTGTTGGAGGAACTATTAGACCATCTTTTTCTAAGTTGAAAACCATTGAGTTCCACCAGATAGCCATAGGAATCAAGATTGCTAGAGAAAGCCCTACTGTTCCCAAAAAGAAACTAACCAATTTTCCTATTTTCTCAACCTCCTCTATTTTTTATCCGCTTTTTCATCAGCAGCTCTTTCTCCCCTGCCCTTATCATTAACTCAAAGGGCCGTTCTAATAATACCACAAAATTATAAATTTTGTCAAGAAAACAAAAAAACGCCCAAAGCAAAAAAGCTAAGGGCAGAAAAAAGGGGGAATTGGTCAGAGGAAATTATTTCCTCTTCATCTTGAAATCTAACTTATCTAGCTTTCCGAATTAGTCTTATCACTATTACAATAGCCGTTGAAAACATTAGTCCAACAAAAGCTGATGCTATAGCTAATCCAAAGCTTGGGTAATCTGGTATAGCTATGAAACCAAGGATGAAGGAGCCTAAAGTTGTGCAAATTATTACAACCAATTCTGGGATGGCTTTGTATTTCCATGCTACTATGCCAGCTATTATCATGACTATTAGAATATAGAGGATGGGCGTTAGCAAGAAAGGTTCTGGTTCAGGTGATGGCATCGGTGTTGGTTCTTGCGCCAGTTGAAGTATTGCTGTGAGCATTATTATCACCACACGTAAGCCAATCTTCCAGGTCCGCCTCTTCTATAGTAGAGGTCTCCTCCGTTACCTGTGTATGATGGATCGAACCTTGCTAGGGCTACACAGTCAAAGTCTATTAGAAGGTATATTGGGTTGTCGGTATATGTGTAGTAGAAGTTTATCCACCAGTATTTGAAGGTGTAGCCAGATGGCGGGTTTGCTGTTAACGCTATTATAGCATTTTCTGGGACCAAGAGAGCGTCTTCGATGACTATTGTGTTCCAGCACGACATATAAGTGTAGCCGGTGATGACTAGGCAGTATTGGTAGCTGAAGGCACATTGGTCTTGGAGGTTTCCATAGGTTGGAATGAACCACCATAAACCGCCTGTTAGGGATGGGTCAAAGATGACTGCACATTGGGCAATACCGTTTTCATCAGTAGAGTATGAACCAAGATAGAAGACGCTGTAATTGGGGTCCACGAGGTAGAAGTTTACGGCAATGTTGGAGAGAGGATTTCCGTTTTCAGCGACATAAGCGAAGAAGTAGACTAGCGAGTATTCGCTGGCATGCCAACCGTAGAAGTTTTCGCCGAACCCACTTATGCACATGTATTTTACTGTCTGGTATGTGTTGTCTGTGTAGGCAACTGTAAATATGAAACCGTCGATTGATGTGCCGGCTTTCGGATTCCTAATCGTTATATTTGACGGAGTCTCCACTTCTTGTGGTTCAACAGTTAGCGGTTTTGCTTCAGCACCCGGCGGATCAACGTAGCACCAGTAAACTGCTTCCTTTGAATCAAGGGAGCAAACAAAGATCCAGTGACTATACCATGCTGCCCATCCGTACATATAGCAGTATGGTTTCTTTCCGGCGGGAACTCTGATGCCTACGGCAGCTTCAGTGTAGTCTGAGAACACCCAGTAAGCCCATAACGCAACTGGACCTATACCAGTGCTTCCGGAATATGTCCAGCGTATGCGTAGCCACCCATCTTTCTTGTCACGTGAGTAACTTATCCAGTATGCTGGAAGCTTAACATTTAGGCTTATGCCTTTATAGGAGAAGGAGCCTACGCCTTCCCCCCATCTGAAACCGGCTTCCGGCTTATGGTTTGTTGGAATTTCGTCGCACCAGTCTGGGAAGAAAAGCTGAATGTCTGCGAACAAAATGCCTTTCCAGAAATCACCCCTGGAATAGATGTTTTCGAGAGTGGCTTTAACAGCATAATAGTCATAGTTTGGGTCTATTTCTCCAGTATCCTTGTATAAGCCGATGGATATTCTGAGTTTCTTACCCGACTTAGCATCGCTGTCGATGGTTTCATAGGACATGGGTGTGACGATTCCTTCAGTTGATGCACTTCCAGCCCATTCGTATTCAACTGGGTTTTCTTGGATAACAGTGGAGTTTGCGTTCACTTTGAAGTTTGCAAGAATGTTCTTGTATAAGGTTTGGTTTCCGTCTGCTTGAGAAATCAGCTCAGTTAAAGACTCGTTGAAGTATATTATTTGTGGTGGCTCCTCAAAAATCGGAAGAGGCGGCGGACTCTTTAAGCTAGAAATATTCTGATAAATTTCATCCGTGGCGTATCGGGCAACCGATGGCGGAAGTGATTTTTGTGGCGTCGTTTCAGAAGTCGATGGCGTACCGATAAAAACAGTTGAAAAAATCAAAACAGCAATCAGAGAGATTGTCATTTTCCAATTTCCAAAACCTTTTTCCATTTCCGTTCCTCCTTTTCTTTCCGTCTTTTCTCGCAGGGCGGTATTCCTCCATTTTGGAAGAAATTTTCCCTCCTTTACCGTCTGCTGGTTCTTCTCATCCAGATTGTCAAAGAACCTAATTTAGTAATAGCACAATCAATAATATTTGTCAAGATTAATAAAAAAAGCCTTTAGCTTTTGCTAAAGGCGTTGAATTTATTTTTTCTCCTCTTTTTCCTCCTTTAAATACTTTTCGTAGTATTCTTTTGCCTTTGCGATTGCTTTTTCTGGAATTTTTAAAATCGAATAGCTTTTTCCTGACAATTCTTGGCATTTTCCAAAAAATTCCTTTACCTTTTGGGCATTTCCTTCGTAAATTGCTAATCCACCTGCCATCCGGTAATATATTATAGCCCTCAATTTATCGCCAGACTTTTCAAACTCTTTTGCCCTCTCTTCAGCTTCTCTCATTGAAATTCTTATTTTTCTAGGATCTAAAAACATCGTATCTTTTAAAGCCTCGTAAACTTCTTTGTCATTTGCGCAGATTTTTTCCAATTCAGTCGGCTTCTTTATTTCTTCTGAGGGCCTTTCTTTCTCTTCCTTTTTCTTTCCAAATTTAAAGAACTTCATTTATTTTCCCTCCGCAAATTTAAACTATAACAATTTAATAAAAAAGTCAATTTTTGGTTTTTTTATTTTTGAAATTGGCTTAAAATAAACTATGAAAAAGCCAAAATTGATTGTCATTTTAGGACCGACTGCTTCTGGAAAAACAGAGTTGGCAATAAAATTGGCAAAAAAATTCAATGGGGAAATAGTTTCTGCTGATTCAAGGCAGGTTTACAAAGGAATGGACATTGGAACTGCAAAGCCAACAAAAAAAGAAATGAAAGGTATCCCCCATCATCTTTTGAATGTTGCTTCGCCAAAAAGGAAATTCACAGTCGCTCAATACCGAAAATTGGCTTTAAAGGCGATAGAAAAAATTCAAAAGAAAGGAAAAATTCCCTTTTTAGTTGGGGGGACGTGGTTTTACATTAAAGCTGTTGTCGATGGTTTGGTAATTCCTGAAGTTCCACCAAATTGGAAATTGAGAAGGGAATTGGAAAAGAAATCACCAAAAGAACTTTATAAAATTTTAAAAAAATTGGATCCAAAAAGGGCAAAGACGATTGAAAAGGAAAATCCCAGAAGGTTAATCAGGGCAATAGAAATTTGCAAAAAAATTGGAAAGGTTCCTCCTTTAAGATTTAATCCTCTTCCCTATCCAGTTTTGATGATTGGAATAAAAAGGAAGAAAAAGGAATTGATGGAGAGGATTAGAAAAAGGTTTTTTGAATGGCTAAAAAAAGGTTTGATTTTGGAAGTAATAAGATTGAGAAAAATGGGAGTCTCTTTCAAAAGAATTGAGGAGTTTGGAATGCATTATCGAGAAATTGCAAAGTATTTAAAAGGAGAAATTTCAGAAAAAGAAATGATCGAAAATTCAATAAGAGAAATTCAAAATTATGGAAAAAAACAAATCAATTGGTTCAAAAAGGATAAAAGGGTAAAATGGGTGAAAAATTTAAGAGAAGCAGAAAAATTAGTTAAAGATTATCTAAAAAATTAAGGGGCGAAAAGCCCCACCTTTTTCCAGAAGACATGAATCATCAATCTCATCGAGGAGAAAGGAGAAGGGAGAGAAAGGAAAAAAATATTTCATCGAGTCTTTTTCTGGAAGGTTCTATTTCATTTTATCTCTTTTAAAATCCTTGTCAAGATCTCTTTTGCAATTTTTGGGTTTGCCTTTCCTTTTGTTTTTCTCATTACCTGCCCTATTAAAAATTCAAGAGCGTTTTCTTTTCCCTTTTTAAAATCTGAGACTGCCTTTTGATTTTCTGAGATTACTTGATAAACGATTTTTTCAATTTCAGCCTCGTCAGTAATCAAAACCAATCCTTTCTCTTCAATAATATGAGAAGGGTCAGCACCGGTTTTGAACATTTCTTCTAAAACAATTTTGGCAATCTTTGATGAAATCTTTCCCTCATCGATTAATTCGATAAATTCGGCAAAATTTTCCGGAGTGATTAAAAAATCCTCTCCAGAAACAGAAGCTCCTTTTAAAAGTCCCAGAAGGTCGGTTGTTAAATAATTTGTCGCAAGTTTTATCAATCTCAAAAGTTTTTCTTTTGGTAAATTTGGAGTAAATTCGGAAACAACTTTCTCAAAATATTCTCCAAAATCTTTATTTTTTACAAAAATTTCGATCGATTTTTCATCCAAATTGTATTCTTTTTTGAACCTTTCTCTTTTTTGCCTTGGAAGCTCAGGAATTTCTGCTCTAATTTCATCGACCATTTCTTGGGTGATTTCCAAAGGTGGCAAATCTGGTTCTGGAAAATATCTGTAATCTTGTGCCTCCTCTTTCTCTCTTTGAGAAAAGGTAATTTCTCTTGCAGGATCCCATCCCCTAGTTTCTTGGATCACTTTCTTTCCAGATTCTAAAATCTTTCTTTGTCTTTCGATTTCATATTCAAGAGCTTTTTCTACCGCCTTAAAAGAGTTTAGATTTTTAATTTCAACTTTGGTTCCAAGAACTCCTTTTTTTGAACTCAAAGAAATATTCGCTTCAACTCTCATTTGACCCTTTTCCATATCGGCATCGGAAACATCCAAATATCTCAAAATTAATTGCAACTCTTCAGCGAACTTTCTTGCTTCTTTTGGAGATTCGATATCTGGCTCTGTAACCAATTCCATTAAAGGGACACCAGCCCTGTTGAAATCAACTAAAGAGTAATCTTTCTCGTGAATTAATCTTCCAGTGTCTTCTTCCAAATGAACTCTTCTTATTCTGATTTTTTTTCCATCGATTTCTAAAAATCCATTTTTACAAATAGGAGTTGAATATTGAGAAATCTGGTATCCTTTCGGTAAATCAGGATAAAAATAATTTTTTCTTTCAAAAAAAGTATGTCTTGAAATTTCGCAATTTAGTGCCAAACCAGTTTTTATCGTTTTCCTTACCGCTTCTCGGTTAATCACAGGTAAAGTACCAGGATGTCCAAGACAAACAGGGCAAATGTTTATGTTTGGGTGTTTTTCATCGGGGTCGTTTTTGCAAAAGCAAAACATCTTTGACTTTGTCTTTAGTTCAACATGAATTTCCAAGCCAATTATTGGTATGAATTTCATATTAATTTTTTCCAATTTTTTAAATAATTCTTGAATTTTTGATCAAAAACTTCTTTTGGAGTGATTTTTTTAATTCCCAGGCTTAGCAATTTTGATTTCAGGTCCAAAAATGCCCTTTCTTTGTTTTTCTCGCATGTTATTTTTTCTAACTCAAGAATCTTTCCGTAACCTTTCGTATCATCCAAAAAGATCTTTATTCCTTTCCAATCAAAGACCAATCTTTTCCTTTTCCAAATTGCCACCACTGGAAAACCGATTCTCTCTAAAATTTCTTTCATTTTCTCAAAATCTTCTTTTTTAAATTTTATCTCGATCTCCCCTCTAAAATCTTGATGGATCTTCCCGGATTTTAAAATCAAATAACTTGCCTTATCATTCTTTCTGATTCTCAACCTTTCGCTTCCGCAGTAGACCGTCTCTTCATTGATTTCACCTTTGAACTTTGCAATTTTCTTTAATTTTTTAATTAAATTTTGGTATTGAGAAGGTGAAATAAAAGTTCTTATTTCAACTTCAATTCTTTTCATGCAATTTTTTTAATTCTTTCATTATCTCAACCCCTGAACTTGTGCCTATAATATCAGCTCTAGCTTTAATTGCTCTTTTTAAATCATTTAAAGTTCTTATTCCGCCTGCAGCTTTTATTAAAAGGCCAGGGGCTCCCTTTCTCATTAATTTTAGATGATAAAATTTTTCTTTTAATTCTCGATGTTCTAAAGGGTCTTTCTCAGTTGCAGTTTTAACGCAGATTGCTCCTGCTTTTTTTACTATTTGAGATGCCTTAATTATTTCTTTATCAGTTAAATAACCAGAGCCAATGATTACTTTAGTTGGCAAAATTTTGCAAATTTCTTTTAAATCCTTTAAAATTTTTTCCCATCTTTCGTGCTTTGCATCGACAATATTCATTACAACGTCTAATTCATCGGCACCATCTTCTTTTGCTTTTTGGCACATTTTGATTCTCTTTTTATGCGGCGAATCCCCTATCGGAGGATCGATTAAAGCAATTGTTTTAATTCCGGTCCCTTTCAATTCCTTTGCCACCAATTTCACCCATTCTAATCTCACGCAAACTCCCCTAAACCCATATTTTTTTGCCTCTTGGCAAGTTTTCAAAATATCTTCCTTTTTCGCCTTTTTGTTTATGTTTGTATGATCGATAATCTTTGCAATTTCTTTTATTTTTTCCATAGTTTTTTAAAGGTAATTTCCCTTATTTCCTTTGCTATTTCTTCTGGGGACCTTTCGCCATCGATTATAAAAACATTTTTGAATTTTTTTGCCAAAACCTCATAATTTTTCCAAACTTTCCTCAGGGTTTTTTCTTTTTCAAAAAGGGTAATTTCAAATCTATCCTTTTTTATCCTTTGAATGCAAATTTTTGGCGAAACTTTTAAAAAAAAGGCTAAATCTGGCAAAATAAATTTTTTATTAATTTCGATTAGCCAATCTAAGTCGTTGATTCCTAAATTTCCGTAAGCCATTGTTGAGAAAAAGTATCTGTCTGAAATTACGTTTATTCCCCTCTTTAAAAGAGGAATTACTTCTTTTTCTAAATGGTAGGCTCTATCAGCGCAAAACAAAAGCTGAAGACATTCAGCAGAAGATTTCCAATCATGAGTTAGCTGACTTTTGATTAATCCTCCGATTAAATAAGAGGTTGGTTCTTTTGTAATATGAGTTCTTTTTCCGATTTTGTTCAAATAATCAGCTAAAAGCTTAACTTGAGTTGAATTTCCCGCTCCATCTATAGAATCGAAAACAATGAATTTTCCTTTGTATGGATTTTTTATCATTATTTAATTTCTTCTTTTATTCTTTTTAGTTTCTCCAAATAAGTCTTAGTATCTTCGCTCACCCATTCTTGGGTGTTGATATATTTTATTCCCCCGTCTTCTTTTCTAATAACAACTCTTTCAATCCCTGCATTGATCAAAATTCTTCTGCAACGCAAACAGGGAATTGCCTCGACTAATTTTCCTTCTCTATCCACTCCAGCTATATAAAGACTACCACCTAAAACATTGCTTCCGTTTCTGGCCGCGTTAACAACAGCATTTTCTTCAGCATGAACTCCTGGGCAATCTTCGTAAGCAATTCCATGAGGTAAATTTTGAAGATCTTTAATGCAACCTACCTCAAAACAATTTATTACTCCCCTAGCTGGGCCATTATAACCAGTAGAAATTATGGCATCGTTTTTAACAATGACTGCTCCGTATTTTCTTCTAATGCATGGAGATCTTTGAGCCACTGTTTTTGCGATTTCCAAATAATATTCATCTTTTGGTGGCCTCATATTTAAATTTGCAATTTACAATCTTCAATCTACAATTTCTATACCCATATTTTTTGCCTGACCTTCAATAATTTTCATTGCCTTTTCAATATCTGTAGTGTTTAAATCTGGAAGTTTTTCTTCAGCTATTTTTCTCAATTGTTCTCTTGTTATTTTCCCAACTACTTTTTTCCCTGGTTCTCCAGAGCCTTTTTCAATTCCGGCAGCTTTTTTCAAAAGCTCTGCTGTTGGAGGTCTTTTTATTTCAATATCAAAACTCCTGTCTTCATAAATTGTCACTCTGACAGGAATTGTCCAGCCTGCCTTATCTTTTGTTGCCTGATTGAATTTATCGCAAAACTCTTTAATGTTTATTCCATGAGGGGCTAAAGCAGGACCGACTGGAGGAGCTGGAGTTGCTTGGCCTGCAGGAATTTGAAGCCTTACCACTGCTTTTACTTTTTTCATAATTTTTTGATTTGAAGAGAATCTAATTCAACAGGTGTATCTCTCCCAAAAAGGTTTATCATGACTTTCACTTTTCCTCTCTCTTCGTCAATTTCTGCGACCTTTCCATCAAAATCTTTGAATGGGCCATCGATGATTTTGACTAAGTCTCCAACTTTAACCTCGATTTTGTATTGCGGTTCTTTAATCTCGATTCTCTTTAACAATTCTTTCATTTCTTCATCAGAAACCGGAATTGGAGTTGTCCCAGAACCAACAAAACCGGTAACGTTTGGGGTATTCCTCACTACATACCAAGAATCATCTGTAACTATCATTTCAACAAAAACATAGCCAGGGTAAATTTTCTCTTCTACTATTTCTTTCTTTCCTCCCCTAATTTTTATCTTCTTTTCTTTTGGAACCAGAACGTTAAAAATCTTGTCTTCCATTCCTAAAGACTCGATCCTTTGTTTTAAATTCCTGGCTACTGCATCTTCATAACCTGAATAGGTATGAATCACATACCATCTTCTTTCTTTTGGTAATTTTTGTTTTGGCATGGTTTTATTTTAGAATAAATTTTTGTAAAAAGGAGGAAAAAAGATAATCTAAACCTCCAAGGTAGATGGCTACCACTAACGAAATTATAATCACAATTAAAGTGTATTGTAAAGTCTCTCTCAGTGTTGGCCACTTAACTTTTTTCAATTCTATTCTCGATTCTCTCAAAAATTTTGAAATTTTTTTAAAAAACTCCATGATCAAATGTCCAAATTTTTTACTTTTTTTGCGAAATTATGAATAAACCTTTTTCTCGGCAAAACATCTTTACCCATTAGAATATCAAAAGTTCTATCGGCTTCTTTTGCATCTTCGATTTTAACTTTTATTAAAACTCTTTTCTCAGGATTCATCGTAGTTTCCCAAAGTTCCTCTGGGTTCATTTCACCGAGACCCTTATACCTTTGAATAGAAACTGAAGATTTTTTGATTCCTTTTAAGATTTTTTCCTTTTCTTCCTCCGAATAAGCGTATTTTATCTCCTTCCCTGCCTGAATTTTATAAAGGGGTGGTTTTGCAATATACAAATATCCTTTCTCTATTACTGGTCTGAAATATCTATAAAACAAAGTTAAGAGCAAAGTCTTAATATGATTTCCATCAACATCGGCATCGCAGGCAATAATAATTCTATGATATCTTATTTTTTCAATGTCAAAATCCTCGGCAATAGCAGTTCCCAAGGCAATTATTAAAGACCTAATTTCCTTTGAAGCTAAAATCTTATCAAGTCTTGCTCTTTCAACGTTTAAAATTTTTCCCCTCAATGGCAAAATTGCTTGAAAGTGCCTATCTCTTGCTTGTCTAGAAGATCCTCCAGCCGATTCCCCTTCAACGATGAAAAGCTCTGCTTCTTCTGGATTTTTGGTGGTACAATCTGCAAGTTTTCCAGGTAGAGATAACCCCTCGAGCATCCCTTTTCTCAACACTGTTTCTCTAGCAGCTTTAGCAGCCTTTCTTGCCTTTTGGGCTAAAATGCATTTTTGTAAAATCGCTCTAGCATCTGAAGGGTTTTTCTCAAAGAAATCTAAAATTGCTTCAGAAACTACAGCTTCTACAGCAACTTTTGCTTCGGGATTTCCCAATTTTGACTTTGTTTGACCTTCAAACTGAGGATTTTCAATTTTTACAGAAACCACAGCAGTCAATCCTTCTCTAATATCTTCTCCGGTCAAATTTTCATCATCCTCTTTTAAAAGCCCATTTTTTCTGGCATATTCATTGAAAGTTTTTGTTAGGGCTGTTCTAAAACCTGTTAGATGAGTTCCTCCCTGTGGATTGAAAGCATTGTTCGCGAATGCTTCCTCATAGCTCTCGTATTCATCAGTGTAACAAAAGGCTGCCTCTACTAAAATTCCATTCTTTTGACCTGAGCAGTAAAAAATGTTTTTCATTATCCTTTCTTGGCCAGAAATTAAGTATTTCAGATAAGAAAGAATCCCTCCTTCAAAATAGAAAGTGTAGTTTTCTGGTGGTTTAACCCTTTGATCTGAAAATATTATTTTTAACCCTTTATTCAAAAATGCTTGCTGCCTCAAGAAATCCAAAATTTTATCTCTATCAAACCTTATTTCTTTGAAAATCTCTGGATCTGGTTCAAAAATTACTGTAGTTCCTCTCTTTTTCGTTTTTCCAACTTTTGTCACTTTTGTCGTCGGTTTTCCCCTCGAATATTCTTGATAGTACTCATATCCATCCCTAAAGACTTGAACTTTCATGTATTTTGAAAGTGCGCAAACTGCAGAAATTCCAACTCCATGTAAACCGCCAGTGCAAACATAAACTTTCCCACCAAATTTTGCTCCAGCATGCAATGTAGTAACGATGGTTTCTAGAGCTGATTTTTTCGTTTGGGGATGAATGTCAACAGGAATTCCTCTTCCATTATCTTCAACTTTTACTCTATTTCTTGACAAAAGCGTAACCTTTATTTCATCGCAATAACCCATTATTGCCTCATCGATACTATTGAAAACGATTTCTTTTAATAAATGATGAACGCCCTCTATTCCAGTCGAGCCAATATACATTGCTGGCCTCATTCTCACAGGCTCCAATCCAGATAAAATCTGGATATCTTTTGCTGTATATTCTCCTGGTTTTGGTTGTTTTCTCATTTTTTTCTAACTTCCCAATCTGGTTTTTTTTCTAAATTTTCAACAATTTTTTGAAATGCATTTTCGACCTCTTCTGGTAAAATTGCCCTGTCTTTTAATTGAAAGATTATGTGAAATGCCAGGCTCTTTCTATCTTCTTCTAATTCTTCATAAATATCGAAAAGATCGATGTCCCTTATTAATTTCCCAGCAGTTTCTTCAATAACATTCATCACATCCTCAACCAAAACATCCTTTGGAACTAAAACAGAAATATCCCTGACGATGGCTGGATAAATAGAAAATGGCTCGTATTCGTGTTCTTCGGTTGCTAAATTTGCCAATTTTTCAAAATCTATATCGAAAGCAACGATTTTATCTTTGATTTTGTACTTTTCAAGAATTTTTTTTGAAATTTCTCCTAAAAACCCAACTTCCTCCCCATCTATTTTTATTTCTGCAGATTTTTTTATTTGCCAAATTGAAATTTTACTTTCTTCAGGTGACGGTTCTTGGAAATCAAAATAAAAGTTTGAAATCCCCATTCTTTTTAAAAGAGTATCGATTATTCCTTTGAGCTCAAAAAACCTTTCCCCGGTGATAAGACCTGCCAGAGCTTTTTTCTCTTTTTTGTTTTTAAAAATTTTTCCGATTTCAAAAATTTTTATTTCTTTAAATTCATTCTGATTTTTTTGAACATCTTTGATCAAACCCGGAATCAAAGACGGTCTTAAAAACTGATAGAATGCTGAGGCAGGGTTTTCAATTTCAATCACTTCTTCAAAACCAAAATTTTCGATGTCTTCTTTAGATAAAAACGAATAGTTATAAACTTCAGTAAAACCAAGAGAAACTAAAACATCTTTCACAAAATTTTCCCAGAATATCTCTGGATTTTTCTTTGAAGGAACTAAAGCAGAAACTGGAAATTTATTCTCGATTCTATCGTAGCCATAAATCCTTCCGATTTCTTCTATCAAATCTTCCTGAATTGAAACATCTCTCCTGAAAGTTGGAACTTCAACTATCAACTTTTGATTTATTTTAAAACCCAAATTCTTTAAAATTTTCAAAATTTTTTCTTTTGGAATTTTTATCCCCAAAAGCGATTCAACTTTTTCAATTTCCAATTTTATTTTCTTTGGCAAAACTTTCTCTGGATAATAATCCAAAATTCCTTTTGCTACTTTTCCCCCACAAATTTTTGAAATCAAATAGGCAGCTCGATTGACGGCAATTTCAGTTAAATTAGGATCCAAACCGTGGGAAAACCTCATTGAAGCATCAGTTTTTAGATCCAATTTTATCGAACCTCTGCGAATTGCTACTGGATCGAAATTTGCACTTTCCAAAAGGATGATTTTTGTTTTTTCTGAAATTCCAGTTTCCTTTCCTCCTTTTATACCTGCAATCGCGATTGGCTTTTTTGAATCTGCAATCACTAAAATTTCTTTGCCCAAATTGTATTCTTCATCATCCAAGGTCAAAATTTTTTCTCCTTTTTTCGCAAACCTTACGATTATTTTTCTTTTTTCGATTTTTTCAAAGTCGAAGGCATGAAGGGGTTGGCCAAGCTCAAGCATTACGAAATTTGCAATATCGACAACATTGTTTATTGGCTTTATTCCGCAACTTTCCAACCTCTCTTTGACCCAATCAGGAGATTCACCAACTTTAACATCAAAAATCAACCTTGCGCTATACCTTTTACATCCAGAAATTACTTTTATAGAGACAAAATTTTCTATCTTCAAATTTTTATCCTCTTTTAATTGCCACTTTTCCTCTTTAAGCTTAAAACCTAAAATTGCTGAAATCTCTCTTGCGATTCCAAAATGAGAATAACAATCAGTTCTATTTGGCAAAACATCAATATCCAAAATGAAATCTTTACCTAGCCTTTCAATACCTTCTACTTCAAAAGAATGCAACGTTAAAACCTCAGCTAACCTTTCTGGGTTTGGTAGTTTTTTATTAAAAAAAGATTGTAGCCAATTGAAAGAAAATTTCATGGTTAAAATTGATTCAAAAATCTCAAATCTCCTGAATTGAAAAGCCTTATATCTGGAATTTTATATTTGAGCATTGCCAATCTATTCATTCCAAAACCAAAAGCAAATCCCTGCCATTCTTCCGGATCGAGCTTGCAATTTTTAAAGACCTGAGGATGGACCATTCCTGCTCCACCAGATTCTACCCAACCTGAATTTTTACAGATTGAGCATCCCTTGCCTTTACAAAAAATGCAAGAAATATCTACTTCAAAGGATGGTTCAGTAAAAGGGAAATAAGAGGGCCTCAATCTGATTTTTACTTCTTTTCCAAAAAATCTTTTTACAAACTCTTCGACTATTGCTTTAAAATTTGCAACTGAAATCTCTTTTCCTACCATCAACCCCTCAAGTTGCCAAAAATCAATTTCATGAGAAGCATCTATTGCATCCAACCTAAAAACTCTTCCTGGAACGATTATTTTTAATGGTGGAAGGTTTTTTTCCATGTAACGAATTTGGACTGAGGAAGTATGGCTCCTCATCAATCCCCCATTTTTTAAATAAAAAGTTTTTCCTAAAGATAAAACGTCCCTTGCAGGATGGTCTGGGGGGATGTTTAATGCATCAAAATTGTGCCATTCATCTTCAATCTCTGGTCCTTCCACAACCTCAAAACCCATCGATTGAAAAATTTCTTCGATTTTTCTTCTTACTATAGTAATTGGGTGATAATGACCGATGGGAACTTTCTTTGGAGGAATTGTGATATCTATCCATTCTTTTTCTTCGGCTTCCCTTTCCGCTTTTTCTTTTAATTCTTTTGCTCTCTTTTCGAACTCCTCCATCAAACTTTCTTTTACCCTTCCAAACTTTTCTCCGAATACCTTTCTCTTCGATTTTGGCAATTTTGGAATAATTTTTGAAATTCTTTTTATCTCCCCATCCTTTCCGAAAACTTCTTTAAAAATTTCATCCAGTTCCTTCAAATTTTTTGCCTTTTTAATTTTCTTTTTTACTCTTTTTTCAAAAATTCCCAAGTTAATTTTTTTCATACAATTAATTTTAAAATAAAAAGGGTTAAAAATCAACCCTTGAGCCGGCGGAGGGATTTGAACCCACGACCCACCGCTTACAAGGCGGTTGCTCTACCGCTGAGCTACGCCGGCTTCGCTCGCCTCTCCAGCGCTATCGCGCTGGCGCCCTTACGGGCTTCGGCTCGTTCCCCATAGGGGGAGACACTAAAAGTTTCTCCCCCTCCATGGCGCTCGGACATCTCTTTGAAAGAGATCGTCCTCGCTGTCACCCATCTTCCTTATATCATTTTGCAATTTCACTTTTTAATTTCCTTTTTTATTTTTTCCCAATAGTCATCTGCTTTTTCTTTCTTTCTTTGTCTCTCTCTTAATTTTTTTAGCCAATTGAATGTTAAATTATCAATTTTCAAACTTAAAATTCTGATTCTAGCTATCCATTTTTGCAGGAAAATTTCGAAAGAAAAATTTTTAAACGGGTTCAATTGTTTGATTTTCTTTTTAAATTTTGAAATTATACTTTCTTTTGGAAATTCAAAAGCCAAAATCAAGGGAATTTTTCTGTAAAAAATGAAAAACATTCCCAGAAAACTAAGAATCCAAATTAAAAGGAAAATTAAATTTACTATCATATTTGAAACCTAGCAAACCTTTCGATTACTATGTTTTCATCAAACTTTGCAATATATTCTGAAATTAAATCTTTTATTTTTTTTGACTCATCTCTAATCCAATTTTGTTCCAAAAGAGGAATTTCTTCTGGATCGATGGCAGCAATTTGTAAACATAGTTCATGAGCTAACTTTTGAAACTCTGGATTTCTAGCAACAAAATCTGACTCACAACGGAGCTCCAACAAAACTCCAATTTTCCTTCCAGGATGAATGTAAGCTTCTACTATCCCCTCTTTAGTTTCTTTTTCCTTTCTTTTTTTTGCCATTTCTCCGTATTTTTTCTTTAAAATCTCCTTTGCCTTTTCCAAATCTCCTTTTGCTTCCTCTATTGCCTTTTTACATTCTGAGATCGAAATTTCAGTTTCTTCTCTCAATTTTTTTATTTTTTCAATTAAATTCATTTTTGCTTAGCTTTTAAAATCACTTCTTTTACCTTTTCCAAAATGTATTTTACTGAAGAAATTGCATCATCGTTTGCAGGAATTGGATAATCTGCTAAAGTTGGGTCTGCGTTAGTGTCTGAAATTGCAATTATTTTTACTCCTTTTTCTCTCGCTTCTTTTACTGCGAGTTTATCCTTTACCATATCGCAAATGAAAATCGCATCAGGCAATCTTTCCATATTCTTTATTCCTCCAAATTTCTTTTCCAATTTTTGAATTTTCTTTTCAATCTCTGCCCTTTCTTTTTTAGTATACTTTTCAAAAAATCCCTCTGCCTTTTTCTTTTCCAAATCTTTCAAATACTCTGCCCTCTTTTTAATCACTTCAAAATTTGTGAAAGTTCCCCCAAGCCATCTTTCGTTAACATAGGGATAACCCAGTTCGGTGGCAATTTCTTTAATTAAATCTTTAATCTGGGGCTTTGTTCCTACAAATAAAATTACTTTGTTTTGCGAAACCAATTCTTGGATAAATTTTAATGCTTCTTCAAATTTTTCTTTTGTTTTTTCAAGATCAATTATATGAACAGTGTTTCTTACTCCAAAAATAAAAGGAAACATCTTTGGATGAACTTTTGATGTTTTGTGACCCAAATGAAGTCCTGCTCTTGCCATCTCCTCAATGTTTAAATTGAAAGGGTTTTCTTTTTCCATATCTTCTTTTTTACCACGCACTTGAAAAAAATTCAAGAAATCCCTATAATTAAAATTATGAAAAAAGGTATCCATCCAAAATATTATCCGGATGCGAAAGTAAAATGTGCTTGTGGCGCAGAATTTGAGGTTGGTTCTACAAAGCCATACATGGAAATTGAAATTTGTTCAAGATGCCATCCTGCTTATACTGGAAAGGAAAAAATTGTTGAAACTGTAAGCGAAGTCAAAAAATTTAAAGAAAGAATGAAGAAAATGAAAAAATGATAGAGTCTGTAATCGTAGAAATTAGGGCGGGAGTCGGAGGAGAAGAAGCTGCCCTTTTTGCAAAAGACCTCTTTAGAATGTATTCAAAATTTGCCCAAAAGCAGGGGTGGGGAATGAAAGTTTTGGATTTGA